>Ga0268264_10000216_pt1 | contig 113846 bp, 109 predicted proteins | sample KBSSwiS32_FD_190357 | JGI IMG/M metagenome (GOLD analysis project Ga0268264, IMG submission 190357) | Switchgrass rhizosphere microbial communities from Kellogg Biological Station, Michigan, USA - KBS Switchgrass S3-2 (SPAdes) (version 2) | ecosystem: Host-associated > Plants > Roots >... | reverse complement strand
GGCTGGCCGGGTCGGTGCTGTCTGAGGATCTCGACGCTGCCTCACGTGTGGCACGGCGTATCCGAGCCGGTTCACTCATGATCAATGGCGCAATGTCTTACGGCGCCGACTGTCCCTTCGGCGGCTATAAACAGTCTGGGATCGGGCGGCAGAACGGCCTGGAGGGCTTCGAGCAGTATCTCGAAACAAAAGCTATCGCCACGCCCCAGTAAGACGCTCGCAAACCGGGGCGCAGACCGCTTTGGCGCTAACGGCGCGTGCAGTAGTGACATGTCACGCCGCCTGAACCTGCGCATGTAGCTTTGCCTCGATCCGCAGGATGGGGAAGCCAATCTCAACTCTGCGATCCCGCTCACTGCTATCGCCGCCGTCAATGCCATTCGCCATGTGGTCGAAGGGGAGCCGGTATTCCCGACCGATCGCCGGTCGCTCGGTCGGGGCGCCTCAGGCGGTCTGCTCACCCGTCTGTAAAGGGAGGTCGAAATGAGTCGCCGATATCGGATAGCACATTATGGGACCGGCCAGATCGGAAAGCTCGCGCTGCGGCAAATACTCGAACGCAGTGAGTTCGAACTAGTCGGCCACCTTGTGCATACCAAGTCCAAGATCGGACTGGACACGGGGGAAATCGTTGGATGCCCAGCGACCGGGGTCAAAGCGATCGGAGACTTTGACGAGTTTTGCGGGCTCGATGCCGACTGTGTCGTGTACTTCGCCACGGACTTTGGGCGCGAGGCCGATGAAGTGATCGAGGAGATGTGTCGGCTGCTTGAATCGGGCAAGAATGTCGTAACAACGACGTTCACCCGAATGGTCTATCCGCAATCCCTGCCCGCCGCGACGCTGACACGCCTCGAGAATGCATGCGCAGCAGGGCACTCTGGCTTCTTCGGCACCGGGGTGGCTCCGGGATTCACCATTGATGCTTTGCCGATACACTGCGCTTCGGTCAGTGAAAATCCTCGATCCGTGCGGATCTACGAGCGAGTGCTGCAAGGTACTTACGAGGATCCACTGTCATTTCGAGCACTGGGCTTCGGGTCAATCCCTGACGGCCCGATCGTCGATGTGCCTGCAGATGCGTGGCTGGGCCATTTCGAAGGTGCCGTTCGGATGCTTGCCGATGGTTTCGGATGGCAGTTGAGCGAAATCCGCGCTCTCCAGGATCTTGCACTGGCGCAACGGGATTACAAATTCGTAGCGGGCGACATCCCAGAAGGCACGATCGCCGCCGTGCGCCTACGATTCGACGGAATGGTCGACGGTGAAGCCAGGGTGCAGGTGGCGTCGGTCTACACAATGCCCGACGACCCGGCTGACTCGTGGCCTCCGGTCCGACCGCCATCGTCGCAAGCCCGGCGGTATACGCGCATCGAAATTGACGGTAACCCCGCGGTCTCAGTCCAATTCGAACTTGAGGGCGACCAACTTCCCGGCGGGGATGCCACGGCGACCAGGGCCGTCAATGCGATAGCTCCGTTATGCAACGCAGCGCCGGGTGTCCACAGTGCGCTGGACCTGGTGATCCCGCCGCGCGGATTTCAGCCTTTGACCTAGTGCACGTTAGTTCGGCGGGTTCATGCGGTGATCCGGGTACGGAGTCGGTTGAGGTTGATACGGTTTAAACCGCCAGTCGAATGGTCGGACGGCGTTGTTGTAGCGCTTCTCGCATGGGTCGAGTCGCTTGGCGAGACTTCAAGGTCGTGAAAGTCATCAGGTGTCAACAGTTTTCGTTGCACGACGGCGAAGTGGAGGCGCGATGCCTCTGCCAGGCTCCGTGCCTCGATCGCCTCGCACGCGGAGTAGCGCTTTGTGACGTCGCGGACCGCCAACGGCACGCTTACCGAGCCGCGGCGAGATTAGCGGCAATTTCCTTGCCAATACCGGAGTTTGCGCCGGTGACCACCGCGAGAGTGTCACGACAGCGAAAGGTTGCCGTTCGGCTCAGTCTTTGGGAATTGACATGCATCCAGTATGGTCCACGCATCTTGGAAAAAGCTAAGTATTTAACTAGTTATGCAAGAGGTGGCCGATGGCGTCGCCTCGGCTCGGTCGATGCCGCAGGTCGTCCGCACGTCTCGCCGCTGTGGTTCATCTGGGATGGGCAGTCGATGTGGTTCAACTCCATTATCGGCAGTCAGCGGTGGGCGAATCTGGAGCGAAATCCGGTCGTGTCCGTCGTCGTCGACGCCGGCAGCGAGTACATGGACCTTCGCGGCGTCGAGGTCGTGGGAACAGTGCGAGTTGTGGGCGAGGTACCCCGCACCGGCACGCCCGACAAGCGCCTCGAGGCGGTTGAAGCTCTTTTCGGCGCGAAGTACACAAAGGGTCCATTCGTCTACGACGGACGCCACGCCTGGTTGCAACTGACCCCCGATAAGATGATGTCTTGGGATTTCCGCAAGACTGGCCGGCCTTAAGCACATGCCCGGACCGTTGCCTGTACTCACACCTGAGAACGAATTCTTCTGGACCTGCGGGCAAGACGGCGTGCTGCGGGTCCAGCAATGCACGACGTGTCTCGCGCTACGCCACCCGCCAGGTCCCGTTTGTCCCCGGTGTGCTTCAGACGAACACGAAGCCACACCGGTGTCGGGCCGCGGAACGGTTGTCGGCTTCACCGTCAACTGCCACCAGTGGTTACCCTCGATGCCGCCGCCGTACGTCATCGCAATAGTCGCGTTGGACGAGGATGACGCAGTACGGCTAACGACGAACGTCGTGAATTGCCCCGCCGCCGATGTCCGTGTCGGTATGCGTGTACGGGTCACATTCGAACAGCATGACGACGTGTGGCTGCCGCTGTTTTCGCCGATCACGGAGGCGGACCGTCACTTGCCGCCCGAGCCGGACATCCGTGCCGACGTGCGCAGCAGACCCACACACCGCAAATTCGAAGACGATGTCGTCATATCGGGCGTTGGCGCGTCCCCGATCGGGCGCAGGCTGCTGGTGGATCCGCTATCGCTGACCATCACAGCATGTCGAAACGCGGTGTACGACGCCGGGTTGACGCTCGCCGACATCGACGGACTATCCACATACCCCGGGGACCAGCACTACAGCAGCGGTCACTCGGAGGGCGGCGTGACGCCGGTCGAAGAGTCACTGCGCATCCAGCCGACGTGGGTCAACGGAGCTAGCGATACGCCGGGGCAGGCCGGCGCCGTGATAGCCGCAATGCTGGCAGTGGCCGCAGGCCTGTGCCGCCATGTGCTGTGCTTCAGGACCGTATGGGAATCGACCGCCGCCGCACGAGGTCAACTGAGTCATCCCATCGAGCGGGCCGAAGGCGTTGTCGCCGCATACCGGTATCCGTTCGGCGCGATGTCGGCTGCCAACTGGATCGCTCCGTTCGCGAGCAACTACTTCGCACGCTACGGCGGGACCAGGGAAGTGCTGGGACGCATTGCGATGTCCACTCGGGCGTACGCCGCACTCAACCCAGAGGCGATCTATACCGACCCGATGAGCCTCGACGACTATATGAACGCCCGGTTGATCTCGACTCCGCTCGGCCTCTACGACTGCGATGTCCCGTGCGACGGGGCCATAGCTTTCGTAGTGTCTGCCGCGGACGTAGCAAACGACCTACGTGCACCCGTGCGTGTCGAGGCGGTAGGTACGCAAATCCTCGAAAGGTTGTCCTGGGACCAGAGCACGTTATCGCACGAACCGCAGGTGTTCGGTCCATCCGCGCACTTATGGACCCGCACGACCGCGAGGCATGAGGACATCGACATCGCGATGCTCTACGACGGCTTCACCTTCAACTGCCTGTCCTGGCTCGAAGCTCTGGGCTTCTGTGAACTAGGCCAAGGCAGCGAGTTCATCGGTGACGGCAGCGCCATCGCCCTCGGCGGCAGATTGCCGGTCAACACACACGGCGGCCAGTTGTCCGCCGGCCGTACTCACGGCTTCGGTGGGCTCCGCGAAGCGGTCACGCAGCTCCGTGGGGAGGCGGCGGGCCGTCAAGTCGCTGATGCGGAGCTCGCCGTTGTCACGACCGGTGGAGGTGTACCCAGCAGCGCCATGCTGCTGCGGCGATAGTCGAACGTCTGGTTCTGACGGAAAGAAGTATCCGATGAGCCATTCCCTGCGGATCCCCGGACCGATTCGCGGCGCACGCCCAGGCTCGGCACGTTTGGTCGGGGCACGTGCTGGATAGTGGTCCGCCGATGCGGTTCGTATGCAATTGACCTGCGATATCAGGAAATAATTCAGCGCTACTTGACTAGCGGCGCGGCGCGCCCTAGCGTACGAAGTGGAGCGACCACTGAAATGGGCGGCCCCTTACCATCGGCGAACCGGGAGTAAACGTGCCTCTTCAACCATCAATGCAGATGTTGTCCGTGGATGACCATTTGGTGGAGCATCCGCTGCTGTGGGCCGATCGGCTACCGTCGAAGTATCTTGAGGATGGTCCTCGCATTGTGGAGATCCCCCGGGAAGGCAAACCTCCGATTCAGTCATGGCTGTATGAGGGCCGCTCGTATCCATACATCGGGCTCAACGCAGTGGCTGGGAAGCGACCTGAGGAATATGGCGTTGAACCGGTGCGGTTCGACGACATGATCCCTGGCTGTTATGACCCCAAACAGCGCGTCTTGGACATGGATATCGACGGCATTCAGGCGATGCTGTGTTTTCCCTCTTTCCCGCGGTTGTGCGGAACGATCTTCCTGGAAGCTGTGGACAAAGAACTGGCGTTGCTCGGGGTGCGGGCGTGGAACGATTACTCGCTTGACGAGTGGTGTGCAACAGATCCGGCTCGCTTCATCCCGATGGGGTTAGTGCCCCTGTGGGATCCGGGCCTGATGGTCGCTGAGATCGAACGCATGGCGGCGAAGGGTACGCGCGCGATCGGCTTACCTGATAACCCGGTCGCGCTGAAATTGCCTAGCTATCACACCACTTATTGGGATCCGGTGTTCTCGGCGCTCGAGGAGACCAACATGACCGCGGTCATGCACTTCGGTTCGGGCGGCTTCGTACCGCAGATTGCTCCGGAGGCGCCGTTTGCGGTGATGATTTCACTGATGGGGACCACTTCGATGCAGGCTTGCGTCGATCTGTTGTTCTCACCGGTGTTCCACAAGCACCCAAACCTGAAAGTGTCTTTCGCCGAAGGCGGGGTGGGCTGGATGCCGTACCTCGTAGAACGAGTCGACTACGTCTGGCGCAAACACAAGTTCTACCAAAACATCAATCCTACGGTGCCCCCTTCAGAGCTATTTCGACGCAACATCGCCGGATGCTTCATCGAAGACGAGGTCGGGGTTAAGTTGCGTCACGAGATCGGCATCGGCAACATCACCTGGGAGTGCGATTATCCGCATTCCGATTCGTTCTGGCCGCAGAGTCGGGCTCGCGCCGCAGAGGTTTTTGCTAATGTCCCCGACGACGAGGTGCACCAGATCGTCGAGTTGAACACGCGCCGCTGGTACAACTTTCCGAAGGAAGGCTATCTCGCCCACCGAGCCGACGAAGGCAATCCTTGGCGACCCAACGACGGACAGGGCCCGAACACGTCGGACCCCTGGCTTGAAAATCAGCTGGGCGGCACCGAAATAAACGACGTCAAGCAGTACATGGGCGACTTCTTTAACCAGGAATGAGCAGCGAACGGCAGTTGGTTGTCCAGTCGGGGAGGCAGATTCAGCCTGCGGACGCGTGGGCGCCGGCATAGCCAGCGCCAATAAACGGGGCCTTGCTCATCGGAGGCTTTCGGATGGTAATTCTGGGCCGACGACATCTGCTGGAAGGGCGTCGTCCCAATTGGGTACGTACACAACGGTCGCCCCAAGCGCGACCTATCGATCAAAAGTCAGGGGTCTGCGGACCCCTGCAGCAGCGCTTGGTTTAGCGGGCGCGGAAGGAACCACGATGGAACTCGATCTGTCGAGCATGATGACTGACCCCACATTGGCCAATAACCCGTGGCCGGTGTACGCGGGGCTGCGTGACCACGCACCGGCGATCGCGGCTCCGTTTAGTCGTTCTCGCAGTGGCAAGGTGGTAGTCCTGTCCCGCTATGAAGACGTCCGCAAGGCGCTGAGCTCCCCGGAGCTGTTTGAGGCCAACGGCGCCAACGAGATGGGTCAGCAGCGTCCCGTCATTCCTCTCGACATCGATCCGCCGAATCACGCGAAGTACCGCAAATTGCTGGATCCGCTGTTCTCGCCGCGGGCTGTGCGCGCGCTGGCCGACGACACACGTTCGATCGCAAAGGAACTGCTTGCCAAGGTCGTCGCGGACGGCGCGGCCGATTTCCACGCGGCGTTCACCGTGCCGTTCCCGTGCCGGGTGTTTCTCAACCTGGTCGGCTTCCCGGTCGAAGATCTCGATAAATTCCTCGTGTGGAAGGACGCCATGATCCACGCCGAAGTCGTGGCGGGCAGCGACGACCTGAACGTGCTGCGGGAGCTGTGGAAGAAAACGGCCAACGAGATCTACGCGTACTTCGACGTGCTGCTGGACCGTCGGATCGAAGAGCCGGCCGACGACCTCGCTACTCGGCTGATCCAGGCACAGATCGGCGGAGCGCCGTTGAGCCGCAACGAAATGCTCGACATCTTGCTCCTACAGATGACCGCCGGACTTGACACAGTCACGGCAACACTGGACTGCATCCTGACCCGACTGGCCAGGGATGCCGAACTACAGGCGGCGGCGCGAAGCACGCCGGAGAAAATGCGGAAGATCGTCGAGGAGCTGCTTCGCATCGAGACACCGGTGTCGCTGGTCTTGCGCTATGCCAGCCAGGACATGGTCATCCACGACGTGGAGATCGCCAAGGGTGACCTGGTGATGCTCATGCTGGCTGCAGCCAATAACGACGACCGCGAATTCAAAGACCCGCTGACCCTCGACGTCGATCGTGACAATACCCGCCACCTTGCCTTCGGCGGCGGTATTCACCGTTGCCTCGGCTCTCACCTTGCGCGCCAAGAACTTTCGATCGCACTCGAAGAGATCTTCGCCACGCTCGGTCCCTTCCGCGTGCCCGAGGGCGAGGATGTCGATTTCGTTCCAGGCATCCGCACAGCCCACAGCCTGCCGTTGGAATGGAAGGCGTCGGTCACCGCCTAAGCTCGGCGCGCAAGCGCTCCGGCGATCGAATCCCGACCCGACTGCCGTACGGACGCTTCGTGGTCGACGTGGAAACGTATCGAGGTATTGATCCACGCATCGTGAGGGCGCATGCCTGTTGAACTCTTGCCGCCCACGACGCATCGGTAGCCGCACCGGCAATAGTCACGTAGGCACTTGACTATCGGCTGACTGTGGCTTAACGTGACAGCAGTCACAGTCACCAAGGAGGCGGTCGATGCAGCTCGGTCTGCACAGCATGATGATAGTTCCGGAGGGGGCCAGCGCGGCGGCGCTGCCGCTGCAGTGGTCGACCTCACCGGTGGGGGCGCGATGACCTACCGTGTGGCCCACGGCGGAACCGGCCTTACCGGGCGAGAAGCGTTGCGTGGCATCATCAATGATCCCGAATTGAACCTGATAGCCGTGCTGGTCAGCTCCCCCGACAAGGTTGGCGTCGACCCCGGGGCGTTGTGCGGGCTGCCCGACACAGGGCTGATCACTACCGCGGATCGCGATGCGATCATCGCTGCGAAACCCGACTGCTTCTGCTACTGCGGCACCGCGGTCAAACGCGAAGAACAGGCGATAGACGACATGGCGCGTCTACTGCGGGCCGGCATCAATGTCGTCACCTTCGCCACGATTCCCATGATCTATTCGCCCGCGGCGCCCTCGGGGTGGCGCGAGACTATCGAAACGGCTTGCCAGCAGGGCAATGCCAGCTTCTACGCCACGGGAAGCGAGCCGGGTGTGGCGAGTTTGAACGTTCCCACCGCGCTGTTGGCCGCGGCCGGCCAAGTGAGCTCTTACCGCATGGACGAGTACGCGCTGGGCCTCGACGAGGCCTACCCGATCTGGGACGTGCTGCACGAGTCGATGGGTTTCGGAAAGCCCGACGGGCACGTTCCGGCTCGTATCGCGTCGGGCAAGGTGCAGCACGACTGGGGGACGGTGGTGCGCTACATCGCCGACCTGCTCGGCTTCGAACTGGAGACGATCGACCTCGACTGGGAAACCATCAAGGCCCCGACCGATTTGGACACAGCGGTGGGTGTGCTGCCGGCAGGGACGATCTGCGGTCACCGCTGGCAGCTCGCCGGCAAGGTCAGCGGCGAACCGGTCGTGGCCGTGCAGTACTTCGCCACCGTGACAAGCACCCCGTGGCCCGAGACGTGGCCGCGGCCGGCGTCCGACACCGCCGCTGGGCTGGTGTACCGCATCACCGGCCGGCCAGACATGCGGATGCAGTTGTACTTCGACCCGCAGACCGGCGAAGACGGCCTCAACTCGTCGATCCCATTCACCGCGATGGCCGCCGTCAACGCCATCCCCGAGGTCATCGAGGCACGACCGGGCATCATCACGCAACCGTTGCATGGGCCTGCGGTGGTCACCCGGCAAGCCCGGATCGGGACGGACGCGGAGCACACGCCTGCATGACCAGCCGGTTGCGGGTCGCCCATTTCGGCACCGGCCATACCGGCACGCAGATCCGGCGCCCGATTCTGCAGCGGCCAGACCCCGAACTCGTCGGCAAAGACCTGCCACCCGCGCTGAGCCAAGGCGACTGCCGTGCTTGCGTCGATTTTTCCGTAGTGATTGGTGTGGGCTCGGTTTGATACGAGTTGTGTTGGTGGGTAGTGGCTTTGGGTGTGGCGGCGTGGGTGATCGGTGCCGTGTCGCCGAGTGAGGCGCACGTTCCCGGGTCCGGTGGGTCTTCTGATCGGTGTGGTCAGGTCGGTTGGGTTCAATCTGAAGCTGGTGCGGATGGTCTGCCAGGCGGCGGCCCAGCGCCGAGGGGCATCGGTCCGTAGTCGTCGTTGGCGGGCACCCGCGGTGCCGGCGACTTCGTCGTGGCCTTCGTGACCGATGAGCAGGGTGTCGTAATCGTCGCGGGCGAGCCGCTTGGCTTCGTTGTGCACCTTGGTGCTCAGGGGGCACGTGGCATCGATCACCTCGAGACCACGCGCCGCCCCCGCCTCGCCGCCTACACCGTGGGCAGAGAACACCGCGATCGAGCACTCGGGTGCCTCGTCGGTCTCGCCGACGAACACCGCGTCGGCATGGGCCCGCCAGTCAGCGCCGGAATCGGCCGACGAGGCGAGTGCCGGTGGCGTCCTCGTTGATCTCGCGTAGCACCAGGAAGTCCACGCCGTGCCAGGCCCGACGAACCCACTTGCCGAACGAGATTCGCGTCCCGACGCCACCAGTGGCCGCGGGCAGGGCCTTGACTTTCTGCAGACCCTCCATGACGCCGAGCGGTGTAAGGACCTTGGCCTTCCCGATGCCAAGCGCGAGAACGTGCCCGCAATCGAAGGCCAATGTCGGCACGCAGTTTTCTTGGCGGTAGCCGAAGCGCTCCTCGAACCGGGACTGCATTGCCTGGGTCACCAAGTTCTCCTCGTCGTATTGATCGGCCCCGATCCATCCCTGCAAGCCGCGCATATACTCGGGGATGAGGTAACAGAGGATGAACGCTGTGCACATGAACCGTGGCGGATTCCATCCCACTGCGGCCAGCGCGGCGTTCATTTCGAGGCTGGGAAGGCCGAAGCCGAAATACGCGACGGCGTCTGGCTTGCTCGCCATCAGGTTGGCCACCGTGGCGGTCATGTCCCGGTCGGCTTGCCCCACCGCTTCTGTGTGCACGACCTCCAGCCCTTCGCGGCGGCATGCGTCGAGGAAGAACTCCGTGTACTCATAACCGCATTGGGCCCGCTCGAATACGAGGCCAATGGTTTTCAGGCCGCGATCGGCGATCCCCTCGGCGATGATGTAGGGCTCTTCGGTCAGTGATCCGTTGCCGAAGCCGAACAGGTACTCGTCGTACTGTTCGTCGGTGCCGGCCCAGGTCAGCGTTGGCACCTTTTGCGGCGTGGTCGCCATATACTGTTTGACGGCCAGCGCGTTGTCGCTGATCATCGGGCCGATGATGCCGACACACCCGGCGTCGACTAGGTCCTGCCACGCCCGCGTCACATCAAACGCATCACCGCGCGGCAGTCCCTCGGCTTCCTTGACGATCAGTTGGGCGGGACGGTCGAGGATGCCGCTGGCCGTGGCCTCGTCGAACGCGAGCCGGATGCCGTCGAGGAACGGCCGGTGTACGTCCAAGATCGGGAAATCCATGCAGATCCCGATTTTCACCGTCGGTCCGGGCGGGACATCAGCATTTATATCGACTTGGGTCGTCACTTTTCGCCTCCTTTGTTACGTGCCGCCGCCGGCGTGGCCGCGGTTACCGCAAAATTTTGCGACTCTGCCGACTATGTCGGTCAGCAGCGACTGTGCTTCTCGGTGCGGCCAGGCTTGGACAGGGTGCTAGCCGGCCGTACCCCTTCTGAATCGCATGCACGCGAAGCGGAAGCCCCCCTTGCCGCCGCGACAGCCCACACTTGTGAGAGTTGGCGCGATTTAACCGTCAACGCGCCGTCACTTCCCGTCGAGGTATGCGCCGTACTCGGCCTGAACGGTTTTCATCGCGTCCAAACGTCTCGTCAGGAGCGTGATTTCCGGATCGCGCGGCGCGGTAGTTTCAAGGTGTGACAATCGAGCCTGAGTCTGGTCTATCTCGTTGATGAGGCGCTTGCGCGCTTCGTCTTTGGTCAGCAGGTCCTGATCAGCCCAGTCATCTATCGGCAACTGCGCGCCCCGGTCGCCTCCGTCGCTGGTCATGCGATGCGCGGGAAGCTAGAGGGCTGACGAACACTAGGTGCTGCGACCCTGGGGACCTCGTCGTGGGGCAGATTGCCGAAAGCTGGCGCTTGACGCAACTCCCTGCGCGTCCATTCGGCACTCGAATGTGGCCAATCATGGTGCCGTGTGATGCCTTGGCCGGCGAAACGCTGCCGCACGTCAACACCAAGGTCACTGCGGTCGAGCGGTTGCAACGGCACCGGTGCCCTCCCATTCATGGACCGACTTCACTTGCGGAAGCGAAACAGAAATATATTTAGTGATTTAGACATATTGTAGTGTTTCCTGTCTACCGCAGCAAGGGGCAGAGTTGTCGGCTCCACACCCGACCGTTCCCATGAGTTACGACCCATGCTCACTCGAGAGGCCTGCGAACGTCGGGAAGTACTCACCGACTAACGCGACACACTGCGGTGCTGGATCCCACTGGAACCGTGCGTATTTCATGATCCGCCGTCGCCTCGTTTGGGCCCGTGCGTGTGGTCGTGTTACCGATGGCGTAGGCAGCAGCCATCATCATCGCGCTCGTCGCGAGCGGTACGTACGACGGCGTGAGTCCGGGTCCTGAGCCGAGGACGCTGTGGGAGTCGCTACGCCAAGCTGACATCGATGACGGGGCCGCTCCGGTCAAGACGGTCTGGGAATCGGCCCGGGCTAAGGGGAGTTACGTCGCCGGAATGGGTTGTTGGAGTGGGAGAATGAGGTGCTGCGCCGGGCTGCGGTGTATCTGCCGCAGTCGAACGTGCCGAGTCGGTCGCTGGACGGTGTGAGGGCGATGCCGGCGGTGATGCGTGGTTCGGTGGCATGGTTGCGCACCACAGAAGTTAAGTGGTGCTTGACTCCCGTGGTGTTGGCTAATAGCCTGCATTCTTGATGGTGGCTGGTTGTGCATTATCGGTGCGGTGTCGCTAGGGAACGCGACTGACTTCTCGCCGTGATTGGCGCACAGGCGTATCGCCAGCAAAATAATGTCGGGGCGTATAGAAGGTGGTGCACGAAAATGGCGGGTCGTTTGGAGGGCAAGGTTGCCCTTATCACAGGTGCCGCCCGAGGCCAGGGTCGTTCGCACGCAGTGCGTTTCGCCGAGGAGGGCGCAGACATCATCGCGGTTGATCTGTGCCAACCGTTCGAGAGTGTGACTTATCCGATGTCGGTGCCGGAGGACCTCGAGGAAACCGAGCGCTTGGTTGAAAAGACGGGCAGGCGGATCGTCGCGTCACTGGGCGATGTTCGTGACTTTGCTCAGATGGCCGACATCGTGAAGCGCGGTGTGGAGGAATTCGGTCGGCTAGATTTCGTGCTGGCCAATGCCGGGATCATGCCGCTGCTGGGGGATCCGGCTCATGACTTTCAGGCGTGGCGGGACGCGATCGATGTCATGTTGTCCGGCGTGTATTACACGATCGAAGCCGCGCTGCCGACACTCTTGGCCCAGGACGAGGGTGGTGCGATCGTGATCACGAGTTCCTCTGGAGGCCTGAAGGTGGGTGGCATCCGGTTCGACACCATGAGCCATGGCGGTGCTGGCTACGCCTCGGCCAAACACGGCGTTGTTGGGCTGATGCGTTATTATGCAAATGGCCTGGGGGAGAAGAACATTCGGGTGAATACCGTTAACCCGTGCGGTGTGAACAGTCCGATGGTCGTGAACGAGCAGTTCGCGGAGTACGCTGCCGCCCATCCTGGCTTCGGCGAGACGATGCAGAATTTGCTTCCCGTACCTCTGGTCGAGCCCCTCGACATCAGCGAGGCAATGATTTATTTGTGTGCTGAGTCTGGTCGCTACATCCATGGCATCACGCTCTCAGTGGATGCAGGTCTGGTCGTCAGATGATGGGGAACGACTTTGTGTCGCGAGCCGAAGGGGCCCTGCGGTGATGGCGATCACCTGCACCGCCGGGCGGCAGCCTTGATCGTCGAATCCGGCCCGCGCCGGTCAACCGTTATTCGATGGCCATTTGAAGAGGAGTGCAATCAATGACCGCCATCGCAGACAGATATGAAGCTGTTGTCCGTCGACGATCACCTGATCGAGCGTCTCTGGCGGACCGACTGCGGCAGAAGCATCAGGAGGCCAGCTCGAAGGGCCCTGCGATGGCGACATGCCGCCGATGAGGGACCGATGATCGAGACGCATTCTGACCACGAACTGAGGCAGGTCTCGACGTCTCGCAAATTTCGGTTCGGGGTGCAGCTGAACTGGGCAGCGAGTGCGGAGGAGTTCTGCGCGCGAGCTCGCCGGGCTGAGGATCTGGGCTATGCCACGTTCACGGTGGCCGATCACCTCGACCGACAGTACGCCTGCCTGCCTGCTGTGCTGGCCGCCGGGTTTGCAACTCAGTCGATCCGAGTGGGTCAGCACGTGCTGGCCAATGACTATAAGCACCCGGTGGTGTTAGCCAAGGAGCTTGCGACGGCGGATGTGTTCCTCGGTGGCCGGCTGCAGGTCGGCATCGGAGCCGGCTGGCTACGTGAGGACTACCTTCGCTCGGGAATTCCTTTCGACTCAGCGGGGACCCGGATAGCGCGGCTCGAGGAGAGCCTGACGGTGTTGAAGGGCTTGTGGTCGGGCGATTCTTTCTCATTCCGTGGCGACCACTACCAGATCGACACGATGGAGGGATTTCCCACTCCGGTGCAGAAGCCGCATCCGCCCATCATGATCGGCGCAGGAGGCAAACGTATGTTGGGTCTGGCGGGTCGACACGCGGACATCATCAACATCAGCGTCAACCAAAGCACAGGCGTGCGCGATGTCGCGGCTGTCATGTCACGCGACGAAAATCAAGCCGCAGGGATCAACCAGCAACGCATCGAATGGATCCGGGACGCGGCGGGCGAGCGCTTCGACGAGATCGAGCTTGGCGCAATGTGCTTCGTCGTGCCAACTGCAGATCGGCAAGCGGTCGTGCGTGAGAAAGCGCAAATGTTAGGTATCGCCGAACGCGACCTCCTGGACTCGCCCCAATGGCTCATCGGCAGTCCCGCCGAGATGGTCGACGATTTGCTTCGTCGACGCGACGAGCTCGGGATCTCCTACCTCATCTTCTTCGATGACATGGCAGAACACATGGCTCCCATCGTCGAGGAGTTAGCCGGAAAGTGATCGTAAGTGGGGTCGAGTGCCGGTGTGTCCCGCCCGCGGCGCAGGCGGTGGTTGTGATCAGGAGGCGTCCATAGTGGAGTACAACCCGTTGACACCGGAGATGGCCGAAGACCCATTTCCGACGTTTCGTTGGCTGCGTGACAACGCGCCGGTGTACTACAACCGGGAGCTGGATTTTTATTGCCTGTCACGTTTTGACGATGTCGTAGCGGCCAGTTTGGATCACGAGACCTTCAGCAACGCACAAGGAGTCTCCATTGAAGGCCTCGATAAGGACCTGGATGCCCTGCTTTGCACAGATGAGCCCCAACATCACTGGAACCGCAAGATCTTGACCAGACCGTTCTCGGTGAGCCGTATCAACGAGCTCGAATCGCGGGTGCGCCAGGTGTGCAGAGATTTGCTCGATGAAGCGGCGGACAGGGATTCGCTGGATGTGGTGACGGAGTTCTCCTCCCGCCTACCGATGGAGATCATCGGGGAAATGATGGGTCTGCCGGCCGACCAGCGCGACCGGATTCACGACTTGTCCAACCGATTTATCAACCGGGAAGGGGCGCCCGCGACGCGTGAGCTGCCCGAGGACGCCGCCGCGGCCATTGCGGAACTCTTCGGGCTCATGTTCGAGCTTGCCGGTCAGCGTCGAGCCGAGCCCCGCGACGATCTCGTCAGCCTGCTCGTGCATACCCCGGTCGTCGACGATGCGGGCAACGAAACGTTCCTCGACGACGCGGTTTTGGCGCAACGGCTTATCGAGTTGGCTGTCGCGGGCCATGAGACCGTCATGAAGCTGATAGCCAGCGGAACCGTCGCGTTGGCGGCGAACCCGGATCAGCGGGCGCAACTATGCGCAGATCCCTCCCTCATTCCGAATGCCGTCGAGGAGATGCTGCGATTCGAACCTCCCTCGGTCTATCAGGGTCGGGTAACAACCCGCGATGTCGAGTTCCATGGCACCGTCATCCCCGCTGGTAGCCGGGTCCTGCTGATGACCGGGGCGGCGGTACGCGATGAGCGCCAGTACGACGATCCCGACACGTTCGATATCCGCCGAAAGATTGGACGTCAGCTCGGATTTGGCTACGGGATACATCTGTGCTTGGGCGCCGCGCTGGCCCGGCTGGAGAGCCGCATCGCCTTCGATGAGCTGCTCTCTCGGTACCCGAACTATGAGGTGGATTGGCCACAGATGCGTTACACCTACGGCAGCAGTGTGCGGGGCTACCGCAACCTGGTGATCACGCTGCGCACCCCAGCCGTGACCGGGTGAATCCCTTTCTTTTTGCGGCGATCTCGTACGCATCCACCAAGGAGTAGAGCAGCGTGGGAAAGCCAGATCGTTTGCTCGCCAGAGCGACGCGCGGCCAAGCTGTCCATCAACCCCGGCCTGGTGGCGGGGTGACCGGCATCCTGAACGCCGACGATCTCTATCACACCGGGATCGTGGTGAGTGATCTCGACGCCGCGATGGCGAAGCTGACCAGGATATCCGGCCATCAGTGGACGACACCACTGTCGCTCACTCTGCCGATCGACACCGAAGCTGGCCAGCAGGACGTCAACTTTAGGGCTACCTACTCACTGCAGGCTCCACACGTGGAACTCGTCCAGGAGATCCCGGGGACGATCTGGACGTCGGTACCGGGGAACGCCGCACACCATCTGGGCTTCTTCGTCGACGACCTCGCCAAGAAATCCAGCGAGCTAGCAGAGGCCGGGTTCGCCCGTGAGGCATGTGCCTGCGCCGAGGGCCAATCACCTGCATTTTTCGCCTACCACAACGACCCGCTGGGAATCCGCATCGAGATCGTGGACCGGTCGATATTCGGCGACTTCAACCAGTTCCTCCAGGACAATCGTCAGTGAGCGACTCTGTCGCGCATGAACTCGACGGTCGACGCGTTCTGGTCACAGTTGGCGCAACCGGAATCGGCGCCGCGGCCGTCGAGGCGTTCGGCGCTCACGGTGCGACGGATGACCTCGACTTCCTGATCGCGACCAACCTCAAGGCGACATTCTTCACCAATCAAGCTGCTTTCACCGCGATGCGGAACCACGGCGGCCGGATCATCGACATCGGTTCATCCGAAGCTGTCACAGGAAGCCCGATCGCCGCTACCTACGTCGCCACCAAGGCTGCCGCTCACGCGTGGACCCGGACGGTCGCCAAGACTTGGGCCTATTGCGGGGTTACCGTGAACGCGGTGGCACCTGCAGTGGAAACACCCGGCGCACAACGGTTACGCGAATTCCTCGGACCCGACGGCACGACGCTGCTCGACCAACAACTGCAGTCGGCGATCCCTAGGCCGAGTCGATGAGCAAGAGTCCCCTCCGTCGACTGACCGACGGCCTGTTGCTGTCCAGCATGCGGCCTCCGCTGTCCGACAAGCTGGTGGCCTTCGCGACGGGCCGGGACGAGGTCGAGCTGACGGGCAAGCGCATCCTGCTGACGGGTGCTTCGTCTGGCATCGGCGAAGCCGGCGCCCGCAAACTGGCGCGCGCGGGCGCAACAATGATCGTGGTGGCGCGTCGCGGTGAGTTACTCGACGCGGTCGTCGAAAGGATTACGAGCGAGGGCGGTCGAGCGAAGGCCTACCCTTGCGACCTGTCCGACCTCGATTCGATCGATCGGTTGGTCACGACGGTCGAGTCGGACTTCGGCGGCATAGACGTGTTGATCAACAACGCAGGCAAGTCGATTCGCCGCCCGCTGGCCGAGTCACTGGACCGCTGGCATGACGTCGAACGGACCATGACGCTCAACTATTACGCACCGCTGCGGTTGACCCGCGGGTTCGGGCCCGGCATGCGCGAACGCCGCGACGGGCACGTCGTCAACGTGTCGACGTGGGGCGTGCTGGGTGAATCTCTGCCGCTGTTTGCGGTTTACAACGCGTCCAAGGCCGCGCTGTCAGCCGTCAGCCGGGTCATCGAGACGGAGTGGGGCGACGACGGCGTGCATTCGACGACGTTATTCTATGCGCTCGTCAAGACTCCGATGATCACGCCCACCCGAGCCTACGACGGCAGGCCGGGCCTCACCGCCGACGAAGCGGCGGACTGGATGGTCACCGCCGTTCGGACGCGGCCAATCCGGATCGCACCGCGAATGGCCGTCACCGCGCACGCGATGAACAGTCTCGCTCCGGCCGCCGTCGACGCCATCATGAAGCGTCTGCGCATCCAGCCCAACAGCTGATCAGCGGCGGCCCGTCCGGGCGACCTACCCCGCCCCGGGCGACCTACCCCGCCCCGGGAGTCCGTGTCGCGGCGGGCTAGGCGAGGTGCGAACGACACTATCTCATGATGCTGATGGGAATCTCGTTGTGTTGGATCATCAACCAAGTGAGTTCGAGCATCGCCATCACCGATAGCCCTGAAACGAACCCCATTCACAGGTCTTGACAACATCTCTTCACAGATCCCGATCTCACCGAAGACGTCAAACGTAAGGGCGTCGGTATGATTCCTCCAATGGCTGAGGGCTCAATCGGTGCTCAGCAGCGGGATCAGCGCCGCGGTATCGGCCACGCTGCGCAGCAGATCGTTCAGATGCGTGCACGTCGACGTGCCGGCCAGCTCCTGACGGATCCGGAAGTGCAGTTCGTCCAGCCTCATGCCGGTGATGCGAGTTGCGCTTGCAACGGCGCCGGGACATTCCTGCCAGGGCAGCACCCTGGGCACCGCCTCCGAACTCAGGATGACCCCCGTGTCGGGATCCACTGATGCCTCGAGCGTGTACTCGTGGATGATGGTCTCGGTGCTGTCGGCGCGCACATAGCTGTCGCGAAACATCGCACTGATCAACACCTCTGAACCATCCGAGTCCTGCAGCACGTCAAGTCGGCGCCGTCGCCGCATGCCGTGAACAGGCAGCGGGGCCATGGCGTGCCAGGCGAGTGGATCGGCCGGGTCCTCGAGCGCAGGGGCCCGCGGGCCGGTCACGACGGCGGGGTCCCCGCCCTCGAACGAGGTCATCAGCACACCGCCGGTGACGAAGCCGGCGCACTGGTCGGCCACCGGTAGATAGCCCGACTTCGTCACGACTCCTAGCACTCCCGACGCCGACAGCGCATGACCGGAGATAAGCGTCGCGACGGGGACATCATCGAGCAACGTATAGCGAAGGTCCCGGCGTTTGCGTAGATCGGGTGCCGCCTTGTCGACCGCGGCGCGAAATCCGCTCATCGCCGGAGCCCCGACGAGATGCATGTTGGCAACGGACGGTTCGACCTCAAGGTGCTGAACGACCCGGGGGATCATCTCGATGGTCGCTTCGAGCCGGGCGCGGCGGACCTCTGTCGTGATGCCGTCGCGGGTTGTCCAGAGGTCGCGTGCGCGGCCGGACAGGTACACCGGATCCAGCGAGCCCGGATCGCGTGTCATGTCGATGGAGCTGGTCCGCCGCACCGAGCCTGGTAGCCGTCGCGGCGTCGACCGCGTCGGCTCATGGATACCGTGCAGCGGATGCAGGCCGAAACGGGGCGTGCCCAAATCGGTTCCGGTCATATCGGTGGATCAGCCCATGCTGATGCTGTCGCCACCGATTGTCGGCGAAACGTCTGGACGTGCGGTGTCGAAAGCCGACGTAGTCATCGGGATCTTCATCCTTCGTTTATCGCACCGAGAAGCCGGCGTCGAGAGGCTACGCGGTGCTAGTGATGAATTTAGCCGCGTCGGAGACCAACCATGCGACGGCTTCGGCGATGTCTGCATCAGACCGACGAGTCCGCGTTTGGCGGCGGTGTAGGCATGACCACCGGCACGGTCGGTGCCCGTGCCCTTCAACCCAGCACTCGAGCCGCGTCGGCGATGAAAGCGGCTCTGCCTTCGAGGTTTCCCACGAGTTGTCTCCTTTGAGCTCAGTGCGGCGCGCTGCGGGTGTGGATGCGTGCCAATCTCAAACCTTCGTCGGAGGTGTCGACCTTGACGCTCCAGTTGCCGCACGTGCACCAGGCGCGGAAGTGTCCGTTCTCGGGCAGAATCGCCTGCCCGTCGCAATCGCCGCCGGTATTGGCGATGCTAGCGAAAAATTCCAGGGGTTTCTCGTGCAGGGCGTTCTCGTCGTCGGCCACGGCGCGTCACTCCTTCGGTATGTCGGCGGCGCGGAACACCGGGAGCATCCAGCCCTCGGCGATCGGCGAGAAGTCCACGCGCAGCGCCATTCCGATCGTCACGTCGGCGGGCGCGATGTCGATGATGTTGCTGACCAGTCGTGCACCCGGGGCGTCGGGCAAATCCACGACGGCGGGCACCAACGTGAGCTCGGGCGCGCCGGGAATGCCATGCACGACCGCGAAGCTATAGACGGTCGCCTCGCCGCTGAGCTGAATCCAGTTGACGGCCGTGGACTGACAACCCGGGCAGAACGGGGTGGGCGGTAGCCGGAAGGTCCCGCAGTCGGCACACCGCGGCGCGACCAGCCGCCCTTCTCTTGCTGCTTGCCAAAACGGTTCGGTGTCTTTGTTGACCGCGATCCGGACGTGCTCACCGGGAAGCGTGTTCGCCAGTGTGACCGGAGGCGCGCTCATGCGGCGGCTCCCAGGATGAGCCCGCTGACCGGCAGGCTGGCTGGCCCCCCGGTGACCAACGCGAGTTCGGCGTCGGCAACCTGGTTGATGGCGGTGCCGCGCATCTGCTCCACTCCTTCCATGATGTGGGTCATGCCGACGATGTAGGCCTCCGACAGTTGACCGCCGTGCGGGTTGAGCGGGATCGACCCGCCGTCATAGCGGATCGCCCCGCTTTCGACGAAGGTGCCGCCCTCGCCCTTTTCGCAGAATCCGTAGTCCTCGAGCTGCATCAGCACCATCGGGGTGAAGTGGTCGTAGAGCAGTGCCACGTCGATGTCGGCGGCAGTGATCCCGGCCTGCCGGTAGAGCCGCTCGGCGATCGGCTTGTTACCCGAGGACGCGAAGTATTCATCAGGCATGCCCATCCACGCGAACGCGCGTCCCCAGTCCTTGACTCCACCATGGGCGGCGGCGACCACCGGAACCGGTGGCTGACGTAAATCGCGGGCACGGTCGGCGCTCGTGGTGATCACCGCGACCGCACCGTCGGTCTCCTGACAGAAGTCGTAGAGGCACAACGGTTCTGCGATCATCCGCGCATCGAAGTAGTCATCGAGCGTGAGGGGTTCGCGGTGAATGGCCTTGGGCCGGTTCAGCGCATTGGCCCGCGTGGAGATCGCGATCTCGGCGAAAGCCTCGCGCCGCGTCCCGTAGAGATACATGTGCCGGCGTGCCAACACCGACATCAGGTGACCCGGACCAAACAGCCCCGACGGTTGCAAAAACGAGTTGATCGGATCGGGTTCCATCGCGGAGAACACCGCGCCTAAACGCTGTTTGGACTGCTGCAAGGCCATCACAGTGACGACCACGGAAGCATCACCGGCGACGATGGCCGCACGCGCCAGCCCGATCGCCCCGGCCGAACCGCCGCCCCCCGAGGTCAGCGCCGCGGTGAACCGGACCTCGGGAATGCCGAGGGTTTCCATGAAATCGCCGGTGTCCATCTTTTCGGTGTAACCGGCGCTGGCACCCGAGTAGTAGGCGAAACCGTCGATGTCGCGCACCGACAGCCCGGCGTCCTCACATGCGGCAAGGATTGCCTCGCCGGCGAGTTCGGTGATGGTCTTGGGCAGGGACCCGCCACGCTTGTAGTACGGGGTTGCACCGATACCGACGATGGCGACGTCGCGCAAACCATCCGAATTGGCCACTGGCTCAAATGCTTTCGGCTGGCACGGGCGGGACATCGGGAAACAACTCGAAGAACGCGCCCTGCGTGATGCGCAACCGTGTTTCGTCGCTGACCCCGTCGAACAGCGTCTTGAGGGTGTCCTGGGTGTGGCCGAACGTGCCTTCCATGTGTGGGTAGTCGCTGCCGAACATCACGTTGCGATACCCCATGTGATCGAAGGCCGCCACAGCGGTCTCGTCGTGTTGGAAGGAAGCGTAGACCTGGCTGTACAGAATCTCTTTGGGGCTGCGGCTGAGTTTGGGCCGCACCGCCATATGGTGCTGGCGATACCCCTCCAACAGCCGGTCACCCAGAAACGGAACCCAGGTCGCGCCGCCCTCGGAGATCAGCACCTTCAAGTTCGGATGCCGGTCCAGCGCACCGCAAGCCACCAGCTTCATGGTGGCCCGCTGCCCGGAGAACGTCGTCTCGGCGTAGTTCATGATGGCCCCACCGGGGCCGCGGTATACCTGCCCCGCGCCGCCGGTCACACTATTGCCGGCCTCCACGGGCACTGGATCGGTGCCGATATGAAACGCGAGCACCATACCGGCCTCTTCGGCAGCGGCCCACAACGGTTCCCAGTCGTCGCGGTGCCAGTCTGGGGCGCTGGGATGCGGCGTCGTCGGCAGGAACACCGCCTTGAAACCCATGCCGGCCGCCCACTGCAGTTCCTCTACCGCGTCGTCCACCACGAGCGTGGAGACCTGCGCGGTGACCACATAGCGCGGTGACACCGCACAGATCTCCTCGAGCGCCCACTCATTGCTGGCCCGCATGCAAGCCTTGAGCAACTCCGGCGTCCGGAACGATGAGCCCCACATGCCCAGCGACGGAAAAATCACCTCTCCCCACACGCCCTCCTGATCCAAGTCGCCGAGCCGCGCGCGGGCATCTCGCACGCCCTGCGGCTTCGAGGCCAACTCGGCGAAGGCCACCATCGCCGACGACGGCAGCTTCCGCCGAAAGATCTGACCGTCGACGAAGACCGTCTCATACTCACCGTCGGAGTCCTTCTCCGACCGCGGACACAACTCAGCCAGCCGCTTCGGCAGCCGGGGCCGCCACAGATCATCGGGCTCCAGAAAGTGCGAATCACCAGAATTGGTCCAGATCTTGGTCATGCATGCCTCCAACCGGACATTAAAAGTGAAAAAACATTTTTCATCAGGCTAGGAGGCTGGGTCGCTCATGTCAACGGTGACTCCAGCGATCGTTGGATTGAATCCTGAGGTCTATAGAGTTAGTGTGCGACCTACGCCACACATGTTTGGTGAAGGCGACGCTGTACTGAAAACCCATCTTTCGAAGGAGTTGCGTCGAATGTCATCTCCCTTCGGCGCCCAGGCCGCCGCCCTCGAGCCGACGGCACCGCTGGCTGGCATCCGCGTCGTCGACCTGTCCACCACGCTGCCCGGCGCGGTCTGCACGCAGTTCCTTGCGGACTGCGGGGCGGACGTTCTGATGATCGAGGCGCCCGGCGGAAGTCCGGTCCGTGCACTCCGCGGCTGGCCCGCGCTCGGACGCGGCAAGCGCAGCCGAGTTGTCGATCTGCGCTGCGGCTCCGGTGCGGAGGAACTCGATGAGGTGCTGTCAGCCGCCGACGTCGCGGTGACCACATTCAGTCCGGCCGTGCTCGCGGATCTGGGCATCGATTCCGAGGCGCTCTTGGCGCGTCATCCGCAGCTGGTGATCACCCACATCACCGGTTGGGGCCGCCGCGGCCCGTGGCGGGACTTGAAAGGTTACGAGGGGCTTGTGCTCGCCAAGGCCGGTCTGTCGCATGCCGTGCGCCGGATCGCGAATCCGCCACGGCCGTCCTATGTCTCAGTTCCCTATGCAAGCTTTGCCGCCGGACACATTGCGGTTCAGGGGATTCTGGCTGCGCTGCACGAGCGCCACCGCAGCCGGCTCGGTCAGATCGTCGACACCGACCTCGTCCGCGGTGTGCACGCGATCGATGCATGGAACTGGTTCGGGGAGATGGTTGGCATCCGGTGGCCTGAGGCCTACCAGACCGTGGACGCCTGGACGGCACAAGGTACTCCACAGAGTCCGATGTTGTTGGCGCTCTTGGCCGCTCCCACCAAGGACGGGCACTGGTTGCAGTTCGCCCAGGTACAACCGAGTCTGTTCGCGGCGATGTTGACGGAGTTCGGGGTGACCGAAGTTCTCGCAGACCCAAAGTGGAAAGGCTTTCCTACACTGGAAAGTCCCGAGCTGTACAAGGAGTTCTGGTCGATCCTGTTGACGAAGGTCGGCGAGCGCACCCTCGCTGAATGGCAGCAGTGTTTTGACAATAACCCGGACCTGTGCGCCGAGTTGTTCCGGTCCGGGCCGGAGGTGTTCGATCATCCTCAGTTGATGTATGAGGGCCGCTCGACGGTTGTCGACGATCCCGAGGTGGGACCAGTTCGCCAACCGAGCACCCTCGTTCATACCCAGAACGGCCCGCTGGGCCGACCCACACCAGCGCCTCGGCTTGGAGCCGACGCCGGCATCTGGGCGCCTGATGCGCCATCTGTGAAGGGCGTTGGTGACACTGATTCGACGCCGCCGCTGACGGGCATCACCATCGTGGAGTTCGGCGAGATGTTCGCCGCCCCCTACGCCTCTAGCGTGCTCGCCGACCTCGGCGCACGCGTCATCAAGTTCGAGAACATCAACGGTGACAACATCCGCAGCCTCCTGCCATTTCCGGAGGCGGCCGGCGCGAAGGTGATGCAGGGCAAGGAAAGTATTCAGGTTGATCTGCACACGAAAGACGGCCGCGCGGTGGCTCACCGGCTCGTCGCGTCCGCCGACGTTGTGCTGCAGTCCATGCGGGCCGGTGCCGCCGACAGGCTGGGCATCGGAGCGGAGGCGCTGCATGCGATCAAACCCGACCTGATCTACGTGTCGGCGCCCGGCTACGGCGTGGCCGGACCCTTCGGTTCTCGTCCGGCATACGCTCCGAGCATCTCCGCGGCCGGCGGCGTGGCGCTGACCAACGCACCGGATGCCGCATGTGTAACTTCGAGCGTGGACGAGGTCATGCACCACGTGCCGCGGGTTACGACTGCCGGAACGTCACCGGAGTTGCAGAGCGATGGTGTCGCCGCCCTCGGCGTCGCTTCTGCGATCCTCACCGCGCTCGTCGGGCGCGACCGCGGCCGCCCGGTCAACGACGTTCGCACCTCGATGCTCGCCACGGTGACGCACCTGCTCACCGACTGGGTCGTCGACTACACCGATGCTCCGCAGCCTGTAGCGCCCCGACACGACGGCAACGGGCTCTCGGCGCTCTACCGGATTTACGGGGCGAGCGAGGGACACATCTTCTTGGCCGCGCCGCAGGCGAAGGAATGGCCGCTGCTGGTGGCAGCGCTGCAAGATTTTGCGGATCTAGGTGACGAACAACGCTTTTCGACACTCGAGGACCGGGAGGCCAATGACGATGAGCTCGCCCGGCGGCTCGAGGCTGCATTCAGCAAGGAGTCGGCCGCGTTCTGGGAGAGGCATTTTGGGGCCGCGGGCCTCGGGTGCGTGGAACTCTACGAAGGGGCTCCGGCACGGCTCATCCAGACGGATCCGCAGTTAGCGTCCGAATACACCGTGACTGCCGTCAGCCCGATCTTCGACGAACACCCGCGCTTTTCGCCGCTGGTCGGCCTGAGTCGGTCGGAGATCCGTGCGCCCGGCGGATGTCTGGCCGGCCAGCACACTGTCTCGGTGCTGCGGGAGTTCGGCTACGATGACGCAACGATCTCCAAGTTGCAGAGTTCCAGTGTAATTTATTGTGGCTGAGAGTAAGACGCTTGATCGCTTATCGGAGCGACAGCACATCATCGACGCTGCCTACCGGTGCCTGGATCGCAGCCACGAATCATCGGCATCCATCACCGAGATACTCGATGAAGCCGGTCTCGGCACGCGGGCCTTCTACCGGAACTTCAGCACCAAACATGATCTTCTGTTGGAAATGTTCCGCAGGGATCGCGAGGCGGTGCAGGCGCAATTGCGCGAGGTCGTGGCGCGTGCCGAGACCCCGGTCGAGGCCCTGCGGTCGTGGATGACCCATCTGTTCGAGCTGGTGTCGAATCCGCGGAAACGGAAGAGGGTGGCCATTTTTTACTCCGAGGAGCTACGGCGCACCCCGGGTTATGCCCGCGAACTCGAAATCGTCATGGCGGCCGATCAGGCATCAATCGCCGCGATCCTGCACCGAGGCAAAGCCGAGGGCATCTTCACCGCGTGCACTCCGGAGGCGGATGCCCGATCGATACGCGCGGCCTTCGAGGCCGCACTTCTCGACCGATTTCATCAGAAGTCGACGGCAGACGCGGCCGACGAGGTCGAGCAGCTGTTGGGCTTCGTGCTGCGCGGTCTGGGCGCCGCTTAGCCAAACAGCAACGAAGCGAGCTTGGTGCAGATCGTCTGCACATGCCGTAGCGCACATTCCTCGCACATCCCACCTAGCGACGCCTAGAAGACGACGCCGTCCATCGGCCGCGGCCTTGGTGTTCGAAAAGTACTGAGCTGCAGTGATCTACAGATAGAACGCAATGCCTTTAGAGGTGGTCATGTGTCAATCCGCCATCCAAGTGGCCCCCTCGGCGCAGTTGGCGGCGGCTTTGCGAGCGGCATCGGCGCGCTCCGGTGGGACGGTCACGTCGGCGATCACGGTGCCGTAACCTTGGTCATCGTCGTCGAAGAGGGCAGGTGCCAGGGCATGGCAGGTCCTCGGACTGGATTCATATCAGTTATATAGTTTATGGTATTTGCGATCGTAGGCACTAACGTAATACCGGCCAAGACGGGTTCGCCCCATCACACCCAGGAGACGATCCGGGATCATCCAGAACCGAAAGCCCCCATCGCGCAGCAACGTCGGTGGTTTCCCGGCGTGTGTAGCGCTCAATGCGTCCGGTGCTGGGCCGGGATGGATGTTGGTGATCGCACGGGCAAACTCGTCGACGTGATCGCCCCCAACGGTTTCATGGGCACAGCAGGAGTACATGCCAAGAACGAAGGGATGCCAATCGATGGATCTGGGCTTAAGCGGCAAGGTTGCCGTGGTGACTGGTGCGACCTCGAATATCGGTCGGGCGATCGCGCTGGCCCTGGCGGGTGAAGGCGTGCGGCTAGTGGCCTCCGGACGCGACCCGCTGGCTGGCGCAAAGGTGGTCGAGCAGGCGCTGCAGCGTGGCGCCAAGGACGCCCTTTTTGTCGCCGCCGATCTCCTCGACCCGGATGCCGCCGGGCAACTCCTCGCCACGGTCGCCGATAATTTTCGAACGGTGGACGTTCTCGTCAACGCGGCCGGCGGCAACAATGCGATGGGGCTGTTTGTTGACTCCGATCCGGCCACTTGGCAGGGCGATATCGAAATCTCACTCCTCAGCGTGCTGCGGGTCACGCACGCCGCGCTGCCCTACATGGTGGCAAGGAGGAGCGGCCGCATCGTTAATGTGGGTTCGACCGCAGGAGCCGTGGGTGACTACATGCTCGCCGTCTATTCGGCAGCCAAGGGCGCCGTTCACAGCTTCACCCGCGTATTGGCCAAGGAAGTCGGCGAGTATTCGGTCACTGTCAACTGTGTGGCTCCGTACGCGACCTGGCCTGGCCCCTCCGGGGAGGAAACGTGGAGCACCGGCAGTCGCTTCCATCCCGAGTTTGGCTTCTTCCCCGGAGCCATCAGCCAAATGGAACCCACCATGGTCCAGCGAATGCTGCGAAGCGGGCCGCTTCCTCGGACCGCGGCCACCGCCGACGAGGTCGCCGCGGCCGCGCTGTATCTCGCGTCAGATCAAGCGGCATTCGTCACCGGGCAGATCCTATACGTGGACGGCGGCACACTGCTGTAGGCCACAAAAGTTCTCCAGCAGACTGCGGCCGACCAACCAGCAGTCGAGACGTCGCCGACGAGGTCGAACAGCTACTGGGCTTCGTGTTGCGCGGTCTGGGCGCCGCTTAGCCTTTCAGCAACGAAGCGAGCTTCGTGCAAATCGTCTGCACATGTCGTAGCGCCCACTCCTCGGGCATGCCACCCAGCGACGCCCAGAAGAACACCGTCTCGGTGGGGGAGTCGGCGGTCATTGCCCGCACCTTCGATGCCATGGATTGTGGTGTCTCACACCAAAAATAATCGAGAACCCCGGCGTTTCGTCCGCGCAGCCGGTCCGGATCCACGGGGCGAGGTTGTGGACGTCCGGTGCCTAGCACCATGTGCTTACGGTATGAATCAACTTGATAGGCAAGATGTTTGGATACCACCGGCCAGTCCGCCTCCGGATCGTCGCTGACCCAGCCCTGTATCGCGCCGGTCATCCTCGCGGCGCTCAGCGCGTGGCCACCCTCGGCCAACCCCGCCCGGTACGACTCCCAGAGCCGGCCATCCGCTGTCAGCAAGCCCTCACCGAGAAGGCCGGCCCGCCGCGCCCCCTGCGGTCCCTGATAACCCATCCAGATCGGCGGCCGCGACTGGACCGGTTGCGGGGTCACCCCGTCGGGCCCCCATAACCGTCGTACCTCGCGTGCACAAGCGTCGGTCTGGCCGTAGCGGCGTTCCAGGCTCTTGTCGAACAGGGCGTACTCCGGTACCCGGTAACCGGCGCCGAGGCCAAGATCGAGGCGTCCATTCGAGACGAGGTCGACCATCGCCGCCTGTTCGGCGATCTCGGCGGGATGGTGCAGAGGAGCGATCACGATCGCGGTGCCGATCCGGACCCGCGTGGTCCGCGCGGCTACCGCGGCCGCGAAAGTCAATGGCGAGGCGATGTAATCGTCGTCGAATTGATGGTGCTCGCTGAGCCAGACCGAATGCGCGCCCAGATGTTCGGCTTCCTCGCACAGCTCCAGTGCGAACGCATGCAACCGTGCAGGATCCTGCCGCCATTGAGTTGGATTGCGGAGGTCGAAGTACAGCCCGACGTTGATCGGGACGGTTGATGACGGCATTGATCCTCCGGACGGCGGAAAGACAAATCGGTTAAATATATTCCTTGATGGAGGCTAGACTGGTCGGCATACCATTTGAAACTGAGAGAGGTCGGCACAGTGAACAAGAACGACATGATCCTGATCAGTGTTGATGATCACGTTGTCGAGCCGCCGGACATGTTCAAGAACCATCTGCCGAAGAAGTACCTTGATGAGGCACCACGGCTGGTGCACAACCCTGATGGCTCGGATACCTGGCAGTTCCGCGATGTGGTGATCCCCAACGTCGCGTTGAACGCCGTGGCCGGTCGGCCGAAGGAAGAGTACGGTATCGAGCCGGCCGGGCTGGACGAAATTAGGCCCGGCTGCTGGCAGGTCGATGAGCGGGTCAAGGACATGAACGCCGGTGGCATTCTCGGCTCGATCTGCTTTCCGTCGTTTCCCGGCTTCGCGGGGCGGTTGTTCGCCACAGAGGATCCGGAGTTTTCTCTCGCGCTCCTGCAGGCTTACAACGATTGGCATGTCGAGGAATGGTGCGGGGCGTATCCGGCTCGGTTCATTCCGATGTGTTTGCCGGTCATTTGGGATGCTGAGGCCTGCGCCAAGGAGGTGCGGCGCAACGCCGAGCGGGGCGTGCACGCGTTGACGTTCACCGAAAACCCCTCCGCGATGGGGTATCCGAGCTTCCACGACGACTACTGGACGCCGTTGTGGGAAGCATTGGTAGACACCGACACGGTGATGAACGTGCACATCGGGTCCTCGGGACGGATGGCCATCACCGCCCCGGATGCGCCGATAGATGTGATGATCACCCTGCAGCCGATGAACATCGTGCAAGCTGCGGCGGATCTGTTGTGGTCCAAGCCGATCAAGAAATACCCCGACCTCAAAATCGCCTTGTCTGAGGGTGGGACGGGTTGGATTCCATACTTCCTCGAGCGGGCGGATCGCACCTATGAGATGCACTCGACGTGGACGGGCCAGGACTTCGGCGGGAAGAAGCCCTCGGAGGTGTTTCGGGAGCACTTCCTGACGTGCTTCATCTCCGATCATGTCGGCGTGACGCTGCGCAACGAGATCGGTATCGACAACATCTGCTGGGAAGCCGACTATCCGCATTCGGACAGCATGTGGCCCGGCGCCCCGGAGCAACTCCACGAGGTTCTCGAAAAGAACAATGTGCCCGAGGACGAGGTCAACAAGATCACCTTCGAAAACGCGATGCGCTGGTACCACTGGGACCCGTTCACCCACATCACCCGCGACCACGCCACCATCGGCGCATTGCGCAAAGCCGCCGAAGGCCACGACGTCTCCATCAAGGCCCTGTCCCATCACGAAAGGGGCAGTCGCGGAGATGGTTTGGAGGGCATGGTACGGGTGAACTCCGGCGACTTACGCGCCAGCGAGTAGCGGATCGGCAGGTGCTCGAGCCCGCCGACGAAGGCGATCACATGTAGTGAGGATCGCGGTGCGAATTGGATTGAATCCGGCCGCGCCGCGAGTTCCTGAATCAGCAGTTGAACTCGATATTGTCGAAGACACGTGCGACTGCTCTTGGGCCGGCGCGGCGTGTGCTTCACTCATGGCGATGAAGCCGCGCGAACGCACGCCGCCGTGGGCGGCAGGGGCCAAGACGGATCGGACTCGAGAGCAGATCCTCGAAGGAGCCCGCCTGACTTTCCAGGAATTGGGCTATTCGACCACTCGGGTGGAGCAGATCGCAAAACGAGCAGGTGTTTCCCGTCCGACCTTCTACGTCTACTTCGCGACCAAACAAGATGCGTTTCTGGCGGTCGCCGAGCGGTCCGTCGAGCAGTTGGCACTCGTTCTCAAAGGCCTCGATGCGCTACCACAGCAGCCTGACGATGGTGACCTAGCCTCGTGGGTGAAGCAGTTCTTCTCCTACTTCGACGATTTCGGTGCGTTCGCGACGGTATGGCGGCAGGCGGCATTTGCCGATCCAGGGTTGCAGCAGTCCGGCTGGAAGGCGCAGCGGCGGTGGGCGGCCCGTGTCGGCCGCAACATCGACCGTATCCGCGGAAGCTCGCTCGGCGACCCAGTGCCTCAGGGGCTGGCATTCGTAGCGATGCTCGAGGCGCTGTGGTTCTCGTCGATCGTGGATGCTCCTGGATCCAGCCGACATTCGGCGCTCGGCACCGCCACGGCGATTGTCAGGGCGCTCATCACGAATACTTGACATAGATGTCTAAGTATTCTAGGGTCCGAACATCGTGTCGGCTTGAGAGGTGGCTTTTGTGCGTAAACCGATCATGGTGACAGACGCGGAATCGGAGGTGCGGATCCCGGCGTGGATGGTCCCGAGCGGGTGGTTCGTCGTCGGCTGGTCGCATGAACTGGCATCTGGTGATGTCAAGCCGCTCAAGGTGTTTGGCCAGGAGCTGGTCCTCTACCGGTCGACCGGCGGAGAGTTACGCTGCCTGGAGTCGACCTGTCAGCACCTCGGCGCACATCTGGGTTACGGCGGCAAGGTGGTCGATGACTGCATCGTGTGCCCGTTCCACGGGTGGACCTGGGGTCCGGACGGGCAAAACGTGGCGGTGCCGGAAGGACGAACGAGTAAACGACGTCTCGAGCCGTGGCCCGTATGCGAGCGTAACGGCATCGTCTATCTGTGGCACGACGTGGCCGGTCAACCGCCGACGTGGTCGGTGCCGAATCTGTTCGAAGATCTGCGCGATGAGTACCCCACCGGCGAGTTTTGGGACGTGGCAACCGCAGGAAGTGCCTTCGGATACGGCGAGCTGCCCATCGAGCCACGAGTCGTCGCCGAGAACATCGTCGACCCCATCCATTTCCGCTACGTCCACCACACCCGCGATTTACCCACGCTGGTGGATTACCAAGTCTCCGACGTCTCCTTCATGACCAAGTTGCGTGTGCACTCCCGGGGTAAGCGCAAGGTCGACGGCCCTCGCCGCGAGGACACCGTGACGCTCAAACAATGGGGCGTCGGAATGGCCTACACCCGATTCTCCGGACGCGACAACACACATTCGGTGATATCAGTTACGCCGGTGGATGCCCAGACCTCGACGCTGCGCCAGACACTGTTCGTCGAGAAGATCGATGGTGAAAGTGACGACGAACGCTCCGCCAGGATAAAGGCCATCGAGTCGGTGTTCCCCGAAGACCTGGCGATCTGGCAGCACCAGCGATTCATCGAGCCGCCCTCGCTGCAGACCCACGAGGCCAAGCTATTCCGCACGATGCGCAGATGGGCGCTGACCTTCGAGCCCAAAGCAGGGGAGCACGGGAGCCTCAGCCCCAATCGCGCCCCCGACGCTGCATTCTCGGCAGGCGATGGCTAGCAAACGACGCTGAACCGCAAGCTCCAGCGGCGTGCAGGCCGCCACCGCTGAACTACCCAACTCCATCGCATTGAAGTGATCTGCGCCAGCCCTCCGATCCAGCACGTCCATCCTTGAGCCGCGGTAGCCAGATGCTGGGCGGCGAGAGAGACGAACTGGCGAACGCTGGGTTTCAGTTGCTCCCGCTATGCCAACAGACCATACAAAGGTGAGCGTTCGTCCAGCCGACGGCGTTGCCGATAGAGTCCATTCCCATGGTGGCCGAGCGGAAACCGCGAGCACGCAGAGGTTCTGCGCCCGGACTGATACGCGATGCGGCGCGCGCGCTGTTCGCCGAGCACGGATACGGCACCAGCACCCGCGAGATCGCTGAGCGGGCCGGAGTGTCGCACGAGCTGATCTTCCGATACTTCGATTCGAAAGCAAACCTGTTTGTCGAGGCGGTTTTGAACCCGTTGCTGGACGCAGTCGACCAGTTACATCGCAGCTGGCTGACCGATGTGTCGGAGAGTCCCGGCACGGAGAAGGAGTATCTCCGCGAGTTTGTCACCGCGTTCTTCGACTTCTTGACCGACAACAGCGCCATCGCGCAGGCGATGACCCGCGTTGTCACTGAGTCGACGAATGATGAAGAGGTCCAGAACGTTCGACGGCGGATCGATTCGACGCTCCAGGCCATGGTCAGTTCGCTCGAGTCGTACTTGTCCGCCAGGAATATCGCCGTTGCGCGCCTAGGACTTCAACTTCGGGTGATGCTGCTGACCATCGGTGTGACGGCCAACATTCTTCCCTACACGTACGTGAGCGACGAGGCCGTCCCGAGTAGGGACGAGGTCTTCGACATCATCTTGAGGTCTTCCTTCTCGATGTGGGGTCTGAGCTTCGACGAAGCCGACGGGGCGGCCCTCTCCACGCGGCGTAAACGCCGCTGATTTCACGTCGCGGCTGAGATCTTCGGCCGATGGTTGGTACCGCGCCGTCGTGAAATCCGTTGGCCCGCAACCCAACTGTGCAAACACGTGTGCTGGCGTTACGTATCTACATCTTATTCAACCAGTGGTTGACTTTCTGAGTTGCGTCGCTTAACGTGGCCTACGTCACTAACCGCCAGTGCACCACGGGGTAAGGCGTCCACAAAGATGGCTACTGACTTGGAAGGCAAAGCTGCCTTCATCGCCGATGCGGCGCACGGACAGCCTCGCGTTCACGCGCAGCGGCTTGCCGCCTTGGGTGTCAACATCATCGGCGTCGACATCTGCGACGATTCTCCCGGGGTGGACTACCCCAAATCGGTGGAGATCCTCACGCCCGATGACATTGCCGATGCAGTGGAGTGGTTGGTCAGCGACCGAGCCAAGGACGCGACCGGAATACAGCTGCCGGTCGACGCCGGATTCACGGTTCGCCAACAAGCGAATCGCGAGAACTCAGATCCCTTCCCGTAGTACACATAACGAGGAGACCCTTGTGACGACCATCCATCGACCTGCCACCAGCGACGTGACCCCGGAGGAGGCGCTCAGTTATCGAGACCAACTGGGCGAACCGCACTTCACGGGTGGGCATCTGCTGGAGGACAGCGGGTTTCTGATAACCGGTGAGACCGACGATCACGACGTCTTCGCCGTCAGCTTGACCTTCAATGTCAACGGCGAAGCGTGGGGTGGGCAACCGGCTACGTTACGCCAGACGAACTTCATGGCGTTGCCGAAATCGCAGCGGTACAAGGGACTTGATGACAACGACTATGTTGGCGTGCGCTCCGACCCCGTTCGTCCGCAGCCATTGGAGGTCACCCGTGACGGCGACAAGGTGATCTGGACCGAAGGTGGTCTTGTCACGACGGCTGATGTGCCGTATTGGACGATCAAGGGTGAGCATGCAGGGGTCGATTTTGATGTGACGATGGGTGGGCTCTGCGACGCGTCTCGCTTCCTCGGAGCGTTCTCCGACTTGCAGACGAACGGCATAGCCGGGATCGAGCAGCCGCTTTGGGTCGAGGGGACGATTTCCTCAGGTGGCCAGACCCACGCGCTGCAGCACGGCATCGGGATGCACGAAAAGGTCATCATTGGCGATCAGTGGGTACATGGCGCTCGCGCCATGCGAAAATCACGCCACTATTGGATCTGGCTGCTCGACGAGCAATTCCGGGTCTTCAGCTATATCAAAGAGGCCACCGGTGTCACGTTCGGGCACACGAGCATCGGCAACGAGCACAGCCATTTCGGCGAGGGGCAGATCGAGGTCACCGAGCTCGACTACTGGACGGATCCCCGTACAGGACAGTCGATTCCGTCGAAAGTGGCCCTGACGATGAAGTCCGACGACAGCGTGGTCGCAGTAGTGATCGAGGCCTACGGCCGGTTCATGTACACCTACTGCCAGGCCAAGGCCACCATCTCGTACTACGGCCTGGCGTGTCGTGCCAACGGCACGATGAGCACACCCGAAGGCGTGATCCCGATCAGAGATGTCCGCACCTATATGGAATCAGGTATCTACCCGACTCCCCTTCCGGTCAACTGACCGCCACAAGGGGAGATCACATGACGACAACTGAGTCGGGCACACACGCCATCGGACTGTGGGTTGGCGGAGAGCGGCGCACCCAGGGCTCCGGCGGAACCCATGATCACATCAACCCGGCCACCGGGCTAGTTGACGACACCATCCCGCTCGCTGGGGCAGCCGAGGTCGATGAGGCAGTGGTGATAGCCGATCGGGCTTTCGAGAGCTGGCGCAATTCGCCCCCGGCTCAACGCCAGGCGTTGCTGTTGAAGTTGGCTGACCTGGTCGAGTCCAAGGCCGCCGAGTTCGGCGAGTGCGGTGCCCGGGAAATCGGGGCGCCGGTCCTGATCGGGACGACGATGGTGGGCAAGGTCGTGGAGTGGATTCGCTACTACGCGGGCTGGCCGGGCAAGATCGACGGTCAGGTGACCGGCAGCTATGGTCCGGAAGGCGTGTTCTCCTACACACTGCCTCAGCCCCTCGGGGTGATCGGGGCGATCGTCACCTGGAACGGTCCACTGATGTCGCTTGCCATGAAGGTGCCGGCCGCGGTCGCTGCTGGTAACACCGTGGTGATCAAGCCATCTGAGCTGACCCCGTACACCACCGAGCTGTTCGCAGAACTCGTCAAGGAAGCAGGCTTTCCGCCAGGGGTGGTACAGGTTCTGCCCGGCACGGCGGAGGCCGGCGGTGCGTTGGCCTCGCATCCCCTCGTTCGGAAGGTGACTTTCACCGGTGGGCCGGACACGGCGCGCAAAATCCTGCACGCCTGTGCCGAGAACATGACGCCGACGGTGCTCGAACTCGGCGGCAAGTCGGCTAACATCATCCTGGACGACGCCGACCTCGACAGCGCGTGCAGCCACGGTGTGATGATGGGTATCGGGTTGCTCAGCGGCCAAGGTTGCGCGTTTCCAACGCGAATGCTGGCCCACCGGACGATCTACGATGAGGTCATCAAGCGGGCCAAGGCCCTGGCGGAGTCGATCGTCGTCGGGGATCCGATGGCGTCCGAAACGATGTCGGGCCCGGTGGTGAGTCGTCAATCTTTCGATCGAATCCTCGCAGTGATCGAGCAAGCCAAGCGCGACGGTGCGCGGCTCATCATCGGCGGAGGTCCGCTCAACCGACCGGGACTCGACGGTTATTACCTGCAGCCGACGGTGTTCGCCGACGTCGACCCTGACTCGGATCTTGCCCAAGAAGAAGTGTTCGGTCCGGTCCTGGCGATCTCAGTCTTCGATACCGATGAAGAAGCCATTGCGATCGCCAACAACAGCCGGTACGGCCTTTCGGGCTACGTTCACACCAAGGATCTCAGGCGTGCCCACGTGTTCGCGGAAAACATCAGGACCGGCGAGGTGCGCATCAATGGTGCGCTCAACCTCGCCGCCAACCAGCCGTACGGGGGCCTTGGCATCAGCGGTTTCGGCAAGGAAGGTGGCCGGGACGGCATCTACGAATTTCTGAACATGAAATCCGTAGCGATCAATTGAGCCTCGATGCCGATGCCGATATTGGCGTTGATACGGTCACTCCGATTCCAATCAGCTGAATTCACGCCGCCGACGTGCTCGCTGAGGTGCGCGACGCGTGCGCCTTGATTGTTGAGGACCACGCTCGGCGCAGCGAAACTCAGAGTGGTGCGAGCCGGGTGACCCTATGGCCGCAAGGTATGACCGCGAAGACCTACGCACCCGCCGGGGGGGGACTAATCCGATAAACAGTTAGCTGTTATGGCGCTCGCAGTGTCCGGCGCCCGTCCAGGGAGAGGATGCGTTCGTGACGGCAGCAACTGCGTTCGTTCCTCCGCCGTGAGCTGAAATGCCTTGAAGTCCATGGCAGTTCATCGTCCTGCGCGAGGACCAACCCTGGCGATGCTCGCCAAAGAGGAGAACCTCCGATATTTAGATCATCATCGAAGCGCCACCACCAACAGGATTACCTACCCGACCCGTCGTCGGCTACCAATTACGGATCCGAGAACCTATGCACCGCGCACTCTGGTGACAAATCGGCAGATGCCGCATCCGAAATTGGCGGTCCTGCAGGGACTTTCGAGTGACCACTCATGTCGATCCAGTCATGACGTGCACCATGTCTCTTGCGTGCAAGCGTTTCAAACGCTGGAGCCCAATGCTCACCCGCACCCAAAGCGTTTCGAGACGGAACGAGCTCACTAGCCGAGTTGATCATCGACGTGATTCTCGGGCGACAAGGGAATGTTGTCTGGACAACTTGTGCTAGTATCGGCCCTCGTGCGAGACCTCGACGTCCTTCGTTCGAAGACTAGTGACTGGCTCAGCGCAAATTGGGATCCTGACGCGACGATGCGGCAATGGTGGCGCCGACTCGCCGACGCAGGGCTCTGCGCACCGCAGTGGCCGAAGGATTGGTTCGGGTTGGGCTATGGTGCCGAGGAGGCCTCGGCCGTAAGGAAAGTCATTACGGAGGCAGGTGTCCCGGGACCCCCGGCCGGAATCGGGATGATGATGGCTGGACCAACCATTCTGGCTCACGGCTCGGATGAGCAGAAGGCTCGATATTTACCTGGGATCGTTTCCGGTGAGGCCAACTGGTGCCAGCTTTTCAGCGAACCGCAGGCGGGTTCTGATCTGGCAGGACTGCGCACGACCGCCCAGCGTGACACTGGGAAGTGGCGAGTTAATGGTCAGAAGCTTTGGACCTCGAACGGTCACCTGGCGAATGTTGGGATGCTGCTGGCTCGCACCGATTCGACCGCTCCTAAGCATCGAGGGATCACTTGGTTCATCTGTGATATGGACCAGCCGGGTATCGAGGTGCGCCCGCTGCGAGAGATGACGGGACGAAGCTTGTTCAACGAGGTCTTCCTCACCGACGCAGTGGTATCCGATGACGAGATAGTCGGCGAGCTGAACGATGGGTGGGCCGTCGCACGCACTACCTTGGCGGCCGAGCGATCCGCAATGAGTGGGGGCTCGGATCTCGTGGGTGGCGTCCCCGGTCGAAAAGGCGGCATTCTGGAGCAGGCCGCGGGTGAGGTGGCTGAGCGCATGCGGGGACCGCGGCGCAAGTCCGGGACGGCTATGGCGATGCGCGGCAAGAACTTCACCATCTTGCGTGACCTCGCGGCCGAGCGCCACCGGCTTGAAGATCCCACCGTTCGGTATGCATTGCTCGACCTCTTGTTCCGGGAGAAGGTCATCGAGTATTCCCGCAGCCGGGCTCAGGACGGACGCGCGCGAGGACAGCTGTCCGGTTCGGAGTCTTCCATCGGCAAGCTGATGAGCTCGGAAGCTGCTCGGATCGCGCGGGATCTGGCACTCGAAATCCTCAGTGCTGATGGGATGTTGGACGGTTCGGATGCACCGATGGAGGGAGTGTTCCAAGAAATGGCGTTATTCAGCCCCGCTGTCTCCATCTACGGTGGCAGCGATGAGATCCAGCGCAACGTGCTCGCCGAACGAATTCTCAATCTTCCCAAGGATTCTTGGAGTGGATCTGCGTGAGCTTCGCACTTGATGAAGATCAGCTACAGTTTCGCGCTTCGGTTCGACAGTTTCTGACCGCACATTCAGCAGAACAAGACGTGCGTCGGCTGATGGCCTCGGACCGAGGCTACGACCCCGACGTGTGGTCTTTGATAGCGAGGCAATTGGAGCTCCAAGGGCTCGGGATACCAGAGAAATTCGGCGGCTCGGGTTTCAGCTCAGTCGAGGTCGGTATCGCGTTTGAAGAAATGGGGCGAGCGCTACTGTGCGCGCCCTATTTCTCCACCGCGGCGTTGGCGGTACCGCTTCTGGTGCACAGTGGCGATGATGCCGCGTGCGCTGAGTATCTGCCCGAGGTCGCCGCGGGGCGGCTCGTCGTGACGGTGGCCATAGCCGAGGCTAGCGGTCGCTGGGACGCCGACGGTGTGACGACAGAGGCGAGATTGGGAACGGGTGGTGGGTGGCGACTCAGCGGCGAGAAGAGCTTCGTCATCGACGGACATACCGCGGACAAGGTGCTTGTCACCGCGCGCACGACTGAGGGGATCGGCGTCTTCGTTATCGACGGCGGCGCGGAGGGGGTGTCGCGCAGCGCATTGAAAACCTTGGATCAGACGCGCCGCTTGGCGCGGGTAACCCTCAGTGAGAGTCCTGGGCGGTTACTCGCCTCGCCCGCAGATGGGTGGGAACTTGCCGAGCACGCTCTTCGACACGGTGCCGCCTGTCTGGCGATGGAGTCTGTCGGTGGCGCACAACGCACGCTGGACATGGCGGTTGACTACGTGCGGACCCGGGAACAGTTCGGCCGCACTATCGGGTCCTTCCAGGCAATAAAACACCGATGTGCCGATTTGCTCGTGCGAGTCGAGTCCGCGAAATCTGCTGCCTACCACTCCATTCGGGCTAGCGCCGAAGGGGCGGAGGACTTTGCGTTGGTGGCGAGTCTGGCGAAGGCGTATTGCACCGACGTCTACTTTGCTGCCGCGGTGGAGAACATCCAGCTTCACGGTGGGATCGGCTTCACGTGGGAGCACCCCGCCCATCTTTACTTTCGCCGTGCCAAAAGTAGTCAGTTACTGCTCGGCGACTCGAGTCACCACCGCGCTATCGTGGCCTATCACAGTGGCATTTGAAGGCATTTCGAGCCGGCATGGATGGAGAGCGCTTTGTCAGAGCCCGCCAAGCCAACGCGATGGGCGGAGATTGCTACGGACCTTGCCGAAGCGATCGAAGCGCGCCGATACCCGGTCGATTCCCTGCTCCCGAGCGAAACCGCACTTGCAGCGACCTATGGTGTGAGCCGATTTACCGTTCGTGAGGCATTGCGTCGGCTGAGCGAACGCGGGCTGATCTCGCGGCGGCATGGATCGGGTAGCCGAGTCGTTTCGTCCTTACCCCGCCCTGCGTACGCGTTGGCGGTCGACTCGGAATCCGATGTGTTGCGCTATACGGCAGCGACAACCATCAGAGTCGCCGACTCGGTCAGGGAGGTGACCGGTCCCCAGGCAGATTTGCTTGGGCTCGGCAATGCCGACGATTGGATATATTTGACGGGTGTGAGGGAATCGCGGGGGAAGCGCATCGGCGCCGTTGAGGTATATCTTCGCCGTGAATATCGAGCGGTGCTCGACGAGCTTGGGTCTCCGGTGGAGGGCGCCATCTACCAACACATTCTGAGCCGTAACGGGCTCACGCTGAAGCGGATTGAACAGACCATCGGTGCGACGATCTTGAAACCAGTGCAAGCGCGGCGGCTTCGTGCGGAGACGGGCGAGCCTGCCTTGAGGATCGTGCGCCGTTTCCACACCGAAGAGGCAGCCCTCATCGAGGTATCCGTCTCCGTGCACCCCGCATCACGTTTCGAATACACGTTGAACATCGATGCGTAGCGATTCAACCTACCTCAGTGGATACCCCGGGATGACACGGCGGGCGCCAAGCGCGTACCCACATACTGACCGACCTGAAAGTCGATGGAGTCTACAGCCATTCGCGCAATAGCAGTTCGGGGTCTGTCGTCTGCTGGCCGACGGGCGTGGCGGTCGACGGCACAGTCCGGGAGAACCGCGGTGCCGGTGACGGCTGAAGGCCACCTGCAGTGCGAAAGAAGGTGTTCCGCTCCGTTACGTGCGGCTCGGATTCGACCTCGCTGAACGCAAGTACCGGCGTCACGCAGGCGTCGGAATTCGCAAACACCGCCGCCCAGTGGTCGCGGTCGGCAGATGCGAACACCTCGGCGAACTTGGCGCGCAGTTCAGGCCATCGGCGCCTGTCCTTTCGATCTGGCAAGCCTGCCGGTTCGAGGCCGAGCCCTTCTAGCATGGCGTGATAAAACTGCGGCTCGATTGCGCCTACGGCGACATACCGGCCGTCGGCGCACTCGTAGGTGTCGTAGTACGGCGCCCCGCCGTCAAGCACGTTGGTGCCGCGCTCGTCGGACCATTTACCGGCCGCGCGCATGGCCCATAACATCTGCACGAGAACGCTCGAGCCATCGATCATCGCGGCATCGATCACCTGGCCCTTGCCGGATGTCTGCCGCTCCCACAACGCGGCGAGGATACCGACAAGCAGGAACATGGAGCCTCCACCGAAGTCGCCGACGAGGTTCAGCGGCGGCAACGGCCGCTCCCCAGCCCGTCCGATGGCGTGTAGCACACCGTTTAGCGAGATGTAGTTGATGTCATGGCCGGCCTGCTGGCTGCGAGGTCCTGTCTGACCCCAACCGGTCATGCGCGCATAGATCAAGCGCTCGTTGACGTTCGCGCAGTCCTTCGGCCCCAGGCCAAGACGCTCTGTCACACCCGGGCGGTATCCCTCGATCAGCACGTCAGCCATCGCTACCAGCCGCAGCACGATATCGCGGCCCTTATCGGACTTGAGGTTTACCGCCACGGGGCGCCGATTGCGCAACGTGATGTCCGGCTTGCTCTCCTCGTCGCCGGGGCGCTCGATACGCACAACGTCGGCGCCGAGGTCACCCAGGATCGTAGCGGCGTGTGGACCCGGTCCGATACCTGCCAGTTCGACAACGCGCAACCCTTGCAGCGGACCAGCCATACCTTCCATCCTCCTCTAATCGGCTTGGGGTAGCCTGGGCATCCGTCACGGATGCTGCGGCACAAAGGGTTTGATCACCTATTGGGGTGCTACGCTTCAGCTCCGGGTTACGAGCTCAGCAGCCCAGCGATAGTCGGCCTTGCCGGCAGGGCTACGGGGGATCTTGTCGACGAACACGATTGCCTTTGGCAGTTTGTAGCGCGCGAGTTGCCTTGCGCAGTGTTGTCGTATGGCATCCACACCCAATGTCGCGCCCTCTGCGGCAGCCACAACAGCCACCACCTCTGTTCCCCATCGCTCGCTTGGACGGCCGCATGCCAACGCGTCAGCCACACCGGGGCAAGATCGGAGGACGGCTTCCACTTCTTCGGCAAACACTTTTTCGCCACCCGAGTTGATCACCGTCCCGTCGCGCCCGAGCAACTCCACGCGCCCATCGGAAATCAACCGGCCGCGGTCTCCCGGCAGCGCGACTCGTTGCCCTTCCACAACCGGAAACGACCGCGCCGTCTTGTCCTTATCGTTGAGATAACCAAGCGGAATGCGGCCCCGCCTGCCGAGCCACCCGACGCCCGCGTGCCCTGGTGCCAGTAACTCGGTTCGGTCTTCGCTGACAACGACGGTGCTGTCATCGACTTCGAACACCGCCCGACCATCGCCAATACCGTTGCTAGTCAACCGTTTGCCGAGCGGGCCGGACTCTGATGATCCGACGCGATCAACGATGACGACGCCGGGAATCGCCGCCTGCAAACGGTCTTTGTACATCGGTTGCATCGCGGCACCACCCGACACGATCAACCTAAGCGCGCGCAAGTCGCGATGCCGCCGTTCCAGCTCGATCGTGAGCGGGCGCGCTAACGCATCGCCAACGATGAACAGCGCGTTCACCCGATGGGCTTCGGCGCTGTCCCAAATGTCTGCGGCCTCAAAACGTGTGCCATCACGTTGAATAACGACCGTGTTTCCCTCGCACAGTGCCTGCAGCGCCACCCACTGCCCAGCACTGTGCATGTAGGGTGCTCCCGACAGCACGCGCACCGGCGCCGAACGCACCCTCGACAACAGTGCGTCTAGGGATGCCCATTCTCGATTGGTCTTGCGATCCACGACCATCAGTCCGGACACCATGACATCGGCTTGGCGCCATAACGCGCCCTTTGGCATGCCGGTAGTACCCCCGGTGTAGACCAGGAACAAATCATCAGGCCACGGTGTGCAGTCAGGTGGAACCGGTGGCGTCGAAGCCAAGATCTCGTCGAAATCGAGTGCTCCCGACAGCAGTGGGTGACCACTCCCATCCGGAACCTGCAGCAGCAAGGTTTCCGGATCCAGGTCGGGACGAACCTGTGCGATCAACGGCGCAAAGGCGGAATGAAACTGAATCGCTCGTGGGCAAGCGTCGGCCAGCACATACTGCAGCTCCTCGGCGGTGTAGCGGTAGTTGAGGTTGAACGGGACAGCACGCGCACGAAAGCTACCCAGCATTCCTACGAGGTAGGCAACGCTGTTATGCATCAACTGACCGACAAGCGCCTGGCCGGTTTCGTGGCCGGAGAGTCGGTCGCGTTCCCTGTCGCACCCGAGACCTTGGTTAGCGAGGAAACGGGCCAGCGAGTTCATCTGGTTCGCCAGTGCGCCATATGACTCGGTCTGCTCACCGTGGACAACTGCCGGCCGCTCGAGGTGTCGCGCGGCCACCGCGCCGAACACATTCGCGAGGTTGAACTCAACTGCCACGTCAAGGACATCCATGTCGGCGATGCGAATCGCAGATGAGAAGCTCACGGTAACGCATAGACATTGGGCCCCTAAAAGACGTATCGCGCGATGAGGTCGGCCACCGCGGCCGGCTTTTGGGAACCCTCGACTTCGACGGTGTTGCGGGCGGTGAGGTTGAGAGTGTCGTCTCCGACCTTTACCGCATTGACAAGCTCGGAACGCACCCGAATGCGGCTGCCCGCGACCACCGGCGCCAGGAAGCGCACCTTGTCCAGGCCATAGTTGATGGCGAGCTTGGCGTTGCGCACCCTGTAGTTTCCACTGCTCAGTACGGGAATCAAGGACAGAGTAAGGAACCCGTGCGCAATCGTTGCGCCATAAGGGCTTTCGGCTTCTGCGCGATCTGGATCAACATGGATCCACTGGTGATCCTCAGTCACATCGGCGAATGCGCCGATGCGGTCTTGGTCGATCTGTTTCCAGTCGCTGACCCCGAGTTCCCGGCCGATCATCCCGATGGCCTCATCGATGGAGGTGATCACTTGCATTGCTTCTCCTACTCTTATGCGACGGTCACGACGCGCGACTTATACAACCAACTATATAACGCTATTGACCTAAAGTCGTCCAGACAAGTATGTTGGGGGCGGCCCCTAGTTCGCGGGTCGGAATCTTGAACCGGTGCGTGCCTCGGGGCGCGTGAAATCATTTGGAGTACAGCCCATGACAGTTGAGCATGACGACGATGTGGTGATCGTCGAGGCGGTGCGGTCGCCGATCGGTCGTCGCAATGGAGGGTTGTCCACCTTTCATTCGGCAGACCTGCTCGGCGTTGTCCAGGCAGAACTGATCGCCCGTTCCGGCATTGACGCGGCCGCTGTCGATCAGGTGATTGGAGGCTGCATCGGCCAAGTCGGTCAGCAGGCGTTCAACGTCACGCGTACGGCATGGCTCACCGCCGGCCTGCCGCAATCGGTGCCAGCTACCACGGTCGACAGCCAATGTGGATCATCGCAGCAGGCTTTGACGCTGGCGCACGGCCTGTTGGCCTCCAACTTGGTCGATGTTGCCGTCGCGTGTGGAGTCGAAGTCATGAGCAGGGTGCCGCTGGGTTCCGGACTGTCGACGGGAGTAGGAAAGGCAATTCCCCGCAGCTACTTCGAAAAATATCGATACACAACACAATTCGAGGCGGCCGAGTTGATCGCCGAACAGTGGGGCATTACTCGCAGTGAGGCAGATCAGTTGGGTTTCGAGTCGCAGCAACGGGCAGCTGCCGCTTGGGCAGACGGGCGGTTCGACGCTCAGATAGTCCCCGTGGATGCACCGGTTCTCGACGAAAACAACCGCCCGACAGGAGAAACGCGCCGAATTACGAAGGACGAGTGCTTACGCGAGACGACGCTCGAAGGTCTCGCAGGTCTCAAGCCGGTAGTGAAGGCCGACGGCTTACACACCGCGGGGACCAGCTCCCAGATCGCAGACGCAGCTGCCGCAGTGCTCCTAACCACGCGACGCCGCGCCCGCGAGCTGGGGTTGCGGCCACGAGCACGGGTCGTGGATTCCTGCCTCGTGGGCGGTGACCCGACGCTGATGCTGATCGAGCCGATCGCCGCAACTCGTCGGCTGCTCGAGCGAAGCGACTTGAACATCGACGACATCGATGTCATCGAGATCAACGAAGCTTTCGCATCTGTAGTTCTAGCCTGGGAGCGCGAGATTAAGCCGGATCACGGCCGAGTAAATCCCAACGGCGGAGCCATGGCGATGGGCCACGCGCTAGGCAGTACGGGTTGCCTGCTGACCACCAAGGCCTTGTTCGAGCTTGAGCGTCAGCAGGCGTCACGGGCTGTTGTAACCATGTGTTGCGGCGGTGGCCTTGGCACCGGCACGCTTCTGGAACGCGAGTCGTGATGTCGGTTGATCTTCACGGGCGGGTGGCAATCGTCACCGGCGCCGGCGGGGGCCTCGGGCGCGAACATGCCTTGGCGCTCGCCGCGCGCGGTGCACGGATCGTCGTGAACGACGTGGGCGGAGCGCTTGACGGAACAGGTTCGGACCGGACGCCGGCCGAGCACGTGGTGGCCGAGATCGTTCTGGCTGGCGGAACCGCGGTCGTGGACACGAACTCTGTGGCCACCGAGGAAGGCGGAGCAGCGATCATCCAAACTGGGTTGAAAGCTTTCGGTCAAGTTGACATCGTCGTGAACAACGCTGGCATCGTTCGAGATCGCGCGTTCCATAACATGACGCAAGAGGCGATCGACGACGTCCTCGCAGTACACCTGGATGGCGCCTTCGCCGTTACCCGGGCCGCTTGGCGGCATATGCGCGAGCAACAGCACGGGCGGATCGTGTTCACGACTTCGGCGGCTGGTCTGCTGGGTAACTTCGGACAGGCAAACTACGCTGCCGCCAAGGCCGGTGTTGTGGGGCTCATGAAAGTCCTTGCGATCGAAGGCGCTAAGCACGGGATCACAGCGAATGCGATCGCTCCAGTAGCCCGGACGCGGATGACCGAGGAAATCCTTGGCGGATTTCTTGCCGGTCGCGCGGCAGCGAAGTTGGTCTCGCCCTTGGTGGTATGGCTCGCCAGCGACTCGTGCAAGGACTCTGGAAATGTGTACACGGTCGGAGGCGGCCGCATCGCACGTTTTGTCGTGGCGTTGGCCGAGGGCTGGACTCGCACTGACGGTGAGCTGACCCCAGAGGACATCGAAGAGCATTGGGATCAAATCAGCAGCACGGCCGAGCTCACCGTACCGCGCGAACTCAACGACGATTTCCGCGCGCTGAAAAGGGCGCTGTCGTGACGGATACCGCGCCGGATAGCGCCGACGTCGTAGATATGTTGGCGATCCTTCGCAAGTGGTTGGAAGATAATGTGCGCCCGACGGTTCTTGATCTCGAGCATGCGGACACATACCCCAGCGAGGCTGTCGAGCAGATGCGGGAGTTCGGCCTATTCGGTGCCACCATCCCGGTGGAGTACGGCGGCCTCGGGTTGAACGCCAAGGCTTATGCCGAGATTGTCACGCTGATCTCAGAAACATGGATGTCGCTGACCGGCGTGATCAACTCGCATCTCATGATGGCGCACTTGATCTATCGCTTCGGTACGGACGAACAACGGCGCAGATTCCTGCCGCTGCTCGCCTCCGGAGAGTTGCGCGGCGGGTTGGCCCTGACAGAGCCCGACTGTGGGACAGACCTCCAGGCAGTACGCACCACGGCGGTGAAGCAGCCCGCCGGCAGCTACCGGATTACCGGCATGAAGACGTGGATCACCAACGCGAAGTACGGCAATTGTCTTGCCCTTCTGGTGAAGACAGATCCGGCCGCCGAGCCACGCCACAGTGGAATGTCGGTGTTCTTGGTTCAGAAGGAAGACGGGTACACGGCCGACCGCAAGCTGGGAAAGCTCGGTTACCGAGGCGTAGACACCGCCGAAGTGATCTTCGACGATGTTGACGTGCCCTCCGATCGACTGCTGGGTGGTATCGAGGGGCGCGGCTTCGCACAGACAGCAGGTGGTCTGGAGCTGGGTCGGATCAACGTCGCCGCAAGGGGTCTCGGTGTCGCCAAGGCTGCGCTGGATGCCTCACTTCGTTACAGCCGGATGCGCCATAGCATGGGCAAACCCATCGGCCAGCATCAGGCGATCGCCATCAAACTCGCTGATATGGCATGTCGCGTCGCCTCGGCACGAGCGTTGATTCGCGACGCAGCTGAGGCGTTCGACGCGGGCCGGCGGTGCGATCTCGAGGCAGGCATGGCAAAACTGAGCGCCACCGAGGCCGCGCTGGCGAACGCGACCGAGGCTCTGCGTATCCATGGTGCATATGGTTATTCCACCGAAGAACACGTCGAGCGGTTCTACCGCGATGCGCCGCTTCTGTGCATCGGCGAAGGAACGAACGAGATCCAACGCATCGTGATTGCACGACATCTCCTCTCTCAGGAGGGAAAATGACGTCGGTCGAAGGACCCCTCTCGGGAATTCGCGTGGTTGATTTCACCAGCAACATGTCCGGCCCCTTCGCTACGATGATCCTCGGTGACCAGGGTGCTGATGTCATCAAGGTCGAGCCGCCGACGGGAGATATCCTCCGATACATCGGGACCGGATCGTCTGACGTGTCTGCGTATTTCGGCAACTTGAACCGGTCGAAACGGTCGATAGCGATCGACTTGACCCACCCCGCTGCGAATCAGGTCACAGAAGCGCTGCTCGACTCAGCCGATGTGGTCGTGCACAACTTCCGTCCCGGTGTGGACAAGAAGCTGGGCCTGGACGGTGAAACTGTGCGAACCGGTCGGCCGAAGGTCGTATACGTCCAGATCAATGGGTTCGGCGCGAGCGGGCCATACGGAGGACGGCCAGCGTATGATCATGTGGTGCAAGCACTTTCGGGATTCGCGGCCCTCCAAGCAGTTGGCGGCGCGGACGCAGCGATGGTACGACAGGGCATCATCGACAAGGCCACCGGACTGACCGTTGCCCAAGCCATCACGGCGGCCCTTCTTCAGCGCATGAGCACCGGCGCAGGCCGGCAACTGGAGATACAGATGCTTAATGTGGCCGTCGCAGTCCTGTGGCCTGACGGCATGATGAACCACACACTGCTCGGCCCCACGGAGATCCAGCCTGCCATTGCGCACACCTTTCGGTTGACGACGACACGCGATGGACAGATCGCGTTCGTCCTGGTTACCGCGGCACGGATGAAGCGCCTCGCTGTGAGTTTGGGTCTAGACGGCGCCGACCAACTTCCTGACTCCGGTCCCATGCGTGTCGGCGGGTCGATGATCCAGCAAGCCACCCAGAAACTATCGACATTGACCACCTCTGAAGCGGTTGACTTCTTGGCATCGTTGGAGATTCCAGTTGCGCCTGTAGTTTCCCTCGATGAGCTTCACGCACATCCACAGATCGTGGCCAGCGGCTCCGTGGACGAGTTCGATCATCCCGTGGTGGGCCGGATACGTCAGGCCAATCCGCCGGTTTCCTTCAACGGCGAGCGGGCCGGATCGTTTCGACCGGCGCCCCATGTCGGCCAGGACAGTGCCGAGGTGATGCGTGAGCTAGGTTTCGACAGCAATACGGTCGCCGGCCTTTTCGACGCAGGTGTGTTGCATCAGCAGACAGCTGCCGCAGCGTCGAAGGGCGGCGATCGATGACAGGAACACGCGAGTTAGGGTCCTTTTTCGAGGACTTCAAGGTCGGGCAGGTCTTCAACCATCCGCTGGGTCGCACGGTGACAGCGACCGACAATCGGTGGTTCACCCTCTTGACCATGAACACCAACCAATTGCACTTCAACGCCCACTACGCCGAAGGGACACAACACGGCAGGGAAGTCGTTAGTTCGGGGTTCACACTGGCGATCGTGCTCGGGCTGTCTGTCTCCGACATCAGCCAAAATGCATTTGCAAACCTTGGGTGGGACGAGATTCGTTTGACCAGCCCGGTTTTCGCTGGAGACACCATCTACGCACAGAGTGTCATCACTGGGGTGCGGGAATCCGCGACGCGTCCGGACACTGGCATTGTCCAGTGCTTCACCCGTGGCCTCAACCAAGCCGGAGTGGAGATCATGACGTTCCGGCGCTCAGCACTGGTCTACAAACGTGCCAGCGCTAGCGCACACCGCCTGCCAGATCACCCAATCGCAATCCGCGAACGTGCGGGCTTGCTTGAATCGAAGGAAAGAGAGACGCATGCACAACCCATTTGAGCCTCACCTGAAGTTGCGCCTCGTCGATGACATCTGTGTCGTCTCGTTCAACCATCCCGAAACGTTGAACTCGGTCGACGAGCCCCTGCACAAGGCAATCAGCGAAGTGTGGGCCTATCTCGCAAGCGTGGATGGCTTGCGAGCGGTCGTCTTGACCGGGGAGGGGCGAGCGTTCAGCGCGGGAGGCGACTTCGTCATGTTTCAGGAATTGCAGGATGATCACCCGCGGCGGTCACGACTGATCGATGAAGCTCGAGCGATCGTTGAGGCGACTCTGAACTTTCCGCTCCCAGTGGTGGCCGCGGTCAACGGCCCCGCCATAGGGCTCGGAGCGAGCCTGGCCGTACTCTCCGACATGGTGTTCATCGCCGAATCTGCATACATGGCCGATCCCCATGTCGCCGTGGGGCTTACGGCCGGTGACGGCGGACCGCTCACTTGGCCGTTCGTCACCGGGCTGCTACGTGCCAAAGAGTATCTCTACACGGGTGACCGAATTTCCGCAGAGCGGGCGGTGGAGCTCGGGCTTGCCAACCGCGTCGTCCGTGACGCTGACACCCTGGCTGAGGCGCTCGCATATGCGCGCCGGCTAGCCGCCTTGCCGCAGCACGCCTTGCGCAGTACCAAGCGCGCGATCAACCTGCACCTCTTGAACGCCCTGCCAGGCCTGCTCGACTACGCGTTCGCGATGGAGTACCAGTCCTTCGACACCCCAGAACACCGCCAGATCGTTGCTGACTTCGTCGCCAAATCCTCCTGAGCGGACATGGGAGCGGGTTGCTGTTTTTGACAGCTCTTCTGCGACCAAAAGCGTGGCGCTAGCTGGGAACCGCAAGTCAAACGACCGAACCCAAGGAGCTCCGAACATCTCAAAGGAGCAGGCCACGGCCGCCGCCCTGCGCAAAATCGCTGAAGGCCACGACGTCTCCATCCAAGCCCCGTCCCACCACGAAAAGGGCACGCGCGGAGAAGGTTTGCAGGCCATGGTAGCGGTGAGCACCGGCGGCTAACGCGCCAGCCAGAAGCGGATACTCGGAACAGACTCGCCGTCGGCGAAGCGGTCACAATGTGCAGACAATGGCCGGTTCTTGCCGTCGCGACGACTACCCGGGCCGCCGCGGCCTGTGCTTCACTCACCGCCGCCAGGCGGCATTCGCCGATCCCGGGTTGCCAGCAGTCCGGCTGGAAGGCGGGAGCCACTGGCCACCGCAATGGCGATGGTCAGGGTCCTGATCGTCAATATTTGATAGATCGGTCCCAAGTATTGTTTCGACCTCGTGTACGGCTTATTCGCGCGCGGGAGGTGGATTGGTCAGCGGGATGTGAACGTCTTCGACGGGGGGACCACCGTCCCATCAGGATTGCGAATGGCCTCGGTGCACAACCGAGTTCGAACCGGGAATGAGCTGCCCCTTGACTTTGACATCAGTGTCTAAATACTATGAATCCATAGCGGCGACTGCCAGGGATCTAGTGCACACGCGAGCGCCGGAAGGGTCGGCTTGTAATGCCACTTGATCGTCACCGCATCGCTCAACCGGGTGCCCGCGGTTCTCACGGTGGAGCTGCATCGAACCACCAAGTCCCTCTGCAACGGAGACAAGGCAATGACTGTCGATATCGTTGATTCCGACACCCACTATTACGAGCCGCCAGATTGCTTCACTCGCTATATCGAGCCTAAGTTCCGTGATAGCGCGATCAAGGTGGAAGATCCTGACTCGGGCAAGGAACGGGTGATGTGGCGCGGGCAACAGCTGCATCTGGTTAATCCCGGCTTCTTCACGGAGGCTCTCAACCCGGGGTCTTTGAAGGAGATGTTCCAGGCGATCAAGAAAGGGATCGCTCCCGATGATGCGCGGTTGCTTACGCCGATCGCTCCCGAGTGGCGGGACCGCTCCGCACGGATCGCGAAGATGGACGAGTTGGGTGTCGATGCCATGACGTTGTACCCGACGCTCGGACTGCTGTGGGAGCACCATCTGCGTCACGACACCGAGGCGCTGTACGCCAATCTGAGGGCCTACAATCGATGGCTCTCCGACGATTGGGGATACGCGCGCGACGACAGGCTCTTCGCGGCACCCATGGTCTCCCTGCACGATCCCGAGTTCGCCGTCGCCGAGCTGAGCCGTGTATTGGATGAAGGCGCACGTGTCGTCGTCATGAAGCCGGGACACGCGAACCATCGCTCGCCCGCAGATCCGATCCATGACCAGTTCTGGGCGATGTGCCAGGAGGCCGAGGTGCCGGTGGCATTCCACATGTCGGAATCCGGCTACAACGAGTTCTACTCGACGGATTTCGGGGAGAACCCAACGCCGCGACCGCATGAGAAATCGGCCCTGCAGTGGGCGATGTTCTATGGGGACCGACCCATCATGGATACCTTCGCGGCTTGCATTCTTCACAATCTGTTCGGCCGCTTCCCGCGGTTGCGACTCGTGAGTGTCGAAAACGGTTCAGGCTGGGTGGGTTACCTTCTGTCGGTCATGGACAAGATGAAGGGCATGGGGCGCTCGGGCCCATGGCTCGGCGGGCGCGTTAAGGGGCGGCCGAGCGACATCTTCCGCGAACACATCTACGTTTCTCCATTCCCGGAAGACGATGTCGCCGCACTCGTGGACCTGATCGGTGAGGAACGCGTGCTCATGGGCTCCGACTTTCCACACGCGGAGGGAACCGCCACACCGATGGACATGGTGAAGATGGCGACCGGTCTATCGCCGACCGCTCAAGCGCTTTATCTAGCAGGAAATGCGCGGCAGCTACTGAAGACAGAGCGTGCCGCTGTCGCGTAGCAACCAAGGTCACGCGACCCCGACCCGTACCAATTACCAAGCGACGCTGCGACTAACGACGCGTGGCGGAAGGACACTTGTGCCGTGGATCTTTCGTTGTCATCCGAGCAACGCGACCTCTGTCGTGTGGTCGGGGCGCTCTTGACGAAAGCCTGTCCGCCCAGTCGGGTACGTGCAGTCGAGGCCGACGGCGGATTCGATGCGGACCTATGGAAGTCGTTGTCCGCGATCGGGGTTGCCGGCAAAGACATCGATGATGCACCTGATCCGCTGCTGACAGTCGCACTCATTGCTGAGATCTGCGGTCGCCACCTCGCGCCGGTCCCACTCATCGAAACCTATGTCGGTCGCCGGCTGCTGTCGATGGTTTCTGCAGACTCGATGGTTCCTCGAGCTGATGAAGCGGTCATCGCGGTGGCCTTAGCGCCGTGGCACAGCCGCGATCACGAAGTCCTCGTTCAGTATTCCGGTGTCGCGGATGGCGTAGTAGGTCTGCTCGGCGATGAACTGGTGTGGTTGACCGGAACCGACTGCTACCCAGCGCAGCGCAACTTCGCGGGCGTTGCACTCAACAGAGTTTCCCCGCAGCGGGCGACCGAGATCGAGGTCCTCCAGACGGGTGAATCGGCCCGCGCCGCCTATGCAGAGACGGTGACGAATTGGAAGCGTCTGGCCGCCAGCATGCTCGTGGGCGTGGGTCTGCGGGCGGTCGAACTGGCAGCCGAATTCGCAAAACAACGTTCAGCATTCGGGGTACCTATAGGCCGATTTCAGGCTGTCGCGTTCCCTCTGGCTGACGACTTGACAGCCCTCGACGGCGCGCGGCTCTTATCGTGGAAGTCTCAGTGGGCCGCCCAGAAGCAGATCGATTCCGCCGGTCTGCTCGCCCTGATGGCATATGCGTCGGCGGCGGAGGCCGCGACGACGGCTGTCGCGCACGCGCTGCATGCACACGGCGGGCAAGGCTTGACCGAGGAGTGCGACATCCAGCTCTACCACCGCCGGGCGAAATTCCTGGCCGTGATAGCGGGCGACCCCAAGCACCAGTACGCCGCGATCGCCGACAGCCTGCTGCCCCAGTTCGAGGCGGTCTGATGATCGAATTCTCCTTGCCGGACTCGGCCATCCAACTCGTCAGCGAAGTCAAAGACTTCCTTGATGAACACTTGACACCTGCAGTGCGCGAACACGAGCGACGCACCGGCGATGGTCACAACTGGGAGTTCAGTCGTGCTCTGGCGCAAAAGCGTTGGGTTCTGCCCACGTGGCCTGTCGAAATGGGCGGGGCCGGTCTGGGTGACTTCGCCTACGCGGTGCTCGTCCAGGAGTTGTACCGTGCCGAAGCCCCTCTGGTCGGCGTCAACACCACGCAGATGCCGGCCGCGGTGATCAGAGACCTCGGCTCCGACCATCTGCAGCGCGGAATCCTTCCCGAAATCGCTGCAGGGGAGGCGATTGTCTGCCTCGGCCTCACCGAACCTCACGCCGGTTCGGATCTGGCCGCGGTGACAACGCGCGCACGCCCGGATGGCGGCGACTGGGTGATCGATGGGCAGAAGATGTTCACCACGCTCGCCCACATCGCGCAGTATTGCTATCTGCTGGCACGAACAACTCCCGATTCGGTTCGGCACAACGGCTTGACCGTGTTCATGGTGCCGATGGATACACCGGGTATTCAGGTGACTCCTATCCGGACGGTCGCCGGAGAGCGCACGAACGCGGTGTTTTTCGACGCCGTTCGAATCCCCGACGAGGCTCGCATCGGTCAGGTCGACGGCGGCTGGGACGTGATGCGGCACGCACTGGGGCTGGAGCATCAGGCCGGATCCTTCTGCGGAGCGGCGCAACGGCTGTGGTCGGGCGCCGTTGCCGCCGCGCAGCGGTACACCGACACCGAGAGCAGGCGCCTAATCGACTTGCCAGCCAACCGCGAGCGCCTAGCCAGGGCAGCGGTACACAACGAGATCACCCAACTATTGCACCACCGCACCATCTGGTTGGCGGCCAACGGGCAAGAGGCGCACGTCGCTGGTGCTGAAACCAAACTCTACTCAGCTGAGACCTTCATCGAAGATGCAGCCGCGCTCGCAGATATGTTGGGACCCAACGTCCTATCTGCATACGACGGAACTGACGCAGACGCCGCGGGCATCGTCGGTCATTCGTATCAGTACTCGGCGGGGACGAGCATCTACGGGGGGACCAGCGAGATCATGCGAGGCCTGATAGCCGAACACGGGCTGGGATTGCCAAAGGCGAGGTGACATGACATTCACGACAGCGGTGGACCCGAACGAGCTACCGGTCTGCTACATCGATGCGATCAGTAGCCGAGACTTCGACGCCCTTGGAAAGCTTTGGACTCCTGACGCCCGATGGCAAGCGCCCGGCATCTCAGAGGTATCCGGGATCGAGAACGTCCTCGCATTACTCGAAAGTATGAGTGAGAACGTGACATTCGCGTTCCAGGGGATACTCGGAAACATCGTCCGAGTCGACGGTGATGTCGGCGTCGGTCGATGCTACATCGAGGAGCGCGGTCGCTACACCGACGGCAATGACTTCACCATCAATGGCTATTTCGACGACCAACTGAAACTCGTGGATGGAAGTTGGCTCTTCGCGAGTCGGACGTTCAACCTGCTCTACCGGCGGATCTCGCCGAGCGAGGGCAAGTTCTACCGACATTCCGAGTGGGAAGGAAGCATTTGAATGACCGACTCCAGGCCTATCGCCGAGGGTCTCTTCACGTGGCCCTCCGAGGAGCCACACCTCATTGGATCACGATGTGACGCTTGCGGTCTGGTGGTATTCCCCACTGCGGAGTTCTGTGTCAAATGCAGTCAGCAGCGGTTGTCCGCCGTTGAACTTGGGCGGCGCGGTACGCTGTGGACCTTCACCACACAGCAGTTCCGTCCGCCGTCCCCGCCCTATATGGGGGACGAATCGTTTCAGCCATTTGCGCTTGGATACGTCGCCATTGACGGCCAATGCATGGTGGAGGCCCGGCTGACCGAGGCCGATCCAGAAAAGCTGCGCATCGGGCAAGAGATGGAATTGCAGATAATTCCTGTGCGAACAGAAGAATCCGGACGCGCAGTCGTGACGTTCGCATTCGCACCAGTCGATTGAGGGGACTTGACCATGAAGGCAGCAATCGTCGGTGTGGGACTTCATCCCTTTGGCCGATACGACGGGAAGTCAGCGCTACAAATGGGAGGCGACGCCATCCGGCTCGCGTTGGCCGACGCCGGCTGTCAGTGGAGCGACGTGCAGGCCGCGTATGCAGGAAGCTTTGAAGCCACAAACGCCGACGCCGTGGTGAGTCAGATCGGACTCACGGGTCTGCCGGTCCGAGTGATTTTCAACGGATGTGCTACCGGCAATGCATTGCTCGCCTCAGCAGCCGAGGCGATCGAACACGGTGAGCATGACGTCGTGGTCGCGGTTGGTATGGACAAGCATCCGCGAGGGGCATTCTCGGCAGATCCAGAAGCCTCCGGGCACCCGGATTGGTACGGCGAAGCCGGATTGTTCCTGACGACGCATTACTTCGGCATGAAGATCAATCGGTACATGCACGAGTTCGGAATATCGCACCAGACGTTGGCCAGGGTTGCGGCGAAGAATCTGCGCATCGGTGAGATGAACCCAAAAGCCTGGCGGCGAAAGGCGCTCAGCGAGGAGGAGATTCTCGCGTCGCCCATGCTGAACTATCCTCTGCGGCAGTACATGTTTTGCGGACCCGACGAGGGGGCCGCGGCGGTAGTGCTGACTCGGCCACAGCTGGCCCACAAGTTTGCACAGCCACCCGTCTATGTGCGAGCGGCTGAACTCCGGACTCGCCGAGTGGGCGCATTCGAATTGATGTGCACATCGTTGCCGCTGGATCGAGTGGACGGACCAACGCAGGAAGCGTCCCGGGCGGCCTTCGAAGAAGCGGGCATCGGTCCCGAAGACGTCAACGTGATCCAGTTGCAGGACACCGACGCCGGTTCCGAGATAATCCACATGGCCGAGAACGGATTCTGCGCCGACGGCGATCAGGAGAAACTTGTCGCCGCCGGTGACACCGAGATCGGCGGCCGGCTGCCAATCAATACCGACGGCGGACTGATCGCCAATGGCGAGCCCATGGCCGCCTCCGGGCTGCGGCAAGTGTACGAACTTGTTCACCAGTTGCGAGGTGCCGCAGGCGACAGGCAGGTGCCCGGCGATCCCTCAGTCGGATACGCCCATCTATATGGGGCGCCGGGCGCGGCGGGCTGTGCAATCCTGTCCCGCTGATCCGTTGCCGAAAGGCCTTGGGGCCGGTGAACTGGAAGTCCTCACACCGATATTCGGGCGCGAAGCCGCTTCTTGTCCACCTTTCCGGTGGCCAACAACGGAAGCTCATCAACGATTTCGAGCCGACGTGGAACTTTGAAACCACCCAATCGGCTGCGCACGTGAGTCTGTAGCGCAGACAGGGTGAGCGATGCCCCGGGCCGGATCACCACAACGGCACACACCGTCTCTCCCCACCGTTCATCCGGCGCGCCGACCACGGCGCACGCCTGTATCTCCGGCAGCTCGCGCACGACGTCCTCCACCTCGGGGGAGTACACGTTCTCGCCACCGGAGACGATGATGTCCTTCTTGCGGTCCAACAGGTGCAGCAGTCCGCGATCGTCGATGTGGCCGACGTCGCCCGTGTGAAACCACCCGTCACGCAGAACTTTCAGAGTGGCGGCGTGGTCATTCCAGTAGCCGCGGAAAAGTGAATCCGATCGTATTGTTATCTCCCCGGCAGCTCCGGCCGCCACCTCCCGTCCGGCGTCATCGACGATGCGGATGCGAAGGCCTGGAAGCGGGAAACCGACAGAACGCAAAATGTTCGCCGCGTCCGCCTCGTGAGTGTGCAGCTCGGGCGGAAGACTGGTCACTGCTCCCTCGGACAAACCGTAGAGGTTCAAAAAGCCTGCAGCAGGCATGGTTTGCAATGCTTGCCGCAACGTGTGTATCGACATAGGTGCGGCCGCGTACATGACCACACGGACAGATTCGAAACGGGCAGATGCCTCAGCGGCGTTCAGCATCGCCTGCAGCATCACTGGGGCTTGGTGCATGATGGTGATTTGTTCGGATGCAAGTAGGTTGACGGCCTCAGCCGGGTCGTACTGGCGTTGAAGGATTGCGGCTCCGCCGCGCGCGTGAATGGCAGCGATCAAGCCGATGGCGCCCGCATGAAAGGTCGGCATCGTGACGAGCATGCGGTCGTCGCAACCTGCCCGCAGTTCGGCGTTCATCGCCCAGGCGACTTTGGCCCATTCCCTCTGACCGATCATGCAGTACTTGGAAGCACCCGTAGTGCCACTCGTTGAGACGAGGTAGAGGAGGTCGTCTGGCCTTGCAGCGTAGGGCAGTTGGCCACCCTCGCCGGAGGCCATGAAGTCCTCGTAATCGACACTGTCCCCGCCAGCCGCCGCGCCGATGGTCACCACATACTTGAGATCCGGGACTGCGTCGCGTATGCCCGAGATCATCGGGACAAACTCGCTCTCGCACACCAGTACAGCGGGCATGACCCGGCACAGTGCATCCTGCACTTCAGGCTGCGAGAGACGAAAATTAATGGGGGCAACGATGATTCCGCTCAATTGCGCTGCCGCCATCAGTTCGCCGAATTCAATACTGTTTCGGCTGAGCAGGGCCACGCGGTCTTGGCGCCCGACACCCGTGGCGGCCAGCGCCGTCACCAATTGCACGGCGCGACTATAAAGTTCGGAATGCGACAGGGATCGTGCGCCAAGCTTGTATGCCGTTCGTTGTGGGTGCCGTGTCGCGTTGTCCGCCAATATGTCGCCGGTCGTGAAGTCGACCGCGGATTCTGTGCTCAGACGACGGGAACTCGAAGCCACCACGTGCTTAGCCGACCTTCGTGGCGCCGGGAGTAAGGGACTTCTCGGAGTTGGCCTTCACAGCCGTGTACGTTAACACCAATCATTTAAACGTCATACGGATTTCAGCCATCCGCTGTCCTCGGTGAGCTTTGTACGCGTTGTGACCTCTTCGAGAGAAGAACTACCTCGTGGTCACAACCGCGGGGCTCAAAAAGACGTCAGTTGATGAGCTCGGAGACCAGGATCCTGATCGTGTCGACAAGCCGATCGCGTCTGTTGCTGCCGTTATCACCGAGCCAGCGGCTGCGAAACCACAGCCCTTCTGCCATGGCCAAGAACGCGACTCCCGAACTGGCAGGATCCGTGGGCGACCGCCCACGAAGCCGATCAAGCTCCGCGCCCAGCCGCCGTTCCATTCGCAGCTCGAGGCGAGCGCCCTCCTGGCGCAATTCGACGTCTGCCATGCTGACTTGACGCCAGAGCCGGATGAACGCGCCGAACTCGTCGAAATAATCAACAAGCTTTTCGCTCAGGTCGACCAGATCGGTGGGGTTCCATTCCGTAGGAACGTCTTTCAATGCGTTCAAAAGGTTGTAGCCGCCCCGTGCTGAGTCCCGGCCGAGGGCCAAGAAGATGTCGTTCTTGGACGGAAAGTAAATGTAGAACGTTCCACGCGACATGCCCGCTGCGGCCGCAATGTCTTCGGCTCGGGCACCGTGAAATCCACGCTCGAGAAACACTTGCTTTGCGGCATCGATCAATCTCCGACGCGTGCGTTCGGATCGTTGTCCCGGCTGCCACGTCAGCTCTCGGTTCTCTCCCGGCGGCAAAGGCGATCGGTCCATGGGCCTAAGCATATCGGGGTATAGACTTTGACAGCTGCGTTCAAGTACCTTGGTTGTCAAGGGTCCGGTCTGCGGGACTACTGCAGCGGCCCTTCAGTCAAGCGAACGCAGAAGGGAACCACGATGGAACTCGATCTGTCGAGCATGATGACCGATCCCACACTGGCCAATAACCCCTGGCCGGTGTACGCGGGGCTGCGTGACCACGCACCGGCGATCGCGGCACCGTTCAGTCGCTCTCGCAGCGGCACGGTCGTCATCCTTTCCCGCTACGAAGACGTCCGCAAGGCACTGAGCTCCCCAGAACTGTTCGAGGCCAACGGCGCCAACGAGATAGGTCAGCAGCGTCCCTTGATTCCGCTCGACATCGATCCGCCGAACCACGCGAAGTACCGCAAATTGCTGGATCCGCTGTTCTCGCCGCGTGCCGTGCGGGCACTGGCCGACGACACACGTTCGATCGCAAAGGAACTGCTCGCCACGGTCGTCGCGGACGGCGCGACCGATTTCCACGCGGCGTTCACCGTGCCGTTCCCCTGCCGGGTGTTTCTCAACCTGGTCGGCTTCCCGGTCGAAGATCTCGATAAATTCCTCGTGTGGAAGGACGCCCTGGTGCACGCCGAAGACGTGGCGGGCAGCGACGACCTGACCGTGTTGCGGGAGCTGTGGAAGAAAACGGCCACCGAGGTCTACGCGTACTTCGACGTGCTGCTGGACCGTCGGATCGAAGAGCCGGCCGACGACCTCGCTACTCGGCTGGTCCAGGCACAGATCGAGGGAGCGCCGTTGAGCCGCAACGAGATGCTCGACATCTTGTTCCTACAGATGTCCGCCGGAATGGACACAGTCACGGCGACACTGGACTGCGTGCTGACCCGACTGGCCAGGGATGCCGAACTACAGGCGGCGGCGCGAAGCACGCCGGAGAAAATGCGCCAGATCGTCGAGGAGTTGCTTCGCATCGAGACGCCGGTGTCGCTGGTCTTGCGCTATGCCAGCCAGGACATGGTCATCCACGACGTGGAGATCGCCAAGGGCGACCTGGTGATGCTCATGCTGGCTGCAGCCAATAACGACGACCGTGAATTCGACGACCCGCTGACCCTCGACGTCGATCGGGAGAATACCCGCCACCTTGCCTTCGGCGGCGGTGTTCACCGTTGCCTGGGATCGCACCTTGCGCGCCAAGAGCTTTCGATCGCACTCGAAGAGATCTTCGCCGCGCTCGGTCCCTTCCGGGTGCCCGAGGGCGAGGATGTCGATTTCGTTCCAGGCATCCGCACAGCCCACAGCCTGCCGTTGGAATGGAAGGCGTCGGTCACCGCCTGAGTTCACCGCGCAAGCGCTCCGGCGGCCTATCGAATCGTCTGCTGATCGCATGCTCGGATCGAGCGCTTTGGTCTTCCTCGTCAACTGAGCTTGCGCCGAAGAGGTAGGTCGCAGCCGGTGAGTTCGGCGGAGATCTCCCATAGTCGGCGTCCGGTGTCGGGATCGTGTGCCCGGCGGTTGAGGTTGACGACCTTCGGCCTGCCCCATAGATGTAGTAATCCGCGGGGGGCCCAGTAGGCAGGCGAAGGCAAGTCCATGGTGGCTGCCAATACGGTGGAGCGTGCCGCGTGGTCCGCGGGCTGGGCGATGTAGGGCTGAAGGCGCCTGACCACGAATGCGGCGACGCCGGGCAAGCCGTCCAGGATGTGGCCTTGGCTGACGCCTGGGTCGCTGAGGTGGGCGGTGACGCCTCTGCGCGCCAACTCCACGGCGAATACGGCGTTGGCGAGTTTCGATTCGGTGTAGGCCGACCACCAGTCATACGCGCGGTGTTCGCAGTTCAGGTCTTCCAGGTGCAGCCGCGCCATCGCATACGTGCTGCTGGTAACGCTCACCACGCGATCGGTGATGCGGTCGGCCAGCAGGCAGGTCAGGGCGAAGTGGCCGAGGTGATTGGTTCCGATATGGGCTTCGAAACCGTCGACGGTGTGTGTCAGTGGCAGACCGAGCACACCGGCGTTGTTGATCAGCACGTCGACGGAGTCCACGGAAGCGGCGAACTCCCGCACGCTGCTCAGGTCTGCCAAGTCAAGCCGAGCGACCGACACGTCCCCGCGCATCTCAGCGGCGGCGGCCAGACCTTTGCTCGGGGTGCGACAGGCCAGCACTACGTGGTGGCCTGCCGCGGCCAGGGTGGCTGCCGTAGCCTTGCCGACGCCGCTATTGGCGCCGGTCACAATGACTTTCATCTAGTGCCCTCAGCCCGCGACAACGGGTAGCTTCTCCCATCCCCGCACCGTGGAGGTGTGTGCCTGAACCGCGTTGTCCGAGTCGACCTCCCACTCCGGGAAGCGTTTGAGCACCTCTTCCAACGCCACGCGCGCCTCGAGTCGGGCCAGGTGGGCGCCCAAACAGAAGTGGATACCATGTCCGAACGCGACGTGGGACTTCTTGTTGGCGCGGTGGATGTCGAAGCGGTCCGGCTCGGCGAACATTCGCTCGTCGCGGTTAGCCGATCCATGGAGCAACAGCATGACGCTATCCTGCGGCAGCGTGACGCCGTAGAGCTCGACGTCACGGGACAGATAGCGCGCGTTCACCGGCGACGGTGTCTCATAGCGCAGCAGTTCCTCGATCGCGTCGGATATCAAGCTGGGGTCGGCGACCAGCTCGCGTCGCTGATCTGGATGTTCAGCCAAAACCTTTCCAGCCCAGCCGATTAGACGCACCGTCGTCTCATTGCCGGCAGCTGCCAGCAATCCGACATAGTTCAGGATCGTTTCCTTGTCGAGATGTTTGTCAACGCCGTCGCTGTCGGTGTAGGTGGCGTTGATCAGGTCGGTCATCAAATCGTCGGCGGGGTTCTCGGTGCGGTAATCGATGTAGGCGCTGAAGGTCTCGGGGTCTAACGCTGTCAGCACCCAGTCCATATCCTGATCGCCCGTGGCGTGGAAGCTGTCGTCCACGCGCTGGCGGTACTTGACCTGGTCGGCTTCGGCCATGCCCAGCATCATCCCGATGGTGCGCATCGGCACCTCGGCGCCCAGGTCGGCGATGAAGTCGAATCCGCCGCGTTCGACCATCGGATCCAGCGCGGCCGCGCAATAGGCGCGAATCTTGGGTTCGATTGCGGCGATCCGACGCGGCGTGAACACCCGCGCCAGCAGAGCGCGATGCTGATCATGCTCGGGTGGATCCTCGAACAGAATTATCCCCGGTGGGACGGGAAGGTTGCTCCTGATCACCTCGAGCACCGTGCCCTTGCCCGATCGGTAGGTGTCCCAATCCGTGCTGGCGTCCTTCACGTCGGTGAAACGGCTCAGGGCATAAAAGTCGTACTGTTCGTTGTGATACAGCGGGGCCTCATCACGCAGCCGACGCCACATCGGGTACGGGTCGACATCGAGTTCGGCATCGTAGGGGTCGTAACGGACGCTGGAAGTTTCGACGGTGGTTTCCACGGCTGCCTCCTACACCGCTGCTGACGTGGGCACGGACACCGACTCGATGAAGCTGCCCGCCCCGTCGGCAACCGCTTTGCTAGTCATGCGTTGCGCTCCGTATTCATGTGGTGTGGTGTCGACGTCGAGCGCGCTCGCGCGCAGGGCCCCAACGGTGCATTCTTCCCGCTTGCGATGCTCGAAGGGATCGAATCCGTACCACTGTGACGCGTTCTTCCAGGTGAATAGGTCGATCTCGTCATCGTTGAGACCGGCGGCCACAAATCCGGCCATCGCGGTCTCCGGGCCCCGCGGCCACGTGGAGTCGGAGTGTGGGAAGTCGCATTCCCACGCGATCGTCGTCGGGCCGATCATCTCCCGGTTCTTCAGCCCGACAACGTCGTCGATGAAACAGGTCAACACCGAACGGCGGAAGGCGTCGCTGGGCCTGATGGCGCCGAAGTCTTCGTGGGTCCACGCGCGGTGGTGGTCGTAGACGAAGTCGGCCTTCTCCAGGAAGTACGGTACCCAGCCCGCCCCACCCTCGGCGAGGGCGAAACGCACGTTGGGGAATTTGCGCATCACCGGTGACCAGAGCAACTCGACGGCGAACAGCGCGGTGGAGAAACCCATCGAGTGCGAGATCACCGAGAACGGCGAGCGTGGCATGAACTTGGGAAAGGCGCCGAAATGGAAAACGGCCACCGTGCCTGTGTCCTGGCATGCCCGCCACACCGGGTCCCACTCGTCGCCGTGATAGTCGGGGGCGCCGAAGCGATGTGGTTCGGGATGCATCGAGACGGCGCGGACCCCAGATGCGGCCATCCGGTAGATCTCCTCGGCGACGAAGTCGGCACCCGCGGTGAATCCGGACAACGCCAACGGGATGAAGCGGCCGGGGTACGCGCCGCACCATTCGTGCAGATGCCAGTCGTTGTAGGCGCGAATCATCACCTTGACGAACTCGGCATCGCATCCCTGCTGGGCGAAGAACTGACCGCCCAAGCCGGGCCATGACGAAAAGTTGAGGCTGGCCAGTACGCCGTTGGCGTTCATGTCCCGCACTCGTTCGTGGACGTCGTAACACGATGGGCGCACCTCGTCGAAGTTGTGCGGATCGCGTCCCCAGTCCTCGGCCGGCCGTCCCTGCACGGCGTTGAGCCCGAAGGTGGAGATCTCGACACCCTCGACGAGCCACGCGTCGGCGCCGTCTGGCCTGCGCACCACCCTGGGCACGCGATCCTTGAATGCCGCCGGGACGTGATCGCGGTAGAAGCTCGACATGGAGGGAGGCTCGACGACGTGGTCGTCGACGCTGATCAATATCTGGTCTTCGATGCGCATGTGTCGAGGCCCTTCCTTTGCGTTCGCCGATCACTGAGCGCGTCGGTGCCCTTTAGCGTGAACAGCACCATAAGGGTCTTAGATATAAAGGGTTCAATAGTTTGCTCGGATCAGGCTAGTCATACTTGAACACACGTGTCAAGGTTCAGGTGCCCCTCGGCTGTCACAAGAAGACGTGCTCGAACCGATGCGAGAGGATGTGTGCGTGCCCTCGCGATCGGGTGGTTCGCCCAGGTCCGCCGCCTTGGCGGTTTCGTCTAGCGTTTGAGTTTTCCGAAATCGAAACCTGAACGTCGCTCGATGTCGACGTGAACGCTCTCGTCGAAGAAGTTCGGTCGACCGTGCAGGATTACACCTCGAATCTCGTAGTAGGTCGGATGCTCATCGGCGACGCAGCACAGCTGTTGAGTTGCACTGGCACTCACGGCGACGGGATCAGTTGGATCCAGCCTCAGCAGCAGCGCTCCATTGCGAAACTCACAATGACTGAGGGTGGCCGTCGGCCAGCCATCAGCATCGACGGCGCCGACCGCCACGACCTCGCAGTGTGACAGGAAGTCGTCGATCTCCTTGGTGCTCATGCGGATATCACGCTTCGGCATTGGCGGCGACCACCCTCCGCGGGGGTCGTGACCGATCGAGCTCGATTCGGAACACTAACCGCTTACCGCTGTCCAGTCGCTCGCGAACGGTGCTGATCACGCCATCGGGTACGTCGATGGGGGCCGCGTCTGGCCTGGCGGGGATGAAGCCGGCTGGATCGACAAGGCGACTGCGGCCCCACAAGGCAACGCCCGAGGCGGGATCGTCGTCCTCGACGATGACAACGCAGACGCGGTCGTCCTCGGCGAGATAGCGTGCCTTGGCGCTTTTGCGGTAGGTCGTGAACTCGATGGCTCCATCACGCGGAATCCCAGTCATGGGGTATCCGACAACGCTGTTGTCGGGTCGCGTCAGGAAAAGAAACATCGCCACCGGCCGGTCGTTCACCCACCCGCCTGCGGCGTCAAGGCCCACTTGGTGCTTCATTCAAGTTCTCCTCGCCGACCGTGCGTGCCGATTGCGCTGCGCTGCAACGCAATGCGCTTCGAGGCCGCTTGAGCAGTCATCCGCGCATACGCACGCCGTCGGAGGTATTCCAGGACTGGGGACGCATCCTATGGCGACGTGATCCTGTGCCACGAGTGTGTCCGCCATCGGACGCGCCGCTTCTGGCCGCGTGCGCGGTCACGGCCATTCGCGGTGCGATCCGGATTGGCCGCGTCCGAACGGCAGTGACCATCCAGTCGGCCGCTTCGTCCGCCGTCAGTCCCGGCCTGCCGTCGTAGGCTCGCGGTGGGCGTAATCATCGGAGTCTTGACTAGTCGGCGACGTCGGCAACGATCTTGGCGCCCTGGGCTTGTGATGAAGGCGCCTGTCCCGCTGAAGAAGTCGGACATGGCGACACTCCTCCCAACTGTCATTACTCGATAACAGGGATAAAGCGGGCAGCGCGGGCGGACCGAGCAGATGTGGACGGATGTGCGCCATCGCGGTGTGGGGTGACACGCGCGCCGCTCGCTGCTGTTGAAGTACGACGACGGTCAAAACGATTGTGCTGTCGCAATACTTCGTGCCCCCGTTTAAGCTGCGTCACTGGACGTCAGTTCGCCCGCGCGGCGGCAGAAACCTCGGCCGGCGCCGACCCCGTCGCTCGGTCGGGGTAGAAATTCGACGCCCACTTGCGCAACGCAGTGAAGCCCTGGTCTTCCGCTCCAGCCAATCCCGGCTTGAGGAGATACCGTTGCCGGTTCCAGATATTGATGTCGTCGGGCAGTGCGGCCATAGCGTCCTGGAGTCTGCGGTTGCGGCGCTCCTCGTCGTCGTCAGGGCCGCGGTCGACCCAATAGCCGGCGAAGATGTCGGTGGTGTCCTCATCGACCGGTGTGGTGTTGATGGTGATGATCCGAATGCCGTCGGCGGTCTGTTCGACGTTGACGCTCGTGCCAAGACCGGAGAACCAGAGGCGCAGCGTGTTCATCGTGTCGGTAACCGGGCCCTCGTGTTGGGCCCAGCGGCGGCCGAACCCGACAACTGCGTGCCACGACGTGTCCGTTGTCTCCTCTGCCAGTACCACCGGGGCCAGTTTGGTGCCGTGCACGAAGCGGAAGTGCTGAGGGTCGACGGCGTTCTCGGCGACCATCTGCGGGTGTACCTCGAGACCGGTCATGTGCTGGGTAGTCACCGGATAGAACTCGTAGTCTTTCAGCGCATCGCCGCCGACGGCGATCGCGTCGAAAACGTCGAAATACGGTTCACGCCCGTCGGCATCGTGCCAGATGTGGATGGATTCGTTGCGCTCGCAGACGGGCCACGAGCGAATGCGTCGACCGCGATTGGGGCGATCCCGATAGGGGATGCTCACGTTCTTGCCGTCGTGTCCCCACACCCACCCGTGAAAGGGGCATTGGATGCCGTGATCGGTGACGCACCCGCCGAAGGCGAGGTTGGCGCCGAGGTGCTGACAGTAGGCATCGAGGACGTGGACCTCGCCTCGTAGATCGCGATATGCGACGAGATCTTCGCCGAAGTAGCGCAATGGCATGACGCTTCCTTCGGCCAGGTCGGACGACCAGGCGACCTGGAACCAGCCCGTCGGCTTCATGCTGAGGGGAGCGCGCATCAGAACCTCGCAAACGGTCTGGCCGCGGTACTGGCCGACCGCGGTGACGGTGAAACTACATGCTCAACTTAACGCGATTCTACAGTAGTGTCAAATCTGTATTGAGTAATTCGCAGGTCAGGGCAGTGATTGCGGATAGTCTGTCGATACACACAGCGTTGATGGGGCGTTGGCTGCGGTCCGGATCGACTATCGAAGGATGAGTGACGAAATCAGCGGTAAGAAGGAACTGCCGCCCCGCGGAGCGGTAGCGCGTAGGGCCTTGCCGCGCGAGCCGCGTTGGGAGCTCAACGCGAAAGCGTTGCAGACCAGGCAACTCATCCTCGACCAGGCTCGAACACTGTTTCTCGAGCGCGGCTACGCGGGCACCCGGATCGAACACATCACCACCGCATGTGGGTTGTCTCGCGGAGCCTTCTACGCCTACTTCGCATCGAAGCTCGAGGTTTTCGAGGTGTTGGGGACGTCGACGTACAAGAGCCAGCTGGCGGTGATCGCACGTTTGGGTGAGCTGCCGAAGCCATGTGCGCTGTCCGACGTACGGGCCTGGGTCACGGAGTACTTCGAATTCATGGCCGAACACGGCGCCTTCATGTTGTCCTCGGCGCAAGGAGGCCCGCAGGACCCTGAATTCAGGGACCGTGTGCGCATGCTCACCGTGCGGACCGCGCGCCGATTCGGTCGACTGATCGAGCAGCATTCCGGACGCTCCGATAGTGCAGAAGTGGCGCTCGGTGTCGTAGCGATGTCGACACTGGAACGGTCCTGGTTCTACGTTTACGGAACGCAGCTGAAATTGAAACCGAATGAAGTGATGGATGCGGTCGCCGAGACATTGCACGGGCTCCTGGTACCCATCCGGTCCGATACCGCGGCCGAATCTTCCACCGTCACAAAGGATTAGTCGCTAGGTAAGGGCCCTAACAGGCCTCGTGGCGATGTCCCATACAGCCAACTCACTGCCTGGCCGATCTCCGAAAATGCCAGCGATACACCATCTTTAGCGTGATAGCCGGCGGTGGACTCACTGAACCCTTCTATGCGGCTGAGCCTATGGCCATTGACACGCAGAATCTGGCCCGTGAGCCAGGCCGCCTCGGGCCCCTGCAGCCACGCCACCACCTCGGAGCTGCGCGCCGGGTCCAGCGCGGGATCATTGGCTCTATCTGAGCTGAAGAAGCCTTCGCTGATCCGGGTAACTGCCAGCGGCGAGATCGCATTCACTGCAACGCCATAGCGACGCGCCTCCATCGCCGTGACGACGGTGAGGTTCGCAATAGCGGCCTTGGCGGCACCATAGGCGCTTTGTCCGATGTTGCCCCACAGACCGGCACCTGACACGGTGTTCACGATCCGCGCGTCAATCTGGTTGCCGGCCTTGGATTGCGAACGCCAGTACTCGCACGCATGCTTCGTCACCGCGAACGTCCCCTTGAGATGCACCGCGATGACCGCGTCCCAGTCCTCCTCGGTCGCGTTGGCCACCATCGCGTCGCGCACAATGCCTGCATTGTTCACCACACCGGTGAGGGTGCCGAAGGTAGAAACGGCCGTGGTGATCATGTCGGCGACGTCGCTCCATGAGGCGACCGAACCGGTGTGCGCTATCGCCTTGCCGCCGGCGGCTTCGATCTCGGCGACGACCTCGGCAGCGGGGCCTGCGTTACCCGAGGAGCCGTCGCGGCTGACGCCCGGGTCGTTGACGACGACCGCGGCGCCGTGTGCGGCCAGGGCGAGGCAGTGGCCGCGTCCGATGCCGCGTCCGCCGCCGGTGACCAGGACGACGCGCCCGGACAGTACTCCTTCAGTCATGGGTCTCCTTCATTCGAACAGTGCGCCGATAAGTCGCCTGCGCTGATCCCAGTCGGCGCCGCGCAGGTCCGCGTGGCGCGATTCGGTGACGATGAGGTCGATGTCGTGCGCGGGCGTGGATGTCGGCCTGCTCAACTGCTCCACGAAGGGGGAGCGGCCGTTTTCCGTGGACGGGACCGCGATGATGGACAGGCCGCCCCGGCTCATGCTCGCCGCGGCGCAGTAATCCGGGTGTCCGCCGATGCCGCCCACGACTTTGTCGCCGATCCCCTCGACGTTGATCTGACCGAACGGATCGATTTCCAGCGCGGTGTTGACCGCTATCAGAGGAAGACCTCGCGACAGCCGGGTGAGGTCGTGGGTGTAATCGATGCCCCGGAGGATCGGTTTGCCGTCGGCCCAGCGGTAGAGCGTGTCAGTTCCGAACAGGTATGTGGCGCTGGGCATCCCGATGAGTAACCCGCGAGTGTCAAGGTCGACGACGGCGTCGGTCAACAGGCCGGTGTCGATGCGAACCGGTCGTTGCGTGCGGTTGAGGAGCGCGGTGCCTAGCTTGCCGGGCCCGTATTGCAACCGTGCACCTTCTGGTACGAATCGCAACACGGAGTCGGCCAAGGCTTCGTGAATAGCGTCGGGAACAACGCTTGCCATCTGGGCGGGACCGTCCGAGGTACCCCCGATGAACACAATCGCCTCGGCGGTCAGCGGTGGGCCTGCGTCGGCGTGCGGGGCGTTCGCATCCGCGATCGCGAAAACGGCCGCACCGGCGTCGACGATCTCCCGTTGCCAGGACACCTCGGTGCTGAAATGAAAGCGGCCTGCGCGGTTCACCACTCGTGTGATGAGTACGTCGGGGCGCAGCACACCTCTCATCAGTGCGGGCACCGAACTGAGCCGCGTGGGGACGAAACGTGCGGTGGGAGAGGTCAGTACGTTCCGCACGCCCCAACCCGGCATGATCGCGACGACTTCGGCGAACGCGTCGGCCTCGAAACCAGTTGGAGGCGAGGGTAACCAGCCGAGGAGAAGTCGAACCCCACCGACGCAGCGCGCCACCGCGCTGAGCGTGGAGCACACCGATGCGCCGTCGTCGAGACACCGCGGTGAGCCGACGCCGTCACCGAGCGCGACAGTCATTCCCGGGCGCAGGTGGTCCCGCAGTGCGGCAGAAAATTCCGTCTGCAGTAGATCGGCACTCACCGCGGCTCTTTTGGAAGTCCCAATATCCGCTCGCCGAGAATGTTGCGCTGGATTTCGCTGGTGCCGCCGAGGATTGTCTGCGCGCGCCCAACCAGCATCGCGCGGACCAACTCAGCTTCGTCCGAGTCTGCCGAGGGATCGACGCAGACATCTGTGCCGAGCACTTCGGTGGCGAGGTCACCGAGGTCGCGATCGGTTTCAGAGGTCATCAGTTTGAGAACGGAGAAGGCCGACGACGACGTATCCCCTTCCTCGATCGCGCGCTGCCACGTGAACCGCAACAGCCACATTCGTGTCCACAGCTTCGTCATCGATTGAGCCAGTACGGGATCCAGTTGGTCGCGGTCACGAGCCGCCTGCACCATCCGGTCGAGCATCTTGAACATCCCCACGGCCTGCGAGCCGAGCGTCAGCCGCTCCCGGCCAAGCGTCACCATGGCGATGGTCCACCCTTGACCCTCCTGCCCGATCAGGCAGTCATCGCTCAGCTCGACACCGTCGAAGAAGACCTCGTTGAACTTGCTCTCGCCATCCATCTGTCGAAGCGGCCGTACCGAAACACCGGAAGCATCCATCGGAACGATGAACATGCTCAACCCACGATGGGAATCCGGTCCCGTGCGGGCGAGCAGCAGGCCGAACTGTGCCGAGTTCGCGGCCGAACTCCAGACTTTTTGTCCATGTATGCGCCATCCGGACGCAGTCCTTTCCGCCTTGGTTCGCACGCCGGCCAGGTCGGATCCCGCGCCGGGCTCGGAGAACAGCTGCGTCCAAACATGGTCTCCCAGTCGAATGGGCTCGAGGTAGCGTGATCGCTGCTGTTCCGAAGCGAATTTGATGAGGACAGGACCGACCAGGTCGATGGCCGTGATTGCAAGCTGGCGCGGCACCCCGGCTCGAGCGCACTCCTCGGCGAACAGCGCCTGGTAGGCAACCGACGCGTCGGCACCGCCGAACTCGACTGGCCAATGCAAGCACACGTAACCGTGTTGGGCGAGGTACTTGTGCCAGGCCCGGCCGGGGTCGATGTCCTCGGCAGTCGGCGTGGGGCCGTAGTTCCGAAGTCCCGGGGGTTTCGGCGCGCTCTCCAAGAAGGAACGGAACTGCGAACGGAGTGCCGCAGTGTCAGAGGTCACCTCGTCGGACCTCGACGGGTCAGCCGACATCGAGGTACGTGCCGCAATTGTCAAAAGACAGATTCCATCGTGTTGGGAGGGACCGGCCCAGGATGCGGGTGTACCCAAGGCCGGGAGGGCTAAAACCGACAAATATTTAGTTGTTTCGAGTGTAGCGACTAACACAACGCCGAGGCAAGGCGATGCGCCGAAACTCCCTGGAGAAAGCGCCGCACGACGCCGCGTGGTAGTTACCGGGTAGGACGCCGAACTGCGCTGCGCGATTTGCAGAGTTAGCGCTATGGCTATCGGCTGTCGGGCCGAGCCTGTGGTGCGATCGCGCCCGGGAGGAAGGCACGAAGAAGACCTTCGTCGCCGCCGATGTCGGGACCTCCGGGATCCTCGATGAGGCTGAACGCGATCCGAGCCACCCAGTGAGCCATAAGATGTGGCGAAATGTCGGTGCGTAATTCACCGGGCGCCGCGGTGGCGAAGCGGGCAGCTAGCCCGTCGACGATCTCGGTGCGCCATGCGTCGGACCGTTCCGCCGCACGATGTGTTCGGGCCAAATCTTGCGGTCCGGTCATCGACAATATGGCGGGGTGGCTCCGGGCCACGCGAAGCCCGGCCAACACTGCGTTGATAAGTCGGTCGATGAACGGACGATCTTCGGCGAAGTAGGGTTCGGCGGCCGTGAGGACCAAGTTGTTCGCCTTGACGAAGCACGCCGCGAGAATGGCGTCCATGTTGGGGAAGTACGAATAGACAGTCGTGCGGTGGACACCTGCCTTCGCGGCAACGTGGGTGATCTTGGTTCGACTTGGTCCGCGCTCGGCAAAGCACGCCTCGGCGGCTTCAATGAGCCGGTCTCGCGCCTCCTTGTCCGTCATTGGGAGGTCGGCGCCCCACGCCGGGGCCCGATGCCTGTCCGTCCGCTCTGCCGAGTCGAGCGTGTTCATCTCGCGCCACCGCTTTCATCGTTGTGTTGACCGTAGGCTACATCACTGGCTACTGTGCGGTGTGAACTACATGACATCGAAAGGTGTAGTTGCTGAGCGACCAGCTCTCATCGAGGAGGCATACGTGTCGACACCAACAGATACAACGGTTGCCGAGAATTTCGACCACCACTCGCCGGAGTTCCGCGAATCGGCACACGAAACACTGGCCGCGATGCGGTCGCGTTGTCCTGTGGCGCATTCCGAGCAACACGGCGGGTTCTGGGCATTGCTGGACTATCAGTCAGTGTTCGAAGCCACACGCGACGATGATCTGTTCAACTCCTATCCCTCGGTGGGAGTCCCCGCCAGTGGTGCGCCGTTCCCCATCATTCCGATCGAATCGGATCCGCCACTGACGCAAAAGCTACGGCAGATCACGATCAAAGCGTTTTCGCCAGGACAGGCGGAGGCGCTGCGGCCACTCGCCCGCCGGATGGCCACGCAGATGGTCAACGAGTTCATCGAACGCGGACAGTGCGACATCGTTGGCGAACTGACGACGCCTCTGCCGGCGAAGACGATTCTGCTGATGCTGGGCTTCGACGAATCCAAGTATCTGCAATGGGTGCACTGGGTGCATTCGATGGTGCACGACCGCACGCATGACCAGGAGAAGGCCGGCGCGGCGGTCATGGAGATGTTCGGCGAAATCCATAAGAACATGGCCGAGCGTCGGGAGAGCGGGGACTTCGGCGACGACGTCTTCGGGCGGATCCTCGGCGGGCAGGTCGATGGGGTGCCACTAGATGACTCGCAGATCCTGATGTACACGGTGCTGATGATGCTGGGCGGCATGGACACCACCAGTGGGCTGACCGGCAACGTGCTGTTTGAACTCGCCGAACGTCCGGAATTGAGACAGCAATTGATCGACGATCCGGAACTGATCAAGAACGCGACGGACGAGTTTCTGCGGCATTGCACTCCGACCCTGGGCATGGCACGTACGGTTTCGCGTGATGTCGAGTTCTATGGCAGCCAACTGCACGCCGGGGACCGGGCGGTCCTGATGTTCGCTGCTGCCAACCGTGACCCGGCAGTCTTTGAGGACCCTGACAGCATTCGACTGGATCGCGAGAACAGCAAGAAACAAATGGCTTTCGGCGTCGGAATGCACCGATGCCTCGGATCGCACCTGGCGCGTGTGATGTTCCAGGAGATGCTGAGCGAAGTCCTCGATCGACTGCCCGATTACCGCCTCGATGGCACACCCAAACGTTTCGAAGACGCCGGTGAGGTATGGGCCATGCGCGAACTACCGATTGCTTTCTCACCCGGTCAGCGAATTGACGTCGGGGGAGAGCAGTAACTGTGCGTATCGAATTCGACGCCGAACATTGCGCCGGACATGCGCTGTGTGCGGCCGCAGGACCAGACGTCTACCACCTTGACGATGCCGGCTACTGCATCCCACCCAAACGTGACGTGGCGGCCGAGCTCATTGACCAGGCTTACGGGGGTGCCGACGCCTGCCCAGAGCGAGCCATCACGGTTATCGACGACTGATCGGCGAAGGCTCTTCATCGAGCGTTGTGCTACGGACCAACCGTGTGGGTGCATACTCGAGGACTTCATCGCGGTGTTGGTTGCGGACGCTGACGGTGCTTGCCACCATGCCGCGGTCCGGGTTCTTCGTCGCGCGGGATTCGGTGATGGTGACTACCGCATGCAGCGTGTCGCCGACGTACACCGGCCGTCGCGCCGTCAAAGTCATACCAAGGAAAGCGATCCCGGTTCCAGCGAATGCCAAGGTCTGTATCACCAAGCCCTCGGCGACGCTGTAGGTCAGGGCAGCCGGCACTAGTCGACGGCCGTTGCTCTCCAGGATGTCTGACGCGTCCATGAAAAGCGGCTCGGTGAAGCCGGCCCAGGTGATGAACTGGACGAAGTCGCTTTCAGTGACTGTGCGGCTGCCGGTGCGAAAGGATAGACCCACTGGGAGCTCATGCCACGTGCGTCCGCGGTGCAGGTGAGGCGCCTGGTCGCTCGGCGAGGTGGAGTCGGTATCGCTCATCACGTACTCCTTTGTCCATATGTTTTGACGGACGCGTTGCCGGCACCCTCAAATCGTGAGGACGTCACTAGACGCTTGCCGCCGTGGGGGAGAGGACCATCTCCCGCAGCCGGCCGTTGATGAGATGCTCGGCCTCCTCAATGATTTGGGTAATCATCGCATCGACCGGGGGTATGTCATTGATCAGCCCCATGGCAGTACTGATCCACCAGACTCCGGCTTCCAGGTCCCCGGTCTCGTAAACGCGCGCGCCGCGGGCGCCGGAGACCAAGTGACGGACGTCCTCGAATTGTCCTCCGCCGTTGAGGATTTCAACGACTTCGCGCGATACGGTATTGCTCGCGACCCGTCCTGTGTTACGCAATGTGCGGAATATGAGCTCGGTGCCGCGTTCGTCACCCGCCACGATCGCCTCCTTGACGTTCTGATGAATCGGCGATTCAGCGGTGCACATGAACCGTGAGCCCATGTTGACGCCGTCCGCGCCGAGCGCAAGCGCCGCGACGAGACCGTGCGCGTCGGCGATGCCACCCGAGGCGATCATGGGTATCTCGATTTGCTTGGCGGCGGCCGGGATCAACACCAAGCCCGGAATGTCGTCCTCACCGGGATGACCGGCGCATTCGAAGCCGTCGATACTTATTCCGTCCACTCCTAGGTCTTGGGCCTTGACGGCATGGCGCACGGCCGTACATTTGTGCAACACCTTGACTCCGTTGTCGTGGAACATCGGCAGGTGCGGAGCAGGATTGGAGCCCGCGGTCTCGACGACCTTGATGCCCGAATCGATGATCACTCGCCGGTACTCGTCGTATGGCGGGGGATTGATGGTGGGCAGGATGGTGAGATTCACGCCGAAGGGCTTGTCGGTGAGGTCGCGGCACCGTTGTATCTCTTTGGCGAGGTCGGCCGGCGTGGGCTGCGTCAGTGCGGTGATGAAGCCGAGGGCGCCGGCGTTCGCGACGGCGGCGACCAACTCGGCGCGACCGACCCATTGCATGCCGCCTTGGGCGATCGGATGCTTGACTCCGAACGCCTCGGTGAATTTCGTCGTCAGTGTCATGCGTGGTCCTTCCGGTCGTTTTCCGCGGCGGCGCGCAGCTGACGGCTGATCACCAAACGCTGAATCTGGTTGGTTCCCTCGAAGATCTGCGTGATCTTCGCTTCGCGCATGTAGCGCTCGACCCGGTAGTCGCGGGTATAGCCATACCCGCCCAATACCTGAACGGCGTCGGTGGTGACCTTCATGGCGGCATCCGTTGCCACCAGCTTGGCCACAGATGCGCCACGCGAATATGGCATGCCGGCGTCGCGACGCCGCGCGGCGTCGAGGTAGGCCGCACGGGCCGAATCGACGGCGGCCGTCATGTCGGCCAGCAAGAATCCGAGGCCCTGGTGGTCGATGATCTTGCGCCCGAACGCCGTTCGCTGTTGTGCGTAGGTGACGGCTTCATCCAGTGCCGCCTGCCCGATGCCGACGGCGACCGCCGCGATACCGAGCCGTCCGCTGTCCAGAGCGCTGAACGCAATGGGCAGGCCCTGTCCCTCCGCACCGATGCGCCGGTCCGTCGGCAGTTCGACGCCGTCGTAGAACGCCGAAGTCGTCGGCACGCCATTGAGTCCCATCTTGTCCTCGGGCGCTCCAAACGCCAGCCCGGCCGCATCACCGGGCACGAGGAAGCAGCTGATGCCGCGCGAACCGTCGCCCGTGCGAGCGAAAAGCGTGTAGAAATCAGCCACACCGCCGTGGGTGATCCACGCCTTGGTGCCAGTGATTTTGTATCCGTGGGCGGTTCGCGCCGCTTGGCACCGCAGGGCACCCGCGTCGGAGCCGGCGTCGGGCTCGGACAGACTGTAGGCACCGATCAATGCGCCACTCAACATGTCGGGCAGCCACTTTCGGCGCTGCTCCTCAGATCCATATGTCAGCAGCGGATGGCAGGCGAGGCTGTGCACGCTGACCGCTACTGCCACCGCCGCCCACCGTGCGGCCAGCTCTTCCAAGACCTGCAAGTACACCTCGAATGGTTGACCGCCTCCGCCCCAGCCGATCGGCTGAGACAGGCTCAGCAAGCCGGCATCCCCCAGTGTTTTGAACAGACCTTCGGGATACGTGTGCTGGCGCTCGTGCAGATCGACGATGGGGTCGAGTGCCTTGTCGGCCACCTGTCGCACCAGGTCGATCAGATCGTGCGCTTCCGGTGTCGGCAGCAATCGGTCGACCGGCACAGCAGTCCTCTCGGTAGTGAGCCCGTAGTAAGGTCAGCGCAAGCTACTATACCGTTATATAAATATCGCATTTGCGCGCGGACGGCGCAGTAGCAGCGCGACAGGAGGGATGGCCCGATGCGAGTTGTGATCACAGGTGGCAGCAGTGGGGTGGGCAAGGCGACCGCGGCGGGGATGGCTGCGGCGGGCCACGAAGTCGTCATCGCGTGCCGGACGCTGTCGAAGGGCCGGGATGCTGCTCGCGACATGTCCGGGGATGTCAAGGTGGCAGAACTGGACCTCGCCGATCTGGCGAGCGTCCGCAAATTCGCCGACGCTATTGACTACACAGATGTGCTGGTCAACAACGCGGGCGTGCTGGGTTTGCCGCTTACTCGAACCGTAGATGGCTTTGAAGCCCACATGGGTACCAACCACCTCGGCCACTTCGCGCTGACTTGCCTGCTCGGCGACAGGATTCGCGATCGTGTCGTCTCGGTAGCCAGCAGCAACTATGCAATGGCCCGAATGCACTTCGACGATCTGAATTGGCATCATCGCCGTTACAGCCCTTTCGGGGCCTACAACGAGTCCAAGCTGGCGAACATGCTGTTCGTGCGGGAACTGGCGGAGCGCGGCCGCACCGCGTACGTCTCCGATCCGGGAATGACGAACACCGACATCGCCAGGGACGGATTCGCAGCACTCGAGTGGTCGGGCCGGGTTCTCGGCCCACGCGTCGGGCAGACCCCTGAGCAGGGCGCGCGGTCGACGATCCTGGCCATTTCGACCGACTTGCCGAATGGCACCTACATCGCGCCGCGGGGACTCCTGCATCAATGGGGTCGGCCCAAAGCCACCAAATTGGCGGCGAAGGCGCGTGATGCCCGCGACGCGCGGCGCCTGTGGGAGATTTCGGCCGAACTCACCGGTTGCGATTGGTAGAAGCGCTCGGCCGGTCGAAATGCGAACGAGCTTGACGCTATTTGCGCCGAGTGCCCGAACAGCTAAGGGCGCAGTTAGCTCACCAGTGCCGGTTCTTCCGCCGGCACCCTTGGGAAGTTGAGCATCCGGCGGGCGTTGTTCTCAACGATCATGGCGCACTCGTCGTCGGGCACTTCGGCCAGCACTTCGGCGGCTCGCTTGCGGGAGTTGGGCCAGTTGGAATCGGAGTGCGGGAAGTCGATCTCGAGCGCAATGCGGTCGACGCCGACCTCGTGGCGGTTCTTCAACCCGTGGATGTCGTCGATGAAGCAACCCCAGAAGTGTTTGCGAAACAGATCGGACGGGCGGGTGTCGAAATCGATGTTTTGGTAGTAGCGGTGACGCTCCCAGACATAGTCGGACCGCTCCAGGATGTAGGGCACCCAACCGATACCGCCCTCGGCCAACGAAATCTGCAGGTCGGGGAACTGCTGCAACTTGCCGGAGAACAAGAAGTCGACCGTCGACCACATCAGATTGGTCGCGAACAACGTCGTCGCGACGGCGAACGGGGCATCGGGCAGCGCTTTGACCATGCTGTTTTCGGGCTTCAACGAGGAGAAGGAGAAGCCGGGAACGAAAGACCCGGAGCCGAAGTGCAGCGACACCGGCATCTTGGTCTCCGAGCACACCTGCCACAGTCGATCCCAGTGATCCGAATGGAACGACGGCAAACCCAACGGTACCGGGTTGTCGGGGAACGAAACGGTGCGCGCTCCCTTGGCTGCGACACGTTCCGCTTCGGCCACGCAGGCATCGATGTCCCACGTTGGCAGGATGGCCAGCGGGATGAAGCGCTCCGGCGCGGTTGCGCACCATTCGTCGATGTAGAAGTCGTTCCACGCCTTGACGCACAACAACGCTAATTCCTTGTTGCCGGCGCGCTGGAACGTGCCGCCGGCGAAGCCTGGGAAGGAGGGGAAGCACAGAGCTGCCTGCACGCCGTCGAGATCCATGTCGGCGACGCGGGCCACCGGGTCATAGCATCCCGGGATCATGTCCTCGTAGCGCACCGGGTCCAGCCCCCACTCCTCGGGCGGTTTGCCTGCCACTGCGTTCAAGCCGATGGTGGGGAAGACTTGCCCGTCATAGCTCCACTGGTGCATGCCGTCCTTCTCGACGATCCGTGGGCCGGCCTCGCGGAACTTCTTCGGCAGGCGGTCCTGCCACACCCGTGGATGCTCGATCAGGTGATCATCGACGGAAACGATCTGGTGTTCGTCGCGAAGTGGCATGACACTCCCTTTCTGACACTGAGTCTTGATTTCTGACGCTCAGTCTCACGGTATATGACGGAGGCCGCATCCGTAAAGGGCGAAGGGAGACGTCGATGTCGGAGCCCGCCTCACTGCCAACGGAACGGGGAAAAGTGACGAGGACGACCATGATCTGCTGCACCTCGGGGAGGCTGGCGAGCGTCTGCGCATCGAGATCGCCGCCATTGAACGCCGGGTCGCAGAACTAGCCGAGCACGGGTCCGTCGGTTACGCCGGGACGGCGCGGCGCAACTTGTCCGGGCCCGCCTCCGAGGCCTGACAACCGCCTCTAGTGAAAATCGGTCATGATGTGAACACCATGACGAAACCCGAGAAGGTCCGTCGCGCCGGATATGCCCCCGCAAGTGGCGAGCTGGGACGCCGTGGTCTGCACACCCGCGAATCCATCCTGCAAAGCGCGGCGCGGCTGTTTCTCGACCGCGGCTTCCACGGCACGTCCATCGATGCCGTCGCCAAGGCGGCGGGAGCGTCTCGGGCGACGATTTACCAGTATTTCCAAGACAAAGACGAGATCTACCGGGAACTCGCCGCACAGTGCGTTCCGGCGATGCTCGAGCATGCAGCCCGTCTCGGACCGCTTGGTCCGAATGCCACCGGAATCCAGAACCTCTACGAGTGGCTTGACCAGTGGACGACGCTTTACGACGAGCACGCAGTTGTACTGCTTGCTTTTCCCGGCTTCGGTTTCTCCACGGGCATTGCTGCGGCGCCTGATTCGGTCTCGGATCGGTATCTGGCATCGGTGACCGACCGGACCCGGCGTGCGGGAGTGGAAGGGATAACGCCCGAGGATGCCGCCGCTGCGGTGGTTCGCATCGCCCATGTGGTCAATTTGTATCGGTACCGCGGTATGTGGGGTCTACCCGACAGACACACCGTGACGGCATCGCTGACCGTGGCGCTGCAGTCGTTGCTGTTTCCCGGAACGCCACCTGCGGTGCGCGACCACACGAGAGTGTCAACTGTTCCGCTGCCGGCGGCGACGTGTGTTCCACGTACAGTGCCATCCGTTCCAGTGTCGGCGGCCTCGACGTCGCCAATCCGTTCCGACATCGTCGCGGCCGCCGCGTCACTGTTCGCCGAACACGGGTACTACGCGGTGGGAATGGATGAGATCGGCGCCGCGGCCGGCGTCAGCCGGGCAACCTTGTACCGCCACTTCCGCACGAAGGTCGCGATCCTTTCCGAACTCACACAGTGTGCCCTCGTCGAGGGTTCCGGCCTTGCCGCCGACTTGAATGAACTTGCGTATCAGAGTTTCAGCCGAAATGCCTTGCACGCGTGGCTCCGACATTACGTTGGCTTTCATCGTAGGTATGAAAGCGTCACCCAAACCTGGTACGACGGTGGCCTGAACAAGCAATTGGCTGACGCCATCAATACAGGGCTGGGGCCGTTTCAAGAAGCGGCTACCGCGCTACTCATCCGTTCGGGGCTGCCCGAAGGACTAGACCTTCGCGTGGGCGCGGCGATCTTCCTTGCCGTGCTTGGCCGGTTGACCGAGTTGACGATTGCCAGGCGGACGGTCGACACCCATTGCGACAGTGCGGATTTGATGTTGGCGGTGCTGAGCCGAGCGCTAACTATAAAGTTCGACACCGAACTGAGCTGACGGCAACGTTGGCCGATCCGTCGGTGTCCGCATCTAGGACTTCGTGAGCCGGCGCTCACCGAGCGGCGCCCAGCCGGTGAGTGAGATAGTGCTCAGGTCGAGCGCGTCGCCTAGCGTGAGCTCTCCTGTCGTCGTCCGCTTGAGGAATTCCTGCAGCACGTGGTTGGGTTCCCGATCCAGTTCGTAGATCACCATGTACCGGTGCGTCGGTGGCGGCAGCACAGCGGGTAGGTCTTGGTCATCGGGGACATCGACTTCGGCGATGGCATACCGTTGGGCCGCAACCACTCCTGGCACGTCAAGTACCTGGGGTATGTGCGTAGTGTCGTACCACTCGTTGAAGGCTTGGTCTGCGTCAGCGATCGGATTGGTCAGCACCATGAATACGTTCTCGGCCACGGCTGACACATTATGACGGTGAACTGTCATCGGTCAACGCCGACCGTTCGAAGTGCCTCGGCCGCAGGGTGTATACGCGCGCCGGCCGTTGTGTCACTAGCCGCTGCATGTTGACCGGTGGCAGTTAACTGCCATAGTGTTTTGAAACACGGATGCGTGTACAGGCCGACTGTGCCCGGGGCGTCGCGCGTGTAGTTCAGGAGAGCGTTATGAGATTCGCTGTGAACTTGCCCAACTGCATGCGCATAGCTGCAATCACCCAGCCGTGGGAGGAGGAACTTTCCGGCCGAGGCATCGCCGAGGTCGCGCAGAGTGCTGAACGCCTCGGCTACTCGATGGTGTTTTTGCCTGAGCACATCGTTACGCCGAGGTCACATTTGGAGCTGTCGGGTAATCATTACTTTGACGCCACCACCGCCCAGGCGTTCATCGCCGGGGCGACGTCGACGATCACCGTAGGCTCGGTATTGATGATCTTGCCGTTGCACAATCCGGTCATCGCGGCCAAATCCATTGCGACGTTTGACTGGCTCAGCGGTGGGCGCGCCCAGGTGACGGTGGGAGTGGGCTGGCAGGAGGAGGAGTTCAAGGCGATTGGGGTCCCGTTCAACAAGCGAGGCCGCATTGTCGACGAATCGCTTGCTGCCATGTTCGAACTGTGGCACTCCGACACCCCGAAGTTCGATGGCGAGTTCGTGAAATTCGACAACGTCGCCTTCGGTCCGAAGCCGATCAGCAAGCCGCATCCGCCTATCTGGATCGGCGGAGATGCCGATGCGGTGTTGCGTCGTGCGGCCCGCTTGGGCGACGGCTGGGCGCCGTGGCTGACCAAACCCGAAGATTTACCGGCCCGGTTGGACTTTCTTCGGTCCCAGCCCGGATTCGATGACCGGCCATTTTCGGTGTTCTACAGCCTGGTGAACTTGTCTGTTGGCCAGCAGCACACGATCACCGAGGATCCCAGCGCCCAGTTCGGCCAGAACGCCCAACAGGTCATCGACAAATGCAACATGCTCGCCGAGCTGGGTGTCACCGATACCTGGGTGAATCCACCACCGCTCAACGACGTCAACGCCTTCCTCGACCACATGCAGTGGGTGGCCGAGGAGGTCATTCCCAAAGTCGGCTGACCGAAACCTCCGTGCCTTAAGCTAGGTGACAGTCTGCTGCCATAGCGTTATCCGTATCGTCCGGGTCGACGTGTCAGCGGCGCCGTCGTGGCGCGTTGCCGTTGTGCGGACGAGTTTCGATCGAGAGGAAGGGGTGGGCGATGGCGCGGGGCGAGCGCTCACCGCGAGACCAACATGCGGCCAGAACAAGGGATGCGCTATTTGAAGCCGCGATGGACCTGTTCAGCGCACACGGATATGACGAGACGACCACGGACGAGATCGCCGAAGCGGCCGGAGTGTCGCCGCGGACGTTTTTCCGATACTTCCCGACCAAGGAATCAGTGCTTTTTTCTGGTCGTTTCGGCTTCATCGACTCCGTCAGCGGCGTGTACCTCGCCCAGTACGAGACGCTGTCGGACTACGACGCGTTGGCCGAATCGTTCGCTCTTCTTGCCCCCGGGCTCAAAAGGATTCGTCATCGTATCGCGCAGTATCGTGAAGCAATCACCTCCTCGTCCGTGCTACTGGGCCGGGAGCGACAGAACCACATCGACAACGTCGAAACGGTGGCCGAGGCGATCGCCCAACGGCGCGGGCTGAAAGCACCCGACGCCGACTGCGGGCTACTTGCAGCGGTGAGCCTGTTGCTCCTAGAACGCGCGGTTGAACGGTGGCTGTCCGCCCCCGGCCTTGGCCTTGACGACCTCATCCGCGCAGAGTTCTCCGCTCTGCCAATTGTTCTCACGTAAAGACCATTCGCGCACCAGCAGAACCAACGGCAGTCGTCTAGAACAGCAATCTCGTACGCCGCCAGGCCGGCCCAATTACCTGGTGCGCTCCATCGTCGGCAGGCGACCGCCCCATACGCGCTGGGAGGCCCATCCCCGCCGCCCTTCATCCATACAGATAAACAGTTATCTATATCGACGTCGCATGCGCGGAACACGGGAACATGGCTACTCGAGCACACCCATGGGCTTCCATCTGACCGGCAACTCGGTGCTCATCTCCGGCAGCAGTTCGGAATCGGTGCCGGGATCGTCACGACGCGCACAACTGAGAGAGTGTCAGTGGTGGGTATCAATCGCCACCTCGACGGCGGTGCGACAGGATCGATCTACTGAGATATGAATCGAGACGGTCGACGATCTCGCGCGCTCGGTCGACAATCTGCGGCGCCTGCTCGCCGATGCGGGTCGTGATCCTGGCGGTGTCGAGATTCAAGTCGCGGTGCCCGCAGTCGATTTCGATGATGCCGCCGCGGTTGACTCGCTCGATGGCTTCGTCTCGGCCATCGGCGACGCGGGGGCGACCCGGATTTTGGCCCACGTCGGTGTCAGCGGCTGAGACCTATATGGAGTGGTTCGCCGACCACTTCGCCATGGCTGGCTAGCGATCACCATTTTGAGGACTGCCGATGCTGGAGATGGCAGAGCGTCAGACGATCTCGGCTACTGCCCTTAGCCGTTCCCAGTGTTCGGCGGGCTTGCCGAACAACACCTCGTCGGTGCGTGCCCGGCGCACGTAGAGGTGCGCTGAGTCCTCCCAAGTGAATCCGATGCCTCCGTGGATCTGAACATTGGCATGCGCCACGTTACGGAGCGATTCCGAGCACACCGCCTTTGCCATGCTTGTCCGCCAGGTCGATTCGTCGGCCGGGCCGGCGTCGTGCGCGTCCAGCGCGCCCTGCGAAGCAGACCTCGCCCACTCGAGGTCCAACAGCATGTCGGCGCATTTGTGTTTGATCGCCTGAAAACTTCCGATGGGTCGGTTGAACTGCTCTCGCGTCCGGGCGTAGTCGGTCGCGATCTCCAACACGCGCTCGCAGGCGCCGACCTGCTCGGCGGACAACACCGCTATAGCAAGGTCGATGCTCGCGGAAACGGCGTCCTCGACGGCGGTGCCGCGCGACAGGAGGCTGGCCGCCGCTGAGGCGAACGTGATGGTAGCCATCGGCCGGGTGCCATCGAGCACGCTCTCCTCGTCAATCAACACGCCCTGTGTCGTCGCATCGAGAACGAACAGGGCGAGCTCGCCGTCGGCGAGGGCAACGACAATCAGCTCGTCGGCCGAGCGGCCGTGAAGGACATGGTGCACAACGCCGTTCAGCGTCCACCCCGAGGTCGCGTGCTCGGCCGACACGGACACACGACCGCGATCCCACAGCCCGCCGTCCCTGCTGAGTACGGCGGCCGCGGTGCGTTTCCCATCAATCAGTTCCGACAGGGTTTCATCGGCATCCGGACCGCCTATGGCCAGCAGGAGATTGGCGGCCAGCACGGCGGACGCGACGAACGGCACCGGTGCCAGCGAGCGCCCAAGCTGATGAGCAACGACGCCCATCGCGGTAGCGCCGTAGCCGGCGCCGCCGAATCGCTCGGGAAGCCCGATCGCGGCGACCCCGACCTGACCGCACAGCACTTTCCAGAGTTCGGCGTCGAAGCCGCGATGCTGTTCACGGCCGTCATACGCGACGGCGCGCACCCGGGCCTCCGGCGAGAGTCGCTCGCAGGCTGCACGCACGGACTCGGCAAGCTGTTTGCGTTCGTCGGCACTCAACGCGGTCATCGGGTTCCCTCTGTGATCAGTTCTGCAAGTTCAGATTTGGCAACCTTCCCCAAACCGATCATGGGGAACTCGTTGACGACTATCAGGCGTTCTGGCCATTTTTGTTTCATCAGCCCGCGCTCGTCGAGGAAGGCGCATAACTCTTCGAGGGTGATTTCGCGACAACGCGGAGATCGGCGCACGACCGCGGCGATGGTGGCCGTCATGGTTGCGATCCAGCAACGAATGCTGCGATGGCATCCGCGGTTTCGAGCGGCCGGTCCACCATCACGTAGGTCGAACTGCCCTCGACAAGGCGTAGCGTCGCGTCGGGAAACGCTTCGACGAGCCGCTCGGCGTGGCTCACGGGAAACAGCTTGTCCTGGGTCCCCCACACCACCAGCACCGGCGTGGACCACTTCCGGATAGCGGGCACTGCGGATGTGGTGTGCCGGGGACTCAGTGCCGCGCTGAACCGGACAGCCTCGCGGCGTACGTCGGCCGAGCCCAGGAAGCCGCCGAAGATCGCCGAATCGCGGTCTTTCGCGATGCCGTGTTTGGTGACGGCACGCTTGAAGAATGCCAGGCCCGGAGGTGTGGCCAGCGCCCGCATGGCGAGAGCGCCGGCACCGGCGCTGAACTTGCACAGCTTTACCAGTGGTGCGAACGATTTCGGGGGGAAGTGCTCGAAACTGTCGCAGTTGGTGAACACCAGTCGCGACACCCGAGACCAGTCGAGGCCGGGAATCCCTAACGCGGACAACACGATTCCACCCCCGGAGTTGTTAGCTACCAGTGTCACGTCCCGCAGGTCCAACTGTTCGAGCAGGCCGATGACGCGCCGGCCCGCAGCAACGACCCCGAGATCGATGTCGGCGCCGACCGGTCGCCGTTGCGCGCCGAACGGCCACGTCGGTGCGACGCACCGGTGGTTTTCGGATAGCCGCGCGATGGCGTCGTCCCACAACGCGCCGGTCACGTAGGCCCCGTGCACGAATACCAGCGGGCTGCCGGCGCCGGTATCGGTGTATTCGATCTCGGCATCGTCGACGACGACGGTGGCGGTCGTCATCTCGTCAAGATTGCCACGGCGGCGGTGCCGGGTGAGCCGTAGAGCTGGGCCAGCGCGACGCGCGGATTGTTGGGCACCTGACGGTCGCCAGCGGTACCGCGCAGCTGGTGGACCAGTTCGTAAACCTGGCGCAGGCCGGACGCGCCGACCGGCTCCCCGTTGGCAAGCAGGCCGCCGTCGGTGTTGATCGGCAGGCGCCCACCGATCTCGGTTGCGCCGTCGTGCAGTAGCGACTCCTGCTCGCCGTCCTTGCAGAGCCCGGTTTCGGCCATGTGGATGACCTCGGAGCCGGCGTCGGTGTCCTGAAGCTGCGCGACGTCGACGTCGTCGGGTCCGATGCCGGCCTGCTCGTACGCGGCTTTCGCAGCTTCGGCGGTGGTCCCCGGAACGATCGGTAGCTCGATCGACGTGCGTAGCAGCTCGTAGGCGCCCTCGCGACGGCTGCGCAGCGCGGACGCCCGCAGGTAGATCGGGGTGGCGGTGTAGTTCTTTGCGACGTCGGCCCGACACACCACGACCGCCGCGGCGCCCTCGTTCGGATTGCAGTACATGAACTGGCGCAGGGGGGCGTTGACGACCGGCGAGCCTAGGATGGTCTCCACGCTGATGGCCTTGCGGCGCCAAGCATGATCGGCAACGGCGCCGTTCGCGAGGTTCTTGGCGGCGACCCGGGCCAGCGTCTCCTCGCTGATGTTGTGGTCGTGCATGTAGCGCATGATCTTGGTGCCGAAGTAGTGAGTGGTCAGGAACATGCCCTGATCGCCGTACCATTGGGGGAGCCCGGCTACCGCGGGCTCCGCGCCGAATGCGCCACGCGGATGTTTGTCCAGGCCGACCCCGACTGCGATCTCGGCCTCACCCAGCTGGACTTCTCGGGCCGCCAGTGTCAGCAACGTGTTGCCCGTCGCGCACCCGCTCAGCGTCGCACGCGCGGGGATACCGGTCATCCCGGCGAGACCGGTTACGGCCTCCGGGTTGGCCACCTCGAGGCTGCCGGCGTAGAGGCTGCCGACGTCCGACCAGTGCACCCCGGCATCCTTGAGCGCACGGCCGATCGCGACCGCGCCCATCTCCAGTGCCGAGCGATCCGCGTACCGTCCGAACGGGTGGATTCCGACCCCGATGATCGCGATGTCCGGTGTGCTCATGGGTCTCCTAGCGTCAAGTGGACTCTGGCCAGCTGCTAAGGATATAACTATATAGCGGATTTAACGAAGGGGCGAGGACTTGAGTATTGCACTGCTGCTCGAGATGGCAGTCTCGGGCGACCCCGACCGGCTCGCGGTCATCGACGGCGAGAGCCGGCTGACCACCGCCGAACTGAGTGCGCTGGCCAGCGGGGGAGCCGCGGTCGTTGCGGATTCCGGCGGGCAGCACGTGGCGTATGTCGGGACGGGCGGGGTCATGCTGCCGGCGTTGATCTTCGCCTCGGCGCGGGCCGCGGTGCCGTTCACCCCGTTGAACTACCGGCTCAGTACCGAGGGTTTGCATCAACTCCTCGACCGGCTGCCGTCTGCGCTGGTGGTCGCCGACGACGACTATGTCAACATGGTGGCAGGCGCGGGCAAGCAAGTGGTGCGCTCCGGGGAGTTCCTCGCCGCTGCCCGCGCGGCCGATCCTGTCGAGCGGTTTGCCGATCCAGATGACGTCGGCATCGTGCTGTTCACGTCCGGCACGACGTCACGCCCCAAGGCTGTTGAGCTGACGCACAACAACCTGACGAGCTATGTCACCGGGACGGTCGAGTTCGCATCCGCCGATCCCGCGGACGCGGTGCTGGTGTGCGTCCCGCCCTACCACATCGCCGGTGTCGGCGCGGCACTGTCGAATATCTATGCGGGCCGAAAGATCGTGTATCTGCCGAGGTTTGACGCTCGTGAGTGGGTGCGGCTGGTTGGTGACGAGAAGGTGACGACGGCGACCGTCGTGCCGACGATGCTGGACCGTATCGTCGCCGAGTTGGAGGCCACGCCTGCCGAGCTGCCTTCCCTGCGCAACCTTGCGTACGGCGGGTCGAAGGTCGGTCTGCCGTTGGTGCGCAAGACGATGGAATTGCTACCGAATGTCGGGCTGGTCAATGCATACGGGTTGACCGAGACCAGTTCCACGATCGCGGTGCTGACACCCGACGACCACCGCGCGGCATACGCCGCCGAGGACGAGTTGGTGGCTCGGCGGCTCGGTTCGGTCGGTCAACCGGTGCCCGGCATCGAGGTGCAGATCCGCTCAGAGGACGGCAGTGTGTTGGGACCCGGCGAGACCGGGGAGCTTCACGTGCGGGGACCACAGGTGTCGGGTCGTTACACCGAACTGGGTTCGGTTCTTGACGCCGAGGGTTGGTTTCCGACACGGGATGTCGCGATGGTCGACGACGATGGCTACCTTTTCATCGGTGGCCGCTCCGATGACACGATCATTCGGGGCGGCGAGAACATCGCACCCGCCGAGATCGAGGATGTCCTGATCGAGCATCCCGCGGTTCGTGAGGTAGTTGTCGTCGGGCTTGACGATCCGCAATGGGGTCAGATCATTGTCGCGGTGGTGGTGCCCGAGCAGCGCTCCGAACTCCACGCCGATGACCTGCAGGCATTTGCGCACAAGGTGTTACGAGGTTCACGCACCCCGGACCGCATCGAGATCGTCGATAGCCTGCTGACCACTGACACCGGCAAGGTGTTGCGCCGCGAAATCATCCGAGAACTATCCGAAAAGCTCAGGAGTGCAACATGATCAAGAACGGAACCCGTCTGCAGAGCCAGGTCTGCGACACCCAGGTGATCGTCGTGCGGGCCACCGACAGCCTCGATGACCTGCGTTGCGGCGGCGAGCCGATGGTGACGCTCGATGCCGACAAGACACCGCGCGCGGACCTCGATCCTGCGCTGGCGGGCGGGAGCGCGATGGGTAAGCGCTACGTCGACGAGGGCGGCGCCGAGGTGCTGGTCACCAAGGCCGGCGTCGGTACGCTCAGCATCGGCGGGACACCGCTTTCGCTCAAAGAGGCCAAGCCGCTGCCGGCAAGCGACTGAGCTCGCTTCACCATGAGGACTTCAGCGATTAGTTGAGGAGCGACATGAGTAGCACCGAAGCCCGGCCGCCACACGAGATGCTGAAGATCCCGGCGGGTGACGTCACGATGGTCGCAGATGCCTATGGGGACCCATCGGATCCGCCGGTGGTGTTGCTGCACGGTGGTGGTCAGACCAGGCATTCCTGGGGTTCGACCGCTGCCGATCTGGGTGCCAAGAACTGGTATGCCGTCACGGTCGACCTGCGTGGACACGGGGACAGCGGCTGGTCCCCGGACGGCTACTACGGGCTGGACCGGTTCGCCAACGATGTGACCAGGGTGGCCGACTTCCTCGGCCGCCCACCGGTCTATGTGGGTGCCTCGCTGGGCGGCAACTCCTCGTTGGCCGCAATCGGGGTCCGGCCCGATCTCGCGCTCGGTCTGGTCCTGGTGGACGTGTCGCCGTTCCTGCAGCCTGCGGGGACGAGCCGGATCCGCGACTTCATGGTTTCCCACGCCGAAACCGGTTTCGGCACACTAGAAGAGGCCGCTGACGCCGTCGCGGCCTACGTTCCGCACCGGCCGCGGCCGCGCAACCTCGACGGCTTGAAGAAGAACTTGCGATTCAAAGACGGCCGGTGGTACTGGCACTGGGATCCCGCATTCATGGCCTCGCCGACCGATCAAGCCGTTCAGCGCAACCAGCTCATCGACCCCGCAAAGTTGGGTGCTGCCGCGCGGGACCTGCGTCTGCCCACGCTGCTGGTGCGCGGCGGCGAGTCCGACGTGCTGTCGGTCGACGACGCGAAGCGCTTCCTGGAACTGGTACCGCACGCCGAGTTCGCCTCGGTCGCCGGCGCGCACCACATGGTGGCTGGAGATGACAACGCGGTCTTCGAGAACGTGCTCGACGACTTTCTCGCGCGCCGGGTGCGGTCACGGCTGAAGCTGTTCGACGCCGCGAGCTGACAGAGGCAGCTAGGAAACGGTCTCCAACACCGGCGGCTTGACGGCGGCCGGATCAGGATTGGCAATCGGTAGTCCCATGAACCGACGGGCGTTGTCGCCCATGAAGTCGTAAGTGCGTCGCTGGTCCATGCCTTCGGCGTACTTGAAATAGCCGCGCGGAGTTTCCAGACCCTCCGGGTGCGGCCAGTCCGAGCCGAACAACACCTTGTCCCAACCCACTGTCTTGACTACGTCCGCAACCGAGCCCTCCCAGAACGGGCTGACCCAAATATTGCGGCGGAACACGTCGTGGGGATGCTCCTGGAAGTTTTGTGGCATCTTGCTATACGTAGACTGGAGGTCATCGAAAAGCGGTTTGATCCAAGAACTTCCATTCTCGACGCTCGCGATGCGCAATTTGGGGAAGCGGGTCAGTGTGCCGTGGCAGATGAGGCTGGTCAGCATGTCGGCGATCTCCCGATGGCCGAGTGCAGTCCACTTGAACGCCGACATCTCGAAGGCGCTGCTGGTCGTCGGCGGCTCCCACTTGTCGATGTACTCCTGCAGCGGCGGTTGGCTTGCGTGCAGGACGATGGGAAGGCCTGCTGACTCGACATCGCCCCAGAACGGGTCGAACTCCGGCAGAGCGGGGGAGCGCCAGCCTTTGTAACCCTTGACCGGTGCCGGCTTGATCAACGCGACCTTGGCGCCGTTGTTGAGGATGAATTCGAGTTCGCGGCGGCCTTCGTCGACCAGGCCGAGGTTGATGACCGGCGTGGAGTAGATGCGGTTGGCGTGGGTGAAGCCCCAGTGTTCGAGCATCCACTGGTTGAGCGAATGGATGATGGCCGCGGTCAGATCAGGATCCTCGGCTGAGGAATGCTCGACCAGGTTGGCCAGCGTGGGGTAATTCAGGCACGCGTCGACGCCTTGGCGGTCGAGTTCGGCGACCCGGTCCTCCGGATTTCGCGCACCGGGTGGACAGTCGATGCCTCGGCCCGACATCTCCCGCATGGTCAGGCCTTCGGGGTTCCGGCCGGAATAGAACTTTTCGTGCGCCCCGGGAGCGGCCACCCGCTCAAATGTCGGGTTGGGCATGTAGTCCGTGATGTTGTTCAGAATCGCGATGCGGGTGTGCCTGCCGATCTGGACGAACTGCACCTTGGATTTGTACTTCTCCGGCAGGTACTTGAGCAGCGCGTCGGGCGTCTCGTACATGTGCTGATCGGCGTCGAAAATCGGTGCCTCGGTGCATTGCGTCATCAGCCGCGCCTCCGTACTTCGCAGGGTCCGCCCAGAGCTTCCCCTAACTTGACAATTGTGTCAAGTTAGTGACCTTATATCCACGGAAGATGACTATCTGCATGGGTAATTAGTCTTCGACACCATCGTCATGTAGGTTGCAACAATGACCGCGCCTGAGGCCGTCGGCGCCGGGGACCTGCTCGACATGAGCCGTGGCGAACGAACGCGATCGGCGATACTCGAAGCCAGTCGGAGGTTGTTCCTCGAGCGTGGATTCCGCGGAACGCCGATCAACGCGATCACTGAAGCGTGCGGGATTTCGCGCGCGGGTTTCTACACGTACTTCAAGGACAAGCGCGAGATATTCAATGTGCTCGGCGAGACTGCCTATCATGATGTGCTCGCTGTGATCGCCCATTGCCACGATGCGATCACCTCCGGACGGTTTGACGCAGTGAAGGCATGGGTCGGGGAGTACTTCGACTACATGGACCGTCACGGCGCGTTCGTGACGGCGGCGGCACATACGGCACCGGACGATGACGCCTTCCGCCGCTCGCGCAATCACATGATGACGCGCGCCGCTTGGAGGCTGGGAGAGGCGATCAGCGCCAACGGTGAGCATTCCCCGGAAGTCACCGGCGTCGCCGCGACCGGCCTGCTCGACCGCGCCTGGTACGCCGTGCAAACGCAATCTGTTCCGGTCGACCGGGCCGAGATCATCGCCGTGGTCGCCGAGATGATCGCGGCAATGGCCGCTACGCCGGGCGAAACGCGTACGTGAGCAACGATTCTCCGGTCTCAGTCTCCAAAATTTTCGTGCAGCTCACCATCGGCTGACCGATACGCAGTTCCGCCGCATCCGCACCGATGATCAACGACTCGACAAGCACGCGCTCGAGCTCGATAAAACCGACGAGGTACGGCCGAAACGCGTCCGGTGAGCGGTGACCCTTGTACGGCAGGGGCGGCGCGAACTCCTGCGACGTGAAGGTGAAAAGCGTTCCCTCGGTGGGCAACTCGATTGGCTCGATGTCTGCCTGAACATCAGGATTGGCGTCGAACAGCTCCGGGCGCTCGGCCGGAAACTTCACAACGCCCGTCGACCGCCGTCGTGACGCCAGCAGCACGGCACGGTCGCCGTCGACCCGGAATAGATTGTCTGCGATGAGTTGACTCATGTCATGCCACCTCGATGACCATTGCTGATCCCATTCCGCCGCCTGCGCACATCGACAACACGCCGATGCCGCCGCCGCGGCGGCGGAGCTCGTAGATGGCCGACGTCACCATCCGCGCGCCTGTCGCGGCGATCGGATGGCCCAGGCTGATGCCGGATCCGTACACGTTGACGATGTCTTCGTCGAGGCCCAGTTCGCGCGAACACGCCACCGCTTGAGCGGCGAACGCCTCGTTGATCTCGAACAGCGCCACGTCCGTGAGTTTGCGCCCCGCCAACTCCAGCGCTTTGGGGATGGCCCAGATGGGTCCGCTCCCAGTCCGATTCGGCGGCACACCGACCGAACCCCACGACAGCACGTTGGCCAACACCTCCTTGTCGGTGTCCGGCCTGGCCAGCGCGAGCACCGCCGCCGCGTCGTTGAGCCCCGACGAATTCCCTGCGGTCACGGTGAATCCGTCGATCTCGGTATGCAAAACCTTCAGCCCGGACAGCGTCTCCAGAGTGGTGTCGCGGCGCGGGTGTTCGTCCTCGGCGAAGGTGACCGTCGATCCGTCCGCCTGCGGAACCTGTAGCGCCACGATCTCGTCGACGAAGGAGCCGGCGTCGATCGCCTTCACCGCGCGCTGGTGGCTGCGCAGCGCCCACTCGTCTTGGTCCTGGCGCGAGATCCCGTACTGAACGGCGCAGTTGTGCGCCACCGTGATCGACATGTCGAGGGCCGGCGCGTCCGCTGTCGGCGGGTGTGAGAGCGGAGACCAGGGGTCCTCGTAGTCGTCCGGCGACTTACCGGTGGTGAACGGCTTGCGCTTGCGCAGCAGTGGTGTTGTCGAGCAGGACTCCATTCCGCCGGCCAGGATCGCTCGACTCATTCCCGCCGCGATCTGGCCCGCGGCCACCGCGACCGCGGAAAGACTCGAGGCGCATTGCCGGTTGACGGCCATCCCGGGAACGCCGGTCAGGCCCAGGTCGACGGCGACGTAGCGGGCGCTGTCCCCGCCGCCCTGCAAGCTCTCGGCGAGCACCAGGTCATCGAACTCGGAGGCATCAAGTCCTGATCGCTCGATGGCCGCGGCGACCACCGGTTTGGCCAGCTCAACGGCAGGCATGTGGGCCAGTGTGCCTTTGCGGGCGGTACCGATGGGGGTGCGGGCGGCCGCCACGATGGCTGCGCGCGATGTCGTCGGCGTCATGTGTCTCCCGAAAGGTTGTCGGACAGGCCCCGATTGGACCGCCTAGTTCGCCCCCAGAGTATACCGTTAAATAGATATCTGTATTAGCAGGTTGACAGGAGAGAAATGAAGACAATCGGATCGGTCGACGCGGCGGTCGAAGCAGTAGGCGCCGAACTCGGCGTCAGCCAGTGGTTTCACGTGGAGCAGTCGTGCATCGACGAGTTCGCCGATGTGACCAGGGACCACCAATGGATCCACGTCGACGTGGAGCGTGCGAAAACCGAAAGTCCCTACGGGGCAACCATTGCCCATGGCTTTCTGACCCTGTCGCTCATTCCCGGCCTGAGCAAGGACAACTACCGCGTGGAGAACGCCAAGATGGGCATCAACTACGGGCTGAACAAGGTCCGGTTCCTGGCGCCGGTGACAGCGGGCAGCCGGGTACGGGTGCGCTCGGAACTCGCCGACGCGGTGAGAGCCGGTAACGACACCGTCAACCTCACACTCCTACACACAGTCGAGGTCGACGGCTCGGAAAAGCCTGCCGCTATCGCCGAGTTGATAGCGAGGTACGTGTTCTGATGAGCGGTGGCCCATTCGACGGCAAAGCCGTCCTGACCGGCGCAGGCAAGTCACAGGTCGGACGCAGATTGGGCCGGGCCGGGCTGGACCTGACGCTGGAGGCGGTGTTGCGTGCAATCGCCGACGCTGGGCTCGACGTCGACGACGTCGACGGTATCGCCAGCTATCCAGGGCCCGGAGTGCCCGTTGCGGGGATGTCCGGCGCCGGTATCCATGACGTGCGCAACGCGCTTGGGCTGCGGTCTCGGTGGTACATGTCCGGTCAGGAGACCGCCGGACAGATCGGCCCAGCGATCGAGGCGTGTATGGCGGTCACCCTGGGGTTGGCGAACCACGTGGTGGTGTTCAGGTCGGTGTGGGAGTCGACCGCAGCGCAGCAGGCGGGGGGCGGCAGGGCGTCGGTGTTGTTCGGGAGTGGCAAGCTGCCTGCCTACCTCGAGTGGGTGGCGCCATTCGGCGCGTTGTCGGCAGCGAACTGGCTGGCCATGCCCACGCAGCGGTACATGCACGACTACGGGTTGACCCGAGAACAACTCGGCGCGATCGCGATCACCGCCCGCCGCAACGCCGGGCGCAATCCTGACGCCATCTACCGCGAGCCCATAACGATGGACGACTACCTCGGCGCCCGAATGATCTCGGAGCCGCTGTGCCTTTACGACTGCGACGTGCCTTGCGACGGAGCCACGGCCGTCATCGTCTCGCGCCGCGACGCCGCGAACGGACTTCCTCGCCATCCGTTGACCGTGGAGTCCGTGGGGCCAGGCATGTTCGAGCGCGCGACCTGGGATCAGCGCTTCGACCTCACCACGATGGCTGCCCACGATTCGGCCGAAATACTCTGGGAGAATACAACATTGAAACCTAACGATGTCGACATGGCGCAGATCTACGACGGGTTTTCTTTTCTGACGGTGATGTGGCTGGAGGCGCTCGGCTTCTGCGAGAAGGGCAAGGTAGGCGAATTCATCGAAGGGGGCGAGCGCATCGCGCTGGACGGCGACCTGCCGATCAATACCAGCGGCGGGCAGTTGTCGGGCGGGAGGCTGCACGGCATGGGCTTCCTGCATGAGGCATGCGTGCAGATGTGGGGCGAAGGTGGCGACCGCCAAGCGCCCAAAACGCCGGAGGTGGTCGCCGTGGGCGTGGGGGGTGGCCCTGTCGCCGGATCAATGCTCCTGAGCAGCCGGTAACTGCCGTGTCCGGTTTGGGTAATGCTGCGATGACGGTGTTCGGCTGGCCGGTTAGAAGCTTGCGCGGCGGCTGGTTATCGTCGACCAACTGTCGATCTCGCGAGCCGCAGCTGCTGACAAGAAAGTGAGGATCCAACTGTGAAAGTCCGTCTAGAGCAATCGAAGTGCGTCGGCCACGCGCAGTGTTACGCCGTTGATCCGGAACTGTTTCCGATCGACGACTCCGGCTACAGCGTTCTCGAGGAGCACGAGGTGAAGCCGGAAGACGAGGGTAAGACGCGGGAAGGCGTTGCGGCCTGTCCCGAACTGGCCCTCGTGCTCGACGAGGAGTGATCAAAGGCGACCGGCGTGAACCCGCGGTCGAAGGTGATCGCAGCATCGTCGGTTGGACAGTTCCACGTCACAGTTGCGACGTGATCGTTGACCTCGACTCGACGGCCTCCAGGGGTCATCGAGATGGCTCTCGCCGTGGGCGTTATTTCGATCCAACGGGTTTGAGAGATAGGGGGCCGGTGGCGACGACGTCGCCGAGCAGGCCGAGATCGGTGCCTGCCTCCGCCGCGGCCTGAAGGCATGCGGCGACGTCCTTCTCAAGGAAGGGACCTGCGATCTCCGCAAACGGCTCTATGCCGCCGAGCTGCTGGATGTGGGTGGCGACACGACTTCCCGCGCTGCATACCTGGAGTGCGGCCAGCAGGGCATCGGCAGCGACTCCGAGCGAGGCGCCCAATTCTATTGCGGCGGCGACCAGCTGGGCGTTCGCGGTGAACAGCACATTGTTTATGAGCTTCAGCGCCAAGGCGCTACCGAGTTCACCGGTGGGGACAATGGGGTTCGCATACGCCGCTAGTACCGGCGTCACCAATTGCACCGCCTCGGCCGGGCCGCCGATCAGCACGGTGAGGTTTCCGGCGGCGATGTCGTCGGCGGTGCCACTGACCGGCGCATCGAGGATCGTGGGTGCGGATGGATGGTCACGCAAGGACTCGAGCGTCGTCAGCGTCCCGGTGGTGTGCGAGACGACGATGCCGCCGGGCTTGAAGTTGGGGATGAAGCCGTCGGGCCCCAGCCCCGTCTCGATGAGTTGGGCGTCGGAGAACAGGCACGAGATCAGAACGTCGCTGCCGCTGGCGAGTTCGGCTATCGACGAAGCGAGCCGGGCGCCACGTGAGGTTAGTCGATCGCGTACCTCTGGCCGCCTCGTGTACGTCGTCACTGGCACGCCGGCCTCGAGCAGACGCAGCACCATGGGCTCGCCCATCTGACCCGCGCCGATGAAGCCGATTGTGTTGGTCATTGTGCGCTCCTTTGAGCATCCGATGAGTCGTCCGTCATCGTTTCGGCAGGTTTGCTCGTGTCAGGTCGACCGCGACGGCCGGAACAGCGGCAGCCATACACGACTGTCCGGATCGCCCGATGGCTCGGTCCAGTCCTCGAAGAAGACCTCGACCGGCAGGCCGACGTGGATGTCATCGGGCGTCACGTCGACCACGTTGGTGATGAGGCGCACGTCGGGCTCGTCTTCGAGTTCCACCATGGCGACGATGTAAGGCGGCTCGAAACCGGGAATCCAAGGTTGACGGTTCACGGTGTACGCGGCCACGGTAGCTCGTCCGGAAACAGGTTCTGGGCCGACGTCGGTGCTGCGGCAGCGCCAGCACACCGGTCCCGGCGGGTGAAAGAACCGCTCGCATGCATGGCATCGACAGATCATCAGCTGACCGCGTGCCCCGCCGGTCCAGAAGGCACTCGATTCGGCCGAGGGACTGGGGGCGAGTCGAAAATCGGGCCTGCGGTAAGCAATGTCGGACAACATAGCAAAATAGTAAACTATATCTCGTTTTCGAGGTCCCGGGGGAGTGTCAGCGCAGTGCCCACCCTCACCATGGCCAAGAACGATTCCACAGATCATCTGCGTAGCAGCCATCGGATGCCAGGCCGGAGGAACGGTGAGACCCAACGGATTCGTGGCGGCCCGTTCAAACCGGCGCGTTCGACCGCTGAAGATGTCGGATCAAGTTGCTGCGCAGATCCGCCGGATGATCGCCCGGGGGCTCGTGGACGGCGACTGGTACCCCCGAAGAGGAGTTGATCACCAGTTCGGGGTGTCCCGGGCCGACCCTTCGGGAGGCGTTCCGTCTACTGTGCGCAGGGCAAGAGCCAGACACTCGACGTCTTGTGCTAAGCAAACCAGCGCCTAGTCATAAACCCGCAACTCCGCGCGGTCGCATCGCGGTCCTTGTGCGGAAGTGCTTGCGGCCGGGGATAATCCACTCACCTGAGGCGCGGCGCACGTTTGTTCGTTCGCGAATCGCTTTCCGCGCCCGGGTTGCCAATATGGGTGTAGGAGAGTCCGTGCCGCTGCGCGGTGGTGGGCGGCAGGTCGCGGGCCTCCCACATCGCCCGCACCGTGCCTTGAATGGCTTGCGGTCGTCGCGCGGCGATCTCGGCGGCCAGCTCAGCGGCTCGAGTGCGGAGCTGATCTTCGGGCACGATTTCGGTCACCAGTCCGATGCGCAGCGCGGTCTGGGCGGTGATGCGTTCCTCGCTGCCCAGCAGCGCCCACCTCATCACCTCCCCGTAGGGCACTCCCCGGGCGAGCATGCCCATGGGTTCGAGCGCAGACACGACCCCGCCGTTGGCGTGCGGGTCGAAGAAAGTGGCGGACTCCGAGCAGATCGCGAAGTCGCATTCGTTGACGAAGTACATCCCTCCGCCGGCGACGAGGCCGTGCAGCGCCGCGATGACCGGCTTCCACACCAACTGTGACTTCGGCCCCAGCATCACACCGGGGTCTTCCTGGTTGAAGATCGGTAGGTGGTACCACCACACACCCTCCGCCACGTCGAGACCCGTAGAAAAAGCGCGGTCACCGTTCGCCTGCAGGACGGCCACATGGATGTCGTCGTCCTCACGGACCCGCCGCCAGGCCGAGGCGACCTCCTCGGCCATTTGCCGATTGAAAGAGTTCATCTTCTCCGGCCTGTTGAGTGTCAGCGTGGCGACGTGGTCGCTGACATCGAACTCGATCGCTTCGAATGACGAAATGTCGGACACGAACGCTCCTTGCGTATGCGGGGTTGGCGCCCCCCGTTGATAACTAAGTTGACTTCGCGGCCGATGCGGCACCGTCGGCGGCGTTCGGCAGGGAACCACCGTCGCACTTGCTGCTCATTTCCCAGACGTCCGGAGCAGTTCTCCGTGCTGCTCTAGCATCCGGACTGCGTCGCGCTCCAGTTCGCGGGGCACCCGCGGAAGGCCCGCCGCACCGTGTTCGCGGCTTGGAAGGGAGATTGTGGCCTCTGCCGCGGCGGTGCGCTCACCACGCTGATTGTGGACCTCGACCGCTACGTCAACCAAGTGCATACCGTCGTCTTGACGTTTCCCGATGACCTTACCGGTGAGGTACTGAATGTCGCCGTGGTAGTTGAACTTTCGGATTTCATCATGCTGCCGCACCACGAAGCCGTGATCCCCCGTCCAGTCGCTGAGGTAGTGGTGGATCCAGCACTCCCTTAGCACCCCGTAGTCGTATGCGCGCGGATTTCCGATTGCCTTCGCCCACTCGGAATCCCAGTGCACCCGCTGGGCGACATCGGGCACACCGTACGCGTTGTCGATGTAGAAGGGTGCGATGCGCTTCCTGTTGAGGTATGCCATCCGACCCGTCTTGAGCCCGTAGGGAACGAAACCATATCCGCCAGAATGGAAGACGATCATGTCGGTGGTCGTCAGCGGCCCCTTGGCCATGGTCCCCATGTCGTCATTGTCGGCCACGTCTTCGATGTATCGCGGTTCCGCGCCCCGGACCTGCTCGGCGGCATAGACGGCATCGAGTGCTTCGATGTCTTCCTTGGTATACGACGGCTCATCGATATTGGAGTATTTGCCCTTCTCGCGAGCCTTCTTGCGTTCTGTCATGATGACCAGAGTCCGGTAGACGCCGACCACCTCTGCGTTCTGGTTCATCTTGACGTCACGCAACACCCGGATGACAGACCGACCGGCGAATTCCGAAGCCTTCTCCTCAACCGACTCCAGCCCAGAGAAGCTGTACAGGGTGTCACCGGGATGGATGGGTCGGTACCAGTCCCAGGTGCCGCCGGATACGAAGGCGTGGATGCCGCGATAACTTCCGCCGCGCAACTCCTTTGGCAGTTTCTCGCCCTGCAGCGGTGCATTGAGCACGGCCGCCATGATCTGAGGCGCCACCTGCGTACCCCACCGCGAGGTGAGCCCATACGAGGGGTCGGTGAATAGGGGGTTGTCGTCACCGTAACTGCGGGCGAAGTTCCGAATGGCCTCAGGCGTCGCCGTCGACAACAGCTCTTCAGACTTGGAGGCGGCCCACACACCGAGAGCAGCGCGATCCTTCTCCACGTCGGCTGGGTCGATCTCGAATGAGGTCGCCTCGGCGAACCGTTCCTCCGATGATTTCGTACTACCGGTCTGAGTCATAGCTCGCCCTTCACTCACGCAGATCACTAATTAACGATGTCCCATCGTTTCAGGTCCGGCTGCACGTAGTCAACCTAGTTTACTAGGTAATCGGTCTGCTGCGTTGTATTCGAGGTCGTTACGAGCTCGTTCGCAAGCTTCCATGGCCGCGGACGTAGGGCGACTCAGTCGAACACGAGCTCGAGTTCCTTGATGCCGTGCATTGAACCGCTCTCCAGAGGCACGAACCCGTCTTTGATCCGGTAGTTCGGGATCCGTTGATGCCACTGCTCCATCGCGATGACAAGTTCTCGGCGTGCGAGTGCGGCACCGATACACCGATGTGGCCCGAGGCCGAACGCTGGATGCGGATTGGGTTGGCGATCCAGCTGTGCGCGCATCGGGTCCGGGTACATGCGCGGGTCGTGGGACGGTGACGACACCGTCGCGAAGACCATTTCGCCCTTTTTCATCGGTACGCCGTGAAACTCTGTGTCGCGCGCGACTTTCCGGCTCGGCGGGACGAATGAATAGAGCCGCAGAAATTCTTCCACAGCGGTACGGATGATGCCGGGGTTCTCGACGATCTGACGGCGATCTTCGGGATGGGTCGCCAGGTGCCATGTCGAGTAGGTCAGCTGAATGGACACCGTGTCCAGGCCGGCCAGGAACATCAGCAGACAGAAGGACAGCAGCTGTTCGGTGGGAATTGGCTTGTCATCGATCTCCCAAGTGAGGCTGTGCGAGACGATGTCATCGCGGGGATCTTTACGGCGCTTGTCGATGAGTTCGCTGAAGTAACCCATCACCTCCATCATCGCCGAGATCTGTTGCGAGCCATCGGGATCTTGGTCCGGAGTCGCATGCATGACCTGCTTCTCCCATGTGAGAAACAGCGGCAGTTCCTCGATCGGCGCACCGAACATGTCGAGGAAGATCGAGGTGGGATACCGGTCGGCGAAGTCGCGGCGGTACGCGCAACCGCCCTGTTGGACAACCTCATTCAACAGGTCATTGCAGCGTGACTGCACCGACGCATCGAGTTTCGCGAGATTGCCGGGCGAGAAATACGGTGCGAGCAGCCGGCGCCAGGCGGTGTGCTCCGGGGGATCGAGCATCTGGGGAATCCAGAGGTACGGCGGATCGGGCATGGTCGCGACCGTCGCCGAACTGGAGAACGTATTGGGGTCCGCGAGCATCTCGCGGACCATCTCGCCGTCGGTCAAGACCCAGAAACCCTGAGCCGCTGAGCTGCGCAGAATCGGACCGAGCTCTCGCAGCTCCGTCATCTTCTGCGCATGACCTAGGACAGGTGTCTCCACGCCGTGGTTGAAGTCAACCACCGGTACGCCCTCGTACAGGTCGTTGGCTGCGGTCTCTACGTGGGTCATGTTCGGCGGAACTCCTCGTTGTTTGGCCACACTGCCACTTGCGACTCCCCGGCGCAGCATTGAGCATACTCTAACGTCCTGGGTGCGATATGGGCGTAAATCAATTCAGAATCTCGATTGCACGCTCGGGACAGGCGGCGGCGCCGAGCCGCGCCTGTGCCTCCGACTGAGGATCAATGACGGTGTCGAAGGGGAGGGCGTATCCGAGATCATCGAGTTCGAACACCTTGGAAGCGTTCGCCGCACACTGACCGTGACCGGTGCACTTGTCCGGATTGATCCGAACTTTCATTTGCCCTCCAGAGATGGTGGTGGCGGCAGCAAACTATGCCCGTCCGCCATAAAGTATCCGTAATCCCCCGCAGTGCGCAATCACAGCCGATCGCCAGCAGTCATCACTCATCGAGCCACGTGTTAACGCACATTGAGTGCACCGATCTACCCTGAGTCGATGCCCGCCCCCTTGCCATCCGTAGGCAGCGATCACCTAAAGTATCCTCAATAGCCGTTGCGACCACGCGTGAACGGCGGTCGACGGATAGGTGATCAAGCTGATGATCGGTCTGGAAATCGGGCGTGGTCCGGGGACGTGGGCGGCATGACGGAAATAGATGCACAGGTGGCCGAGGACGCGACCGGTCTGCGCGTCCATCGCGACGGACCCGTTCTGCGGTTGACGATCGCTCGGGAACAGTCCGCCAACGCGCTGGCCGCAAGCACGATCACGGCGCTGCGCGACGCGATCGAGGAAGCCGGGCGTTCCAACGAGTTCCGAGTCGTGGCTCTGACCGCGCTCGGCAAGAATTTCTGCACCGGCGTGGATCTTGTCGAGGCGAATAGCGAGAAGAAAACCGACGGACAGGAGCCGCCGGTCCGTCCGCGCATCGGCCACCTCCAACGCGGAATCAATCTCGGCGCTCACGAGTTGGTTCGCGCTTTCAGCGAACTGCAGCTGCCGGTAGTGGTCGGCGTCCGCGGCTGGGCGGCGGGCCTAGGTAACACTCTGGCCTTGCTGTCGGACTACATCGTGGCCGCCGACACGGCGAAGTTCTGGACGCCGTTCGTAGGCCGAGGATTCACCCCGGACAGCGGTTCGACATGGCTGCTGCCGCGGCTCATCGGGCTGCCCAGGGCAAAGCAGATGGTGCTCCTGGGCAAACCGGTCGACGCCGAGCGCGCCGAACGTTGGGGAATGATCACCGAACTCGTCTCCGACGATGAGCTGGACAACCGCGTCGAGGAAGTCGTCGCGGAGTTCGCCGCAGCGGCCACGGTGTCCGTCGGCCTGGCCAAGACCATGCTGCATCGCCATCTCGACACCAACCTCACCCAGGCGCTCGTGCAAGAGGCGCTGACAGAAGAGATTTCGCTGCGGAGTGCTGACTTCAAGGAGGGCATGGCGTCGTTGCGCGAGCGGCGGCCGCCACGGTTCGAGGGACGTTGATCAAATGACTACGACGATGACGTTGACGGCTGACCAGCTCGAGCTCGGGGATGTGGTGCGCCGATTCCTCGCCGAGAAGGCGCCGATTGAGTTGATCCGCACCTGGGCGGAATCGTCCGATGGGTTCGACGCCGACGTGTGGACTCAGATGGCCTGCCAGCTCGGTCTGCAGGGACTGGCCATCCCTGAGGACTTCGGCGGCTCGGGTTTCGGCCCGGTCGAGCTCGGTGTGGTGCAGGAGCAGCTCGGGCGCGCGCTGCTCCCCGGGCCCTACTTCGGCACCGTCGTGTTGGCGGGCCAGGCCCTCGTCGCAAGCAAGGACGAAGCGGCCATGCGCCGCTGGCTACCCGGCATCGCCGATGGCACGCTGACCGCCACGGTGGCCGTCAGCGAAGGACGAGGTCCGGCAATCACGGAGATGACGACGACGGCTCAGCGCAGGGGTGGCGGTTTCGAGCTGACCGGCCACAAGACGCTCGTCGTCGACGGTGACTCGGCCGCGTTACTGCTGATTGCCGCCGAGGGACCAGCCGGCCCAGCGCTTTTCGCGGTCGACGGCGACGCCGAGGGTGTGGTGAGACGGCGCCTCGATGCGCTCGATCCGACCCGACGGCTCGGACGCGTCGAGTTGACCTCGGCCCCAGGCACTCAGGTCGGACCGACTGGCGAAGAGTTCCTTCGGCTCGTGCTGGCTCTCGCCACCGTCGCGCTTGCCGCCGAACAGGTGGGCGGCGCCTCGGCCTGCCTCGATTCGTCGGTTTCCTACGCCGGCAGCCGCGTGCAATTCGGCAGACCGATCGGCTCGTTCCAGGCCATCAAGCACAAGTGTGCGGACACGATGGTCGCTGTCGAGGCCGCCCGCTCGGCATCGCTGCACGCGTGTGCGGCCGCTGCGGGTGACGACGTCGGCGAACTGTTGCTCGCGGCGGCCGTGGCCGGGTCCTTCTGTTCCGCTGCGTACACCGTTGCGGCCAAGGACAACATTCAGATCCACGGCGGCATTGGCTTCACATGGGAGCACGACGCGCACTTGCACCTCAAACGGGCCAAGTCCGGGGAACGGCTACTCGGCTCGCCCACGCACCACCGGTCGCGACTGGCCGATCTCGTCGGCATCTGACCGGGCGTCGAAGGAGAACCTGATGAGCATCACCGAATACGCCGCCCGGCGTTCGTCAGAGACCTCGGATGCCGAGACCGACGACGTATTCCGTGCGCGGCTGCGAACGTTCCTCACCGACCACCACCCCGGCCGAAGGCCAACCGACCCCGACAAACAGCTTCCCTGGCAGAAGGGTTGGCTGGCAACCCTTTTCGACGCTGGCTTCGCCGGACCCGCGTGGCCGCGGGAGTACGGCGGGATGGATCTGAGCTTCAGCAAGCAGGTTGTCTACCAGGAAGAGTATGCCAGGGCACGGGTGCCGGGACCTCTCGCGACCGGGCTCGGCATCGCCGGACCGACGATCGTCAAATATGGGTCGCCGGAGCAGAAGCAGCGCTGGCTGAAGCCGATGCTTCGGGGTGAAAAGGTCTGGGCGCAAGCGTATTCCGAGCCCGAAGCCGGGTCCGACCTGCCCGCGCTCAGGACGACCGCGCGCCGCGAGGGCGAAGAATACCTCGTCAACGGACAGAAGGTGTGGAGTAGCAGCGCAGAGATCGCGGACTTGCTGTTCACCCTGGTGCGCACGGGTTCGCCGGATGCGCGCCAGCGCGGCATCTCCTACCTGATCATCGACGCGCACGCACCAGGCGTCACCGTCCGACCCGTGCGCGACCTCACCGGCGGGGCCGATTTCACCGAGATCTTCTTCGATGACGTGCGAGTGCCGGTCGCCGACCGGGTCGGGGAGGAGAATGACGGCTGGAAACTGGTGCGCACCAGCCTTGGACACGAGCGCGCCGCGGGTGCGATGAACCAAGCCTCGCAGTACCGGCGCGTGCTCGACGAGTTGATCACCCTGGCCAAGGAACTTGGTGTGGCCGCCGATCCTCTTGTCCGCGACCGTCTTTCGCAGTTCGAGGTGAGGGTGAGGATCATGCGCTACACGGGCATGCGCACGATCTCTGACATCATCGCCCACGGCGAGCCCGGTCCGGCATCGTCGACGTCTCGCCTGTTCAACACCGCCTTCGAGCAGGAGCTGCACGAGTTTGCCGTGGATCTGCTCGGTGACGCCGGCGTGCTCGGCAGGACCGATCCGGATGCCGTGCAGAAGGGTCGCTGGGTGTGGGGCTTCCTGCGCACGCGCGCATCGACCATCGGTGCGGGCACGGCAGAGATTCAACGCAACACCATCGCCGAGCAGGTTCTTGGACTTCCACGCGATCCGGCGATGCCCCGATGACCGACCAAGACACCGTTTCCGACCTCGCGCCGAAGAGCCCAGAAGGTCGGCAAGGGAGCTATATCCGCAGTGTCGTGCGAAATACCGCCGAGACCGCGCCCACGGCCATCGCGATCGCCGAACTGGACGGCCGGTCCTGGACCTTCGCGGACCTTTCGGAGCAGGTCGCTCGGCACGCCGCGGAAATCCCCGAAGGCGCCCGCCGGGTCGCGGTGCACGCCGGCAACGACAACGACAGCGTGGCCCGCATTTGCGCGGTATGGCAGAGCGGTGCGTCTGCGGTCCTCCTCGGCGCACTGCTGCCCGACGCCGAGGCCGAACGCCGTGTCCGTGAGACCTTCTGCGACGCGGTACTTGGCAGGCAGGGTGTGAGTGCCACGTTGGCGCCCGGCCAATCGCCCGCCGAACCTGACGAGGCTCTCGTCGTGTTCACCTCGGGCACCACCGGTAGGCCCAAGGGCACGGTGCTGACAGTCGATGCGCTGAGCCGCTCGCTACAGGGCATCGCGCTAGGCAGCGGGCTCCCCGAGGAGGGGCGTTCACCGGCTGACCCACCGCGCCGGCTGTCTCCGATGTTCACCCCGATGGCGCACATGGCGGGGATGCTGGGCGTCCTGTCCGGCTGGTATGTCGGCAAGCCGGTGCTGATCGTCCCCAAGTTCGACGCCAAGGTCGCCTTGCGCCTGGTCGACGAGTTTGGCGTCAACGTCCTCCGGCTCACCCCTGCGATGGTGTATGACCTCGCCCGCTGGCCCGAACAGCGCGACCTCGGCGACGTGCGGTCGGTGACCGTCGGCACCGCTGCGATCCCGGACGCCACGCGGGTGGAATTCGAACGTCGGTACGGGCTGCCGGTGCTGCGCAATTACGGGCAGACTGAGTTCTCCGGCGCGATCGCCTTCGAACGTCCCGATGACGTCGCGGCAGGCCGACGACCCGAGGGTACCGTCGGCCGGATCGCGCCGGGGGTCCAGGTGCGCATCGTCTCGCCGGACGGCGCGGATCTCGGCCCTGGGCAGCTGGGGGAGATAGTCGCTCGCGGCGGAGGGTCGATGGCCGGTTACATCGGCGAGGACGGCCGTCCGATTTCGCCGGGGCCGCAAGGTTGGGTGCACACCGGCGACCTCGGCACATTGGACGCCGATGGGTTCGTGTTCATTCGCGGGCGCCTGCGAGAGATGTTGATCTGCGGGGGATTCAACGTGTACCCGGCCGTCGTCGAGGCGGCGCTGAACAAGCTCCCCGGAGTCGTCGACAGTGCGGTCGCCGGTGCGCCCGATGAACGACTGGGTGAGGTGCCGGTGGCCGTCGTGGTTGCCGACGACGAGTTGGGGTCGATCGCAGATCTGCAGACCCTGCTGCGCAACGAGCTTGCGCGCTATGAGATTCCGCGTCGAATCGTTCGAGTGCCCGCCCTGCCGCGTACCGAGAACGGCAAGGTGGACCGACCCGGCGTGATTCGAATGGTCACCTCTGGAGATTGAGAGTCAATGGATCCGTTTGAGTTGCGACGGCTGGACTTCAGCCTCGACGAAGACCACGAAGCGATACAGGACGCCTTTCGCGCGTTCTTCGCCAAAGAGTGTCCGACGTCGGTGGTGCGTGCCGCCGAGCCGCTCGGTTATGACGCGAAGTTGTGGAGCAGGCTGCTCGCACTCGGTGTGACGTCGATGCCGCTGCCGGCGGAGTCCGGTGGCGACGGCGCGGGCATGGTGGAACTCAGTCTGGTCGCCGAGGAATTCGGCCGCGCACTCGCACCGGTGCCGCTGGTGGAACACATGGTGGCCAGCCGCCTGCTCGCTGCCGCCGGCGGCGCCGATGACATCGTCGCGGACGCGATGGACGGCAGCCGTCTTCTCGGTCTGGCGTTCGCGTCGCTCTCGTCGCCGACGCTGGTCTCGAGCGCTGCCGTCGCCGACACCATCGTGGGACTCGACGGCGACGAACTGGTGGCGGTGACCGCCGTTGGCGACCGCGCCCTGCTCCCGAACCAGGCATGCCTGCCCTACGCCATCGTCGATGCGTCGGCGGAGAAGCGATCGTTGCTCGCTGCCGACGGGCGCGCACTGTTCGCCCGTGCGGTACGCGAGTGGAAGGTCCTCGCAGCGGCGTCGCTGATCGGCCTCACCGAGGGCGCACTGGGGCCGGCGCTGGAATTCGTCAAGAGCCGTCGCACGATGGGTGTCGTCATCGGCACGCTGCAGGGCGTGTCATTCCCGCTCGCCGACGTGGCGATCGGCGTCGCCGGTGGGCGCAACCTCGTCCGGCGGGCGGCGTGGTTTCTCGACCACGACCAAGACGCCGAACCCGCGCTGCAGTTCGCTGCTCTCGCGTACGCGGCGCAGGTCGCCACGCACGGTGTCACCGTTGCCCAACATGTGCAGGGTGGTCTCGGGTTCACCGTGGAAGCCGACGCCAGCCTGTATTTCCTTCGCGCCAAAGGCTGGGCGCTTGCCGGCGGCGATCCTCGCCAGGATGCGGCGCGCGTCGGCGAGCTCCGGCTGACGACCGCGCCGACACGCTGACTTGGGAGAGGATCGACCGTGGATTTCAGCATCATCGAACTCGATGACGAGCACTGCGCGCTGCAAAAGGAAGTGCGTGCGTTCGTCGATGAACACATCACCGACGAGGTGCGCGCCAACGAGCATGACACCGGTGACAACTTCGACGAGGGCGTTCACCTCGCGATGGGGCAGCGAGGCTGGATCTTTCCAGAGTGGCCGGCCGATCGTGGCGGAGCGGGACTCGACCCGTTGGGCGCACGGATCGTCGAACTCGAACTGATGAAAGGTGGGCTGCCGTGGACGTTGTGGGAGACCACGCGATGGGTGATCCTGGCCGTTGAGAAGTACGCTTCCGACGCGATCCGCGACGACGTGCTCGCCGGTGCCGCGGCCGGCAGCGTGCGATGCTGCCTCGGCTACACCGAGCCCGACGGCGGTTCTGACATCGCCGGCGCCAAGACCAGGGCAGTGCGAGACGGCGACGAATGGATCATCAACGGCGCCAAGATGTTCACCACCGGTGCCCATATGTGTAAGTACACCTTCTTGATCACCAGAACCGATTCCAGCCTGCCGAAGCACAAGGGGCTGACGATGTTCCTGGTGCCCCTCGACGCGCCGGGTATCGAGATCAAGGGCCTGCGAGCGTTCAGCGGCGAGCGCACCAACGCCGTGTTCTACGATGACGTCCGGATCTCTGACGATTACCGCATCGGAGACGTCAACGCGGGCTGGGCAGTACTGCATGGACCGCTGGACGTCGAGCACGGTGTCGGCGCCGATGTTACTGGTTTGAAGGACATTTCAGCCGGGATCAACATCGCCCGTCAGATGCATTGGACGCTGGACGTGGTCACCGCATGGGCCAACACTCCCGGGCCCGACGGCACCCTACCCGCGGATGATCCCGTGGTGCGCTACCGCATCGGCGCCGTCGCGGTTCAACTCGAGGCCGCACTGCATACACCCGGGCCCGCGGGCAAGGTCAAATGTTCGGAGGCACTGAACGACGGTGCCGCCGAATTGCTCGATCTCCTTGGCCCAGTCGGGCTTCTGTCGTACGGGGCGGCAGGCGCGATCGCTGACGGACAGGTGGATTTCGCGCACCGCTATGCCCAGGGCGCGGCGACCTACGGTGGAACGAACGAGGTTTTTCGGAGCCTCATCGCGGAGCACGAGCTGGGCTTGCCGCGCGCGGAGTTCCCCGGCAGCCGAAAGTTCCTCACGGGTTCGGGATCGTGAACGCGCCGTCGGATGCCGTTCGGTGGCTGTTCGACGTCGACGGCACACTGATCGACGGTGTCACCGGACGCTCGCTGAGGCCGGGTGCCCGTGAGCTTCTCATGGCGCTCCGCGACAGGGGCGTCGCGGTGCTCCTGTGGAGTGCCGGCGGAGCCGAATACGCCTGGCGCAGGGCCGAGGACACCGGCATCGGTGATCTTGTCGACGCGGCCTTCAACAAGGTGCGTGACGGTCCGTCACAGCCATGGGACCTACCCGCCGAACTGGTGGACGCACCACCCGCGGTGCTGGTCGATGACATGCCCGAGGACGTCCCGCAGGTGGGCGAGGTGGTCTCTGTGCGGAGATACCTCGGACCGAACCCGCACGACACCGGACTGCAGCCGCTGCTACGTCGGATCCAGGGCGTCGGCAACTGGCAGGCGTCTGTGGTGGGGCGAGGGTGAACCTGTAGGCTCGCCCCCAACTTAGTGTACTCAATGACCGGAAGCGAGGCGGTTCGATGCATCGTCCGATGGAGGGCGTACGGGTCCTAGAGGTGGCGCAATTCACCTTCGTTCCGGCCGCAGGGGCCGTTCTGGCGGACTGGGGCGCCGAGGTCATCAAGGTCGAACATGCCGAGCGCGGTGACGCCCAGCGCGGGCTGATTCGGGTGCTCGGCCTTGAGACGGCGAGCAAAGGAACGTCGTTCTTCCCGATCATCGAAGGGCCCAACCGCGGGAAACGCAGCGTCGGGCTAGCGCTGGAGAAGCCCGGTGCGCGCCGCGTCCTCGAGGAGCTCGTGCGCAGAAGCGACGTGTTCCTCACGAACTTCCTCCCGGAGGCACGGGCGAAGCTCGGCATCGACGTCGAAGACATCCGCGCGATCAATCCCGACATCATCTATGTGCGGGGCAGCGGGTTCGGTGGACGAGGACCCGACGCAGCCAAAGGCGGTTACGACCTGACGGCCTTCTGGTTGCGCGGCGGCAGCGCCGGAGGGCTGATCGGCCCCGAGGCGGATAGCGTGCCGGGGATGCCCGCCGGCGCTTACGGCGACTCGATGGGCGGTATGACGATCGCGGGAGGCATTGCCGCCGCGCTCTATTCGAGGAAAGTCACCGGTGAACCGTCGGTGCTGGACGTCTCGCTGCTGGGTGTCGGCGCATGGGCCACCCAATTCTCGATCAACCTCGCGCTGCTCGGAGGCGGGCCACTTCCGGTGGCCGAGCAGCCTAAGCACGGCACGGCGTTCAATCCGCTCGTCGGCGCCTACAAGACGTCGGACGGCCGCTGGGTGGGGCTCTGCATGCTGCAGCCTGGGCGGTACTGGGGTGAGTTCGTGACCAACGCCGGGCGGCCGGAGTTGGCTGCCGACGAGCGGTTCGACAACGCCGAGAAGCTGATGGCCAACGCCTCGCAGGCCGCAGAACTGGTCGCCGAGATCGTCGGGTCCCGGACGCTGGAAGAGATGACCGACGTGCTTGAGCGAGGCGAGGGGCAGTGGGCGATCGTGCAGAACGCCTGGGAACTCGGTAACGATCCTGCGCTGCGGGAGACCGGCATGATCGCGCAAATCGTCGACGTCGACGGGGTGCAGCGCGAGCTGGTGGCCAACCCGGTTCAGTTCGACGAGACGCCGGTGTCGATCACCCGGGCGCCTCAGTTCGCCGAGCACACCGACGACGTCTTGAGCGAGCTCGGCCTCACCGAAGACGAGTTGATTCAGCTGAAGATCGACGGCGCGGTGACCTGACGTCGCCAGGTGAAGTGCACCTTGAAAGGGCCGTTTGATGACCGAATACCAATTCCTGCGCTACGAAGTCCCGGCCCCTCACGTGGTGCGTGTCGTCCTGAACCGGCCCGAGGTCGCCAACGCCTTGCACAGCGGACTGATGGACGAGTTAGAAGCTGCAGCCCGTCGGATCGAGCGTGATCCTGACGTCCACGTCTGGCTTCTCACCGGCGCTCCGCGGCGCGACGGGCGACCCTGCTTCAGCGCCGGCCTCGACCTGAAGACCGTGGGGACGGACCAGCCCCGCGGCCACGTGGTGACCAATCAGATCGATGACATGCTCACCCCTTCGATCGCGGTGATCGACGGCGTATGCACCACAGGAGCCCTGGAACTGGTTCTTGCTTGCGATCTGCGCATCGCCGCCGATACCGCCGCGATCTCGGATATGCACATGCCTCGTTTCGGCCTCGCACTCGGGGGTTGGGGCGGCCCGGCGCGGCTGAGCAGGCTGGTCGGGCAGGACAAGGCAAAGGAGATCTTGTTGCTCAACAGGACGTTGGACGGGCCGGAAGCGCAACGCATCGGTCTGGTCAACCTTTGCGAGCCTGCCGCCAAGCTCGACGAGGCTGCTCTCGCCGTCGCAACTCATGTCGCGAGCCTTCATCCCGAAGGGGTTCGAACGATGATGGGCTACTTCGCTGTCGAGTCAGATCTGAGCAAGCGAGACGCGGTGCAGTGGTCTCGGCTGTCCGCGCGATTCCCAGGGTTCAGGGGGCGGCCGCCTGCCGACGTCGCCGCCGATTTCGCGACAGAGAATCGCCGCGACGAATAACCGCTCCGGATCAGTGCCACCAGTGATCGAGAGCTTCCAGATGGCGGTGCATCCGGTGCTGTGCGAGCGGAAGGTCGCCGGCAGCGATGGCGTCGAGGACACGCCCATGGGCGTGCACTGCCGCCATCGTGGCTGACCGGTCCTCGGAGGGCGCCGGGCGCGCGAAGTGGCGATCCCACACCGTGAGCAGGATGCGCAGGAACAGCGACAGCACGGGGTTCCCGGTCAGCTCGGCGAGTCGCAGGTGGAAATCGTGCGACAGCCCTGCGACCTCGTCCGGGGGTGTCTGAAGATCCACCTTCTGCGCCGCGTGGAGGTCCATCATCAGCGCGGCGTCGGCGTTGCGCTGCGTCAGCAGTCCGAGGGCGCCCAACTCGAGCGCCTCGCGGACCACGCGCAGTTCCTCGGCCTTGACCTTCTGATAGTCGAGGTACACCGCCATCGCGTCGATGCTGGCGGACGGGTCGGGGCTGGTCACGACGAGGCCGCCATGCGGCCCGCGGCGCATCCGGGCCATCGAGTGGTATTCGAGGAGCCGCACCGCTTCCCGGAAGACCGATCGACTGACATCGAGCCGGGCCTGGAGTTCGGGTTCGGAGCCAAAGATGCCTCCGGCCGGGATCTGACTGGCGGAGATTTCAGCCATGAGTTGGCGCGCGACGGCCTCGGCCAGCTTCTGCGTTCCTCCGTTGGCCGGGATGACGATCTCAGAGGTGCGGCGGCGCTGTATCGGATCCTGTCGCGTGGACAGCAGCCAGTCACGTACCGCGTTCAAATGCGTCAGGCACCGGTGCTCGGCGAGCATCGCGTTTCCCGCGATGATGGCCTCGGCGATGCTTTCGTGGGCCCTGTCGGCTGCGTCGCCGAGATTCTTGGCGGCTTTCCCGACAGGTGGGCGCGGAATGCTCGCGTAACGAGACGTGAGCTCCACGAGAACGTCGATGAAGATGCCGATGACCCTGTTGCCGCCGATCTTGGCCAGGAGGTTGTGCAGTGGATCGCGGCTGTCGGGTGTCAGCTCGCCGGAAGACCGTTCTTGGACCAGAGTCTGGCGAAGCGTCTTAATGTGGTCCTCGGTGAGGTGCTGGGCTGCCAGGCGTGCGGCCAGCGGCTCGAGCAGGCATCGAACCGCAAGTAGGTCCTCAACGGTCGTGCCTACGTACTCGAGGTAAACGACGACCGCGTCGGTCAGCGCGCTGGCATCGGGGGCGCGCAGCACCAGACCGCCGTACGGGCCTCGCCGCATCACCGCGAGTCCGCGGTGCTCGACCAACCTGATGGCTTCACGCAGCACGGCGCGGCTGACTCCATAGCGTTCACGCAGTTCGGATTCGGAAGCGTAAATGTGCCCGACCGGCAGGTTGGCTGCGAGAATGGCGTCCTCTATTTGGCGGGCTGTCCTGCGCGCCAGTTTCACCTCGTGCGGGCGACCCCGGCTGTTCACATCTCTGCTGTCCACCGCCGCCGGGACAGGCAGCCCGGCATCTGCGGTCACGGCGGGCTCCTGTTCTCCAGACGGCATTCGAGTATACGAACCTGAGAACGAGGTCGGGGTGGCCCTAGACTACTCCGCGCGTCGCGATTGAGTGCACTCTATTTGGAGACGTCCGGCTGTTATGCCAGTGCTTCATCGACCAGGCGGGCGACATCGGCCATGTGCGGGACCGCACACGCAGCGACGTACTCGGCACGCAGCCTTCGGACGAGCTCGGCAACCGAGGGAACGTCGGTGATCAGCTCGATCCCTTGGCCGGCGCTCCACAGATTCTGCCACGGCTTCACATGCTTGGGCAGGTGGTCGTGACGCATCGCGCCGGCCGGAGTCGGCAGGTCATCCGGGTCCAGGTCGAGAGCTTGCATGGAGTCCACCAACCAGTTCGCGGGGACGCCGGAAATGGCACCGGTGTAGCGCAGCGCCGCCGATCCACCGTCGACGAGCATCTGCTTGTATTCCGGTGCGGCCTCGGACTCCTGCGTCGCGATGAACCGGGTGCCGAGGTACGACAGATCGGCACCGAGAATCTCGGCGGCACGGACGGCCGCACCGGTTGTGATCGCACCCGCCATGATGATCGTCCCGCCGAAGAATTCCCGAATCCGGGGCACCAGCGCGAGATGGCTCACAGTGCCGGAGTGCCCGCCGCCACCGGCACCGATACACGTCAAACCGTCCGCGCCGGCCGCCGCGGCGCTCTCGGCGAATCGCACAGATGTCACGTCGGCCCACACCACCCCGCCACGGTCGTGCACGTGCTTGATCAGATTGGCCGGGTTACCGGCGGCACTGATCACGATCTTCACGTCATGGCGATCGAGCAGATCGAGATGTTGCTCGAGCACATCGGGGGGCAGGTTGGTTGCGAGGTTGACGGCGAGCGGTCCGATCCGCGCGCTTGGATGAGCGTCGCGATGGGCGTCGAGGTCTCGCCGGATCTCGCTGAGCCAGTCGTCGAACTGCCCGAGTGTGCGCACATTGTGCCGTGGAAGGCCGCCGACCAAACCCGCCTTACAAGCTTCACGGACCAGCGCTGGGCCGCTGACCAGAAACATCGGCGCACAGATGGCCGGCAGCGTCAATTGCTCACGAATGTGTGAGGGGAGTGCCATAACCGCCTTCCCGTAGGCACACTCAGCTAAAGGAACGATCTAAAGGATACTCTATTGCGGGAGCGGCTGATTGTTGGGGAGGGTCGATGCGCATCCATCAGGGCATCCTCATTGCCGAACAAAAGGAGCGTCGTGGACGCCATCCCGCTCGTGGACTATTCGATGCTCGACGACGGGCCGTATCTCGTCGCGAATGAATGCATGCACTGCCAGGCGCGGTACTTCGACCGGCGCAGCGGCTGCGCCAAGTGCGGCGGACAAGACTTCCGCAGCGTTCGGATCGCAGACACTGGAACACTGCGCACCTTCACGATCGTGCTCCCACGTGATCGGCTGCGCGTCCTCGAGAAGTCGGCCCTGTAAACCGCCTCGGCCTCAGGCTCCGGGCGGTCCGCCGGGGAACTTGAGCAACGAGCCCGCATCCACTCGGATCTGCTGACCGGTGATGTAACGCGCATCGTCGCTTGCCAGGAAGACCCCGAGGTTGGCGATGTCGACCGGTTCGACATAGGGAATAGGCATCGCCTGGAAGAACGTGAACGCGGGCTCTGCATCCTCGCGCGTGGGATGCTCGAGGTCCGGCCGGAACATTTTGTAGATGCCGTCGTTGTGTATCAGGTGCGTGTTGCAGTTGGTCGGGTGGATGCAGTTGACCCGGACGAATCGGGGGGCAAGATGCAGCGCCATCTGCTCGGCGTACTTTGCGACGATCTGTTTCGACCAGCTGTAACCTTCCCCGCCGGGACCCGTGACCGGATTGTTGACGGCCCCGGGCATCAGCGCGGCAGTGGAGCCGGTGATGATGATGGATGAGCCCTCGCCCAGATGGGGGTCGGCCACTGCGACGGCGTTCATCACCCCGACGAGATCGACGTCGACGGCGTCGCTGAAGTCCGAGGCGTGCGGGTCGCCCATTGCCATCGGAAGGATGCCTGCGTTGGCGACCACGATGTCGAGGCGGCCGAACTCCGCGACGCCCGCTTCGAGCGCGTCGCGCAACTGATTTCGTTCCCGCACGTCGGCGACGGCCGCATGGATAGCCCGCCCGGTGTCCTTCACCTGTTTAGCGGTCTCATCGAGATCTTCTTCAGTGGCGAGCGGATAGGGGTTGGAGGGTATCTGCGCGCAGATATCGACGGCGATGACGTTGGCGCCTTCCTCGGCCATCCGAACGGCATGCGCGCGCCCTTGCCCTCGCGCAGCACCAGTGATAAACGCAACTTTGCCCTTTAGCCTGTCACCCATTTCGCTCCTCCATCTCGAGAGTATCGTCGTCGCTGACTGGGTCGTCGCCCGGGCAGCCTATCGGCATAACATATAACTATATAGGTCTTTCAAGGAGGAACAGGGTGCCCGACGAAGAGACATCGCCGCAGGTCCTCTCAGCTGAGCGCGACAAGCTGGACGAAGACGACCACGATCTGCTCACCTTTACCGAAGCCGGTGAGCGGCTACGCATCGAAATCGCCGAGGCGCGAGCTCTCGTTGAGAAATTGGAGGCATCGGAAGATCCAGTGGCGCTCGGCCGTGCGCGAGCGCGTCTGGATGCCCTGCTCGAAGCCACCGACCGAAACGCTGCCCAGCCCATCAACGACGCCAACTTCGAGAAGTTCTTCGGCTACCCGGGCAAGGCTCGACGCAACTTGTCGTGATCTCCGGGTGTCTCGACACCATCAACTAGCGGGCCACGACCGGAACGGTCCCGGTGAGGCCGTAGACACCGTCGGTGACGTTGCGCAGGATCAGAAAATCCGGTCCCTTGTAACCGCGGTGATCCTCTGGTCCGAATGAGATGATCGTTCCGGGTCCGCCGGAGGCTGCCGGGAGTCTACGAATGGTCTCCAGGGCGTCATGCAATCCAGTCGGGCTGACGACCCGCATCCTGCCGAGCGCTAAGCCGAACGCGTGGCCAACGTCCCACGAACAGGTCGCTGCGGAATTGAAGGGGCGGTAGCCGAAACGTTCCTGCCAGCGATCGAGCAATTGCGCAAACACGGTGTTGTCTTCGTGTACCTGGTCGCAGCCCGTCCAGCCTTCGTAATAGCCGCGTAAGTCGGCGTTGTAGGAGGCGCCCACAAACGCGGTGCAGGCCACCCTCGGCGGATACCAGTCGACCGACGCGAAAGCGCCTGGCAGCTTCGACGCGGCTTCGATCGCACCGAGAGTGAAGTAGGCAACTGCATCGGCGCCGGATTCCTTGGCGCGCTTCACCGCAGCATCGGACTCGTCCTGGGTTGGCATCGGAGCGAGCGGAATCTGAGCCGTGACTTCGAGACGTTCCGCCGCGGCACTGAGCAGGAAGTAGCCGAGGTATTCGGCGCCGATCTGTGAGGGCGAGTCGTAGATGACCGCGACTTTGTGGTGAAGTTCATTGGCTAGCCACGCTGCCATCAGCGCCGGTTCGTCGGCCATTCCTCCGTTGGAGAGGTTGAAAGCCCCGCGGCCGACATACTGCTGGCTGCCGCACAATGTGATCGTGGGTATGCCCCGGCGGCGCACCTCCGGGAGTACGACCAACGAGTTGTCGGTCGTCATCGGCCCAGCAATTCCGAGGACACCCTGATCGGCGAGATGGTGCCACGCGTCGACGATGTGCTGACCGGAACGCCACGGCTGTCCCAGCGTCTCGCTGATGACGAGTTCGACCGGCCGCTCGATGATCCCCGTCGACGTGCAGTGTTCGAACGCAAGCCGCAATCCGTCCACCCAGACATCTGCTAAACCGGCATATCCGGGCAGGTCGGTCAGCACGCCGATACGGAAGGGCTCCTTCCTGAAATCGACGGTGGACAGCTGGTGTCGACCTACCTGAGCATTCATTGCGCTCCATTCGGATACGTCGGGATTGGGAGTCATTCCTCTAGATAATGTCTATTCAGCACTCCGGCGCCGTCAAGGGCCTATCCGGTGAGTTCGTCCATGCGCCCGGCTTGTCCTGCGGCGATCACCATGTGTCGGCACAGATTTCGCGTGCCGCGTGAGTTGTATCGATCCATGGTCGGTGGGTATCACGAGATCCGATATCGACTTGAGCGGAGCCGCCGAGTACTATGCGTCATAAAGTACACTAAATCAGCGCTGAGCCGTTCGATGTGAAGCGGATGAACTGCGGCCGCGTAGCCCGCGCAGCGCCGCACAGAAGGGAGCGACGGATGCCGTTACAGGACACCCATCAGATTGTGTCGGTGGATGATCATTTGATTGAGCATCCTCGGGTGTGGCAGGACCGGTTGCCGGAGAAGTTTCGTGAGGCGGGGCCTCGGATC
>Ga0268264_10000214_pt1 | contig 114177 bp, 107 predicted proteins | sample KBSSwiS32_FD_190357 | JGI IMG/M metagenome (GOLD analysis project Ga0268264, IMG submission 190357) | Switchgrass rhizosphere microbial communities from Kellogg Biological Station, Michigan, USA - KBS Switchgrass S3-2 (SPAdes) (version 2) | ecosystem: Host-associated > Plants > Roots >... | reverse complement strand
TTTACTGGAATTCGAGGTTGAGTCGTCCTGAGAGGAGGCCTTGGGCGATGGCGCGATATTGGATTTCGGTGGCGCCTTCGGCGATTTGGTTGAGGCGAGACATGAACCATGCGTCGATGAGCTTGGTTTCGTTTGCGATGCCCATTCCGCCGTGGATCTGCATGCATTTGCTGAAGAGGTCGTGGCAGTTTTTGGTGACGAAGGCTTTGACCATGGAGACTTCGTCGCGGACGTCCTGTCCCTGGTCGACCTTGCCTGCGGCATCGAGGGCCATGCAGCGACCGGCGTAGATGGTGGTTGCGGCTTCGGCGAGGTAGGTTTGGACGGCCTGGTGTTCGCCGATGGGCTTGCCGAAGGTTTTGCGGATTTTGGCGTAGTCGACGGTTTTTTCCATGGCCCATCGAGCGAAGCCGAGGTTCCGGGCGGCGTTGGAGAGGCGGCCGTGGCGGACGCCGAGCATGGCGAGGGCGAAGCCCTTGTCGAGTTCGCCGACGCGATAGGTATCGGGGACGCGGACATTGTCGAAGGAGAGGATGCCTTCGTCGCCGCCGATCTGTCCGAAGATCTTGATGACGCCGGCGAGGCTGTAGCCTGGGGTGCTGGTGGGGACGTAGAAGCAGGTGACGCCGCCCTTGCGCTGGGCGAAGAGCTCCTTGTTGGTGACGGCATAGACCATGATGAAGTCGGCGGTGGGGGACCAAGAGGTCCACTGCTTGGTGCCGTTGATGATCCAGTCGTCGCCGTCGCGCACGGCGGTGGTGCGCATCATCCAGCTGTCGGAGCCGGCATCGGGTTCGGAGAGGCCGAAGGCGCCCTGGAGTTTGCCGCTGGCGAGGTCGGGGAGGATTTCGGCCTGGAGTTCGGGGGACGCCTGTTCCCAGACCTCGTGGGGGCCGCCGGTGAAGTGGGAGATGACGAAATAGGGGAGCAGGCCATAGGGGGGGCCATAGCGGTGGTGGAGCATTTCGAAGGCGAGGAACCAGAGGCGCACGCCGAGGCCGGAGCCGCCGAGCGATTCGGGGCAGAACATGGTATAGTAGCCGGCCCTGGCGGAGGCTTCGCGGACCTGGCGGCGGGCTTCGGTGATGCGGGGGACCTCGAAGCCGGTCTTTTCGTCCCAGTAGAGGCGCTGGTCCTCGAACAGCTTGTCGACCGAGCGCTGGATCGGCATGATTTCGCTTTCGACGAACTTGAGCAGGCCGTCGAGGATTTCGGTTTCCTCGGGGGTGGTGGACAGGCTGGGGGCGTTCATCGGTCTACTCTCCTGGGGGTGCGGTCTGGTCAGCGATGGGCGCTTTGCGCGCGTGCGGCGTCATAGTCCTTCTTGAGCCGTGCGATGACCTCGCGCACGGGGGGGGCGTCGTGGATGGCGCCGACGCCCTGGCCCGCGGTCCAGATGTCGCGCCAGGCCTTGGCCTCGTGGTTGAACTCCTCGCCGAGGTCGATATGCTCCTTGGTGGGCAGGTTGTCGGGGTCCATGCCGTTGTCGATGATGCTCTGGCGCAGCATGTTGGCGGGGATGCCCGAGAAGGCGGGGGTGTAGACGAGGTCGGTGGGGCCTGCGTCGATGAGCATCTGCTTATAGGGGTCGCCGGCCATGCTTTCGGTGGTGGCGATGAACTTGGTGCCCATATAGGCGAAGTCGGCGCCGAGCGCCTGGGCGGCGTGGATGGAGCGGCCATCGGAGATGCAGCCGGCGAGTGCGACGACGCCGTCGTAGAATTCGCGGACCTGGGGGACGAAGGCGAAGGGGTTGATGATGCCGGCATGTCCGCCGGCGCCGCCGCAGACCAGGATGATGCCGTCGACGCCGGCGGAGATTGCCTTCCTGGCCCATTCGGGGGTGGTGACGTCGTGGAAGACGAGGCCGCCATAGCCGTGGACGGTGCGGACGATCTCGCTGGGATTGCCGACGCTGGTGATGACGACGGGCACGCGATATTTTTCGACGAGCGCCATGTCCTCGGCAAGACGCAGGTTGGTCTTGTGGGCGATGATGTTGACGCCATAGGGGGCGGCCTTGCGCTCGGGATGGGCCTGGTCGTGGGCGGCGAGGGCGTCACGGATCTGGATCAGCCAGTCCTCGAAGGCGGCTGCGCTGCGCAGGTTGAGCGAGGGGAAGGTGCCGAGCACGCCGTCGCGGCAGCAGCCGATGACGAGGTCGGGCCCGGACACCAGGAACAGCGGGGCTGCGATGACGGGGATCGACAATTTGCTGCCGAGCTCGCTTGCGACACTCACTTCGTCGTGCATCCTTTTCGCATGATGGCGCCCCCTGATGGGCGCGCACCGTGGGACGGCTTGCGCAGCCGGAGCCCTTGGGGCACCGGAGCGGTACGATCGCGGCTTTCGCCGGGCGATTCGCTGCCTGTCCGGGGACCTTGTGCTGATTTGCCGGTCACCGGACAAGCCCGTTGCAGCGCTGCCTAACGGATGATAGATAGATTGGACGGGAAGAGCAAGAGGTCGAAAGGGTGGCCGCGGCGGCGGCTCGATGGGAGTAGCGGGTGGAATGATCGAACAGCCTTTCGTTGTCGACGAATATCGGGAGCTGCGTGAGCAGGTGCGCCGCTTTGTGCGTGCCGAGATCACGCCTTATGGCGATGCGTGGGAGAAGGCGGGCCGGGTTCCGCGCGAACTGCTGCTCAAGATGGGCGAGCTCGGGCTGCTGGGGCTGCGCGCGCCGGAGCGCTTCGGCGGCAGCGGGCTGGGGGTGCTGGGCTGGGTGGTTTTGGCCGAGGAGCTGGGCCGTTCGACCTATGGCGGGGTGACGGTGGTGGCGATGGTGCATTCGGCGATGGCGATGCCGCATCTCTTCCATGCCGGCACCGAGGAGCAGATGGCGCGCTGGCTGCCTGACCTGATCGCGGGGCGCAAGACCTGCTGCATCGCGGTGTCGGAGGCCGATGCGGGCTCGGATGTGAGCGCGATCCGGACGACGGCGCGGCGCGACGGCGACGACTGGGTGCTGAACGGCGCCAAATTCTACATCAGCAACGCGGTTTTCGGCGACGTCTTCTTTGTTGCGGCGCGGACCGATCCGGCTGCCAAGGGCGCGCACGGGATCAGCATGTTCGTGGTCGAGAAGGGCGATCCGGGCTTTTCGGTCGGGCGGCGGCTGGAGAAGTTCGGCGACTGGTGCGCGGACACCGCCGAGATCATCCTCGACGAGGTGCGGCTGCCGGCGGACCGGCTGCTCGGCGAGGAGGGGCGCGGCTTTTACGCGGCGATGAAGAATTTCCAGGGCGAACGGCTGGTGCTCGGCGCGATGGCGAGCGGGGAGGGTGCGACCGCGCTCAAGCTGACCATCGACCATCTGCGCAACCGCAAGGCGTTCGGCGCGCCTCTGATCGAGAAGCAGGGGCTGCGGCAGCGGCTGGCGATGCACCATGCCAAGCTCGAGGCGGGGCGGCAGCTGCTTTATTATGCGGCGTGGCTCGAGCAGCAGGGGCTGCCGTGCATCCGCGAGGTGTCGATGGTCAAGGCGTTCTGCGCGGAGACCTGCAACGAGCTGATGTACAGCTGCCAGCAATTCCATGGCGGCATGGGCTATTTGCGCGAGACGGCGATCGAACGGATGGTGCGCGACGCGCGGCTCCATGCGATCGGCGGCGGTGCGACCGAGGTCATGCTCGAGGAGATTGCCAAGCGCTGGGACGACGTGCCCTATTGGCAATGACCGGCTGCCGGCCGGAGCCGGTCGCGGGGCATGGCCCGGACGACCGCCCGGACCGGGAGAGCTTCTGGACCAAGGACCTTCTGGAGACGACATGGTGGAACAAGCGGCATTGACACGAAACGGCCCGGATGCGTCGGCAGAGGCGCAGGTCACGCTCGAGCGGGTCGGGCGGGTCGCGGTGATCACGCTCAACCGGGCGTCGATGCGCAACCCGCTTTCGCTCGATTTCAAGCAGCGCATTCTGCCGATCCTCGACGAGGTCGAGGAGGATAGCGGCCTGTCGGCGATCGTGCTCACCGGCGCCGGCAAGACCTTCTGCGCGGGCGCCGAGCTTGGCCAGGTGGTCCATCCCGACGGCAAGGACAGCGAGGAGCAGTTCCGCTCGGTGCGGACCTACAACCAGGTCATCCAGCGGCTGCGCGCGCATGATCTGCCGGTGATCGGCGCGATCAACGGCGCGGCGGTGGGCGGCGGCGCGGCGCTGGCGCTGGCCTGCGATATCGCGATCGCCAGCGAGAATGCGAGCTATTATTTCGCCTTCGGCCGGGTTGGCGCTGCCGCCGCCGACATGGGCTGCACCTATCTTCTCGCCAAGGCGGTGGGATCGATGCGCGCGCGCCACTGGATCCTCACCGGGCGCAACGTCGGCGCCGCCGAGGGGCTCGCGGCGGGGCTGTTCGCCGAGGTGCTGCCCGCCGACCGGCTGCTTGCCCGCGCGATCGAGATCGGCGAGGAGATCGCCGCCGCCCAGCCGCGCCGCGCCGCAGCGGCGACCAAGCTCGCGCTCACCCGCGCCGACGACACCAGCTTCGAGGCGTGCATCACCTATGAAGCCTATGTGCAGAACTATATGTTCACCACCGAAGAGCATCGCACGCGGCTGCGCGCGCTGATGCAGGGCGGCCCCGGCGCGAAGAAGCGGAGCTGACCATGGCGAACAAGCGATATGACAGCGCCGAGGCGGCGCTCGACGGCCTCCTCTTCGACGGGATGACCGTCGCGGTCGGCGGGTTCGGCCTGTGCGGCCTGCCCGAGACGCTGATCATCGCGCTGCGCGACAGCGGCGTGCGCGGCCTCACCGTCATCTCCAACAATGCCGGGGTCGACGACTGGGGGCTCGGCCTGCTCCTCCAGACCCGCCAGATCGCCCGCATGATCTCCTCCTATGTCGGCGAGAACAAGGAATTCGAGCGCCAGCACCTGTCCGGTGAGATCAACCTCGAATTCTGCCCGCAAGGCACGCTCGCCGAACGGATCCGCGCCGGCGGCGCCGGCATCCCGGCCTTCTATACCCGCACCGGCGCGGGCACCGTCGTCGGTGAAGGCAAGGAGGAGCGCATCTTCAACGGCGAACGCTTCATCATGGAGACGGCGCTCACCGCCGATCTCGCGCTCGTCAAGGCCTGGCGGGCCGACGACAAGGGCAACCTCCTCTACCGCAAGACCGCGCGCAACTTCAATCCGGTGGTCGCCACCTGCTCGCGCATGACCGTCGCCGAAATCGAGGAATTCGTGCCGACCGGCGCCATCCCCGCCGACGCCGTCCATACCCCGAGCGTCTATGTGCGCCGCATGACCCACGCCCGCATCAACGAAAAGCGCGTCGAGAAGCTCGTCACGCGCCAAGAGGACTGAACCATGCCCTGGACCCGCCACCAGATCGCCGCGCGCGCCGCCCGCGAACTCGAGGACGGTTGGTATGTCAATCTCGGCATCGGCATCCCGACCCTCGTCGCCAGCCTGCTGCCCGAGGGCATCGACATCACCCTCCAGTCCGAAAACGGCATGCTCGGCCTCGGCCCCTATCCCACCCCGGACCAGGTCGATCCCGACCTCATCAACGCCGGCAAGGAAACCATCACCGAACTGCCCGGCACCAGCTATGTCTCCTCCGCCGAAAGCTTCGCCATGGTCCGCGGCGGCCATATGGACGCCACCATCCTCGGCTCGCTCGAAGTCGCCGAAAATGGCGATATGGCCAACTGGATCATCCCCGGCAAAATGGTCAAGGGCATGGGCGGCGCCATGGACCTCGTCAGCGGAACCCCCCGCGTCATCGTCCTCATGGACCATTGCGCCCGCGACGGATCCCCCAAATTCCGCAAAACATGCTCTCTCCCCCTCACCGGCCTCAACGTCGTCGACATGCTCATCACCGACCTCGCCGCATTCAAACGTACCAACCGGCAAGGCCCCTTCCACCTCGTCGAACTCGCTCCAGACGTCTCTCTCGACCACCTCAAGGCAAAATCCGAAGCCCACTTCACCTGGTAGATCGGCCCGGTCTAATCCTCAAATCCGTTTGGCGAGCACGCCGCAGGTGCCTGCCGAGGAGGTCTCCGACCTTCTTCCCCGCCCGGAGGCTACATAGTCCATGACCCATCCAGACTGCACCTCGCCGCAGATGTCCCAGTGGCTAGCGGAAGCCTGGGCGCAGGAAGCCGAAGTGCGTGCCGTCGCTGTGGATGGCACACAGGTACGGTACCGTGCCTGGAACCTGGGCGACACCTCCAAGCCGGGACTTCTCTTCGTGCACGGCTTCCTTGGGCACGCGCGTTGGTGGGACCATATCGCGCCGCATTTTTGTGCACGTTATCGGGTGGTAGCTGCCGACTGCTCCGGGATGGGGGACAGCGACTGGCGCGCCGGTTATACGCGCGAGCAATATAGCCGTGAATTTCTCGCCGTCGCCAAGGATGCCGGCTTCGACCGTCTGACGATCATTTCCCACAGCTTCGGTTCGGTTTCGGCGTTGTGGGCGGCACATCTGGCGCGCGAACTCGTCGAAAGAACGATCGTGGTCGATGCCAAGGTCTTCGACCTTTCCACGGAGCCCCCACTCCACCCCTCAGCGGGTAAGCGTTATCCCGATTTCGAAACCGCATTGGCACGCTACAAGCTGCTCCCCTCAGGCCGCTGGCCTGTTGCGGAGATAGTGAACTATGTCGGCCGCCACTCGCTAAGGCAGACCGAACAAGGGGAATGGACGTGGAAGTTTGATCCGGCCTTGTTCGACACCGTGACGCGCGACATCTCTCTTTCAAAGCGGCTGCGTGGCTTGGCGCTGCCGGTCGACTTCGTATATGGCGACCATAGTGAAGTCGCGACCGAAGGCACTCGGTCGACATTTGTCGCACAAATGCCCAAGTGCGGCCAGCCGGTTGCGGTGCCCCTCAGTCACCACCATGTGATGATCGAGCAGCCGATCGGGCTCGTAGCGGCGCTGAATGGCTTGCTGGCGCGGGGCCACGCGGTCTCGCCGCTCCGTTGAGATCCGGGCGGATCAATCCGTTCTGAGGAGCATCGCTCCATAGCCGAAGCCGCCGTTCGTCACGAGGCAGGTCTTGGCATCGCGAACCTGTCGTCGGTCGGCCAGCCCCCAGAGCTGAAGACAGGCCTCGTAGATATGGCCATAGCCATGGAGGCGGCCCGCGGACAATTGTCCGCCGCTCGTATTGAGCGGAAGCTGACCGCCGAGGCCAATCCGGTCGCCGCCTTCCACGAAGGGGGCGGCCTCTCCGGGCGCACAAATGCCGACCGCTTCGAGCCAAAGTAGCGTCAATATGGAGAAACCGTCGTAAATCTGCGCCGTGTCGACGTCTTTGGGCCTGAGGTCCGTACGCGACCACAACATCTCCCCGGCCTTCCTGGCTGGCAGTTCCGCAAAGTCGGCATTATCGAAATCGCCGAAGCCGAGCCCCGCCAGGGCCATTCCGATCGATTCGATCAGAACCGGCGGCTGTCGGAGGTCCGGAGCGGCATCCCGATGCGAAACGATGATCGCGGTGGATCCGTCGACATGCGTGTCGCAATCGAACAGCCGCAGCGGGGAAGAAATCATCCGCGACCGGAGATAATCGTCGACCGTGATCGGCGTGCGATAGATCGCATTCGGATTGAGTGCCGCCATTTGGCGCGCGTTCACCGCAATCGCGCCGAGCTGATCCGGGGTCGCGCCGAACTTCTCGAAATAGGCGGTCGCGTAAAGACCGTAGAGAGTTGCCGCCGAGTAAGCCTGGTACGGCAGTAGCCATGACCATCCGCCTTCGGCGCGCGGAGCCCCTCGGCCGATCGCGGTCGCGGCATGGTCGCGCGCGCGGGCGCTCGCCTGAGCGACGGTACGAAAGACGAGCACGTGGCGGCAAAGGCCCGACGCCACGGCCATGATCGCCTGGAACATCGCGCCCATATGCGCATGCCCCTCGGTCGAGGCACCAATCCAGGTCGGATCGATTCCTAGGGTCAGCATCACCTCGGTCGCACCAACGGGAGAATGTCCGCTGCCGTCGAGGACCGGACCCGGATAGGTCGTCAGGCCGTCGATATCGCTCATCGAAAGGCCCGCGCGTTCCACGGCCCGCTCGCAGGCCTGGACGGTTAGGGCAAGGGCGCTCAGCGATGAGGGGCGTCCTACGTCGGATTGCCCGGCGCCACTTATGCAGGTCAGTTTTTCGGCCAGCATGATCAACGGCCCTCCACACCGGGGTGGAAGAGCGGGATCCAGACATCTTCCGCCTGCTCGAACTCCACGCGGACGGGCATGCCTATATACACGCTTTCAGCCGGACAGCCGACGATGTTGGAGATGACGTGCAATCCCTGCTGTTCCTCCAGTTCGACCGCCGCCAATATATAGGGCACCTTGAGTCCCGGCAGCCACGGCTGCCGATTCACCGTGAAGGTCTTGACCCGTCCCCGGCCCGAGACCGCTTCCCGGTCGATCAGGGTGGAGCCACACAGGTGACATCGCGGCCGCGGCGGATGGATATAGTGAAGACACTGGCCGCACCGCGCGATGAGCAATTGATCGTTCGCCCCGCCGCTCCAGAAGGCGCGGTTTTCCGGGTCGAGCACCGGCAGGTGCCGGATCGCGTGATCCGCTTCGGCGCCCCTGTCCGGCGCCTGCTCGCCTTCCGTCTCACGGTCCTGTCCGGTCGCCGCTTGCTGCTCCTCACCCATCCGCGTTCCTCCACCATTCCCTTCCGGGGAGTCTGACCCTCGCAATTCTCGCGCGTAGACGGTCTGGAAAGGCGAAATCAAAGACCAAATACAGCTGCTCTGATATGCTTTCGGGGATCAGATCGCGATAGCCCCGGTGGGCCTTGCCGATTAGCCCGCCTGCCGCTTCCCATCCGAGGTTCCGATGAGGGCGAGCGTCGACACGCTGTCCAGGCATGGGTCCACCTTGGCGGCGCCCATCGCGCGAACAATGGCAAGCGGGTCCTCACCCGCGAGCTCGTAGATGACCATGAAGTCCCATCCAGGCGATCCAGCGGGCTGCTTGATCAGCGAAAGCGTGTGGCGCTCGGCACTCACCACGCCCGGTACTGCGAGAAGATCGGGGATGTGCGTTTCGTCGTACCAGCGTGCAAGCTCTTCGATCCGGCCCGCTGCCGCCTTTGCCAGGACCATCATCTTGTGCGTCCTCATCCATTCTCCTCCTCGTTAATAGCCGAGGCGTCGCACCTGATGCCCCAGACGTGCAACCTCTCGATCGAATATTGACGCATTCCGCCGCGACGTAGCAGTTGCCCTCGATGGGCGGCCCCGTTGGAATTCGTGGCTACGCGGCCGCGCGCAGCCGTGCAACCGTCCGCTCCTTGCCGATCAACGGCAGCAATGCGTTCATATCGGGCCCATGCTCGCGGCCGGTGAGCGCCAGGCGTAACGGCAGGAAAAGCGGCCTGCCTTTGCGGCCGGTCTCGGCGCCGAGCGCCGATGTCAACGCTTTCCATGCGCCCTCGGTCCAGTCGAGGCCTGCGGCCAGTTCTGCGGCTCGTGTCAGATAGGAGCGATCCTCGGGAGCGACCTCCGCAACGATCTCGCCGTCCACGATCGACCACCAGCCCGCAGCCTCGTCGATCCTCGAGAGATTGGGGCGGATCGCCTCCCAACCGGCGGCGTCGATGCCAGTGGGGAGCCGTTCTGCCACCGCCGCGAAATCCAGCATGTGGATGATTCGGGCGTTCAGCGCCTTGAGTTCCTCGAGATCGAAGCGGGCTGGCGCGCGCCCGAAGCGACCGAAGTCGAAACTGTCGATCAACGGCGCCACGTCGGTGAATGGTTCCACCGGCAAGCTGGTGCCGAGCCGTCCGAGCAATGCGAGCAGCGCAATCGGCTCTATGCCCTCGTCGCGAAGGGCGTCGCAGTCGAGCGAGCCGAGGCGCTTGGACAACTTACCTTCGCTGCCGGTGAGCAGTGCCTCGTGCGCGAAGGCCGGCGGCTCGGCGCCCAAGGCTGTGAACATCTGCAGCTGCAGGCCGGTATTGGTAACATGGTCCTCTCCGCGCACGACGTGCGTCACCACGAGATCGATGTCGTCGATCACGCTGGGGAGCATATAGAGCCAGCTTCCGTCGGCCCGGCGGATCACCGGATCGGACAGCAGCCTGGGATCGAAATGCTGGGGCCCGCGGATCAGGTCGTCCCAGGCGATCATACTGTCATGGTCCAGCTTGAAACGCCAATGTGGGCGGCGCCCGCCCGCCTCGAAGGCGGCTCGCTCATGGTCGGATAGCCTCAGAGCGGCGCGGTCATAGATCGGCGGCAGACTTCGCCCGGCCAGGACCTTGCGCTTGAGCTCCAGTTCCTCCGCCGTTTCGAAACAGGGATATACGCGCCCTGCCTTGCGCAGCGCCTCGAAATGCCCTTCGTATAACGCGAACCGATCCGACTGGCGCACGGCGGCGTCGGGCCGGAGACCGAGCCATTCGAGGTCGGCACGGATCGAGCGGGCGAATTCCTCGGTGGAGCGCTCGGCGTCGGTATCGTCCAGCCGCAGGAGGAAGCGTCCGCCCTGCCGGCGCGCCCATAACCAGTTGTGAAGCGCGGTGCGGATGTTGCCGACATGGAGCCGGCCGGTGGGCGATGGCGCGAAACGGGTGATGGTCATCGCGGGTGCATAGGCCCGCCCGGCTTGCTTCGCTACCCGTCGCGTCGTCGTCCGGGCCATTGCGGTGATCGGCTTTGGACCCTAAGAGGCCGCCAGCACGGCGAGGCCGCCGCGGGGAAACGTCAATGAAGCTGCTCACCGGCAATTCGAACCAGCCACTCGCCAAGGCGATCGCCGCTTATCTCGAATTGCCACTGACCGAAGCCAGCGTCCGGCGCTTTGCCGATGAAGAGGTGTTCGTCGAGATCCACGAGAATGTGCGTGGCGAAGACGTATTCGTCATCCAGTCGACCGGCTATCCGGCGAATGACAATCTGATGGAATTGCTGATCTGCATAGACGCGCTGAAACGCTCGTCGGCGCGCAGGATCACGGCGGTCATTCCCTATTTCGGATATGCGCGCCAGGATCGGAAACCGGGCCCGCGCACGCCGATCTCGGCCAAGCTGGTAGCCAATCTGCTTGAGACGGCCGGAGCGAGTAGGGTTCTTTCCGTCGATCTCCACGCCGGGCAGATCCAGGGCTTTTTCGATATCCCGACCGACAATCTCTATGCGGCTCCCGTGATGTCCGCCGACATCAGTGCCCGTTTCGCCGGACGCAATCTGATGGTCGTATCACCCGACGTCGGCGGCGTTGTTCGCGCCCGTGCACTTTCGAAGCGTCTGGACAATGCGCCGCTCGCGATCGTCGACAAGCGCCGCGAGCGTCCGGGCGAGTCCGAGGTGATGAATATCATCGGTGATGTTTCCGGCCGCTTCTGCATCCTCGTCGACGATATCGTCGATTCGGCCGGTACATTGTGTAATGCCGCGGCAGCGCTGCGCCAGGCCGGCGCCGAGGATGTGGTGGCCTATGTCAGCCATGGCGTCCTGTCGGGCGGGGCGGTCGCCCGGGTGGAAGGATCGGCCCTGCTCGAACTGGTCATCACCGATTCGATTTGCGCGCCGCCAGCGGTCGCGGAAGCCCGGAAGATCCGTCACCTGACGATCGCCCCTCTCCTCGGCGAGGCCATCAAGCGAATTGCCGACGAAAGTTCGGTGTCGAGCCTGTTCGATTGACCGCGCGAACGGAACGCTGACGCGTCGCCCGATCTAACCCATGTGGGAGAGACCGCTTCTGGCGCATGGCATCCTCATGCTTCCGACTCAGGAGGACGATCGTGCTCAAGGAAGACCGGCTCTATCTGGAAAAGCGCGCCACCGAGGAACTCGACCAAGCCTACAAGGCTGCATGCCCTGAGGCGATCAGGGCACATTATGGACTTTTCCGCCTATATGTGGAGGAGCTCAAGGATCAGGAACGGAATCCGGCGCTTGGGCGGGACAAGTAGACGGCGCTCGAGCGAGACGACGCGGTGGTGCGATTGCCCGGCTTTGAGAGATCATAGGCTTTAAGCACCGCGCCTCCCCCACGGGCCGTTCGACTTGCACTTTGCTTTCGGCTCGCGGATGACTCCAGCATGACCGAGGATGATCTCACGCTCGCATTGCGTCTCGCCGATGCAGCCGGCAGCGCTATCCGGCCCTTCTTCCGCAAGCGTTTCGTGCGCGAGATCAAGCAGGACGCTTCACCCGTTACCGAGGCCGATCGTGCCGCAGAAGCAGCGATGCGGTCCATCCTCGAGGCAGAGCGGCCCACCGACGGCATTGTCGGTGAAGAATATGGCCGCTCGCGCGACGGTGCCGAGCGAATCTGGGTGCTCGATCCGATCGATGGCACCCGCGCCTTCATCGCGGGCCGGCCGCTGTTCGGAACGCTGGTCGCGCTGATGGAGGGGGGCAAGCCTGTGCTGGGGCTGATCGACCAGCCGATCATCGGCGACCGCTGGATCGGCGCGCTCGGCCGGCCTACTCTCTTCAACGGCGCCCGTGCCGCCACGCGCGCGTGCGTGGAGCTTGCCGATGCACATCTCGGCACGACGTCGCCCGCCGCCTTTCCGCCGGGGGACCTCCCCCGCTTCGAGCGTGCCTGCGCTGCCGCCGGGGATATTTTGTGGGGTGGCGACTGTCACAATTATGGCCTCGTTGCCTCCGGACATTTGGACGCCGTGGTCGAATCGGGCTTGCAGCTCTACGACTTCGCCGCATTGATCCCCGTGGTGGAGGGGGCCGGCGGACGGATGACCGACTGGCAGGGCAGAAGCCTCAATGCGGAGAGCCCCGGTCAGGTGATCGCTGCGGGCGATCCGGCCCTGATCGAACCGATCGCCGCGATGCTCAACCAATAGGGATGCGCAGCGAACCAACGTCCCGCTTTCCCCGTTGGTCGGCGGCCATTCGTACGGTTATTCTTTCAGCCCGACTTTGCGATCGAGGCTCTCAGGCTGCTTGTGGTCGCCCGCCTTGGCCCGATTCGCGCCAACCTTCCCCACATCGCGGCGGGGCTGGCCCTTCGTCGTCCGCATCGCGCTCGCTTGGGCGCCGGCGAGGACCGGGCCGCATGCCGCCGATTTGGCATCGCCGACGTCTACGAAGGCAAGCACCGCCGCTAGCGGGTTGGCCGCGATGCCGAGCGCCACACCGGCACCGCCGCGCGTGAGCAACTGCGGACTGATGATGTCGATCCCCGGCGCAGCGAAATAGCCGTTAATCCCGACGGGGGACTGGCCCGAGAACAGGCTGAACTTCTTGCTGTCCGCGCGGAAGCTCAGGTCGAGCGATTCATCTTTGAAGCTGAAGCCGCCCTTCGCGATCATCACATTCTTGTCGGTATCGATCAGGATCGGATCCGCCGCGGCAACGCCATTCCGGACCGTAAACCCGATCAGACCGCAATTGATTTCGACCGGCTTCTTCAGCTTGTCCTGAAACATCTTCTGAACGAACACACCGATGTCGAACTCCGACAGCTGGATATATTTGGTCCAGAAGGTGCCCCGGGGGAGGATAATCGCGATCCGGCCATTCGAGGTCGCCAGCGAGTCGCGTAGCGTGTCGCCCGTGCCTGTCATCTTGATACGCGCCTTTACGGTCCCCGTCGTACCGGCTTGGTCTACCCCGAATTGTGTTAGCAACCTGCCCATCGGGGTTGGCGACAACCGGATATCGTAATCCGTGACGACTGCGGGCGCGCGCGCATTGATCGATATGTCCGACGCGAGGTGGCCGCCGGCGATGTCGAAGGTGAGCGGTGAGAGCTTCATCAAGCTGTTGTCGAGGTCGAATGTCAGATCGACATTCGAGATCGGGAATTTCGGATTACGGAAATCCTTCACCTTGTAGAGGATGCGCGCGTCGAAATTTCGAATTGCGCCGACGCGTAGTGGCGCATCCGGGAGAATCCGCGGCGTGCCGCCGGTCTGGGCGACCGCCGCCTGGACGCCCTGGGTCGCGAGCGCCTCGGGCGCATAGCCGATGAAGGGCCCGACATCGATAATGTCGACACGGTTCGAGTTGAGTATGGCATCTAGGAACAGCCGATCATTAGGGAAGCTGATCGTCATCCTGCCGTGCAGATCGCTTGCACCATAATGGCCGTTCAGTCGGGTAAAGCGCCATTCGTTGCCGATCTTGGTCAGCTTCGAGGTGAAGCGATAAGCGCGGGTATCCGGTGCCGCCGCGCCGAGGAAATCGAACAGCGTTCGGATGTTGGGGCCACGCACCTTCAGGTTCAGATCCGATCCTTCAATCTGCGTCGCCGCCGGCAGGGTTCCGTCCACGTCCAGAAAGGTCGCGCCCGATCGGGCATGCATCTCGAACCGAGTGCGGCCGAAGGTGACGGTCGAGTTTGGCGAGAGCAGTGCGCCGCTCATCGTAAATGCGCGTCCGCGTAGGGTTCCGGTGCCGGTGAACGGGACCTTGCCCTGGATGCGCGTGCGACCTGCGGCGATGTCGCCGACCTTGATGTCGGTCTGGAGGAACATCGCCGGATCGACGTAATGCACTTCGGTGTCGGCCACAACGGCCCGAGCTATTTTGGGCCACTGGAAGGGTTCACCCTTCTTGTTCGGATCGCCAAAGGTCCAGGTGTTGCGCTTGCGAGCATCCCATTCCGCATCTACGCGCGCGCCCTCGAGGATCAGCCAGTCAGCCTTTCGCTTCCCGAAAAGCATGGCGATCGTGTCGACCCGCGCTGCAATGTGCCTGCCTTCGAAGAAATTCGGGCGCGGCGCCCATTCGGGGTTGGCGATGGTCAGCCCGTCGGCGACGAAGCGCGCATCAATGATGTCGAAGTAGAATTGGAAGTCGCCGGCCACGCGCACCTGGCGCTCGGTCATCCGGCTGGCGATCGACTCAAAGCTCGGCTTCAAAAAGCGGCCCTTGGTGACGAAGAGGATGGACCAAGCCAGGACGATCAGGCCGACGATCGTCGCCACTATCGCAAAACCGGCTGCCAGCGCCCAGTTGGCAGGATCGCGGTGGCGCCGAGGGGGCGCTCCTTCGGCCGGTCCGGCTTCGGCCGGGACCTCGATAGGCGGATGCGGTTCGACTGCCATGACCCTGAAAAACCCTTTTCAGGGTATTGCGGTTCCGTTTCGGGAGGAGCGCTTGCATATCGGCGCGAGCCCCCTTATAGGCGCGCGCTTCCGCGATTTGATCGATGGTCCGGCTGTATGGGCTGCCGTGGCTGTCTGCAAACGTCGCATATCAGGAGACGAAAATGCCCAAGCTCAAGACCAAGAGCGGCGTTAAGAAGCGCTTCAAGCTCACGGCCACCGGTAAGGTGAAGCACGGCGTCGCCGGCAAGCGCCACCGGCTGATCAGCCACAACGCCAAATATATCCGCACCAACCGCGGCACCACCGTTCTCGCCGAGGCCGATACGGCCCGGGTGAAGCTGTGGGCCCCGTACGGCCTGAACTGAGGGGGACCGCTAAATGGCACGCGTCAAACGCGGTACGACCACCCACGCCAAGCACAAGCGCGTACTTGAGCAGGCGAAGGGCTATTATGGCCGCCGCAAGAACACGATTCGCATCGCCAAACAGGCGGTGGAAAAGGCCGGGCAATATGCCTATCGTGATCGCAAGGTTAAGAAGCGCTCGTTCCGCGCTCTCTGGATCCAGCGCATCAACGCTGCGGTTCGCGCCGAAGGGCTGACCTATGGCGTCTTCATGCACGGCTTGAAGCTTGCCGGGATCGAGCTCGACCGGAAGGTCCTCGCCGATCTGGCGATGCACGAGGGCGCGGCTTTCAGCGGCATTATCGCCCAGGCCAAAGCCGCCCTGCCCGAAGGCGCACGCATCGCGGCCTAAGCTTTTCGGGAAAGAGATCAGGAGGGGCGTGGTGGCCATGTCACCGCGCCCTTTTTGTTTGTCTTGGGGCCGCAGCCGAGGCTACGGGCAGGCATGTGGATGACGGCCCAGATGGGGACCGGCGCGACGGGGAAGATTAGTGTCGGACAAAGAAGAGGCAGCGCTTTCGGAGATCGCAGCGGCGGCGTCACTCGCCGATCTCGAAGCGATTCGCGTGCGGACTCTGGGCAAGTCGGGCGCAATCACCGCGCTGCTCAAGACGCTGGGCGGCATGACGCCCGAGCAGCGGCAGAGCGAGGGGCCGAAAATCCACGCGTTGCGCGAGGCGGTAAACAAGGCGATCGGCGATCGAAAGGCCTTGCTGGAGGCGGAAGCGCTGAACGCTCGGCTGGCAACCGAGAAGCTCGATATGAGCCTCGCGGTCTCCATCGGTGCGCAAGGCTCGGTACACCCGGTTTCGCAGGTGATGGACGAATTGGCGGAGATCTTCGCTGATCTCGGCTTCGCGGTCGCGACCGGTCCGGAGATCGAGGACGACTGGCACAATTTCACCGCGCTCAATATCCCAGAGACGCATCCGGCGCGGGCAATGCATGACACCTTCTATTTCCCCGAGACCCAGAAGCTCGACGGCAGGAAGGCGCTGCTGCGCACCCACACCTCGCCGGTCCAGATCCGCACCATGATGACGGAGAGACCACCGATCCGGATCATCGCGCCGGGCCGAACCTATCGATCGGATTCGGATGCCACGCACACGCCCATGTTCCATCAGGTCGAAGGGCTGGTGATCGATCGCGGCATTCATATGGGTCATCTGAAGTGGACGCTGGAGACTTTCGTGAGGGCGTTCTTCGAGCGCGACGACATCGTCTTGCGCCTCCGCCCGAGCTTCTTTCCTTTCACCGAGCCTTCGGCCGAGGTCGATGTCGGCTTCAGCTGGGACAAGGGCCGGCGCGTCATCGGCGGCGATCCCGCCAAGGGCAATGGCGGCTGGATGGAGATTTTGGGGTCGGGCATGGTCCATCCGCGGGTCATCGCGAATTGCGGGCTCGATCCCGATGAGTGGCAGGGCTTCGCCTTCGGCTGCGGGATCGATCGGCTGGCCATGCTCAAATATGGCATGGACGATCTCCGCGCCTTCTTCGATGGCGATCTGCGCTGGCTTAAACATTATGGTTTCGCGGCGCTCGACGTACCGACGCTCAGCGGAGGAGTGGGCGCGTGAAGTTCACACTCAGCTGGCTCCGGGACCACCTCGACAGCACCGCGACGCTCCGGGATATTGTCGACGGGCTGACCCGCATCGGCCTTGAAGTCGAAGGCGTTGAGGATCCCGCCGAAAAGCTCGGCGCATTCCGGATCGCGCGCGTGCTCGGCGCGGTGCCGCATCCCGAGGCGGACAAGCTTCAGATCCTCTCGGTCGATGTCGGCGAGACCGATCCGCTCCAGGTCGTCTGCGGCGCTCCCAATGCGCGGGCAGGCCTGGTCGGCGTCCTGGGTCAGCCCGGCGATTATGTTCCGGGCCTGGACGTGACGCTGAAGGTAGCCGCGATCCGGGGTGTCGAGTCGCGCGGCATGATGTGTTCGATGCGCGAGCTCGAGCTCGGCGAATCGCATGAGGGCATCATCGAATTGCCGGCGGATGCGCCGGTCGGCGCGGTCTATGTCGACTGGGCGGGGCTTGCCGATCCGGTGATCGACGTTGCGATCACCCCCAACCGGCAGGACTGCATGGGCGTGCGGGGAATCGCGCGCGACCTCGCTGCGGCGGGTTTGGGTGTGCTGAAGCTCCTGAACGTTCCGGCCATCGCTGCCCACGGCGAATGCCCGATCGAGATACGCACCGAGGATCCGGAGGGATGCCCTGCCTTTTTCGGCCGCGTCGTCGAGGGTCTCGTCAACGGCGATAGCCCCGCGTGGATGGCCAGGCGATTGAAGGCGGTCGGCCAGCGGCCGATCTCGGCATTGGTCGACATCACCAATTATGTCATGCTCGATTATGGCAGACCGCTGCATGTCTATGATCTGGCGAAAATCGATGGCCCGCTGGTGGCGCGGAAGGCACACGCCGGTGAGGTGGTGCACGCGCTCAACGAGAAGAGCTATGTGCTCGACGAGACGATGACCGTCATCGCCGACGCCACGGGCGCGGATGATATCGCAGGCATCATGGGCGGGGAGCGTAGCGGCGTCACCGGTGCCACCACGAGCGTGCTGATCGAATGTGCCTATTTTTCGCCGGAGGCGATCGCGCGAACCGGACAGAAGCTCGGCATCAGCTCCGATGCTCGGACACGTTTCGAGCGCGGCGTTGATCCGCAGTTCCTTGGCGACGGACTCGCCATAGCCACCAAGCTTGTGCTCGACATCTGCGGTGGAAAGCCTTCCGGGGTGATTGAGGCTGGCGATCCTCCTTCCGGGATCAAGGCGCTACGCTACGATCCGGCGCTTACCGAGCGGCTCGCCGGGCTCGTCATCGAGCCTGACCGTCAACGTGCGATCCTCTCTGCCCTCGGCTTCGGCATCGATGCAGTCTGGAATGTCTCGGTGCCTAGCTGGCGTCGCGACGTCGATGGGCCTGCCGATCTGGTCGAAGAGGTGGTCCGCATCGTCGGCATCGACAATATTCCGGCGGTTCCCCTGCCACGCGCCGATGGCGTCGCCCGCCCGACCGCCACTGCCGCCCAGCTCGTCGAACGCCGCGCGCGTCGCGCCGCGGCCGCGCGCGGGTTGAACGAGGCGGTTACGTGGAGCTTCATCAGCGAGGGCGAAGCGGCGCCCTTCGGCGCGGGTGACTGGACGCTCGCCAATCCGATCAGCGAAGATTTGAAGGTGATGCGGCCCTCCCTACTGCCCGGGCTGATCGCCGCCGCCCGGCGTAACGCCGATCGCGGTGCCGAGAGCATCCGCCTGTTCGAGATCGGCCGCCGCTATCTTGCCGACGGGGAGCGCCGCACGCTTGGGCTTTTGCTCGCCGGTCATCGCACCGAACGGGATTGGCGCCAGGGTCGCGCCCAGTCGTTCGACGCTTATGACGCGAAAGCGGAGGCGGTGGCACTGCTCGGCAGCGTGGGGGTGCCGGTCGACCGCGTCCAGCTTTTCGAGGCTATTTCCCCGGGAGTCTATCATCCAGGCCGATCGGGAACTCTACGGCTTGGGGCCAAAACCGTGCTGGCCGAGTTCGGCGAGCTTCATCCGGCGATCAGTCGCGCCTTCGACATCGAGGGCATCGTCGTCGCCGCCGAGCTATTCCTCGACGCTATCCCGAGCAGGCGCGGCGGCAACGGTCATATGCGCGATGCCTATGCCCCGCCGTCGCTTCAGGCCGTGCGCCGCGACTTCGCCTTTCTGGTCGCCGCGGAAATGCCTGGTGACCAATTGGTCCGTGCCGTGCGTGGAGCCGACAAGGCGCTGATCGCCGACGTGCGCCTGTTCGATATCTTCACGGGAGCGGGAGTCGCCGAGAACGAAAAATCGATTGCGATCGAAGTCGTGCTCCAGCCGCTCGAGAAGAGCTTCACCGATGCGGAGCTGCAGGCGATCTCCGACAAGATCGTGGCGGCGGCGGCCAGGACTGGCGCACGTCTGCGGGGGTGAGCTCCCGCCTCACCGTCGGCCGCCCTATAGCGATACCTTGTCCGTTTTGCTCATCTTCGCCGCGGCGGCGTGGGCGCCGTAACTGTGCCAGGCGAATATCGCAGCCGCGCCGCGATGCGGGCTCCAGGGCCGGGCCAACCGGCGCGTCTCGCGCTCATCGGGCCGTTCGGGCAGGCCGAGCAGCCGCCCGATCTCGACCTGGACGGCGAGGTCCCCCGCCGGCCAGATGTCGCCCCGCCCCTCGGCGAACAGCAGATAGATCTCGGCCGACCAGCGGCCGACGCCCCTGATCGTGGTCATCAATCGTATCGCCTCCTCATCGTCTTCGGGCAATCGAGCGAAGTCGATCGACCCGTCGGCCACGTGCTCGGCGAGGCTCTTGGCATAGCTGGCTTTCTGCCGCGACAGGCCGGCATGGCGCAGGAGGTCGTCAGGAGCAGCGGCGATCGCTTCGGGTGCGAGGTCGGCGCCGACCAGCCTTTCCAGTTTGTTCCAGATCGATGCGGCGGCGGCGACGCTGACCTGCTGGCCCACGATCGTGCGCAGCAGGGTCTGATAGCCTCGGTCCCGGAGCCTCGGTGCGGGATAGCCTATCGCCGCGATCCGCTCGGCGAACACTGGCTCGAGACCGGCAAGAGCATCCAGGCTTCGCTGCAGTTGCTCCGCGGACAGGGTCATTTCTGCTTCCATACTTGATTTCGCGGATGGCGGACGACATAGGCGCCGCAAAGCCGCTCACCTTTAGGGGAATGCTAATGCCGAAATTGGTTGTCGTCACTCGCGACGGCGAAGAATCCGTGTTCGACGCCGACGTCGGCCTATCCGTCATGGAGGTGATTCGCGACAACGGCGTCGACGAGCTGCTCGCGCTGTGCGGCGGTTGCTGCTCCTGTGCAACCTGTCATGTTTATGTCGATCCCGCATTCGCCGCGATACTTCCCCAGATGAGCGAGGACGAAAACGACCTGCTGGACAGCAGCGATCACCGCAATGAGCGTTCGCGCCTGTCGTGCCAGCTGGCGATGACGGCCGAACTCGACGGGCTGACCGTCACGATCGCGCCGGAAGATTGAATCCTTCTCGATTACGCCGTTTCTGCCGGCCGCGAGTGGCCGCGCCTGCTCATGGCGTCGCCGGTCTTGGGAACGCACGCGCCGCTGCCTGCTGGATCAGCGCGTCGACACCGCATATAACGCGATCGCTGCGGCGTTCGAGATGTTCAGGCTCTCGACCCGCGCGCTGATCGGCAGCTTGGCCAGCTCATCGCAATGCGCCTCGGTATTCTGGCGCATCCCCTCCCCCTCCGCGCCTAACACGATGGCGATGCGGCCGTCGCCCATCACCTCGCCGAGCGCTGCCTTGGCGTGACCGGTCAGGCCGATCCGCCAGAAGCCGGCATCCGCGATCTCATCGAGCGCACGCGCCAGGTTGACCACGCGTACCCACGGCACCTGTTCCAACGCGCCCGACGCGGCCCGCGCCAACGCGCCCGATTCTGGAGGCGCGTGCCGATCCTGGGTCACGATACCGACGGCGTCGAATGCGGCGGCCGATCGCAGCACCGCACCGACATTATGGGGATCGGTAACCTGATCGAGTATGATGAGCGGTTGGCGATTGCCCTGAGCGTCCTCCAGAAGGTCGCCCAGCCATATGTCGGGCAGCGGATCGACCTCGATCACCAGCCCCTGATGCGGCGCGTCATGCGGAACAAGCCGCCCAAGATCGGCGGCATCGGCAAAGGTGGTCGGAATTACGGGCGGCAGATCGAGCGCGGCGAGCGCCTCGCGCGTGCCCCAGATCCGGCGCACGTTGCGGGCGGGATTCGCGAGCGCCGCGATTACCGCATGGCGGCCCCAGAAGCGGGGATGACCGTGGGGCGATTGAGAAGGGCGATTACCTCTGCGCATGCCTTAGCCTTAGCCAGGCCCCACCAAGAGGCAAGCTTCGCGCCCGTCGATATTTTTGGGGTGCGGGGGGCGTTGACAGAGTGGGCGCGAACCGCCATGGACGCGCCTCGCTTTTGGCGCCTTTGGAAGGGTGGCCGAGTGGTTAAAGGCAGCAGACTGTAAATCTGCCCGCGTGAGCGTACGCTGGTTCGAATCCAGCCCCTTCCACCAGCTTGATATCAGTTCGTCGACCGAACCCCGACCACCGCATCAGCCGAACGGGAACTCCGTGCACGCGCCTGCGTCATATGGCTTGACCGGCACCGCGACTGTCTTGTTCAAGGCCGACCGCCGCAGGCGGCCGTTTCCTCCTTGATCAGCGCCGGATATGCTGCCCGGTTGCGGCTCGGGAACCGAGGCGTGTAGATATTGTCTCGCAACTTCTGCTGCCTGGTCAGGACGCCGCGTCTCCGCAGAGGCGGCCCGTCGAGAAATTCGCGGCTCAGGAAGCGCTCAACTACAATATCGGTGCCTTCGGGCTTGAAGCCGCGCTCGCGCTCGAAAACCGCCAGCAGGTCCTCCTCACCCAGACCTACAGCTTTGCGGGCGGAGCAAGCAGTTTCCGGCGCAAGGAAACGCCAATATACAGTGCCGAGGGCGACGCGGTGTACGGGTCGCGCGACTACACGCCATAGCCGTTGCGGGGAAGGGGCCGCCGGACGGCCGCGGTACGATCCCTTCGGGCCTTTGCGATCCGCAAAAGGAAACGGGCGACCGAATGGCCGCCCGCACCTTCATCGAAGTCGTCATGCTCAGGCAGTGACGATCGCCATTCCGCGACGACGCCGCATGGTCGAGCCGACAAGGCCGAAGCCGACGAGGAGCATCGCCCACTGATCCGGCTCCGGAATCGCCGCGACCGCAGCGAAGCTGCCGGGACCGCTCGCCTTGAAATTGACAAGCGCACCGCCGTTCGACGTCGCCTCGATCGCCTTCGTCGCGCCCGTCAAGCTGAAGGCGAAGTCGAAGTCGGTCGCACCGGTGAAGTCGAAATAATCCGACGTATAGCCGATCGTCGAAACACTGCCGTCGAACTGCTCCTCGCCGTCAGTCACGGTGAAGCCGACATTCTTGCTGCCCAGCGGCGTGACATTGAGCGCGCCGTTGGTGAAGGTAACGGTCAGAAGATTGGTCAGGCCTCCATGCGCCGCTGCGAAAGCATTGGAGGCAGTGAAGGTCAATGTGCCGGTCTGAAAGATCTGCGACGCATTCATGCCGTTGGCCCAGGCCGACGGCGCGGTGGAGGATGAGGCCGTCAGGGTGAACTTGGTGTTGGTGGCAAGCTCGTCGAAACCGAAAGCAGAGCCGTCGAAGTTGACCTTGGTGTTGCCGGACAGCGTTCCGCCGGTGGATGCGCCGGTGTAACTAAACCAATTCGCAGCTGCGCCGGAAAATTCGGCGAAGGTAATGGCATGAGCCGGCGCAGTAGCGAGCATTGCTGCGCCGACGAGCAAAGCTCGTGCAAAAGTCTTCATCAGAATTCCCCTATCTTGGCCGGCCGGCCCCAAATCGGGCAAGCGACGACGCGATATAGTTTTGCTTGCCGCATCTTGCGACAGGTGCCTAACTGCTGCAGCGCCACAATAGTTCCATCCGCACTGCACAAAGACTCTACGATACCCGCGAGCATGTCGCAACAGTTTATTTTTTCCGTTCACCCCTTTCCGGGGTCAGATGGCCGAAATACGCAAAACAACGTAGAAACGAAAAAACCTGTGCCACATTGCGTCAGCATAAGTTGCATCTCGCGTGTGCGGGGTATTTGATGGTTGCATCTGCGAAGATCGTACGAGGGTAGAGCAAGGGGCCATCGTCGGCCCCTTGTCATGATCGCCGACTCAAGCTGTGACCATCGACATGCGACGACGGCGGCGCATCGACCCGCCCACGAGTCCGAAGCCGACCAGGAGCATCGCCCACTGCTCGGGCTCCGGGACCGCCGTGACGGCGGCGAAGCTGCCGGGCCCGCTCGCGGTGAAGTTGACGTAGGAACCGACCTGCGGCTGGACCACGATTTGTGTGGAGGCCCCGGTCAGGCTGAAGGCGAAGTCATAGTCCGTGGCATCGGTGAAGTCGAAAAAGTCCGACGAATAGCTGATCGTCGACAGACTGCCGTTGAACTGCTGCTCGCCGTCGGTAACGGCAAAGGTCACATTGGTGCTGCCGTTCGGCGTCACGTTCAAGGCGCCGTTCGTGAAGGTGACGGTCAGGAGGTTGGACAGCCCACCATGCGCGGCTGCATAGCTGGCCGGTGCGGTGAATGTGAGTGTGCCGGTCTGGAAGACCTGCGTCGCATTCATGTTGTTTGCCCAGGTCGAGGGCGCGGTGTTCGAGCTGGCGGTTAGCGTGAACTTGGCGTCCTGAATGAAGTCGGAGAAGCCGAGGCCGAACGCAGCGAAGTTGACGGTTGTGTCGCCGGACAGCGTACCGCCGTCTCCGGGCGTGCCAGTATAGCTGAACCAGTTTGCCGCCGCTCCCGAAAATTCGGCGAAGGTGGCGGCCTGAGCGGGTAGCGTGACCAGCGTAGCGGCGGCGATCAAGGCCGCCCGAGCAAGTTCCTTCATGGACAATCCCCTGTTTAAACGCATCAGCCGAGCTTGCTCGACCGGACGCGTTGGTTTTTGTGGGCACCGTTTCTGGCGCACCATTAACCGTCTGATCCGGAACGAGTTCCACGATCCCAAAATGAAACAGCAGTAAAGTGCATCCTGCCGATCATGAATTTAAAGCGTCAGAGGAATGTCAGAAGATAGCCCAAAATATTCTATAGAAATCTCCACGTATAAATAGCCTTGACAAGATGACAAACGGTCGATCTTACGGGTACGTAATCAGTTTTTAGAGGATTTACGGAATAAAAATCGAACAATTATCGATGTAATTATATGTAATTGACTAAAAGCTCGGCTGCGATGATATTTTGTTTTGAAGGAAGATGGTGCGCCTGGCGAGGCGAGCATCGGTTGGTAGCTTGGAACTTCATCGGAGAAAGGTCGTTCGGGCTCACCGATCATTTTTTGCGGCGCCTTCGTCGCGGCATTAGCGTCTTGACTGCGCGGACCGTTCGGCCTCAGTAACAGAGTCATGTCCAATTCCGCCGTTCGAAAGCTGAATCTCGGCTGCGGCTTCGACAAACGGCAGGGATGGATCAATGCGGACAGCTTCGCCGCGTGCGAACCCGACATTCTCCTCGACATTGAGCAGGAGGAATGGCCCTTCGAGGACGGCCGCTTCGATCATGTGCTGCTCAAGCATGTGATCGAGCATGTCGGCAAGGAATTTGACGTCTTCGCCCGCATCATGCGAAATCTTCACCGGATCCTTGCGCCGGGAGGGCTACTTGAGATCCATGTCCCGCATTATCGCCACGAGACCTATTGGTCCGATCCGACACATGTTCGCCCGTTCACCTACCTCACCTTTCAGATGATGTCGAAGCGGCAGAATGATGAATGGATCGCGCAGCGCGCCAATTACACGATGCTCGCCTACCTGATCGGAGTGGATTTCGAGATACGCAGCGCTGTCCAAGTCTACGATCCGACCTATGTGACCGCGCTCAATGAGGGGCGAATCAGCAAGGAGGAGGTGCGCAGGCGCGCCGAGATCGACTGGGGCGTCGTCCGCGAACTGAAATTCGAGTTGGCTGCGGTTAAATAGCGGCGGTTCCAGCTTCCGCGATCAACAAATTCATCTTCGCCAGCCTGGCACTGATTATGATCGTGGCTTCGACTGGGCGTTCGATGGCATCCGCCAGCATCGCGAGAGTGAGCGGGGCGGCCGCCGCCTCCAGCAGCTTCTCCACCAGATCCGGCTTCGTTCGCCAAAAGCCGAAAAAGGGATGTGCGATCAGCTCCTCGTACGCGGCGCGGTTCGCGCCGGGTGCTGTGCGCACGACCGTTGCGGCGTCGATGGCGTGGGTTGGGTAGCCGGCGAAGCGGCGGAAGGGATCGTCATGGGCGTGATGGGCGGGCGGCGCATTTGCGAGCCATCGCGATATAACGGCGTCGGCCGACCTATGCCTGCGCACCGCGTCGAGCTCGCCCCAGAGGGCGCGGTACTGCCGGTAGACCACGGGCCAGTCGAACGCGTCGAGAACGCGCGCGCGCGCCGCTTCGCCCATCCTCCGGCGCAGGGCCGGGTCGAGCACCAGCAGGCTCAAGCGTTCGATCAGCACGGCCATATCTACCGATATGGTCGTGCTGGTGCGGGAGCTATGCCGATCATAGTCGCCGTCGCTTTCATAAGCGCGGGCAATGGCGTCCCCCGCGCCGGCTGACGGGGCCCAACTTGGAATGCGAAAGCCGTCAATACCGTCGCGCACCGTGTCTCGGTATCCGTTCCAGTCGCTGACCAGGACGGGGATGGCGGCCGCCATCGCCTCCAGCGGCGTGATCCCGAAAGTTTCCTGAGGATTGTCCGAGAGTGACATGAAAATGTCCGCCGCCGCGTATCCGGCGGCGTACAGCTCTGGATCTGCGCCATCGACATGACGATAATCGATGCTGGGACAGACCGCCTCGGCGAAGCTGCGGAAGCCCGCCTCGATCGGCTCGGTGTAAAATTGGCCGGAGAGTAGTAGCGTGAGCGGCTTGCCGGTGCGTTCCGCAACGGCCTGCAAGGCGGCGTACATCTGAAAGGGATGCGCCTTGGCTGCGAACGAGAGGCGCCCGGCGAAGAGGACGACGATGCGATTCGGGCCGATGCCGAGCCTCTGGCGGGCGCCATAACGGGTTGCAGCGGCCGCTTGCCAATCAGCGGCGTGTACGCCGAGCGGGATTATCGGAAGCTGTGGCAACTCGGGAATGGTCACTTCGCCAAGCCGCCATCGCGCCTGTTCGGCGGCTTCACCGAGTGAGGCGGAAACGACCTCACGGGCGACCGAAGACGTGCAAATCACGGCGTCCCATGGCATGACGGGCTCGAAAAGCATGGCGCCCAGCGCTTCGAGTGTCCCTGTGCTCGACAGGGTATGGGTGATGCCGCAGAGGCTGAAGCCGGCCGAGCCGCCGCGTAAGCGAAGGCGGGCCTCAGGCGCAAGTCGCGGGTCGGGGAGCTGGAGGACGCCGATGCCGGCAAGCTGGTCGTGGCGCCCCCGCTCAATCCATTGTGCTTCGGCCCCCGGATCGATCGCGCGCACCTGCCGCGTGAACAGTTCGCCATGATCGGGACGGGAGACGTAGCCCACGACCGGTGTGCCCTGCCGCCCCTCCACCACAGCGCGAAGGAAGGCAGCGCCGGCTGCACGCCGCCCCATGATCTGATTGCCTTCCAGGCTGTGAGTGTCAGGTGTGAATTGGAGCGCGGCGGTCACCCGCGGGCCTTACCATGGCGCCGCCCTCGGCCGTCAAGCAAACGATCGGCTCCCTCAGTCGGGGCTCCGCGCTGCGGACGGCATTTCACCGATCGAGCGATCGACCGGCTGCCCGGCCCTTTCCGGCTCGCGCATCGTTCCAGACTGGCTCGCCGCCGATCCCAAATGCGGCGATCGTGCCTTCAGCAACGTGGCCGCCTTCGCCGCCGACACCTCGTGCCGTTCCTGACAGACATGATAGTCAGTCGAACCTGGTTCGAAAATCTCGATCATACGCCACCTGCGACTCCAGCGACGAGTGTAACGGCTGGCGGGGCCTGTTTCGCCTATGGGAATCTTCGGGGATCGATCGAGTCGTTGTTCCTTTTCGGAACGGTCCCGGCCGAAGTTTCCGCCTATTTCAGTGACAGGATATAGTCGGCGATCCGCTCGGCCATTTGCCGGTCCCTGAGGCCGGCAAAGGCCATCCGTGTGCCCGGCACGACCTTGCGGGGCTCCATCGCGAATGCAACCAGATTCGCACGGGTCCACCTGACGGCTGAAGACTTCATCGCCGGCGAGAAAGCGAAGCCGGGAACGACACCCGCCTTGGTGTTTCCGATCCCCCATAAATTGGGGCCGATGCCGTTGGGGGCGCCCTTGGCGGCCTTGTGGCAGGTCGCGCAGATTCCAAAGGCAGCGGGTCGCGGCACGGGAGCGGCGGAAGCCGGATAGGCGGCAGCCAGCAAGAGAAGGGACAAAGCGGCCCGCTGCATCATTGGCATCCCGGTTTCGTCCCTATGTCTCTGCACAGCTTGACCCTCTATTGAGCGCCTCCATCTGCCGCAAGAATCAATTGCGATCGGCTTTAATATCTAACTCCTCGTCCGATCCGATTGATTTATGTGGATGGTTGCCGCTAGATAGGCACTTGGTCTGGCCGATTGGGGGCAGCCGCGTGGTTGGACTTGCGCTGCAAGGAATAGGGCGGGAGGCCAAGGGGTACGAGGGGGGTAGCTCGGTGATCAGATCTGAGTTGGTGCAACTGCTCGCTCAAGACAATCCAGATCTTTCCGCTAAAGAAGTGGAAAAGATCGTGGCGACGCTGTTCGAAGCGATTACTCGACGTCTGGCCGAAGGCGGCCGGATTGAACTTCGAGGATTCGGCGCTTTTTCGACCCGTAGTCGCTCAGCCAGGATCGGTCGTAATCCGAGAACCGGTGATACTGTGCCGGTTTCAGCGAAGCGAGTCCCCTACTTCAAGCCCGGAAAGGAAATGCGACTCAGGCTCAACGTCTGAGCGAAATGACCGCCCCAGCCGCCGATTCGACTTGGCGCGCCGCTTCGGGCTGGCTATGCAGGCCGCGCTGCGCTGCGGGCGTGGCGAAACTGGTAGACGCAACGGACTTGAATCCGTGATCGAGTGCCCGCCGGGAAACCGACGGTGCAGAACTGCTCAAATTCGGGGAAGCCTCGTTCCTGGTAATCCCGAGCCAAGCCAGGCGCGCCTTTCGTGCGTCTGGAAGGTGTAGAGACTAGACGGGCAGTGCCTAAGTCCAGCCTTGTGCGGATAGGGCAAAGGTATAGTCCAGACCACGAACGGGCGGCGGCTTGCCGGCCGGCGGCGAAAGCCGAAGTGGTACGAAAATCCGTAAGGTCGAAAGACCTGTGGGGGTTCGATTCCCCCCGCCCGCACCAGCTCCTGACGATGTAGTGGCTTCTGGCACCAGCCAAAAAGAAAGGGCCGCGCCCTGCGGCGCGACCCTTTCTTTTGCGGCAGCCGCCTTGCAGCGGCTACCAGCAGATCACATCGCGTTGGAGGCGTTGTCGGCCGGAGCAGCCGCATTCGTGTCCGCCACCACCGCAGCGTTGGTGTCCGCCATCGCATCGGCGCTGTTGTCGACGACAACGGTGTTGTTCTCGACCGGGGCGGCTTCCTTCTTGCACGAAGCAAGCGAGAGCGAAGCGGCAGCGATAAGCGAAAGGGCAACGATCTTCTTCATGATCGAATTCTCCGGAAGTGAATTGAAAAGAGAGTGGCTCGAACGATTCCATTTAACGTTCAGGCATGTTTCCCCCCGAAACAGGCGAGGTCTTATTACCGTCATGCGCACTGCGATGCAATGTCTCTTGTTCCGGTAGTTAATCAGGCCGTTTCGGCGTCGTTTCAGGGGTGGGCGATGGCGGTGACGGCGGCCCTTCGGCGGGCGCCTCCGCGGCAGGGGCGGCGGGTAACGGCTCGCCGGTGAGAGCGGGATCGGCTTCGATCGGATTGGCGGCCGCATCGGCAGCCGCTGCCGCTTCGGCGGCCGCTTCATCACTCTCCTCGTTGAGAATCTCGGCCCGGCGACGCTGGAGATAAGCGGAGCGCGCCGCAGCATAGGGATCGAGGCTCGATTCCAGGAAGTTGTCGGCCCCGATCTCGATCAGGCCGTCGCGCACGCTGATCACCTGGGTGACGCCGAGCGCAGTCGGCACGCCTTTCGGCAGACCGCATTCACGCAGGCAGACGCGATAGGGGTCGGCGAACTGCGCCGCACCGATACCGACAGTGTCCCGCAAGGTGGAAGGGCCGAACAGCGGAAGGACGACATAGGGTCCGCCATTGGCTCCCCAGGCCGCCAGCGTCTGCCCCAGGTCCTCTACTGCCGGCTGGACGCCGGCGCGGCTGGCCTGATCGAACAGGCCGCCGATGCCGATCGTCGTGTTCATCGCGAAGCGAGCGATATTGCGGCTGGCGCGGTCGAACTTGCCTTGCAGCAGGTTGTTGATGAGGGAGAAAGGTTCGCCGACATTGGCAAAGAAGTTGCGCACGCCGTCTCGGGCGGGCTTTGGCGTGACCGCCCGATAGACCCGTGTGACGGGCTTGACGATCACCTTGTCCGCGCCGCGGTTGATCGACCATATGCCACGGTTTAACCCTTCGAGCGGGTCCTTCTCCGCAAGGCGATGTTCGCCGACGCGCGTCGCCGTGCAGGCGGAAAGCGCGAGGCCGAGCATGAGGGCGCCGACTGTCTTGGCAGAAGCGCGCATGAAGAAGCCCCCTTTCGCGCGGCGGTGCCGCTTTCTGAGATACTCTTGATAAATGCCGAAGTTCCGTCCGAACGCATGGCGCGGCGCGGCGGTCGCGGCAAGCTTCTTGACCACATATAAAGATTTCTTTATGTCTTGATGATGTCGTGTGACTCGCTCACCATCTTCCGCGCTCTCGCCGATCCGACCCGGCTGCGGATTTTCCACCTTCTCCGTGCGATGGAGCTTTCGATCGGCGAGCTCGCCCAGGTTCTCGGGCAAAGCCAGCCTCGCGTCTCGCGTCACGTGAAGATCCTCGCCGACGCGGGCCTCGCCGAGCGCCGCAAGGAAGGAAGCTGGGTTTTCCTGGGCCTTGGTTCCGAGAGTTGCGTCAGCCCGCTTTTTGCCGCCATCGATAATTGGGCGGGTGAGGGCGACAATGTCTGGGCGGTCGCCGATCGCGCTCGGCTTGCGGCGGTTCGGGCCGATCGTACGGCCGCAGCGGCGCGCTACTTTGCGGACCATGCCGAGCATTGGGATGCGATCCGCTCGCTCCATGTGCCGGAAAGCGCGGTAGAGCAGCGTATCCTGGCGCTGCTTGCAGACGGCATGATCGGTCGGATGGTCGATATCGGCACCGGCACCGGGCGGATGATCGAACTGATCGGCGATCGTGCCGCGTCCGCTCTGGGTATCGATCGCAGTCCTGAGATGCTTCGCATCGCCCGCGCGAAGCTGTCCGAGGCCGGGCTGGGAGCCGAGCTGCGCCAGGGCGACATGTATGCGCTGCCGATAGCGGACGGCGCGGCCGACCTGGTCATCCTGCATCAAGTGCTGCATTTCGCACAACAGCCTGCGGCGGCGATCGAGGAAAGCGCGCGGCTGCTCGCGCCGGGCGGCCGGTTGCTGATCGTCGATTTCGCCAGCCATGAACTTGAGGAGCTGCGCACCCGTGATGCCCATGTCCGTCTCGGCTTCGGCGACGATCAGATCGGGGGCTGGTTCCATGCGTCCGGTCTGCGGCTCGATCGGGTCGAGGAGCTGGTCGGGGATGTGCTGACCGTGAAATTATGGCTGGGTGCGCGCGCCCGGCCCCTCCAGTTGAAGGCTGCGTCATGAATTCCGTCCCGCTGATCGCGCTTGAGGAAGCCCGCCGGGCGCTTGATGCTCCGCTGTTTGCGGACCTTGCCGGCGACGCCGCCGTCTCGTTCGAATTCTTCCCTCCAAAGACCGAGAAGATGGAAGAGACGCTGTGGAACGCCGTCCAGACGCTCGCGCCGCTCAAGCCGCGTTTCGTTTCGGTGACCTATGGCGCCGGCGGCTCCACCCGCGAGCGCACGCACCAGACGGTTGAACGCATCGTGCGCGAGACGGCCATTCCGGCCGCGGCGCATCTGACCTGCGTCGAAGCAAGCAAGACCGAGATCGCCGAGATCGCCGATGCCTATTGGGAAGCCGGTGTCAGGCACATCGTCGCGCTGCGCGGCGATCCGCCGACGGCAGGGGCAAGCTTCACCGCCCATCCCGACGGCTATCGCAACGCGGCCGATCTCGTTGCCGGGCTGAAGGCGATCCACCCTTTCGAAATCTCGGTCGCGGCTTATCCCGAATGTCATCCCGAGGCCGTGAGCGCCGCGGCCGACCTGGCCAATCTCAAGGCAAAGTTCGATGCCGGCGCCCAACGGGCGATAACGCAGTTCTTCTTCTCACCCGAGCATTATTTCCGTTTCTGTGACAAGGCCCGCGCGGCCGGCATCGACGCGGAGATTGTACCCGGCATCATGCCCGTCTCGAACTTCGCGGCGACCAAGCGCATGGCGGGGATGTGCAACACCGAAGTTCCGCCCTGGATGGGACGGCTGTTCGAGGGTCTCGACGATCATCCGGCGGCGCGCCAGCTCGTCGCGGCCACGATCGCGGCCGAGATGTGCAGACGCCTCTACGCCGGTGGTGTTCGCCAATTCCATTTCTACACGCTCAACCGGGCCGAACTGGCCTTCGCGATCTGTCACCTGCTCGGCTTGCGCGCCGAAGCGAAGGTGGCGGACGCGGTGGCCTGAGCCCGACCGGGGATATCCGACCATGCACAAGTCCGAAGCCGCCGCCATCTTCCGCGATGAAGCAAAGCGGCGCATCCTGCTCACCGACGGTGCGTTCGGCACGATGATCCAGGGCTACAGGCTCCAGGAGGCGGATTATCGCGGCCGATATGATCTCGCGTCCGATCAGAAGGGCAATAACGATCTGCTGGCGCTGACGCGGCCAGATGTGATCGACGAAATCACACGTGCCTATCTCGATGCGGGATCGGACATCGTGTCGACCAATAGCTTCAACGCCAATCTTATCAGCCAGGGCGATTATGATGCGGTCCACCTCGTCCGGGACATGAACCTGGCGGCCGCCTCGATCGCGCGCAAGGCGGCGGACGAATATGCCGCGAAAGACGGGCGACCGCGCTTCGTCGCGGGGGCGATCGGGCCGACCAACAAGACATTGTCGCTGTCGCCGGACGTGAATGATCCGGGCTATCGCGCTACCGATTTCGACACGATGCGCGACGTTTATCAGGATCAGGCCGCCGCACTGCTCGATGGCGGCTGCGATTTCATCCTGATCGAGACGGTGTTCGACACGCTCAACGCCAAGGCGGCGATCATGGCCGTGCTCGACGAACAAGCGAAGCGGGGCGCAGAGATACCGATGATGCTGTCCATGACGATCACCGACATGTCGGGACGCAACCTCTCCGGTCACTCGGTCGAGGCCTTCTGGCATGCCGTTCGTCACGCCCATCCCCTGACGATCGGCCTCAACTGCGCATTCGGGGCGGACCTGTTGCGCCCGCATGTTCAGGTCCTGTCGGGTCTCGCCGACGCGCTGGTGATGATCTACCCGAATGCCGGCTTGCCCAATGATCTTGGCCAATATGACGAGCAGCCGCATACGACCGGCGGCTTCATCGGCGAGTGGGCCGACCAGAAGCTGGTCAATGTCGTCGGTGGCTGCTGCGGCTCGACGCCGGCCCATATCGCTGCCATGGCGGCGGCGGTGGCGGGCAAGGCGCCGCGCGAGCCGCATGCGCATGACCATCGCACCAGGCTGGCCGGCCTCGATCCGATGACGATGGCCGCCTGACCCGAGATCGACCGCATCAACGCCGATGCGGATGGCCCGCGTGGCGAGCGCGCAAGCGGACGAGCGAATGCCGAGACGTTTCGGCACGACAGATGAAACAGAAGAACGAGAACACGATGACCACCGCTCCCACCGCCCAGTTCGTCAATATCGGTGAGCGCACCAACGTCACCGGATCGGCCGCATTCAAGAAGCTGATCATGGCGGGCGACTATGTGAAGGCGGTCGAGGTTGCCCGGCAGCAGGTCGAGAATGGTGCCCAGATCGTCGATGTGAACATGGACGAGGGTCTGCTCGATTCCGAACTGGCGATGACCACCTTCCTCAAGCTGATCGCCGCCGAGCCCGACATCGCGCGCGTGCCGGTGATGATCGACAGTTCGAAATGGTCGGTGATCGAGGCGGGCCTCAAATGCGTGTCGGGCAAGCCGATCGTCAATTCGATCAGCATGAAGGAGGGCGAGGAGGCCTTTCTTGCCCATGCTCGCAAATGCCGGGCTTATGGCGCCGCCGTCGTCGTCATGGCGTTTGACGAGGTGGGGCAGGCCGACACCAAAGAGCGCAAGATCGAGATTTGCGAACGCGCCTACAAGCTCCTCGTCGCCGACGGTTTCGCCCCCGAGGACATCATCTTCGATCCGAATATCTTCGCGGTCGCTACCGGCATCGACGAACATCGCCGTTATGCGATCGATTTCATTGAGGCGACCGCCGAGATCAAGAAGCGCTGTCCGCATTGCCATATCTCGGGCGGTGTCTCGAACCTCAGCTTCTCCTTCCGTGGCAACGAACCGGTCCGCCGCGCCATGCACAGCGTCTTCCTCTACCACGCGATCAAGGCGGGGATGGACATGGGCATCGTCAATGCCGGGCAACTCGACGTTTATGACGCGATCGATCCCGAGCTGCGCGAGGCATGCGAGGATGTGATCTGGGACAAGCGCGAAGACGCGACCGATCGGCTGATCGCGTTGGCCGAGCGCTTCAAGGGCACCGACGCCGCCGCCGAGAAGGCGGCCGAGGAATGGCGTGGCTGGGATGTCGCCAAGCGGCTCGAACATGCGCTGGTCAAAGGTATAGACGCCTATGTCGTTGGCGATACCGAGGAAGCACGCCAGCATTTCGCCCGGCCGATCGAAGTGATCGAAGGGCCGCTAATGGACGGCATGAATGTTGTCGGTGACCTGTTCGGATCCGGCAAGATGTTCCTGCCGCAAGTGGTCAAGTCGGCGCGGGTGATGAAGAAGGCGGTCGCCTATCTGCTGCCTTATATCGAGGCCGAAAAGGTCGCCGGCCAGCGATCGAAGGGGCGCATCGTCATGGCAACCGTCAAGGGTGACGTTCACGACATCGGCAAGAACATCGTCGGCGTCGTGCTCCAGTGCAACGGCTATGAGGTGATCGATCTCGGCGTGATGGTGCCGTGGACGGATATCCTCAAGGCCGCGAACGAGAATGACGCCGACATCATAGGTCTCTCGGGCCTGATCACCCCTTCGCTCGACGAGATGGTCACGGTGGCGGCCGAAATGCAGCGCACCAGCATGACGATTCCGCTGCTGATCGGCGGCGCGACGACGTCGAAGGTGCATACCGCCCTCAGGATCGATCCGGCCTATACCGGCCCCGTGATCCACGTGCTCGATGCCAGCCGCGCGGTCGGTGTCGCATCGAGCCTGCTGTCGGATACGCAGCGCGACGACTTCGTCGCCAGGACCGCGGCCGACTATGAGGCGGTGCGCGTCGCCCGCGAGGGCAGGGGCCAGAACGAGCTGGCGACGCTGGAGGAGGCGCGCGCCAACGCCTTCGTTGCCGATTTCGCGCTGAAGCCCGAAGCGCCGAAGCAGCCCGGCGTACATGGTTTTGCCGACTGGCCGCTCGAGGATCTGCGCGGCTATATCGACTGGACGCCCTTCTTCCGCGCCTGGGAATTGGCGGGCAATTACCCGGCGATCTTGGACGATGCGATTGTGGGCGAGAGCGCACGCAGCCTGTTCGCCGACGCGCAGAAGATGCTGGACCAGATCATCGCCGAGAGATGGTTGACCGCCAAAGGGGTAGCGGCGCTCTGGCCGGCCGTGTCCCAAGGCGACGATGTCGTCGTCGAGACCGCGGCCGGCGAGGTACGGCTGCCTTTCCTGCGTCAGCAGATCAAGAAGCGCGAGGGCCGGGCCAATATGTGTCTGGCCGATTTCGTGGCGCCGGCCGGCGACTGGTTGGGCGGCTTTGCGGTCGGCATCCATGGCATCGATCCCCACATTGCGCGGTTCAAGGCCGACCATGACGATTATCGCGAAATATTGCTGAAGGCGCTCGCCGATCGTCTCGCGGAGGCGTTCGCCGAGCGGCTGCATCTCCACGTCAGGACCGAGCTATGGGGCTATGCCGCGGGCGAGCAGTTGACCAACGAGGCGCTGATCGGGGAGCAATATCGCGGCATCCGTCCGGCTCCTGGTTATCCGGCCTGCCCGGACCATAGTCACAAGCCGATCCTGTTCGACATGCTCAAGGCGAGCGAAACCGCCGGCATCACCCTGACCGAGAGTTTCGCGATGCTGCCGACCGCCGCGGTCTCCGGCTTCTATTTCGGCCACCCCGAAGCGAGCTATTTCGGCGTCGCGCGGATCGGACGCGACCAGCTCGAAGATTATGCCGCCCGGCGCGCGGTGGATCTCGAGACAGCCGAGCGCTGGCTGCGCCCGAATCTGGACTAGAGGGATTTCGAGGCAGATGGAGACATCTGCCGGCTCGGAAATCGCGGGAAACAAAAGAAAATGAGACTCGATCCGATTTAATCTGAAGCGGATCGAGTCCAGCGCCGATCGGATTGCGTCGGCTTGACAGGCGTCGTGTCTCTCGTCTCACGCATCATCGCGGGTTGTGATAGATATCGACTCCGGGCGGCGCTGGGGTGGCGATGAAGAAGATAATTGTTGCGGTGACGCTCGTCGGGTTGTCGACGTCCCTCGGCGCAGCCCCCTTCACGATCGTCGAGACCGGCCGAAGCTTCGAGCGTCTCGCCGATGCCGTCGCGGCCGTCGGTCCGGCCACGCAGACGATCCGCATCGCGCCCGGCGTATACCGGGACTGCGCAATTCAGAAAGAGGGCTGGGTCCGCTACGTGGCTGCACAGCCTCGCACCGCGATCTTCGACGGTGGTATCTGCGAGGGCAAGGCCGGGTTGGTATTACGGGGCGGCGGTGCGACGATCGATGGCCTCGTCTTCCAGAACTTCAGGGTGCCCGAAGCCAATGGCTCCGGCATTCGCCTCGAAAAGGGCCGGCTGGTCGTCGCGAACAGCATCTTCCGCGATTCCGAGCAGGGCATCCTTGCGGGCGCCGTGCCCGGAGCGGAGGTCGTCATCGAACACTCGACCTTTTCGCGTCTGGGGCGCTGTGATCGTGGCCTCGATTGCGCGCACTCGCTCTATTTCGGACAGATCCAGTCGGTCACGATCCATCGCAGCCGGTTCGAGAAGGGAATGGGCGGTCATTATGTGAAGAGCCGCGCCGCTCGGATCGACATCAGTGATAGCAGCTTCGACGATACGCATGGCCATACGACCAACTATATGATCGATCTCCCTGAAGGGGCGGCAGGGGTTATCCTGCGCAACATCATGGTGCAGGGCAGGGACAAGGAAAATCACGGCGCGTTTATCGCGGTCGGTGCGGAAGGGCAACGCAACGTGTCGGACGGGCTGATCGTTTCGGGCAATCGAGCGCATCGCGCGCCCGGCATCACCTGGCCGACCGCGCTGTTGCTCGACTGGACCGGGGCGGCCATCCGCATCGATCACAACGAAATTGGGCCGAAGATCGAGCTGCATGGCGATGGCAAGGCTGGCCCTGCCGGGGCCGCTGGCGCCTTGTTCGCCCGGCTCAAGGCCTATGTGAGGCGTTTCGCCAACCAGTTCGGCGGCTGAGCTTCGGTTCCGTCTGCAGTAGCAGCCTGACGCCGGCGCAACATGCGCGGTTGCGCCGGACGGGCGTTGCTGAGCGCCTGTCGCTGCAACGTCATGATAATTTCGCTACCCAGACCCTCTTGCCGCCGATCCAGGCTTCTACGAGTTTGGCCGCGCGCAGATCCGCCGGGGTGGCGGTAAAGATGTCGCGATCGAGGATCAGGAAATCGGCCATGTGGCCCGGCGTCAGCCGTCCGATCCGATCATCGGCGAAGCCGGCGAAGGCAGCGGATGCGGTGAAGCCGCGAAAGGCCGCCTCGATGCCGATCCGCTCCTGGGGTTGCCAGCCGCCCACGGGCTGGCCGGTCGCATCCTCGCGGCTGATCGCCGCCGCCATGCCCGCGAAGGGATTGGCGCTCTCGACGGGATAGCCGGAGCCGAGCGCAAGCGGCACCTTATTGTCCAGCATCGCCTTCCATGCATAGACCCCGCCAAGCCGGGCAGGCCCGAGTCGCGCCTCCGCCATCAGCTGGTCGGTCGGCTGCTGTGCAGGTTGCATCGACGCGACGATGCCATTCCGGCCGAAGCGCGGCAGATCGGCGGGATCGACCATCTGAGCATGCTCGATCCGCCAGCGCCGGTCGCCCTTATATGTCAGCGCCAATTCCTCGATCGCCGAAAGCGCCTCGGCATTGGCGGCATCGCCAACAGCGTTTACCGCCACCTGAAATCCGTCCATCGCAGCGCGGCTCATCAGATTTTTGAGGCGGGTATCGTCGAGCAGTTCGAGCCCGCGCTCCTTCGGCGCGTCGGAATAGGGCGCCTTGAGCCGGGCGCCGCGCGATCCCAATGCGCCATCGACACACAGCTTGACCCCGATCATTCGCAGCCTGCCGTCATAGAGCCACGGTGTCGGTGCCGTGCCGGCGATGGCGAGCAGCGGCATGATGCCGTCCGCATAAGCGATCACCCGGATGCGCAGCCGGCCGGCATCGCCGGCGCGGCGCATCACCTGCCAGTCGTCGCTGCTCGAGCCCATGTCGGCGGTCGAGGTGATCCCCTGGCTGAGCAAGATGTCCTGGGCCTTGGCCAGCGCCGCATCGCGCTCGCGCGGCAGCAGCGCCGGCGCCGCGTCGAGGATCAGCTTCTGCGCGGCGCCGACGAAGACGCCGGTCGGCTTGCCCTTTGCGTCCCGCTCGATGCGCCCGCCGGGCGGATCCCTGCTGGCCGCGCCGATTCCGGCCGCCGCCATCGCTGCCGAATTCGCGAGCAGCGCATGGCCGTCGATCCGCCCAAGGACGACCGGGCGGCCGGGTGTGACAGCGTCGATATCCGCGGCGGTCGGAAAGCGGCCCAAGCCCCAGCGCTCGTGGTTCCAGCCACCGCCCCGGATCCAGGGCGGTGTCGGCCGAGCGGCGGCGTAGCGGCGCAGCGCCTCCTGCGCTTCCGCCAGGCTCCGGGTTGCCGAAAGGTCGAGCGAAAGCGCACGCTCGCCGAGCGCCATGACATGACCATGGCTGTCGATCAGGCCGGGAATGAGGGCGCGCCCACCGGCGTCGAGGCGGAAATCGAGCCTTTCGGGAGGCTTGTCGCCACGCCTGAGCAGTTTTGCGACCTTGCCATCGGCGCCGATCAGCAAGCCCGAGAACCGGGCGAGTTCGCCGTTGTCGTCGATCGTGTAGCCATTGGCATTATCGATCAGCCCATCGGCGTAGGCTGGCCATGCAAGGCATACGAGGACAAGTGCCAAGCCTTTCCGCGCTGGCGTACGTGGCGCGAGGACGCGCCTCATGCCTTCGGCAGCCGCTTCACCACCGAAGAGATGTCTTCCCGCCCACAGCCGAGCGCCTGGGCGTCAGCATAGAATTGATCGGCGAGGGCTGCGAACGGCAGGGCGGAGCCGTTGGAGCGGGCCTCCTCGATCGCTATGCCGAGATCCTTCCGCATCCAGTCGACCGCGAAGCCGAAATCATAGCTGTCCGCTGACATCGTCTTCCAGCGGTTGAGCAGATACCAGCTTGCCGCCGCGCCACCCGACACCGCCTCGAAAACCTTATCCAGATCCAGGTCGGCATTCTGGGCGAAACGCAGCGCTTCGGCGGCGCTTTGCATCGCCCCCGCGATAGCGATCTGGTTGCACATCTTGGCGGTTTGGCCTGCGCCCGCGACGCCGACATGGACGATCCGCGACGAATAAGCCTGCATCAGCGGTATCGCGGCCGCCATCGCCTTGTCCGATCCGCCACACATGATCGACAGCGTGCCTGCCTCCGCGCCGGACTGGCCGCCCGAAACCGGCGCGTCGACCACAAGCAGGCCACGATCACGTCCCTCGACGGCGAGTTGGCGGGCGATCTTGGCGGAGGCGGTGGTGTGGTCAACGTACAGTGCGCCCTTCTTCATGGCGCGGAAGCACCCGTCGCTGCGAAGTGTCACCGCCTCCAGATCGCCGTCAGCGCCAACGCAGGAGAAGACCGCATCGGCATCTTCGGCGGCGGCTGCGGGCGTCGGCGCCCAGCGGCCGCCATGCGCGGCGACCCAGCTTTCGGCTTTCGCGCGTGTGCGGTTGTAGACCGTGACCTCATGACCGGCGGAGGCGAGATGCCGTGCGATCGGGGTGCCCATGGCGCCCAGCCCGATAAAGGTGATCCTTGCCATGCGGCCATCGCATAAGGCGGATTGTCGGGGGACACCAGAGCTTGGTCGTTCCGGATGAGAACTGACACTGTCGCTGGGTTCCACTTGTCCCGGTATATGAGATCGCGAGAGGCGCAACGCTAGCCTCGCGCGATGCTATCCGCTATGGCGCGCGGACTATGGCAAGCGTGCAGAAAGAGAATGACGCCTCCGGCGTCCCCGTCACGATCGACGATGTCCGCGCCGCGCATCGGCGGATCGCTCCATCGATCGTGCGAACTCCGACCTTGAAGAGCCGCACGCTCAGCGAGATCACCGGCGCCAATGTCTGGCTCAAATTCGAGAATCTTCAGTTCACCGCCGCCTATAAGGAACGTGGCGCACTCAACAAGCTGGCGCAGTTGAGCGATGAGCAGCGCGCCCGCGGCGTGATCGCGGCGTCCGCAGGCAATCATGCCCAGGGTCTCGCCTATCATGGCGCCCGGCTGGGTATTCCGGTGACGATCGTCATGCCGAAGCTCACGCCGACGGTGAAGGTCCAGCAGACCGAAGGCCATGGCGCGCGCGTGATCCTCGCCGGCGAGCGCTACGACGACGCCTATGAGGCGGCGCGCAAGCTCGAGAGCGAGGAGGGGCTGACCTTCGTCCATCCGTTTGATGACGTCGACGTCATCGCCGGGCAGGGAACGGTCGCTCTGGAGATGCTCGAAGACGCTCCGGACATCGATACGCTGATCGTACCGATCGGCGGGGGGGGCCTGATCTCTGGTGCGGGCGTCGTCGCCCGTGCCGCGCGCCGGCCCATGCAACTCATCGGCGTGCAGGCTGAGCTCTACCCGTCGATGTATGCCGAGTTGAAGGGGCTGGATCTTCCTTGCGAAGGCGACACCCTCGCCGAGGGCATCGCCGTCAAGCAACCGGGACGGATCACCACCGAGATCGTGCGACGCCTCGTCGACGATATCGTGCTGGTGTCGGAGCGGGATCTCGAAACCGCGCTTTCGATGCTGCTCCAGATCGAAAAGACCGTCGTCGAGGGCGGCGGCGCCGCCGGACTTGCCGCGATGCTCGCCCATCCTGAGCGATTCCGCGGGCGGAATGTCGGCGTGATCCTGAGCGGCGGCAATATCGACACGCGGTTGCTCGCTAACGTGCTGCTGCGTGACCTCGCCCGCTCGGGGCGCCTCGCCCGCCTGCGTATCCGCCTGCAGGACCGTCCCGGCGCGTTATTTCATGTTGCCCGGGTTTTTCACGAACAGCAGGTCAATATCGTCGAGGTCTATCACCAGCGAGTGTTCACGACCTTGCCCGCCAAGGGCCTGATCGCGGACATCGAATGCGAGACCCGCGATGCCGCGCATCTCGAACGGCTTCTCGTCGCGCTCCGGCAGGAAGGTTACGACGTCACGCCTATCGAAGCGGCCTGATCGGCTTCGACAGGGTGCTTCCTGTTCCGCATGGTTCACCCCGCGCTTCGGGCCTGAGCGGACAAGCAAGCTGCAGACGAAAAATGAAGGTTAATGCTCTTTTCATCCCCTTGATGCGCAGGCATAGTCACCAATCTCGGCTAGGACCTGATCGAACGGGGTGATTTACTGGAATGACCGCGCAGTTCCGTTTTCCGCGCTTCTTCGTGACGACCCCGGGACCGTGCCCCTATCTGGCGGGGCGCACCGAACGGAAGGTCTTCACCGAGTTGTCGGGGCCGAACGCGGCGGAGCTCAACGATGCGCTCGGTCGGATCGGCTTCCGCCGCAGCCAGGGCGTCGCCTATCGACCGACATGCGTCGATTGCCAGGCCTGCGTTTCGGTGCGGGTGGTCGCGGCCGAGTTCAAGCCCAATGCCAGCCAGCGCAAGCTGATCCGCCGGCACGCCGATCTCGAGATCAATGCCTGCGAGCCTTGGACGACGGAGGAGCAGTTCATGCTGCTCCGTCGCTATCTCAGGGCCCGGCATCCGGGCGGTGGCATGGCGCAGATGGATGAGCTCGATTTTGCCGACATGGTGGAGCAGACACCGGTCAAGACCCATATCGTCGAATATCGGGAGCCCGGAACCAATGGTCGCCCCGGCAAGCTCGTCGGCGCCTGCTTGACTGATGCTCAGTCGGACGGGCTATCGATGGTATACAGCTTTTTCGAGCCGGACGATGCGGAGCGTCCCGGCCTTGGTACCTTCATCATCCTCGACCATATCCGCCGCGCGGCTGAGGCGGGGCTGCCCTATGTCTATCTGGGATATTGGGTCGAGGGCTCGGCCCGCATGCAATATAAGACGCGCTTCCAGCCGCTCGAGCGACTGTCGGCGGGCGGCTGGCACCGCTTCGATCCACCGCCCGCTCAGCCGCGTGAACCATCGGACAACGGGTTTCCCGCGCCCTCGAAGCTCAGTCAGTTTATTTGATCAAAGCCACGGGCGGTCTCCGTCAGGCGCCAGCGCCTGCGATGATTACTGGAGTGCCGTCACGCGCCACACTTTTCCGCCGACATCGTCGGTAACCAGCAGCCCGCCCTCCCGATCGATCGCGACCGCGACGGGGCGACCCCGCGCCTTCTCGTCCGCAGAGAGGAAGCCGGTCAGCACGTCGATCGGCTTGCCGATCGGCCGGCCATTCACGAACGGCACGAACACGACCTTGTAGCCCGAGAGCGGACGGCGGTTCCATGAGCCATGGTCGGCAACAAAGGCGCCGCGCGCGAAGCGCGGCCCCAGCGCCGCGCCATCGGCGAAGACAAGGCCGAGCGCGGCGACATGCGGCCCCAGCGCATAATCAGGCCGGATCACATAGGATTGCAGATCCTGCTCGGGCTCGGGCACCCGCCTGTCGATATAGCCGCCCCAATAATACCAGGGCCAGCCGTAGAAGCCGCCGAGTTGCACCTCGGTCAAATAGTCGGGGACGAGGTCCGAGCCGAGCATGTCGCGTTCGTTGACGGTGGTCCACAGCGCGCCGCTCGTCGGTTCGAAGGCGAGCCCGTTGGGATTGCGCAGGCCATAGGCGAAGATGCGATCAGATCGGGTGGCGAGATCGATCTGCAGCACGGCCGCGCGCTTCGCCTCGATCTCCATGCCCCTCTCGCCGATATTCGATGCCGAGCCGACCGTCACGAAGATCGATTTGCCATCGGGTGCGATGATGATGTTCCGCGCCCAATGGTTGAAGCCGCCCGGCAACCGCGCGATGATCTCGGGCTTCGCGTCGATCCTCGTCTGGCCGGGCGAGAGGGGTACGCGGACGAGCGCATCGGTATTGGCGATGTAGAGCTGGCCGTCGCGCCAGGCCATGCCGCTCGGCGAATTGAGTCCGGCGATCAGCACCGTCTTGAGTTCGGCCTTACCGTCGCCATTGGCATCGCGCAGCAGGATGATCCGGTTAGGGGAGGGTGCGCCCGCGCCCGCACGGCCCATGATTTTCTTCGTGACGAAGCCGGTGATCCCCCCGCCGCCATTGTCGCCGTCGCGCGGCGGCGAATTGCTCTCGCTGATCAACACATCGCCATTCGGAAGGACATGGATCCAGCGCGGATGCTCAAGGCCGCTTGCAAAGGGCGCGACCGCCAGACCGGCGCTCGCCATCGGCCTTTCCCCCGCCTTCCAGCCCACGGCCCTGGCGACGTTGACGGTCGGGATCAGCGTTTCCTTTGGTGCCACGATCGTCGGTCTGGCGCCGCTAACCGCGGCGACGTCGAGCGTTGCCTCCTCGCCAGTGGCGAGCACATAGAATGTGGCGATCAGCGCGACCAGGATCACGATCACCGCGATGCGGATTTTTCGGCCTCTTGTCATTTCCCACCTCTCCGCGTCTGCGCCGGGGCGGCCATCGCCGCAGAACGAATCACTCCCGATCCCGCTCCGCGGCGGCGGGCGGATGGAGTAGCAGCTTCTTGACCCGGCGCTCATCGGCATCGGCGATCTCCAGCCGCCAGCCACTTGGATGTTCGACGATCTGGCCGATCTGCGGCACATGACCTGCGAGTGCGGATGCGAGGCCGCCGACGGTCTCGACATCGTCATCGATCTCCGCGAGGCGCGGATCGATCAGCCGCGCGACATCCTCGAGCTCGGCACGGCCATTGGCCGACCAGATGGAATCATCGAGCGCGACGATATCCTCCTCCTCCTCCTCGTCATGCTCGTCCTCGATCTCGCCGACGATCTCCTCGACGAGATCCTCGATCGTCACCAGCCCGTCGGTGCCGCTATATTCGTTGAGGACGATCGCGAGATGGGTGCGCGTCTCGCGCATCTCGGCGAGAAGATCGATGACTCGCATCGACGACGGAACATAGCGCGGCTGGCGGACCAACGCCTCGATCGTCGCGGGACGGGCCGCGCCGGTGGCGATGATGCGGAATACGTCCTTGACGTGAACCATGCCGACCATGTCGTCGAGGTCGTTGCGGTAGACCGGCAGGCGGCTATGCTCCGCCTCGGCAAAGGCGGCGATCAGGTCGTCAAAACCGATCGTCTCCGGCACCGCTATTATGTCACCCCGCGGAACACCGATGTCCCCAACGGTGCGCTCTCCGAAGTGCAGGATGTTGCGGAGCATCTCGCGCTCGGCGGGAGAGAGGTCGTCGCCGGCGGCATCGCCCTCATGTTCCTCGATCGCTTCTTCGATCTGATCGCGCAGACTGGGCTCCTGCTCGGGCAGGAACAGCGAACGCAGTCCGCGCCACCATCGTCCGCCGCCTTCTGCGGCGCTGCTACTGTCGTCTGGCATCGTCTTTCTTTTATGCCCCAGCGTTCACCGATCGCTAACCGAAATCGACGCTCGGGAGCAATCTGCTTTCTGTTGCCGTTCGAATCAGCTCTCCGTCACCACATAGGGATCGGCGATGCCGAGCTGCGCGAGCGCTGCCCGTTCCAGATCCTCCATCGCCTCGGCCTCGTCGTCCCACATATGATCGTAACCGAGCAGGTGGAGAGCGCCATGCACCATGAGGTGAGTCGCATGTTCTGCGGTCGTGGCGTTCTTCTCGGCCGCCTCTCGCTCGCAGACGCCCCGCGCGAGGATGATGTCGCCGATCAACGTCTCGCCATCGTCGCCATTGTTCAGCGCCTCGAGCAGGTCGTGCTGCACCATCGGGAAGCTGAGTACGTTGGTCGGCCTGTCCTTGTGTCGATACTGCAGATTGAGCGCCTGCACCTCTGCGTCGTCGGTCAGCCGGATCGATATCTCGGCGAGGTAGGGCGCGGTCAACATCTCGGCATATGGCGTGGTTTCGAGCGCCGCCGTTACCGCCTTGAGCGCCAGTCTTTCCCAATCGGTTCCGTCGTTCCAGCCGGGCTCGGTCTGGACGGCGACCTCAAGCATCGTCGGGGCCTTCATACGCCTCCACGATGCGGCCGACGATCGGGTGACGCACCACGTCGGCCGCGCCGAAACGGATCGTCGCGATGCCTTCGATGCCTTCCAGCCGCCCCACCGCGTCGGGCAGGCCCGATTTCCCAATATCGGGCAGGTCGACCTGGCGCGGGTCGCCGCAGACGACCATTCGGCTGTTCTGGCCGAAGCGGGTGAGGAACATCTTCATCTGCGCGGGCGTGGTGTTTTGCGCCTCGTCGAGGATCACGAAGGCATCGCTGAGCGTGCGGCCACGCATGAACGCGATCGGCGCGATCTCGATTTCCCCGCTGGCGATGCGACGCTCGACCTGCTCGGTCGGCAGCATGTCGTAAAGGGCATCGTAAAGGGGGCGGAGATAGGGGTCCACCTTCTCCTTCATATCGCCTGGAAGGAAGCCGAGCCGCTCGCCCGCTTCGACTGCCGGACGGGACAGGATCAGCCGGTCGACAGTGCCCTGGATCAGCTGCTGAACGGCCTGGGCCACCGCGAGATAGGTCTTGCCGGTGCCTGCCGGGCCCAGCGCGAAGATGATGTCCGAACGGTTGAGCGCTTCCATGTAGCGGATCTGCGTGCTCGATCGGGGGACGATTGTCTTCTTGCGCGTGCGGATCATCACCTTGGGCGGATCGGACACGTCATTGCGGATGATTCCGTCCAGCGTAGGCTCTGCCGACATGGCGATCACCGCCTCCACTGCTCCGGTGTCGATATCGAGGCCCTGGACGATGCGGTTGTAGAGGCCCGTCAGCACCTCCCGCGCCCGCCCGGCCGCCTCAGCCTCACCCTCGATCTGCAGCTTGTTGCCGCGCGCCGCGATATAGACCCCGAGCCGGTTTTCGATCGCCACCAGATTTTTATCGAACTCGCCGAACAGTCGGCCGAGGAGCTGGGGCTTGTCGAAGAGGATTTCCAACCGGGCGCGATCTCCGGCCTGCGCGGGGACTGGCTTGCGCGACATAAGGTGCGGCAGCTTCCTTTCATTCGGCCTCGAAGGCACATCCTCCGGTACAACGATCCTACGCCGATTTGGACGCGTGCGAAGCGCAAAAAGGCGTCCTTGCGCCACTTATCCACTGCCCGTGTGGCAATCCAGTGACCGCGGAAGGAACTTCGGCAATGCCCCGCGCAGTTTGACGCTGACCTGCCGACTGGGAGGTAAAGCCGGCCGAACGCGATGCTCAGGCTGCGGCCCGTTCGACAATGATGCCGGTGAGGCTGTTGGGGCCGGCGGCCGCGATATCGACCGCCACCAGCTCACCGACAGGCGGGCCTTGTTCGATGATCACCGACTGGAGCCACGGCGACTTGCCGATGCGCTGGCCGGGCCGCTTGCCGTCGCGTTCGATCAGGACGTCGCAGCGCCGCCCGATCGAGGCGAGGTTGAAGCCGTGCTGCTGCTCGTTGAGCAGTGCCTGAAGCTGCTGGAGCCTGTCGTCCATCACCTCGGGTGCGATATGGTCGGGCATCGCCGCGGCCGGAGTGCCGGGGCGCGGGCTATATTTGAAGCTGAACGCCTGGGCGTGCTTCACGGCGCGGACGAGCGCCAGTGTCTCCGCGAAGTCGACGTCGGTTTCGCCGGGGAAGCCCACGATGAAATCGCCCGAGATGGCGATGTCCGGCCGCACCGCCCGCACACGCTCGATCAAGCGCATATAGCCGGCGACGTCGTGGCTGCGGTTCATCGCCTTGAGGATGCGGTCCGATCCGGCCTGTACCGGCAGATGGAGGAACGGCATGAGCTTGGGCACCTCGCCATGCGCGGCGATCAGCGCGTCGTCCATGTCGTTGGGATGGCTGGTCGTGTAGCGGATGCGCGCCAGGCCCGAGAGCCCGTCCAGCGCGAGGATAAGGCCGGCGAGGCCCTGGCGCCGGCCGCGCTCGTCCTCGCCCTGCCAGGCATTCACATTCTGCCCGAGCAGGGTAATCTCGCGCGCGCCCGCATCGACCAGCGCCCTGGCTTCGTCGACTATGGCGCGCCACGGCCGCGAGATCTCGGCACCGCGTGTGTAGGGTACGACGCAATAGGTGCAGAATTTGTCGCAACCCTCCTGAACCGTGAGGAAAGCAGTCGGTCCTTGGCGGTGGCGCTTCGGCAGCGCGTCGAATTTGGAGATCGCCGGCATGTCGGTGTCGAATGAGCGGCGGCCGGCGACCGCCTCGGCAACGAGGCCGGGCAGGTTATGATAGGCTTGCGGGCCGACGACAATGTCGACCGCAGGCGCGCGACGAGGAATTTCCTCACCCTCGGCCTGCGCGACGCAGCCGGCGACCGCGATGATCGGCCGATGTTCGCGCTCCGCCCTGGCGGCGCGCTTAACGATACGGCCGATGTCCGAATAGACCTTCTCCGCGGCTTTCTCGCGGATATGGCAGGTGTTGAGCACGACGAGGTCTGCATCCTCGGCGCTCGTCGCCGCGCGCATGCCGTCGGCCTCCAGCAATTCGGCCATGCGGGCGCCGTCGTAAACGTTCATCTGGCAGCCGAACGACTTGACGTGAAAGCTCTTGGGGACGGGACGCGACATGTCGGCGCCCATAGCGGATGCCGGCTGGAAGAGAAAGGGCCGGCCCCATTCGCTCGACGCCGCGGGGCGGCGACTGCACAGCGGCGAACGATGGCGCGTCAGCGTGCCAGGGTCGCGGCGATTTCGCGGTGCGCCGCCGCGGCGAGGAGCTTGCGGTCTTCGATCGGGGGCAGTGGCGGGAGGAAGCGAAGCGTGCAGGCGAGGGCGCCGCGGCGGCTCAGAACCTTGCGCGCGTTGGGACCCAGATCCTCGTCGCCGGTCCAGCAGATCTCCACGGCGGCATCACCATAGTCGATCGTCACCGGCTGAACGACGATGCCAGGCGGAGGCGGCGCGACGGAAGCGAACAGCGCGGGGCGGAAGGGGAGGAGGCTGACGCCGTCTCCGGTCGTCCCCTCGGGAAACAGGGCGATCGGCTCAAGCGAGACCAGCGCGGCGGCCAGCTGATCCGCCTGCCCGCGGGCAGCCCGCCGGCTTTGCCGATCGATGAAGATGGTGCCGCCGATCCGGGCAAGCATTCCAACAAGGGGCCAGGCGCCGACATCGTCTTTCGAGACGAAGGCGGTATGCGTCGCGCCGCCGAGGGCCAATATATCGAGCCAGCTCACATGGTTGGCGACATATAAAACGCCCCGCCGCACGGGTTGGCCCTCCACCCGGACGTCGAGCCCGATCGCCTCGCCGAACCATTGCAGGAAGAAGCGCCGCCAGCCGATGTGCCGCCTGAATGGTCCGCTAATCGCATAGCCGACCAGGCATATCGCGATGATCGCCAGCCCCAGCGTGCTGCGAAGGAGGAATCGATGCCGGACCAAGCTGCGGCCTATTTCGGCCGGTTGTTCGATACGCCGTAGAGTTCGAGCCGGTGATCGACGAGGCGGAAGCCGAGCTTGTCGGCGATCTTGCGCTGTAGCTCTTCGAGTTCGCGATCCACGAACTCGAGGACTTCGCCCGTCTCTACGTTGATCAGGTGATCGTGATGTGTCTCCGCGGCGGCCTCGTACCGCGCACGACCGTCGCCGAAATCATGCCGCTCCAGAATGCCCGCATCCTCAAACAGGCGGACCGTCCGGTAGACCGTCGCGATCGAGATGCCGGGATCGACCTCGGCCGCTCGGCGGTGGAGCAGCTCGACATCCGGATGATCCTCCGAATCGGAAAGGATTCGCGCGATCACCCGCCGCTGCTCGGTAATCCGGAGGCCTTTTTCGGCGCAGAGCTGCTCGATGTCGATTTTTCGCGTCACGGGCCCTTGTTATCCGCTATGCGACACAAGAGACAAGGCCCGCGCAAGACATTGCCGATAAGAAGAAGGGGCGGAATGGCCCGCCCCTCTCCTGAACGTCCTCCGCTGTCGGCGCTCAGCGCGAACGACGCTTCGTCCCGAGACCGATCTTCTTGGCGAGCGAGCGGCGCTGCTCGGCATAATTGGGTGCGACCATCGGATAGTCCGCAGGGAGGTTCCATTTGGCGCGATATTGCTCGGGAGTCAGTTGATAGTGGGTCATGAGGTGGCGCTTGAGCATCTTCAGCTTCTTACCGTCCTCGAGACAGACAATGTAATCCGGCTTGATCGAGGCGCGGATCGACACGGCCGGCTCCTGCTTCACTTCAGGCTCGACGAGGTCGTCGCCCAGCGAAGACAGAGCATTATGGACGTTCTGGATCAGCAAAGGCAGATCCGAGACCGCGACGCTGTTGTTGCTGACATGGGCGGAGACGATATCGGCAGTGAGCGCGATCAAGGTCTCTGAAAGGTCATTATCATCTGGCATTTTTGGGCCCTTATATAATGGAAAATTAAACTAGCTTTATGTTTACGAAATTCGACGGCATCCTCAATTTGCCTGTGCCCCCATCGCACGCGATTTGCAATGATATTTTTGAGTGAATAGCTTCACGAGCCTATAAGAGAACAGGACAAGGTCAGCGCGTCGTGCGACTGCCCGTCAATTCCTCGATAATAAGCAGGCCGACGGCCTACGATGTCGAACCCAGCTCTTTTATACAGTTTAAGCGCCGGATTATTGTGGCGTACTTCAAGGTGGATTCGAAAGCCGTCACGCGCGCGGGCGATCTCGAACGAGCGTCGGACCAGCGCCATGCCAACTCCGCGCTGCCGATATGGGGGAGCGACGGCAAGCAGCAGCAGTTCTGCCTCGTCGGCGACGATCCTGTTGAGCGCGAAGCCGGCCGGCTGCTCGTCGATCCTGGCGATAGAAAGCCACACGCCGGGAAGAGCCATCATCGACAGGGTCTGTAACTCGGTCCAGGCTTCGCCATGGCCCGGGTCGAACGCCACCTTCATCAGCGGCATCACCTGATTGATCGCTTCGATCCCGCTTTCCACGATATCTATCATGTCGAAGGCAGCCTGGCGTCGGCCCCGCGGCCGTAGATCGGATTCGGCGCCAGTTCGCGCAGCGATGCGGGGAGCAAGACGGCATCGGCCGCACGCGGATGGGCGTCCCGCGCGTTTCCGCTTCCGCGCGCGCCGACGAGTTCGGAGGCTCCGGGCCCGAAGACATCGCGATCGGGAATCGCGGCGGCGGCCGCGGCGGGCGGCAAGGATGCGAGTTCCGACAGCGGTTCCAACGCCGAGGTCGCAAAGCGCTGCACGAACAGTTCACCATGGCCGCCGATCAGGGCGACCGCTAATGTCGCGTCGCCGGAAGAGGCAGCGGCGGCGATGACCGCCGTCGAGGAATAGCCGCGCACCGGCACGGACCAGCCCAGCCCCAGCGCGCGCGCCGCAGCGAGACCGACGCGCACGCCCGTGAAGCTTCCCGGCCCGCAATCGACCAGGATCGCCTCTGCGCGTCCGCCGTCGGGGAGTTCTGCGATCATCGGCATGAGACGCTCGGCGTGACCGCGGCCGACCAGTTCGTGAATTTGCGCGACGATCGCGTCGTCCTCGATCAACGCGACCGAGCAGGCAGCTGTAGCCGTATCGATGACCAGCGTTCGGGGCATGCCCTCAGAAGATCTCGTCGAACGCCTCGACCGGCTGCGGCCGCAGGCGTTCGAAGATCGTTGCACTGTCGCCGAAACCGAGAAATCGGGGAGGACCATCGGCGATGCCGCTGCGGTCAGGCACGTGACCGAACAGCGAACAGAGACTTTCGTGGGACAGCACAACTGCCATCGCTTCCCCCGACGCCGGCGTCGACCTGTTCAGGTTGCCCGAACCTCTGTCACCTCTGGAACATAATGCTTCAGCAGGGTTTCGATCCCCTGCTTGAGCGTGGCGGCCGAGGAGGGGCAACCCGAACAGGCGCCCTGCATGGCGAGGTAGACGGTGCCGCGCTGGAAACCACGATAGATGATATCGCCGCCGTCGCGCGCGACGGCCGGACGGACGCGCGTCTCGATTAGGTCCTTGATCTGGGCGACGATGTCGGCGTCCTGGGGGTCGTCGGTGACGTCCTCCTCGTCGATCAGGATATCCGCTGCGGAACCGACACGAAATAACGGCGCGTCGGACGCGAAATGATCGAGCAGGACACCCAGCACCTGTGGCTTAAGCGCCCGCCAATCCGCGCCTTCGCCCGCAGTGACCGAGATGAAATCCCGCCCGAAAAAAACGCCGGCAACGTCGCCCAGCGAAAAGAGCGCCTCCGCCAGCGGAGAGGCTGCAGCCTCCTCGGCGTCGGCGAAATCGCGCGTACCCGCTTCCATGACCGCCCGTCCGGGCAGAAATTTTAGCGTAGCCGGATTCGGCGTCGGTTCGGTTTCGATGAACATGACTGTCATTTGGGGTGCAATCGCAGGCGGATCAAGCCATTCCTTGAGCGCCGCCCGCGCTAACTTTTAGGCTTGGCCGGTGGGATCGGCTCATAACCCTGCTGATATTCTATCTGGGCGGTTGACCGAGCGCGCGCCACTTGGGCGCGGCTTTCCGCGGCGAGATCTTTGCGGCGAACCATCTCTGCGGCGACGCTGCGTCCGATCGCCGGGGGCGTGGGCGAAGCTTCCCGGCTCACAATGACGCTGGCGATGAACTGCCCATCCGCCGGAAGGACGAATGGTTCGCCGGGCGGCAATGCCTTCACGGTCTTGACGATCTGCGGATCCAACCGGGCCGTGTCGATCACGCCTTTGGCGCGCGTATAAGCGAGACCGAGCCGGTCGAGCCCCGCCGCCACCGCTTCGAGCGAATGGGCGTCCTTGAGCGCCAGCAGCTTGCGGGGGTCCTTGGGGGGCGTGAACTGGATCTGGTCGAGAACCAGCCGCTCGCGGCCCCCGAACTGGCTCGGGTTGCTCGCTATATAGCGCTGAACGTCGCCGTCCTCGGGCAACGGAACGGTGGCTGCGATCTTCTGGCCGAGCAGGCTGACCAGCAAATTCTCGTCGAGCCGGCGCTGTTGGGTGACATAATCCGGGCTCTTGTCGAGTCCCTCTTCTCGCGCCCTCTGCACGATCAGCTTACGGTCGATCAGGCGCTGTAGCACCTGACGGCGTATCTGGTCCCGGTCAGCGCCTGCGGGAATGCTGACGCCCTGCAATTCGGCGTTCAGTTCCTGTAGCGAGATTTCCTCACCGTTGACGATGGCCAGGATCTGACCTTTTGGCGTCTTGGTGCAGCCTGCTGCGCACAAAGCGATGAAAACAGCGCCGCCGAGGAGTGCGGTTTTTCCTGTCATTTCATCCCCCGGCGATTACCGATGACGGCGCGCCCTTCGTGCTACATGATTGCCAGCCCGAGGGACAAGCCTATATGCCAGGGGAAATGCTGGGAGGGCATGGAATTGGAAACAGTTTACGATTGGGTCACGGTCGCGATCTTCGCGGGCCTCGTTGTGCTCTTTCTCCAGCGATCGAGCTCCGATCACCCGCCCCCGGATTCGCTGTGGCAGTATCTCGGCGCTTCGGTCGGGTGCATGGTCGGGAACTATTTCGGAAACGAGGCTGTGGAAGGCAAGGGTATAGTTTATCATCTGCTCGGCGCCGGGGTGATCCTGGCAACGCTCGTTTATATTCAGATCGCGTTGCGCCCGTTCGCCAAGCCTAAAGACTGAGGGGCAGGCCAGAACCGCCGCGCTCCCCGAGCAGCAGGCGGCGGCCCGACAGTGGTAAATTCTCAAGGAACGGCGCGATGAAACGACCGAGCACCGCCAGCGCGCTTCGGTCGTCGGGGGCGGAGGTCGAGAGGCGGATCAGCACGCCGTCGGGGACTCTCCCCTTGAGATTCTCCTTGGCCACTGCCCAATGTTGCTGCCACCATCGCGTGGGAAAGTCGTTGCCGATCCGGGTCCAGTAGATCAGCTGCTCGACGCGGCTGACGCTTTCCGCCGATATAAAATGACCGGGCACGGTCACGCCGTGACCTGCGGAAAGAGGGATGATCATTTCACGCAGGAGCTGATAGCCGGCGGCTGGATAGCAGGCTTCGGGCCGATGCACCTGAAGCGTCCCGTCCTGGGTGCCGCTATAGGCGATCAGCAGCATGACGGGGAGCTGGGTAGGGGAGCGGTAATAGCGGGTGATGAGGTTGGTGTAGAAATGGTCGCTGCGCTCCTCGGACGAGGGCAGCACGAGGCCATCGCTCCGTTCGAAGGTCCAGTCGGCGACCCGCTTCGGGAAAAGCGGGTCAAGCCGCTGTTCGCCGATCATCCGGAAAGCCTCTGTCGGCCGCCGCGAATTGGCGGCGAGCGCCACGCCAGCCATGAGCCCGCCGGCTATCATCGCCCGGCGCGTCACGAGGGGGCCGCTCATCTCCCCGCCAGCCTGCGCCGCAGCGGCGCCGCCAGCGCGTCGACCGCGAAGATGCCGAGTACCGAGAAGACGAACAGGGCAAGCCCCGACAGATTGTGCAGGAACCCCTGTGCCGCTTCTTCGCCGAGATGATGGGTAATGAGGAGGAGCGCGAGAATCCTCGCAAAATTGGCGGCCACCGCCACAGGTATGATCGTCAGCATCAGAAACAGCGCATATCGCCAATTCGCCTTGTGGCGGACATAGACGTAGAAAAGGCCGACGGCGGAAAGGCTGATCAGCGAATTGAGCCCGGCGCAGGCCGCCAAAACCAGCAGCTGGTACTGGCCGATGACGATCATGACCCCCGAACCCGCGATCGGATAGCCGAACTGGTGCAGCAGCTCGATGGCGGCCTGCGAGATGGCAATCTTCAGCGGCTGGGTGATGATTACGACCACCGTGTCCGGCGGCGGAAAGACGAAGAGGAGATAGACGAGCGGGAACCACATCAAGCCCATCGAACGCGCTCCCACCAGCCAATAGGCGGTGATGACGAGCAGTCCGTACATCGCGAGACCTTCGACCTCGATGACGTTGATGATCCGCGCAAGCGCATAGGTCGGCAAAAGCGCGGTATAACCGAGCATCGCGATCCAGCTCCGGCCGGGCGACGCCTGCAGCCGGGCCGCGCTCCACAATCGCCAGATCAGCCAAAGTCCGCTCGCCAGCACGATGGGCCCATGCGCGCCCTGCTCGGTCGACCAGCTTTGACGGGCGACGCCCGCCATGGTCGGCAGAATGAGCAAGGCGCATCCGAGAGCGAGAAGCAGCCAGGCTGGACCCGAAGCGGCCGGCGCCGATCGTCCGGCTGGCGGGCGCCTATGCGGTCCGGCCTCGCCGCTGATTTCCCTCGCTCGCTCGATCGACATGCCGCGCCCGCCTCAAGCCGTATCGATAGCCGATCGCTGGAAAGCCGAAAAGGCGGCCCCCTATCGCTCGCTTGCGGCGCCGGGACGGCTGCGGGCCGGATCAAGTCCGGCTCGAGAACGGCCTTCGCGTCCGCCGATTTTACCGCAGCCACCACGTCCTGCCCGCCGTGCCGGACTTTCACCGGCGCATTCCCCTCCTGCGATGGGCCCCACTTCAGCGGGGTCCCTGCCGACGTAGCGAGCGCACGCTAGCTGTAAGCCTCCAGGAGTCCAGCGGAGAATTCAGCGCCAATGACGATCCGTGCTGCTCGCCGGACGGTTGTAGACAACTGTTGCGCTGCAGCCACAGCCTCGCGCTAGAACCGGGCTACGTCGTAGATGCGGTCCAGATCGCCCTGCCACTGGCCCTTATAGAGATCGAGCAAACGCTCCGCCGGTGTCTTGCCCGAAGCGACGATCTCCCGTAGCGGCGCGAGAAGGCCGGTCTCGTCATCACCCGCGCCGTTCAGGCGCGCGCGCGCGCGCAGGCCGGATTCGGCGATGTCGAGTATGGTCGCGCCAAGCGCCTGCAGCGTGCGGCCGCGCGGCCCCTGGGCTCTGAGGCCCAGCCGCGGCACCTCGGTTCGGATGCGGCGATGATCCTCGATCGTCCAGTGCTTGACCTCGTCCCACGCCGCTTCGAGCGCGGCATCGTCGTAGAGCAACCCGACCCAGAGCGCGGGCAGCGCGCAGATCCGTTCGTGCGGGCCGCCATCGGCGCCGCGCATCTCGAGGAAGCTCTTCAGCCTTACTTCGGGGAAAGCGGTCGAAAGATGATCGTTCCAGTCGGCCAGGGTCGGCTTCTCGCCTGGAAGGACCGACAGCCGGCCATCGAGAAAGTCGCGAAAGCTGAGCCCGGCGGCGTCGATATAGCCGTCACGGAACACGAAATACATCGGCACGTCGAGCATATAGTCGGCATAACGCTCATAGCCGAAGCCATCCTCGAAGACGAAAGGCAGCATGCCGGTGCGATGGGGATCGGTGTCCGTCCAGATATGACTGCGATAGCTGAGGAAGCCGTTGGGCTTGCCTTCCAGAAAGGGCGAGTTGGCGAAGAGCGCGGTGGCGAGCGGCTGGAGCGCGAGACTGAGCCGGAACTTGCGCACCATATCCGCCTCGCTCGCATAGTCGAGATTGGTCTGAACGGTGCAGGTACGCAGCATCATGTCGAGGCCCATCGTGCCGACGCGCGGCATGTGGCGCAGCATGATGCCGTAGCGCCCCTTGGGCATGATCGGTAGCTCTTCGCGGGTCTTGTCCGGCCAGAGGCCGAGCCCGAGGAAGCCGATGCCCAGCCGATCGCCGATCGCCTTGACCTGTTCGAGGTGGCGCGCGGTCTCGGCGCAGGTCTGGTGGAGATTGTCGAGCGGTGCGCCGGAAAGCTCGAACTGGCCGGCGGGCTCGAGGCTGACATTGCCGTCGGGACCCGCGAGGGCGATGATGTTGTCGCCTTCGTAGACCGGTTCCCAGCCGAATTTGGTGAGCCCGATCAGCAGCGCGTGGATGCCGCCTTTCTCCTCATAGGAAGGCGCGCGATGCGAATCCTCGAAAAAGACGAATTTCTCATGTTCGGTGCCGATCCGCCAATTTGTCTTTGGTTTTTCGCCCTTTGAGAAGACCGTTAACAGATCCGCGCGCGATTCGATCGGCGGCTCTTCTCCAGCGGCGGCTTTGCGGGTGCTCATCGCGCGGCCCATAGCGGACCGATCGGTACGTTTCTAGCGCGATTCACCGCCAGTCTCCGGCTAGGCCCATCCATAGCGACACCGCCGCAGCCATCGCCGTATCGGCGCGGAGGATGCGCGGGCCGAGCGATATGCCGATCGCCTGAGGCAGGGCGCGAATCGAAGCGCGTTCCTCGTTGGTGAAGCCGCCTTCGGGGCCGATCAGGATCGCCGCTGGGCCGGGCTCCACGGCCTGCGCCATCGGCGTGCCGCCTTCCTCATCGGCGAAGATCAGAGCGCGATCGGCCGGCCAGTCCTTTAAAATGGTGGCGAGCTTCGCCGGCTCGTCGAGGATCGGCAGCGCGGTGCGCTCGCACTGTTCCGCGGCCTCGATCATATGCGCGCGGAGGCGCTCGAGATTGAGCCTGTCGACGATCGTCCGCTGTGTGACCACCGGCCGGAACCGCGCGACCCCGAGCTCGCAGGCCTTTTCCGCCACCCAGTCGATCCGGCCCTTCTTGATCGGCGCGGCGAGCAGCCAGAGGTCTGGCACCGCTTCGCGCTCGCGCATCAGCGCCTCGACACGAAGCGAGACGGCGCGCTTCGCCACCTGCTCGATCACCGCGCGCCATTCGCCGGTGCGGTTGTCGAACAGCGCGATCGCGTCGCCGGCCTTCAGCCGCATGACGTTGGTCAGATAATGCGCCTGGCCGCCGTCGATCGTCAGCGCCTGTCCTTCGGCGAGGGGCTGGTCGACGAACAGGCGGGTGGGGCTGGCGGGCGGCCAGGCGGGGGTCTGGGCCATGGGTCTTCCGGCGGATGGTCTTTTGTCCTACCTGCCGCCCATGGCCAGCGAAGTCGAGGATAACCTGCCCGATAGCGAGTTGCGGGGTGTTGCGGGGCTGCTGCCCGCAGGCCTTCGATCCTACTGGTTTCTTGCCCGCTTCGATCGACCGATCGGCAGCTGGCTGCTGTTCTGGCCGGGAGCCTGGGCAATCGCCCTGGCCGGCGGCGCGGCGCGGCGCTGGGACCTGCTCCTGTGGATGGGCGTGGGCGCAATCGTCATGCGCGGGGCGGGTTGCGTCTATAATGACATCGTCGACCGCGATCTCGACCGCAAGGTGGCACGCACCGCCGGCCGACCGCTGGCGAGCGGGCGGCTGACCCTGAAAGCGGCCTGGGCCTTTCTTTTTCTGCTCTGTCTGATCGGACTGGTGGTCCTGCTCCAGTTCAACCTGCCCGCGGCGACGAGCGCGCTCGCCAGCCTGTTCGCGGTTGCGCTCTACCCGTTCATGAAGCGGATCACCTGGTGGCCGCAGGCCTGGCTCGGTCTGGTCTTCTCCTGGGGCGCGCTGGTCGGCTGGCCGGCGATCACCGGCGGCTTCGCACCGACCTTGTGGCTCCTGTATGCCGGCAGTGTCTTCTGGGTGATCGGCTATGACACCATTTATGCCCTGCAGGACATCGAGGACGACGCATTGGCCGGCGTCAAATCCTCGGCGCGCGCGCTAGGGCGCAACGTCCGCGCGGGCATAGCACTCTGCTATGCGGCCGCGCTCGTCTGCTGGGCGGCCGCCTTTTGGCAGCTACGCCCGCAATTGCTCTCAACCGCCGCGCTGCTGCCGGTCGCCATCCATCTGCTATGGCAGGTGGCGGCGTTGGCCGCAGCCGATCCGGCCGACGCGCTCGCCAAATTCCGCGCGAATCGTTTCGCCGGGCTGCTGATGTTCCTCGCCTGTCTGGTGGTGGGCAGCACGGCATGAGGCTCGGCCATCGGATCCATGTAGATGTTCGAATGAAGGCGACCGCCGGCTGGCCCTTGGCGCAGCAATGATCAGGGGAGCCCGACCATTTTGGACCAAATCACCGGCAGGGGTGCTTGACCCGGCGGCCGCCTTCGAGCCATCCTTGGCATGCAGGAATTGTGTCGGCGACAAGCTTTTCGCCAACGGCCCAATAGGCGATCCTGCGGAGGAAGACTTTGCCGGGCATGGACGGCCATGACGATCGATACCGTTCTCAAACGCCCCGATCGCTGGGCGAGGGTGATGAGTTGGGCGACGCTCGCCGGCGTTGAATTTGGAATGATCGGGCCGTTCGGCAGCTACGCGTCGAACATTTTCACCCGCACGGCCTATTGGACCGGGCTATTCTGGGTCGGTAGCGTGGTGCTCTGGCCCTCTACGGTCTCAGCCTTGCGACACGGGCCACGCCATGGGTTCCCGCCGTTGTTCTCGATGGCTGCAATCGTCCTGCTCGCCTGTGTTCCGCTGGCGATGGCGGGCGCAGTGGCGACCTATCTATGTTGGCCCAACCGCGCCGCCGGGATGCGGCCCCTCGAATGGTATTGGCTGACGCTGTCGGTGGCGCTCCCTGCGATGGCTGGGCTGGTATGGCTGGAACTCGGCCGAACGGACTTGCTTCGGTTACGGCCGGGTCCGATGGCGAAGGAGGCCGAGGCGCAAAATCCCCTACCGCCGTCCACGCCGCTGCCCGCTCATATCCTCGACAGCGCGCTCTGCCTGCAGATGGAGGACCATTATGTGCGCGTGCACGGCGATCACCACTCGCATATGCACTTCGCGGTCATGCGCGACGTGATCGCAGCGCTGGGCAACGGACGCGGATTGCAGGTCCATCGTTCCTGGTGGGTAGCCCGCGACGCGGTGAAATATTGGTCCCGGGAGGGGCGTTCGGTGCAACTCACGCTGAACAACGGGTTGTGCGTCCCCGTGGCACGTAACCGGGTGGCGATATTGCGCGCGGAAGGCTGGCTCGACGCGAGCAGCGAAGTCTTGGCGGGGCGGAAGGATCCAGAAGCGCCGCGGCTGAGCGCCTGACTTCGGGCTCACGCAGACACGCCGGGATAGTCGAACGGAAAGTTTGGCGTCCGACAATCGGCCTCACAGTTACGGCATGTCGGCGCCGTTTCGTGACGACCATCCGCGAGCATCTGGCGAAAATTCTTCCGCCGCGGGTCATCCAACGCGGCGAGCAGGCCCGCCCGCTTCACATCGCCCGTCGGCATGCGCCGCGCGAAATCCTGGCAGCAAGCGACGATCGTTCCGTCGCAGTCGATGATCAGATCGTCCATGATCTCGGTGGTGCAGCGAATGTCCTTCGGCCCAATGGCGAGCTCGTGAAACAGCGTCATATCCTCTGCGCACCGGCTCGAAATCGGGTCGAAGACCACTTCGGCCGCGCCCTGCTGGAGGAAATGGTCTCGGATGAGAGTCAGCTCGTCGAGATTGACGCGCGTGACGGGCACGCTGACGCGCATCTTGCCCGGAAAACAGTCGAGTATCTGCCGATATTTGGGAAAGACGTTCTTCAGCCGCAGCGGCGCCATCAGCCGATCGTAGTTTGCCGCTCGCAGCGATTCGCAGTGGAGAGTGAGCAAGGACACGTGGCTCGCCAGTGCGGCGTGCTTTCCGGGATTAAACGCGGCCCCATTGCTGTTGATGTCGAGCATCACGTCCGGCAACCGCTCGCGCGCATATCGCGCGCGTTCGACGACCAGGGGGTCGACCAGGCCGTCGCCAAACAGACCGAAGCTCATGCAGAGCACCGACCAGCCCTGCTCGACGATCGTGTCTACAACGTGACGGAATATATCCATGTCCATCGTCACGCGCGGAACATGTGCTGTGCTGGCCTTTCCGGTGGGACAATGAAGGCAGGACGCGTTGCAGATCCCCGTGGTTCCCAGCGCGACGAAACGAAGTCCGGTCCGCTCTCCCGGCCGGCGCGAACGCAACTTGCCCAGGCGTCGGCGAGCGATGTGATTGGCGGGGTTGATGCCCGCAGCCGCGGCGTAGACGCTCCTCGCCGCCGCCACGCCCATGATCAGCTGCGTACGGCGGCCAAGGCCGTTCAGCATCGCGTCGAGCCGCCCTGTTTTCCCTTCGACGCGGTGAGCAGACCGCGTCATGGCACTGCGAGCCAATGGAAAATGCGGCATGGGCCGCCGCCGAGCATTCGGAAAGCCATCGCTGATCTCGTCTGATTGTCCGTCGATCGGCTCCTCGATGGCAGCCGGCGTCGCTGGCAACGGAAGTTTCGCGAATGGGCAAACGGGTCGCCGGGCGAACAGCGGTCTCTGCGGAAACGAACCTGTCCGTAAATTCGCCCACAGCCTTTACCTTCGCGCCGGCGCTACCTAAGTGGCCGACATGCTCAGCGTCACCGAAGCCGAAAGCCGTACCGCCGATATCGTCGATCTCGCCCGCAAGGCAGGGGCCGACGCGGCCGACGCTCTATATATATGCAACGCGTCGACCCAGATATCGGTGCGGCTGGCCGCGCTCGAGGACGTCGAGCGATCGGAAGGGGAGGAGATCGGGCTTCGCGTTTTCGTCGGCAGTCGGTCGGCAAGCGTCTCCTCATCGGACCTGTCCGGGGATGCGCTGACCGCGCTTGTCGAGCGCGCCACCGCGATGGCCCGCGAAGCGCCGGAGGATCCATATGCCGGCCTTGCACCTCAGGAGTTGCTGCTGCGGGCGTCCTCGGTCGACGTCGACGGCGACGACGGCGCCGATCCCGCACCGGCCGATCTTCGCGTGCGCGCCGACATTGCGGAGGACGCCGCCCGATCGATCATCGGAGTCACCAACAGCGAAGGTGCCGGCGCCTCGGCAAGCCGCACGACAATCGCGATCGCAACCAGCACGGGTTTTGCGCGCGGCTATACGACGAGCGGCTATGGCTGTTCGGCCAGCGTCATTGCCGGCGAGGGCAGCGGCATGCAGCGCGACTATGCCTATCATTCCGCGCGCCACGTCGCTGATCTGGAGGATGCGGCCGCGATCGGCCGCCGGGCGGGCGAGCGCGCGGTCAAGCGTCTGAACCCGGGCAAATTGTCGAGCGGGGCGATGCCGGTCGTCTATGATCCCCGGGTGGCCTCGGGTCTGCTTGGCCATCTCAGCGGCGCGATCACAGGCTCGGCGGTCGCGCGGCGGACCAGTTTTCTTCTCGACCGGCTCGGTGAGCAGGTCTTCGCCAAGGGGATCACGATATGCGACGATCCGCATCGGCCGCGGGGGCTGCGGTCGAGGCCGTTCGACGGCGAGGGCTTGCCGACCCGTCCGCGGAACCTCATCGCCGATGGCGTCCTGACGAGCTGGATTATGGATTCGGCTTCTGCGCGTCAGCTCGGTCTCCAACCTACCGGTCATGCGACGCGCGGCATCGGCGGCCCGCCCGGCGCCGGTGTGACCAATTTCTACATGGAGCCGGGCACGCTTTCGCCCGAGGACCTGATCGCCGACATCACACTCGGCGTCTATGTCACCGAGCTGATCGGCCAGGGCGTTAACCAGGTCACCGGCGATTATAGTCGCGGCGCCTCCGGCTTCGTGATCCGGGACGGGCAGATATGTGAGCCGGTCGCAGAGATCACCGTCGCCGGCAATCTCAAGGATATGTATCTGGCGCTGACGCCGGCTTCCGATCTCGTCTTTCGGCGTGCGATCGACGCGCCGACGTTGCGCATCGAGGGGATGACCGTCGCTGGCGCGTAAGGATCTTCTTGACGCGGTCAGTGCGGTCGCCGCCGAGGTCGGTGCAATGGCGCACGCGAGCTGGCGCGGCGAATTCAGGACTTGGGACAAGGTGCCCGGAAGTCCCGTTTGCGACATCGATCTGGCCGCCGACGCTTTGTTGCGCGAGCGGTTGAGGGCGCTCGATCCCGAGGCCGGCTGGCTATCGGAGGAAAGCGTTGATAGTGCCGACAGGCTCAATTGCGTCCGCGTCTGGGTGGTCGATCCGATCGACGGCACCCGGGATTATGTACGCGGCCGCGACGGATGGGCCGTGTCGATCGCGCTGGTCGAGGGAGGTCGCCCGTTGATCGGCGTGCTCGACGCCCCGGCGCGTGGCGAGCATTGGCGTGCGCTGGCGGGCGAGGGGGCGACGCTGAACGGCGAACCGATCCGTGCTTCCGATCGCGTGCATCTTCCCGGCGCGCGGGTTCCCGCCGATGTTCTGCCCCGCGCCGATGCCGATCTTATCGCCGTCGGCAAACCCAATTCGATCGCGCTTCGCATTGGCATGGTCGCGGCCGGCGACGCGGACCTCCTGGCGACGCTGCGCTGGGGTGCCGAGTGGGATATCGCCGCGGCGGCGCTGATTGCGCAGGAGGCCGGCGCGAAGGTCACCGACGCGCTGGGGCGCCCGCTACGTTACAACAGCACCCATGGCGAGCAGTTCGGCGTGCTGGCGACCGCACCGGCGATCCATGCGGCGGCGGTGGAGCGGCTGGCCATACGGGCGGGGCGAGCGGTCAAGGAGCGCTAGGGCTGCCGATCGCCGGACACGAAGACGGCATCCACCTCACACTCCCAGAGCTTCGGTCTCCGGCGGCACAATATGAGGCACTTCGTACGCTGTCGTGGCGAGCCGCCAGGTTAAAGGCCGAGCCGCGCGATTTCGATCTTGGGGCATTTGTCGACGACGGTTTGGAGACCCGCCGCCTCGGCACGGCGGATCGCTTCGTCGTTGAACACGCCGAGTTGGGTCCACACCGCCCTGGCGCCAGCGGCGATGGCGTCGTCTATCACTGGTCCGGCGGCGGCCGAGTTGCGAAAAATATCGACCAGATCGATGCCGCCCTCGATCTCGGAGAGCGTTGCGACGACGGTGCGACCATGAATGCTTTGCCCGGCAAGCTGCGGATTCACAGGGATCACATCATAGCCCCTGCCCAGCAGGAAACGCATCACGCCATAGCTCGCGCGGTCCGGCCGGTCGCTTGCGCCCACCATCGCGATCGTCTTCGTATTCCTCAACAGGTGGGCGATCTCGTCGTCGGTCTGCAGCGGCATGGGCGGCTCCTCTTCCTGCCTTAGAACGCGGCCGGCTTCGCCGGGTTGAGCCAGGCGATTAATTTTTCGGCGAGCGGCCTGAAAACCGCATCGTCGGCATCAGCGGCCGGTGGCGATCCGCTGTCCGATCGGCTGCGGATGTCGATGTCGAGGGGAATGCGGCCGAGAAAGTCGATTCCGATCGATTTCGCGGCCGCCTGCGCGCCGCCCTGTCCGAACGGATCCGAGACCTCGCCGCAATGCGGGCAGGCGTAGCCCGCCATATTCTCCACCATGCCGACGATCGGCACGCTCGCCTGGCGGAAGAAGTCGATCGCCCGCGTCGCATCGATCAACGCCAGGTCTTGCGGGGTCGAGATGATCACTACCCCCGCAGGCTTGTACTTCTGGACCATGGTCAGCTGGACGTCGCCGGTGCCGGGCGGCAGATCGAGGATCAAAAGGTCGACATCGCCCCATTCCGCGTCGATCAGCTGGCTCATCGCATTGGCGGCCATCGGCCCGCGCCAAGCGATCGCCTGTCCCGGCTTCACCAACTGCCCCATCGACAGCATCGGCACGCCGAGCGGCGAGATCACCGGGTCCATCTTCTGTCCCTGCGCGGTCGGTCGCGCACCTTCGGTGCCGAGCAGCCGCGACTGGGAGGGGCCGTAGATATCGGCATCGACCAGCCCGACCTTCCTCCCCATCCGCCTGAGAGCCACTGCGAGGTTTGCGGACAGGGTCGATTTACCCACGCCGCCCTTACCCGATCCGACCGCGATGATCCGGCGGCCACGCTTCTCGGCGGTCAGGGCGACCCGAGCAGCGTCTACTCCGGAGACGCTGAGCATCGCCTCCTTCGCCGCCGCCTCCAGCGTCTCGCGCGCATGGGCCGAAAAGCCGGTCACGTCGATGACCGCGCTGGCGGTGCCGTCCGAGAAGCTGGGCTCACCCGCCCTGCCCGATGCGATCAGGCCCTTTCCGCTGATCGGGTCGAGGATGGCGTCCAGCGCCTTGGAAAGCGAATCCGTTATGGTCATGGCCAGCCAGATATAGGTCGGGCGGGGAAAGAGCACTGTTTTTCCGCAGATCGCGCCTTATAATGCAGGTCATGAACGATAGAGAAAGTAGGATGTTCTCCCAGCCGCTGCTCAATGAAGGCGGCCCATGGGGCGCCGGAGGAGGGGCCGGGGGCGGAGGTGACGACAGCGGCAATCCTTGGAACCAGCCGCCGCGCGGCCGTGCTGGCCGTACCGCCGCCGGCCGTTCGGCGATCGACGAGTTGTTGCGTCGCGGCCGTGCCCGGTTCGGTAACCGCGGGGGCCGGGATCCGGACACGATCAAGCTGTTGCTTTGGGCTGCGGGCGGCCTGATCCTGCTCTGGATCGTCTGGACGAGCAGTCACCGCATCGATCCGCAGGAGCGCGGCGTGGTGACCAGGCTCGGCGCCTATGCGGGGACGCTCGAGCCCGGCATGCGCTTTTCATTCCCGGCGCCGATCGATGTCGTCACCAAGATCGATGTCGAAGACATCCGCCAGAAAGACATCCCTGCGAGCGGCACCAACAGCCAGAATCTGATGTTGACCGGCGACCAGAACATGATCGACCTGGCGTATTCGGTGCGCTGGAATATCCGTGATCCGGAGCTTTATCTCTATGAGCTGGCCGATCCCGACGACACTGTCGCCGAGGTCGCCGAGAGCGCGATGCGCGCCGAGATCGCACGGGTCGCCCTGAACGACGCGATGGGCCCGCAGCGCAGTCAGATCGAGGGGCGCGTCCAGCAGCGCATGCAGGAAATTCTCGACAGCTATCGCGCGGGCGTTCTTGTCCAGGGCGTGGCGATCAAGCAGGCCGATCCGCCTGCCGCGGTCGTCGAGGCGTTCAAATCGGTTTCGGCGGCGCAGCAGCAGGCGCAAGCCTATCTGAACGAAGCGCGCGCCTATGCGCAGCAGTTGGGCTCGAAGGCGGAAGGCGAGGCTGCGGCGTTCGACAAGGTCTATACGGAATATAAGCTCGCACCTGAAGTCACCCGCCGCCGCATGTATTATGAAACAATGGAGCGCGTCCTGGCCAAAACCGACAAGACCATCCTCGAAGCCCCCGGTGTGGTGCCCTATATCGCCCTGCCGCCGTCACAGCCAAAGGCGCAGCAATAATGAGCTTCTCCGACACTCTCGCCAGTCGCAACCTCATCGGCTGGGCGATCGGCGTGATCGCTGCGATCCTTCTGTTAAACAGCGTGGTTGCGGTGGTACCGGAAACCAAGCAGGCTCTGGTCGTCCGCTTCGGCAAGCCGGAACAGGTCTACAACGCCTATAAGCCCAATGAGGATTTCGGTCAGACCGGCGCGGGCGTCATCTTCAAGGTCCCCTTTGTCGATCAGATTCGCTGGATCGACAAACGCGTGCTCGATTTCGATATGGAGCGCCAGTCGGTGCTGTCGACCGACCAGCTCCGGCTGGAAGTCGATGCCTATGCGCGTTTCCGCATCGTCGATCCGCTGCGCATGGCGATCACCGCGGGCAGCGAGCGGCGCGTCAGCGACGCGCTGCGCCCGATCCTCGGATCGTCGTTGCGCAACGAGTTGGGCAAACGGCCCTTTGCGGCGTTACTAAGTCCCGAGCGCGGCCGGGTGATGGACAATATTCAGGATGGTCTCAACCGGGTCGCACGGCAATATGGCGCGGAGATCGTCGATGTCCGCATCAAGCGCGCCGACCTGCCTGAGGGTACGCCGCTGGAATCGGCCTTCAACCGGATGCGTACGGCGCGCGAACAGGAAGCCCGCTCGATCCTCGCCGAGGGCCGAAAACAGGCGCAGATCATCATGGCCGAAGCTGATGCCCAGGCCGCCGGTATCTATGCCGAAAGCTTCAACAAGGATCCGGACTTCTACAATTTCTATCGGGCGATGCAGTCCTATCGGATCACCTTCGGCACCGACGGCACGGAGGCCGCTGGTTCGGCGAACGCGATCCTGTCACCCGACAACGAGTATCTGCGGGAGTTCCGCGGACGGCGCTGAGGAAGGCGGAACGGCATCGTTCAACCGGGGTTCAGCGACCGAGGACGAACACACCGGTCCGAAATCAGGCACGGTAAGACAGGAGTTTCGAGGAGTTGGCAAAAGTGCGTTATGCCTATGCGATCACTGCGGCGCTGCTGGTGGGGGGCACCGGCGCGACCATGCTGATGCAGCAGCCCGTCGGCGCCCAAGTCGCCCAGAACGCTCCTGGGACGATCAACGCCGCGGCGCCGCGCTCCGGTGCGCCGATGAGCTTCGCCGATCTCGCCGCCAGGCTGCAGCCTGCGGTGGTCAACATCTCGACCACGCAGAAGATACAGGTAAAGGGCGGTGGCAACGTCTTCTCCGGCACGCCTTTCGAGGAGCTGTTCCGCCGTTTCGGTCAGGCGCCGGGGCAGGGCGATGGCCGGCCGGTCACCCGCGAGGCGACGTCGCTGGGCTCGGGCTTCATCATCTCGGCTGATGGCTATGTCGTCACCAACAATCATGTGATTTCCGCTGCACCCGAGGGCGGCGGCAATGCGGTGGTCAGCGCGATCACCGTTACGCTTCCCGACCGCAAGGAATATAAGGCGACGATCGTCGGCCGCGATCAGGCTTCCGATCTCGCGCTGCTGAAGATCGAGGCACGAAATCTTCCCTTCGTCCAGTTCGGCGATTCCACGCGCGTCCGGGTGGGGGACTGGGTCGTCGCGATCGGCAATCCCTTCGGCCTCGGCGGAACGGTCACGGCGGGCATCGTATCGGCGCTTCACCGCTCGATCGGCATAAACGGCCCCTATGATCGCTATATCCAGACCGACGCTTCGATAAATCAGGGCAATTCCGGCGGTCCGATGTTCGATTTGCAGGGCAATGTCGTGGGCATCAACACCGCCATCTTCTCACCGACGGGCGGCAATGTCGGCATCGGCTTCGCTATCCCCGCCGAAGAGGCCAAGCCGATCATCGATCAGCTGCGCACCGGCGAGCGCATCAAGCGTGGCTATCTCGGCGTCGGCATACAGCCGATGACGGAGGACATCGCCGCCAGCCTCGGTCTTCCCAAGGACCGCGGCGAGATCGTCGCACGTGTCGAGCCCGGAGAGGCGGCGGCGCGGGCCGGCATCCGCCAGGGCGATGTCATCCTGAAGGTCAATGGTCAGGACGTCAGCCCGGACAACACATTATCGTACATCATCGGCAAGACCCCGGTCGGCAGTCGCATGCCGATCGAACTGATCCGCAATGGCGAGCGCCGCACCGTCACGGTAACATTGGGTGAGCGTCCCCCCGAGGATCAACTCGCAGCGGCGGCCGATCCCGGAAGTCTGCCCGATGGGTCGGACGACGTCGCGCCGGGCGCACCCGATCAGGCGAGCCGCAACGCGATCGGCCTCGGCTTCCAGACGCTGACGCCGGACATCGCTCGCAGGCTCGGCGTCAATCCTACGATCAAGGGTGTCGTCATCAACTATGTCGATCCCTCGAGTGACGCCGCGTCAGAGGGCTTCCAGCCGCGCGACATCATCCTCCAGATCAACAATGTGCCGGTGACCACGGCGCAGGCCGCAGCCGCGCAGATCGAAGCCGCGCGCCGGGCGGGACGGCGCAAGGTTTTGCTGTTCGCGCAGCGCGGGAACAGCCAGCCGCGCTATATCGGCGTCGATCTCAAGAATTGAACCGTGTGAGAAAGGGCCGGCCGGAGCGATCCGGCCGGCCTTCGTCTTTTCGGTCGATCAGAAGCGGTAGCTGACCGTCGCGGCCACCGTGTGATAGGCGAACTTGCTGAAGCTGCGGCGGAAATCGGTGCCGCCGCCGTTGACGAGCGTGAACGGGCCGCCAGCGGGTCCGCCGCTGGCGCGGACGGTATAGTCGTGGTTCTTCAGTACGTTGAACAGGTAGAGCGCGCCGATCGAGACGCGGCCGACCCGCTGCTCGATGCCACCGCCATAGGTCCAGCCCCAGGCGTCCTTTTTCGATTTGCTCTCGGTGAACGTGTTCACGCCGTTGGTCGTCGAGAAGCTGTTGCGGATCTTGCCATAGGCGAGGCCTCCGGTTCCATAGACGAGTGTGCCTGTGCTGAGGGCATAGCCGGCTCGTCCGCGGACCGAGCCGTCATTCTTGAGCTTCGCCTTGATCTTGTAGGCGGCAGGCGTCGTGCTGAACGCCGACACGCTGTCATAGATATAGGTGCGGCCATAATCGACGACGGCACCTACGACGAAGCCGCTATCCCCAGCCCCGAGCTGATAGTCAAAGCCCGCATGGACGCGCCAGCTGGTGCCGTCCCCGTCCTTGGTGCATCCCGAAGCCGGTGTGCGCGAGGTCGCCGATCCGCCGCAGAAGCCTGGAGCGAAATTCGGGAAGGCGTCACTGAAATCCCCGTCCAGATTGCGGTCGAAGCCGATCGTCTCGTCTCCATCCGACGGCTGCCAGCCATAGCCGAGTTGGCCGCCGACATAGAAGCCGGTCCAGCCGGCTCCCGTCGTCTGCGCAGACGCGGCGGCGGCGCCCAGCGCGGCCAATCCGATTGCTGTGGATGTCAGAATGAAACGCATGATTATCTACCCTTTCTTCTGCCAAACGGCGCACGGGTAACGGTTCCTGCCGTAAAACGATCCCTGAGAGAAAGGTTCATCGTGGACTGTTGCGTCTGCGCAACGCGGCTTCTCGAGAGAGAGCCGCGTGGGGACGGAGCTTCGCTTTCCGTAGCGTCCTGTCTATTGACCGAAACTGCTGTCGCCCGCCCGCGTCACCGCCTCGCGTGCAGCGGCGAAGAGGGCGCCGGCCTTTGCTTCGCATTCGCGCTGCTCATAGGCGGGATCGCTGTCGGCGACGATCCCGGCCCCCGCCTGGACGTGGATTGCGCCGTCCTTAACCACTGCCGTGCGAAGGACGATGCAGCTGTCCATCGCTCCATCCGGCGAGAAATAACCGACTCCACCGGCATAGGGGCCGCGCGTCTCGGGCTCGAGTTCCGCAATGATCTCGCAGGCGCGGACCTTGGGTGCCCCCGATACGGTTCCCGCGGGAAAGCCGGCGAACAATGCATCCAGCGCGTCTTTCCCCGGCGCCAGCCGGCCGACTACGTTGGAGACGATATGCATGACGTGGCTGTAATGCTCGACGCTATAGCTGTCAGTCACTTCGACTGTGCCCGGAGCGGCGACGCGGCCGACGTCGTTGCGGCCGAGATCGAGCAACATGAGGTGCTCGGCGCGTTCCTTCGGATCGGCGAGCAGGCTGTCGCGATTTGCGCCGTCCTCGGCGGCGGTACGGCCGCGCGGGCGGGTGCCCGCAATCGGCCGGATCGTCACCTCGCCATCGCGCGCGCGAACTAGGATCTCGGGCGACGAGCCGATCAGGGCGAAGCCGGGCAGATCGAGGAAGTAGAGGAAGGGAGAGGGATTGATCCGGCGCAAGGCGCGATAGAGATCGATCGGGGGCAGCTCGAACGGCATTGCGAAGCGTTGGGCCAGCACGACCTGGAAGATGTCACCGGCAGCGATATATTCCTTGGCACGCAGGACCATGTCGCGATAGCGCAAGGGTTCGAGCTGCGGAACGGGCACGAGCGTCGCGGGATCGATCTCGCTGTGGGAGCGCGGTGGCAGCGGGCCGGCCAGCAGTGCCGCATGGCTCTCTATCCGCTCGAGCGCGCCGGCGAGCTTGGCGTCGGGCGTCCCGGCGCTGTCCGGCCAGAGCGGTGCAACCATCGTCAGCTGATCGCTCAGGCGGTCGAAGATCAGGATCAGCGTGGGTCGCGCGAACAGCATGTCGGGCAGGTCGAGCGGATTGACCGGTGGCCGGGCCAGCGTCTCGATCAGTCCGATCGTCTCATAGGCGAAATATCCGACAAGGCAGGCCAGCGCGCTTGGCAGACCTTCCGGCACCGGCATGCGGCAGGCCGAAACCAGCCGACGCATCGCCGTGAGCGCGTCATCCTCAACGGGTTCGAAGGCGTCCGGATCGACGGCCCAGCGACGATTGATCTCGGCGTTGCGTCCGCGTGCACGGAACAGCAGATCAGGGGCGAGGCCGAGCAGCGAGTGCCGCCCGCGCACGGCGCCGCCTTCGACCGATTCCAGCAGGAAATCGCCGCGACCGGGCCGGATCAGTTTGAGAGCGGCGGCGACCGGAGTGTCGGTGTCGGCCACTTGCACGCGCCAGACCAGCGCGGGCTCGCCGCGCTCGAGCGCTGCGAGCGCTGCCTGATCCGCTGCTTGATCCATCGACCTGAGTTACTGGCCGGAAAACTGGCGCCGCGCCGCCGCAATCGCATCGGGATAGCGGGCGACCTTCGCTTCCTGCTCGATCGCGCGCACGAACTGGCCGCCGAGCTCTGTCGACATGCCCTGCGAAAGTTCTGCCCTGCGCGCGTCAACCAGTTGCGGCACCACCGCGCCCGGCGTGATCGCGCTCAGGGTGGCGACGAACAGCGCGTCGGGGCGGCCACTGGTGAGCTTGGCCTTGCCGGGGCGCAACGAGAAGAGTGCCTGAAGCGCCTCCGGCACCTGAGCGCCGGCCTGTTGCGCGCGGGCGATGTCGAGCTCTGTCGCGGCCGCGGGTTGCGGCGCCGGGAGCGTGACGCCCGTTTCTGCGAGCGCCTTCGTCAGCGGTACGCCCCGATTGACCTTGGCGACGATCTGTTCGCCCGCCGCCTTCGCACGTGCGGTCGCCCGCTTGACGACGAGGTCACGTAAGACAGCATCTCGGACTTGCGCCAGCGGCACCGGTGAGGGGGGCACGATCCTGGCGATGCTGACCAGCGCGAATTGTTGATCGGGCGTCACCGTCTCGACCGAAGGGCGATCATCTGCATCCAGGGCGAAGGCGGTGCGCAGCAGCGCTGCCACCTCCGGCGGGGCTTTCCACTCTGGACGATCGATCGGCTTGCCGCTCGGCAGAAGGGGTGGGGTCTCGACGACGGTCAGCCTGTTGGCCGTGGCGACTTCGGCGAAGCTGGCGCCGTCGGCGATGGCGTCCTCGATCTTGCCGGCCAATTCCGAAAGCGCATCCTCGCTTTTCTGTTTGGTGACGGCGGCGACAATTTCCGGCCGCGCCTCGGCGAGCGAGCGAGCCGGCGTCCCGGTGATCGCGTCGACGCGAAGGACATACCACCCGAAAGCACCCTTTATCGGGCCCACCACCGCGCCCTTCGGCGCGCCATAGGCCGCGGCGGCGATCGCCGGATTGGCGAGCGCGGCATAATCCGCACGACTTTTCCCGGCGATCGTCGTGGCTTCCAGACCTATCTTGGCTGCCGCGGCGGCGAGCGGTGTACCGGCCCTGACCGCCGCCGCCGTCGACCGCGCGGCGGCCTCGTCGGCAACGATGACCTGCGCGAGCGTGCGGAGTTCCCGGGCCGCATAGTCGCTGGCATGATCGCGATAATATTCAGCGATCTCCGTTTCCGTCGGCACCGCTCGTGCCGCAACCTGGGCGTGACCGAACAGCGCGTAGCGCAAGGCTCGTGCCTCGGGCCGGGTATAGGCGGCGATGTTGGCGCGGTAGGCGGCGGCGAGTTCGGGCTCGGCCGGCGCGCGCGGATCGACAAAGGCGGCGAGCGGCAGGATGCCCACGCTGCCGACGCGCTTCTCGAGCAGGAGCTCGGCGTAGGGACGGGTGAAGGACTGGCCGACGGGTATACCACCTGTCGTCGGCACGAGGATTTGGCCCCGCAGCACATCGTTGGCGATGTCGTCGCGGAGGTCCTTCTCGCTAATCCGCGCCTGAGCGAGCTGAGCCCGCATCACCTGCTCGTCGAACTTGCCGGTCGGTCCGAAGAAGGCGGGGAGGGTGGCGATGCGGGCATCCACCAATCGTTTGCTGACGGCAAAGCCCTGATCGGTGGCCCAGCTCTCGAGCGCGCGCGTCGAGATCAACAGATCGGCCACTTTGTCGAAAAGCCCTGAAGCGACGAAATTTTGGTGCGTCAGCGTCGGCTGTTCGCGGCGGGCATTGTCGAATTGGTTCTGCTCGCGGCGCAGCAGTTCGGCCGCGGTGATGCGGTGCCCGCCGGCCTTCGCGATCACCGGCCCGGCCCCCGATCCACCGCCAATGCCCGGCCGCTCGACGCCGGTTATGATGAAGGCGACCATCACCAAAGCGAGGATGCCAAGGATCAGCCAGGAGGACAGGCCACGGCGGAAGAAGGTGAGCATCGGGGCGTCCCGTCTGAAGGTCACAGCAGAATGGGGCTGCAATAAGGTCCAAAACCGTTCACCGCAATGGCCGGAGGTTGCGCCGCTGGTCGCGCGCTCTTATGCGACCCGAACCAGAACCAAAGGGAAGTATGATGGCGTTGCGCAAGCTGGTTGCAGGCAACTGGAAGATGAATGGTTCGTTGGCGGGCTTGGCCGAACTTGACGGCATCTCGGCGGCGGCCGATGCGCAACCGCTTGTCGACGTCGCCATATGCCCGCCCTTCACCCTGATCGCTCCCGCAACGGCTCGCGCGCCGCGCCTGACAATCGGAGCGCAGGACTGCCACGGTTCGGCCAAGGGAGCCCATACCGGCTGTATCAGTGCCGGAATGCTGGTCGAGGCCGGAGCCCGGCTTGTGATCGTTGGCCATAGCGAGCGGCGGGGTGACCAGCATGAGACCGACGCGGAGGTGCGCGGCAAGGCGAGCGCCGCGATCGCCGCGGGACTCGTCGCGATCGTCTGCGTGGGAGAAACCGAATCGGAGCGCGACGCCGGTCGTGCGGTGGCCGTGGTAGAGGCGCAGCTTGACGGATCGATCCCGGTCGAAGGAGCAGGCGCAACGCTGGTCGTGGCCTATGAGCCGGTATGGGCGATCGGCACCGGCCGTACGCCATCGGTCGGAGACGTCGCCGAAATGCATGCAGCCATTCGCGCCCGGCTCATCGCGCTGTTGGGCGGCGCGGGTAGCAAGGTGCGAATCCTCTATGGCGGCTCGGTGAAGCCCGACAATGCGGCCTCCCTGATGGCGGTGGCCGATGTCGACGGGGCGCTGGTCGGTGGAGCGAGCCTGACCGCCGACCAGTTTGTGCCGATCATCGCGGGGGCCGCATCGGCTTCCCGATGAACGAGGCCGCGCGGCTCAAAGGTTGAACCGGGGGCCGCCATCGACTAGATGCGCGGCAACCTGAATTCGAAAGCGCCTGATGTTCACTTTTCTGCTCGTCCTTCACATCCTCGTCGCCGCGGCGCTCGTCGCCGTGATCTTGATGCAGCGATCGGAAGGTGGCGGGCTGGCGTCCGGCGGCAATCCTTCAGGTCTTATGAGCGCACGGGGCGCCGCGGATTTCCTAACGCGTGCCACCGCAGTCCTTGCGACGACCTTCGTCCTGCTCAGTATCGTCCTGGCCGCTATGGCGACCGTCGAGCGGGCGCCGCAGAAGATCGACACCTCGCTCGTCGGCAAGACCACGGCCCCGGCGCCGGCTCAGGCGCCCGCCGATCCGCTCGCGGCTGCGGCGGCTCAGGGCGGCGCGGAATCGAACGGCGCGTCTCCACGCTGATCATCCGATTGCTGCAACTATGTGGCCCCGCATGGTGACATGCGGGAGGCTCCATCCATTATTTTGACCGAAGCGGAGGCTGCACCTTGCCCTCTGCCCCCGAGCGAGGTTAGACCCATACTCCCATGGCGCGGTTCATTTTCATTACCGGCGGTGTGGTCTCCTCGCTTGGCAAGGGTCTGATGGCGGCAAGCCTCGCCGCGCTCCTCCAGGCGCGCGGCTATCGGGTACGCATCCGCAAATTCGATCCCTATCTGAATGTCGATCCCGGCACGATGTCGCCCTATCAGCATGGCGAGGTTTACGTGACCGACGATGGCGCGGAGACCGATCTCGATCTTGGCCATTATGAGCGGTTCACGGGCGTGCCCGGTCGCCAGTCGGACAATGTGACCTCGGGCCGCATCTATCAGACCATCATCCAGAAGGAGCGTCGCGGCGACTATCTGGGCGCAACCGTGCAGGTCATTCCGCACGTGACCGACGCGATCAAGGAGTTCGCGCGCACCGATGTCGACGATCTCGACTTTGTCCTTTGCGAAATCGGCGGCACCGTCGGGGACATCGAATCGCTCCCGTTCATGGAAGCGATCCGGCAATTGCGGAACGACCTGGGGCGCGGCAGCACCGTCTTCGTCCATGTCACGCTGGTTCCCTATATCGCCGCGGCCGGCGAGTTGAAGACCAAGCCGACGCAACACAGCGTGCGCGACCTCACCTCGCTCGGGATCCAGCCCGATGTGCTGGTCTGCCGCTGCGAGCGGCCGTTACCCGACAGCGAGCGCGCCAAGATCGCGCTGTTCTGCAATGTGCCGAAGGAAGCTGTGATCCCCGCGCTGGACGCGAGCAGCATCTACGCCGTTCCGTTGCAATATCATGCGGAAGGGCTCGATGATGCGGTGCTCGACGCCTTCGGAATCGCCGGATCGGACGATCCCGATCTCGGTCGCTGGACCGAGATCATCGACCGGCTGGAAAATCCCGAGGGCGAAGTGACGATCGGCGTCGTCGGGAAATATGTCGGGCTGCTCGATGCCTATAAATCGCTGCACGAGGCGCTGGTGCACGGCGGCATCTCCAACCGGGTCAAGGTCAACGTCAAGTGGATCGACGCGGAGTTGTTCGAGCAGGACGAAGGCGAGATCGCGGGACAGCTCGAGCCGATGAACGCGATCCTCGTCCCCGGCGGCTTCGGCGAGCGCGGTTCGGAGGGCAAGATCGCTGCGGTCCGATTCGCCCGCGAGCGCAAGGTGCCCTATTTCGGCATTTGCCTGGGCATGCAGATGGCCTGCATCGAGGGTGCGCGGAACACTGCCGGCATCGCCGGCGCGTCGACCACCGAATTCGGCGCGACCGCGGAGCCGGTTGTCGGCATGATCACCGAATGGATGAGCGAGGCCGGGCTGCAGAAACGGCAGGCGGATGGCGATCTCGGCGGGACGATGCGGCTCGGCGCCTATGAGGCCAAGCTCGCCGGCAACAGTCATGCCTCGGCGATCTACGGCGCCACGACCATCTCCGAGCGGCATCGCCACCGCTACGAGGTCAACGTCCATTACCGGTCGGCGCTCGAAAAGGGCGGGCTGGTCTTTTCGGGCATGTCACCCGACGGGGAGTTGCCCGAGATCGTCGAACGGCCCGATCATCCCTGGTTCGTCGGCGTCCAGTTCCATCCCGAGCTGAAGAGCAAGCCGTTCGACCCCCACCCGCTGTTCCGCAGCTTCATAGAGGCTGCGGTCAAGCAGAGCCGGCTGGTCTGACAGCCGGCCGGGCCCTCGCGCTGCCCCGTTGTCGGCGATGAACGGGTAGGGATCAGCCTGGCAAGCCGGGGATGACGGGATCGCTCGGCGCGCCCGGCTCAGGGTCGGTCGGAGACGGAACCGGAATGTCGACCGGCGTGTCGGCCGGAATTTCATCGGGCGGCGGCGGCTGGCTGGCCATGAGCATTCTCCTCTCCAGCCAAGAACGCGCGCGGGCCGTGCTCTATCCCGATCGCGTTCCCCGGCACGTCGCGGATTCCATCGGTGCGTCGAAATTCGGGACGGGCCGAAAACGCAAGCACCGGGATCTTTCGATCCCGGTGCCCCGTGACGATTTGTTCGCCGACCCCCTTGGCGAGCTCTACGTTGCCGGCCCTTTTCCGGCAGCGGAACTTCGCTATTTTCCCCGAACCATGGCCGCTTTTGTTATGCCGTGTTCCGTGCGACTTTCCTACAGCTGGTCCGTATTATTGTCATTGGCTTTCGAGATGGCTCCATACGAAACACGCGAAGTGTGTTTTCTTGGCAACAGAGACCGACCGGTACGTCCTCCGCCATCGCCCGATCGCCGCCGGCACGCGATACGCAAAGCGCTTCCCCCTCCCTTGATGAGGCTCTAGACAGCCGCGTTCCATCTGTTTCTCCTTCGCGAGTTCCACGATCGATGCGCCTGTCCCGCCATTTCCTTCCCGTCATGAAAGAGTCGCCGGCCGATGCGCAGATCGCCAGCCATAAGCTGATGCTGCGCGCGGGAATGATCCGCCAGACCGCGGCCGGCATTTATGCCTGGCTGCCGCTCGGCCACCGCGTGCTGCGCAAGATCGAGCAGATCGTCCGCGAGGAGCAGGATCGGGCGGGGGCGATCGAATTGCTGATGCCGACGGTCCAGTCCGCCGAGCTATGGCGCCAGTCGGGGCGCTACGAGGATTATGGGCTGGAGATGCTGCGGATCAAGGATCGCCACGATCGCGAGATGCTGTTCGGCCCGACGGCCGAAGAGGTGATCACCGCGATCTTCCGCGATTCGGCGAAGAGCTATCGTGATCTTCCGCGCACGCTATACAACATCCAGTGGAAGTTCCGCGACGAGGTCCGCCCCCGCTTCGGGGTGATGCGTGGCCGCGAATTCCTGATGAAGGACGCCTATAGCTTCGATCTCGACGTGGCGGGCGCGCGCCACAGCTACAACCGGATGTTCGTCGCCTATCTGCGCACCTTCAAGCGGATGGGGCTCGCCGCCATTCCGATGCAGGCCGACACCGGACCGATCGGCGGCGATCTCAGCCATGAGTTCATCGTGCTGGCGCCGACCGGCGAGAGCGAGGTCTTCTACGATGCGAATTGGGAGGCCGAGCGCGCGCTCGACATCGATGCCGAGGATGCGCCCGCGCTCCAGGCGTTCGTGGAGCGGCTGACCGCCGATTATGCCGCGACCGACGAGAAGCGCGACCTCGCCCGCGAGGCGGAGGCCGGCGACAGGCTCAAGCAGTCACGCGGCATCGAGGTCGGCCATATCTTCTATTTTGGCACCAAATATTCGAAGGCGATGGGAATGAGCGTCCAGGGTCCGGACGGCGCGCCCGTCGTCCCGGAAATGGGCAGCTATGGTATCGGCGTCTCGCGGCTGATGGGCGCGATCATCGAGGCGGGCCATGACGAGGCCGGGATCGTCTGGCCTGACGCGGTGGCGCCCTATGCGGTGGGTTTGATCAACATGCGGGCCGACGATGCACGCTGTGCCGCGGCGGCCGACGATCTCTACGGAAAGCTGCGGACCGCGGGAATCGAGACGCTCTACGACGACCGCGACGAGCGCGGTGGCGCCAAGTTCGCGACGATGGATCTGATCGGACTACCCTGGCAGATCGTGATCGGACCCAAGGGACTCGACAAGGGCGTGGTCGAACTCAAGCGCCGCGCGACGGGCGCGAAGCTGGAGTTGTTGGTCGAGGATGCGATCGCGAAGGTGGGGGGATGACGCCCCATATGTTCACCGCCTCCCGAGGCGTGAGAGGACAGGGGGACAGGTGATCCTCTCGCGCTACGAGCGGATGATCGCCAAGCGCTACCTGTTGCCCGGCAGGGGGGAGGCGTTCATCTTCCTGGTCGCGTCGATCAGCCTGGTCGCGGTCGCGCTCGGGGTCGCGGCGCTGATCATCGTGATGAGCGTGATGAACGGTTTCCGTGCGGAGCTGTTCGAGAAGATCGTCGGATTGAATGGCCATGCCGTGGTGCAAGGCTATGACGGCCGGCTCGACGGATGGGCAAGGATCGCGGACGAGGCCCGCCGCTTGCCCGGCGTCACCTCCGTCACGCCGCTGATCGAGCAGCCGCTGATGGCGGCAAATTCGGGCCGGGTCGAGGGCGTGCTCGTGCGTGGCATGACGGTCCACGATATCCGCACCAATTCGGTGATAGGCGGCAAGGTTGTGCGCGGATCGCTGACGGCGCTCGTGCCGGGGTCGAACAAGGTCGCGATCGGCGCGCGGCTCGCCGAGCAGCTCGGCGCCGATCTCGGTAGCTCGATCAGCCTGATCAGCCCGCAGGGGCAGAGCACCCCGTTCGGGACCGTGCCGCGCATCGTCTCCTATCAGGTGGCGGCGATCTTCGAGGTCGGCGTCTACGACTATGACAAGGCCTTCGTCATCATGCCGATGGCCGATGCGCAGACGTTGCTGATGCTCGGCGATTCGGTCGGCATGATCGAGATCGACACCGTCGACCCTGATCGCGTCGCAGAGATTTTGGCGCCGCTCAAACCCCATCTACTCATGCGGGGCGAGATTCGCGACTGGCGCGACCTCAATTCGTCGTTGTTCGAGGCGCTGGCGGTCGAACGGGTGACGATGTTCATCGTCCTCTCGCTGATCATCCTCGTCGCTGTGTTCAACATATTGTCGTCGCTGATCATGCTGGTCCGCGCCAAACGCCGCGACATCGCGATCCTTCGGACGATGGGCGCGTCGCGCGGCGCGCTGATGCGGATTTTCATGATCGTCGGCACGGTGATCGGCATGCTCGGTACCGGCACCGGCATCGTCCTCGGTGCGGTCTTCCTTTTCTATCGGCAGGCGGTGGTCAATTTTGTCCAACTCGTCACCGGCCAGAATCTTTGGGACCCGTCGATCCGGTTCCTGACCGAACTGCCCGCCAAGAGCGATCCCGTCGAGGTCACGCTGATCATCGTCATGGCGCTCGGCTTCAGCTTCCTCTCGACGCTCTACCCCGCATGGAAGGCGGCGAGCACCGACCCGGTCGAGGTGCTGCGCTATGAGTGACGTGCTCGAGCTCCGGCGGGTGAGCCGGACCTTTCATCAGGCCGACGTGGCCATCGAGGTATTGCGCGAAGTCGACCTGACGATCGGCCCGGGGGAGATCGTCGCGCTGCTCGGCCCCTCGGGATCGGGCAAGTCGACCCTGCTGCAGGCGGTCGGCCTGCTCGAGGGCGGCTTCGAAGGATCGATCCGGATCGCGGGCGAGGAGGCGGCTAAGGCCGATGCCGCCGGCCGCACCCGGATACGCCGTGACCGGCTGGGCTTCGTCTACCAATTCCACCATCTGCTGCCCGATTTCACCGCGGTCGAAAATGTCGTGTTGCCACAGCTTATCCGCGACGCCGATCCGCAGGCGGCGCGCGATCGGGCGGAAAGCCTGCTCGGCACGCTCGGCCTCGGCCATCGCCTTACGCATCGCCCGTCGCAGCTATCGGGCGGCGAGCAGCAGCGCGTCGCCGTCGCCCGCGCGCTCGCCAACCGTCCCGCGCTGGTGCTGGCCGACGAACCCACCGGCAATCTCGACGAGGCGACCGCCGATATCGTGCTCGCCGAATTTTTGCGTCTGGTTAGGCAGGAGGGCTCCGCCGCGCTGGTCGCCACCCATAATGAGCGGCTGGCGGCGAAGATGGACCGTGTTGTCCGCCTGCATGAGGGGCGGCTGGGCTAGCGAGGCCTGGGTCGGCAGCCCGCCTCCGCCCGAGAGGCTCGGGTTGGGGTTCGCGGCCGATGGAGGGCGCTCGGCAACTTTCGGTGTGCGTCCCCCGAACATTCTTCTCAGCGGCAACCCCGCCTCGATGTGTCTCTCGTACCATCGCAGCGAAATGGCTAGCGAAAGCTGACGATATGCTGACACGAAATAAGGTTGAAAAGCTGACATGGACGCGAAGGCGCGTGCCGAAGCGGGGCGGGATCGAAAGCCCGCAAAATAAGGGGCTGCCCGGCCGCAACGGTCGATTCACCATAGGAAACGGGAAATTTGTTATTCCTTCCCGTTTAGAAGCCTGACCATGTTCGGGGCGAAAAATCCCTCTTCGAGGTTTCTTGGCCGGCTGCGCGAAAGCACGCGTGGCGCGGTCGCGGTGATCGGTGCGCTGTCGCTGACCTCGATGATCGGCATGGGCGCGATGGCGGTCGAGGCGACGCGCGGCTATTCCGCCAAGGTCACAAATCAGCGTGTCGCGGATGCGGCGGCCTTGGCCGGCGCCCTTGCCTACAACGTCAACAACAGCACGACCCAGATGACGGCGACGGCAAAGGCGGTCGTGGTGGCCCAGGGCCTGTCGGCGAACGACGCTGACGTGCAACTGGTGGCCGACGGGGCGCGACAACTGGTCCAGGTGACGGTCACGACCACTGTACCACTCGCGCTGGGAAAGGTGCTGACTAACGCGGTCAGTTACGATGTCGCCGCGGTCGGGTCGGCCACAGCCACGACGGTCAGCGCCTCTCCGCCCTGTGTCGCCGCGCTCAATGGGTCGCCGACCAATTCGATCACGATGAGCGGCGGCACGTCGCTCGGTGCACCCGGATGTGCGATCAACAGCGCAGCCGGGGTGAGCCTCGGTGGTGGGGCTCAGATCACGAGTGCGACGCAGGTCAATTCGGGCAAGTCGATCGGCCTCAACGGCGGTGCCAGCATCACGACAAACCCCACGGCGAACAACACCGTCCAGAACAAGTCGAATGCGGCAAGCGACTGGATGGGTACCAATTCGAGCCTCAAGGACATTTTATGCCAGGTGAACAAGCTCACCGGCACCAGCGACAGCGATTATGCCGATGGAAATACCAACTGCGCCAGCCCGCTGGTCACAGCGGTTACCAATAATACCGCGCCCGATCTCGATCTGAAATACAACCCCACCGGCACCCTCGCATCCTATTACAGCAATGGCACTTATACTATACCGGCGAGTTGGATAGTGTCGAACTATCCCAACGGTATCAAGACATTAACGGTCCAAGGCGGGATCACGGCGACGATCCAGGGACCGCTGAGCCTGTCGATCAACACGCTCGACATGAAGGGCGGCACGAACCTCACAATAGGCAGCGGCAACATCACCATCGGTTCCAAGATCGACCTCAGTGGCGGCTCGAACCTCTATTTCGATGTCGGCGTCGGCAACACGACCACGATCGGCAAGGATAGTGCCGGCAATTCGATCAGCATCGCAGGTGGCAGCCGGGTCTGCTTCACACTGAATTGCGTGGCGCCGACCGCTGCGGCCGGCACATTCAGCGTGGCGGGCAATATCGACTCGCAGGGCGGCACCACGATCGTCTTTCCGAAGGCTGCCACCCACGTAATTGGCGGCGATCTGGCGCTCAGCGGCAGCTCGATCCTCGGCTCCGGCAACTACATCATCAAGGGCGATTTCACGAACAATACCGGCGGCACGATGAGCGGCGTCGATGTGACCTTCGCGCTCGGCGGTACCTTCACCCTGTCGGGCGGTACCTCGCTCGACCTGGCAGCGCCCGGTGAGTCGAGCAGCTATGGCATTCCGGGTGTGCTGATCGCGACCAAAAGTGCTTCCGACACCAGGATCGGCGGCGGCTCCAGCAACAAATATGCGGGCCTGCTCTACGCGCCCAACTCGGACATGACCGTCAGCGGCGGCGGCTCGATCTCCACCAATGGCGGAGCCTGCATGATGTTGATCGTCAAGACGCTGACCCTCTCGGGTAGCGGTGCGCTGTCGACCGGCGCCTGTTCGGGCCTATCCGCATCCTCGACCACCGCCAGCGTGGCGCTCGCCAAATGATCGGCCGCTTCCTTTCCCGGCTTCGGAATGACCGCAGCGGCATGGCGACCGTCGAGTTCGCGCTGCTGTCGGTGATGTTCTTCGGCGTCATGATGGCGGCGCTCGATCTCGGCATGTGGTATCAGCAGCGCCTTCGGCTCGATTCCGCCGTCGAGCAGGGGACGATGATCGCGTTCAACCAGCGCGGCACCCTCGATTCGGCTGCGGCGGCCGCGATTGGCACCTTCGTTGGCAGTGCCGCAAAGCTCAGCACGAACCCGACGGTGGTGGTCGGCTGCAACGGCGGAACCAACAATTGCAGCGCCTCCAACCGTCTGAGCTACTGCGTCAGCGGCAGTCCCCCGAATGTCGTCTATACGCAGACGGCAAGTTCGGTGTGTGGCGACAACAGCCTGCCCGGCTATTATATGACGATCTCTGTCACGGCGACGTCGAACACGGTGATCGTTCCGGCGGCCATGCTCGGCGGCGCCATGGTTCAGACCCGCCGCGCGGTTATCCGTCTGCAATGAAACGGCTGCTCGCCAGTACCAAGGGGTTGACGACGGTCGAGTTCGCGCTCGTCGGGCCGTGTTTCCTGATGATGATGATGTTCATCATTGATGGTGCGCGCGCTGTCTGGACCTATCAGACGCTTCAGGAAGTGGCGACCAACAGTGCGCGCTGCGCCGCCCTGAACAAGACCGGCTGCACCAATTCGAGCGAGGTGAAGAGCTTCGCCGTGGCGCGCGCACGCGCCTCGGGCGTCACCCTGGCCGATACGTCGGTGACGCTGGCGACCGCGCAAACATGCAATGCCATGGGCGGGATGACCAAGGTGACGATCTCGTCTCCCTATGCGGGCGCCACGACCAGGCTGTTGCCCAGCACCATCACCACGCTCACGACCGACAGCTGCTTTCCCACGATCTCCTGAATTCCGTGGATAAGCCGCAATCCCCGCTGGCGAATCCTTCCGCCATGCCTAAGTTGCCTTCATGCCCCACCAGCCCTTCGTGCCGCTGCGGATATTCTCCGCCTATACGATGCTCGAGGGTGCGATCGACCCCAAGGCGATTTCTAAACAGGCGAAAAAGCTCGGCTTCCCGGCCGCCGCGCTGACCGACCGCAACGGGCTCTACGCCGCGATGGCCTTCTCGGATGCGGCGAAGAAGGATGGGGTCCAGCCGATTATCGGCACGATGCTCGCGATCCGCCGGCCAGGTGTCGAGAAGCAGCTTATCACCGACTGGCTCGCTCTCTATGCGCAGGACGCGACCGGCTATGACAATCTCTGCGCGCTCGTGTCGGCCGCGCATCTCGAACGGCCGGTGCATGAGGAAGCGCATGTCCTGCTCGCTGCGCTCGAGGGCCGCACCGATGGGCTGATCGCGCTGACGGCGGGCGGCGAGGGCGCGCTTGCCCGGCTGCTGGCCGAAGAGCAGGCCGATGCTGCAGCGAGCTATGCCGATGCGCTCGAACGCCTGTTCCCGAAGCGGCTATATGTCGAACTGGTCCGGCGCGGCGATCCGGTCGAGGCGCGCGCCGAGGAGCCGCTGATCGATCTCGCCTATGCGCGCGATCTGCCCCTGGTCGCGACCAATCCGGCCTGCTTCGCCGAGCCCGATTTTCACGCGGCCCATGACGCGATGCTCTGCATCGCCAACAGCTCCTATGTCGAGACCGCCGATCGTCCGCGCTCCTCGCCCGACCTCTGGATGAAGCCCGCCGCCGAGATGGCGCGGCTGTTCGACGATGTGCCCGAGGCGCTGGCCAATACACTGGTCGTAGCCCAGCGTTGCGCCTTCGCAGCACCCTATCGCAAGCCGATCCTGCCCAGCCTCGCCGGTGATCGCCAGGCCGAGGCCGAGGCGCTGCGCCGCGATGCGCACGATGGCCTCGAGCGGCGCCTCGAAAAGCTTGGCATCGTCGCGGCCGAGGCCCGGCAGGCCTATTTTGACCGGCTCGCCTTCGAGACCGAGATCATCATTAACATGGGCTTTCCCGGCTATTTCCTGATCGTCGCCGACTTCATCAAATGGGCGAAGGAGCAGGGGATTCCGGTCGGTCCCGGACGCGGCTCGGGCGCCGGCTCGGTGGTCGCCTGGGCGCTCACCATCACCGATCTCGATCCGCTGCGGCTCGGCCTGCTGTTCGAACGCTTCCTCAATCCCGAGCGCGTCTCGATGCCGGACTTCGACATCGACTTCTGCGAAACGCGGCGGGGCGAGGTGATCCGCTACGTCCAGCAGAAATATGGTCGCGATCAGGTCGCCCAGATCATCACCTTCGGAAAGCTCAAGGCGCGCGCGGTGCTCAAGGACACCGGCCGCGTCCTCCAGATGAGCTATGGCCAGGTCGACCGGCTCGCCAAGCTCGTCCCCAACCACCCGACCGATCCCTGGACGCTGGAACGCGCGCTGAACGGCGTTTCCGAGCTCGCGGCGGAATATAAGAGCGATGTCGAGGTCCGCCGGCTGTTCGATCTCGCCATGAAGCTAGAGGGCCTGCCGCGCCACAGCTCGACCCACGCGGCCGGCGTCGTGATCGGCGACCGGCGGCTCGATGCGCTGGTGCCGCTCTATCGCGATCCGCGCTCGGACATGCCGGTCACGCAATTCGACATGAAATATGTCGAGGGCGCCGGCCTTGTGAAGTTCGATTTTCTCGGCCTCAAGACGCTGTCGGTGCTTCAGAAGGCGGTGCAGTTCCTCGCCGCCCGCGGCGAGCATGTCGATCTCGAAAGCCTTCCGTGGGACGATCCCGCAGTCTACGCGCTGCTGCAGAAGGGCGACACTGTCGGCGTTTTCCAGCTCGAATCCGAGGGCATGCGGCGCACGCTGGCTGCGGTCCGGCCGACCTGCTTCGAGGACATCATCGCGCTGGTCTCGCTATATCGGCCGGGCCCGATGGACAATATCCCGATGTTCGGTGATCGCAAAAATGGCCGCGCACCGATCGAATACCCGCATCCGCTGCTCGAGGGCGTCCTCAAGGAGACCTACGGGATCTTCGTCTATCAGGAGCAGGTGATGCAGGCGGCGCAGATACTCGCCGGCTATTCGCTCGGCGACGCCGACCTGCTGCGCCGAGCGATGGGCAAGAAGATCAAGGCCGAGATGGATGCGCAGCGCAGCCGCTTCGTGGAGGGCTGCGCCGCGAATAACATAGCTGCCACCAAGGCGAACGAACTGTTCGACCTGATCGACAAATTCGCCGGCTATGGCTTCAACAAGAGCCATGCGGCCGCTTACGCGCTCGTCGCCTATCACACCGCCTGGCTGAAGGCGCATCACAAGGCCGAATTCTACGCCGCTTCGATGTGCTACGACATGCACCAGACGGATAAGCTGGCGATCTTCGTCGATGACATGCGGCGCATGGGCGTGCAGGGGCTCGGCCCCTGCGTCAATCACAGCGAGGCCGAATTCTCGGTCGAGGAGGTCGATGGGCAGCGCGCCGTCCGCTATGCGCTGGGCGCGCTCAAGGGCGTCGGCGAAAAGGCGATGGAGCAGCTCGTCGAGGCGCGCAAGAGCGGCGGCCCCTTCAAGAGCCTGGAGGATTTCGCCGATCGCATCGATCCGCGCCTGCTCAACCGTCGGCAGCTCGAAAGCCTGGCTGGCGGCGGCGCCTTCGACATGTTCGGGCAGGAGCGCGCCGGGGTCTTCGCCGCGGCCGAGGTCATCCTCGCCCACGCCTCAAGCGCGGCGAGCCAGCGCGACAGCGGGCAGGGCGGGCTGTTCGGCGATTCGCCCGGCGATGTCGCCCCGATCCGGATCGATCGGGGACTCCATTGGACCCTGGCCGACCGGATGGCGGCAGAGAAGGAAAGCTTCGGTTTCTATTTCTCGTCGCACCCGACGGACAGCGTGCGGCACCTCGCCGAGGCGAACGGCGCGCGCAGCTTCGCCGCGCTGTGCGCGATGCCGGCGCCGACCGAGGGCGGGCGCGTCAACGCGGTGATGGCCGCCCTGGTCGAGGAGGCGCGGTGGCGGACCTCGGCCAAGGGCAAGCGCTATATGATGGCGACATGTTCGGACGCCTCGGGGCAGTTCATCGTCAGCTGTTTCGATGAGGCGGCCTCGGCCGATCTCGAAGCGGCGGCCAAGGCCGGCGCCTGCGCGCTGCTGCGCGTGGAACTCGACTGGCGGTCGGGCGAGGAGACGCCGCGCATCACCGCGCGCGGCCTGCAGAGCTTCGAGGCGATGCAGTCGATCCGGTTGCGCGTTGACATCGAGACGTCCGAGGAGGCGGCGATCCCGGTACTCGCGGCGCTGGTGAACGCCGAGCGCGGCGGCCGGGGCGAGATGTATCTGAAGGCGCTGCTTCCCGATGGCCGCCGCGCCGAATTGCTGCTCGGCCGCGACTTTCGGCTCGATGCGGAACTGGTCGCGCGGATCGAGCGCCTGCCGGGGGTGCGCGCCCGGATTGGCACCGTGGGCAAGCCGCAGCTGACCGTGGTGGGATAGCAAAATACACGTCCCTCCCCTCCAGGGGAGGGACGGGGTGGGGCCTTGCCACGAGCGCTGGAATGGGGAAGAAGCCCATTCACACCTTCCCCCGAAGCGAAGGGAGAGTGAGCCTCCGCCGTCCTTATCTTTTCTTGTCCGGCGCGATGGTGATCCGCACCTCTTCGCCGGACTGGCCGGGGAAATTGGTGAACAGCGCCTCAACCAGGTTCGGGACCAGCTTCGGCAACGCGTCGCTGGTCGAGCGTGCCTTGGCCTTGCCCTCGAACAGCCGCTTGCCGTCGGCTGCACGCTCGATCAGCAGGTCGGCGTAACTGGTATAGATCGTGTAGGTGTCGATCTCCTGATACCAGGGATCATAGCCGAACGGATCCCAGCCATAATAAAAGGCGGATCCATAGCCCCAGCGGCGGCCATAAGGGCCGTAACCCCATGGTCCTCCCCACGGGCCGAAGCCGGCGCTCAGCGAAGGCCGCGAGACGACCTTGGGCTGGCCCTTGTCGACACCATAGTCGAACTTGACGATCAGTTCGGCCTTGCCGCCGTCGGCCGGACGATAGCCATAGGCCGCGAGCCGCTGGCTGACGAGTGACGCATATTGGGCGAATTCGAGTCCGCCACGATTGCGCGGGTCGGTGGCCTCGATGACGTAGGTCTGGCCTTCAGGCACCGGCATCGCCTGGAAGCGGGAAACCTTCGCCTCGAAAGGTTGCGTGCAGGCGGAAACCGCTATCAGCGCGAGCGGCGCGGTAGCAGCGAATATCTTGCGCAGGATAGCCATTTAGGCGCCTCGTCTCTCCGGCCGGTTCAACCGGCTCAACTCAGGTTAGCCACCGCTTGTCGCATGCGGCGTGTGAACATTGGTTGAACGCACGGATCGTTCTCCCGTGCCAAAGACGGAGCCAAAACAGCTCAGCCTCAGCCACGCCAATATGCACCTGCCCTCACACTGCGCTCGCGGCAAGCCGCCCTCATGGGCGAAGCTGTCCGTCGCCGCGGACAAGCCACTTGTACGTGGTGAGCCCCTCGAGAGCGACGGGGCCGCGCGCGTGCAGGCGACCCGTCGAGATGCCGATTTCGGCGCCCAGCCCGAACTCGCCGCCATCCGCGAACTGGGTGGAGGCGTTGTGCATCACGATCGCGCTGTCCACCTGTGCGAGGAATCGATCGGCGGCTGCGGGATCCTCGGTGACGATCGACTCGGTGTGGTGCGAGCTGTGTCGCGCAATATGCGCCATCGCGCCGTCAACCCCGTCGACAAAGCCCAGGGAGACGATCGCATCGAGATATTCGGTATCCCAATCAGCGGCTTCGGCGGGGCGGACACGGCGATCGAGTGCCTGCGCCGCAACGTCGCCCCGAACTTCGCAGCCGGCATCGATCAGCGCCGCGATCAGCGGCGCCGGCGCTGCATAGGCACGATCGATCAGGATCGTCTCGGCGGCGCCGCAGATACCCGTGCGCCGCATCTTGGCATTCACGACCAAGGCCACCGCCTTGGCCGGATCGGCCGCGCCGTCGATGTAGAGGTGAACGATGCCGTCGAGATGGGCGAGCACCGGTACCCGCGCCTCGTCCTGCACCCGTGCGACGAGGCTTTTGCCGCCGCGCGGAACGATGATGTCGATGAGTCCCTGCGCCGCCAGCATCGCGCCTACTACCGCGCGATCGGTCACGGGCACGAGTTGGACGGCATCCTCGGGCAAGCCGGAGGCGCGGATGCCCGCCTGGATCGCCTGATGGATCGCCCGGTTGCTCGCGGCGGCTTCCGAACCGCCTCGCAGGATGCAGGCGTTGCCCGACATCAGCGAGAGCGCGCCGGCGTCGGCGGTGACATTGGGACGGCTCTCATAGATGATGCCGATCACGCCGAGCGGCACGCGAACCCGCTGCAGGACAAGGCCATTGGGACGGCGCGTCTCGTCGATGAGCTGTCCCACCGGGTCGGGGAGGCCCGCGACTGCTTCGAGCCCCGCCGCCATCGCTTCGATCCGGCCGGGCGTGAGCGTCAGCCGATCGATCATCGCGGCGGTAAGCCCGTTGGCCTGGCCTCGCGCAACGTCATTGGCGTTGGCCTCGAGAATCGCGTCCGCCGCAGCGCGGATCGCGCGCGCCGCCTCATTGAGGGCGCGCGCCTTCTCGATTGTCGGGGTGGTGGCAAGGCGCAGCGCGGCGGCGCGCGCGCGCGCGCCCATCTCGGTGATCAAGGTCGTGGCGTCGGTGGGACGCAGGGCGATGGCTTCAGTCATCCCGCGCTCTTAGCATGTTCGACGCGCCCGCCAAAGCTGCTCGCGCCACCCTATCGGCGGGGAATGCGGCAGGCGGGCAGCTTGAGTTGGGCGAGGTCACCGCACGGCCTGACCTGGACCGAACCGTCGCCGCCGATAAAAGCGGCATAGCTCGCCCCGCGACCGCAACTCACCCACCACATCTCAAGATTTTTGTAGCGCTGCTGATAGCCCACCGGCCCGATGCGGCGGCAAGATTGGCCGTCGTCGAGAACCGCGCGCCGCAGCACCGCGCGTTGCTGCTGGGCCGACAGGCCTCTGAGACGGTTGCTGAAGTCGTTGCCGGCGGAGAAGGCGGGCGTTGTCAGCAAGGCGACGGCAGTCAGGGCGGAAAGCATCTTCATCCTGCGCCCTTAAACGAAAGGAGGCACGGCGCCCAGCTGGTACGGCGGCCGATATGCAACGCTACGCCACAAGGGGAATTTCACAAGGAGTCGCTGATCTTCCGTCCGGCCACCACCGCCAGCACCGCGAAAATGATGAACAGCGCTATCGCCACGAAGAACAGGATCTTCGCCAGCCCCACGAACGCGCCGCCGACGCCGCCGAAGCCCATGGCGCCGAGCACCAGGCCAACCACGAGGAAAATGAGTGCCCATTTAAGCATGCCGAACTCTCCCGATTCACCGGGCCAGAACCGCGGGCGCGAGCAGATTGTTCCACTATATTTCTGCCCGGAACGACTCATTCGCCGGGTGCGCGTGCCTTGATCGCGAGGGCGTGGATGCGGTCGCGCAGCAGGTCGGCGAGCGCCGCGTTGACGGCGCGCTGCCGGGCGAGGCGACTTAGGCCCCTGAAGCGATCACTGACGATCTCGACGGTGAAGTGGCTCTCGCCCGCCCCGTCATGGCCTGCATGACCGCGATGTTTTTCGCTGTCGTCGATGACGGTCAGTTCGGCCGGCGCAAGGGTTTCGTGGAGGCGGCGGGTGATTTCTGCGGCGAGGGGGCCTGTGGGAAGTTGGGTCATCTCGCCTATATAGGGAGTCGTTGGGACAAGAGGCGAGCGTTGAACGAAGATTTGGAAAGGCGAAGGCCGCGAACGCGATTTCATGGCCGGATCGAAGATAGCGGGCGTGGCTGCGATCATCCTGGCTGCGCCGAAGCCGGCGAGTTCCGCGCGCCCGCGCATGGCCGTCGTCGCCCCGGCTTCGACGGGCCGGGGGACTGGCGCTATCTGTGCCTCGATCATGTCCGTGCGTTCAACAGCGGCTATAATTTCTTCAACGGGATGAGCACCGAGGAGATCGAGGCTCAACAGACCCCGTACGGAGGATGGGATCGCGAGACGCGCGCTTTTTCGCCCGGCGCCGGCGGCACGCCCCGCTGGGCCGACTTCGTCGACCCGCTCGACGCGATCGGCGCGAAATATGCCCGCGCCGTCGACCGCGAACGCCGTGACGGCCGCCCCCTTTCCGACGGGGATCGCCGCGCGCTGACCGTCCTTGGCCTTGGCCAAGACGCGGATCGCCGGGCGCTGCGCGCGCGCTATGCTGAGCTGGTCCGGCGCTACCATCCGGATCGCAACGGCGGTGATCGAAGCCATGAGAAGGCTTTGCAGGACGTGATTTCGGCCTATACGCAGCTGAAGGGCCGCCCCGCCTTCGCATGAGCAGTATTTTCGAGTCCAAGGGCCAGATCGATGACCGAGCTTCCCAATGTCCTGCCCGACAGCCGAACCGTGCCGGTGCTCGATGCGCCCGATCGCATGGTCAAGGTCCGCGAGATGTTCGGAATCGATTCCGATATGGAGGTCCCAGCCTTTTCCGAAGCCGATGAGCGCGTGCCCGATCTCGATCCTGCCTATGTCTTCGATCCGGAGACCACGCTGGCGATCGTCGCCGGTTTTGCTCACAACCGCCGGGTCATGGTCCAGGGCTATCATGGCACCGGCAAGTCGAGCCATATCGAGCAGGTTGCTGCGCGGCTCAAATGGCCCTGCGTCCGGATCAACCTCGACGCGCATATCAGCCGGATCGACCTGATCGGCCGCGACGCGATCGTGCTGCGCGACGGCCAGCAGATCACCGAATTTCGCGAGGGCCTGCTGCCCTGGGCGTTGCAGACGCCGACGGCGCTCGTCTTCGACGAATATGACGCCGGCCGTCCCGACGTGATGTTCGTCATTCAGCGGGTGCTGGAAGCTGAGGGAAAGCTGACCCTGCTGGATCAGAACCGCGTGATCCGGCCCAACCCCTGGTTCCGCCTGTTCGCAACTGCGAACACGGTTGGCCTCGGCGACACGACCGGCCTGTATCACGGTACCCAGCAGATCAATCAGGGGCAGATGGACCGCTGGAACATCGTGGTCACTCTGAACTATCTCCCTGCGGCGACCGAGGCGCAGATCGTGCTCGCCAAGTCGGGCGAATATGACAAGCCCGACGGCAAGAAGGTCGTCGACAATATGGTCAAGGTTGCCGATCTGACCCGCCAGGGCTTCATGGCCGGCGACATCTCGACCGTCATGAGTCCGCGTACTGTCATCAGCTGGGCGCAGAATGCGCTGATCTTCAACGATGTCGGCTTCGCCTTCCGGCTCTCGTTTCTCAACAAGTGCGACGAGACCGAGCGTCCGCTGGTGGCCGAATATTATCAGCGCGTATTTGGAAAGGATCTTCCGGAAAGCGTGATAGGAAGGGTGTGACGGTGCTCGATTCTCCCCGCCTGCTGCCTCTGGAGGGCGGCCTCAATCTGCGCGATCTTGGCGGCTATGCCGCGAAAGACGGTCGCAGGATCAAGAGCGGCATGCTCTTTCGGTCGGGGGCGATGTCGATGCTCACCGAGGCGGATGAACGCCATCTCGCTTCGCTTGGTATCGCTACGGTCTGCGATTTGCGCCGGCGGAACGAACGGGAGGCCGATCCGACCCGCTGGTGCGAACCGGCTGGTGTTCATTACTGGTCGCGCGACTATAGCAGTTCGACCGGCATACTTGGCGAGGTTTTCCGTGCCGAGATGATCACCGCCGACGAGGTGCGGCGCGCGATGATCGCGCTCTATCGCGAGATCCTGGTCGATCACGCCCCGTCCTATCACTATATGTTCGAGCGATTGCTCGGCGGCCATATTCCATTGTTGTTCAACTGCTCGGCCGGCAAGGACCGGACCGGCGTGGCCGCAGCACTGATCCTGACCGTCCTCCACGTGCCCTATCCGACGATCCTCGAAGATTATCTCGATACCAACAAATATTTCGACATACGGCGGCTGTTCAGGGCCGGGCGTAGCGAAAACCGCCTGCTGGAGACGCGCGACGCCGAGACTCTGGCCCCGCTGGCGGCCGCCGATGCGGACTATCTGGCTGCGATGTTCGAAAGCCTTGAGCGCGACCATGGGGGCGTCGACCGCTATCTCGCCACCCTCGGCGTCGATGCTGCGGCGAAGGAACGGCTGCAGGGCCTGCTGCTGGAATAGGATCTGAGGCTTGGCCGAACAGTCGCCCGTCGAAGCATTCCGTCTCGTCCTGGGCGGGGCGGCGCGCGCTATTGCGCGCGATCCTGAGATCGAGCTCAGTTTCACCGCCGATTCTCCTTCGGCGTCGCACAAGCAGATCCGCGTCCGCACGCCCTCGCGCAATCTGCCCGCGGACGCGGTCGCGGAGGCACGAGGGTTCGCGGACAGCTTCGCTCTCAGGTCGCGATATCACGACGCGGCGATCCACGATCGCGCGGCCCCGTCCGAGCCCGTCGCACGGGCCGTCTATGATGCCGTCGAACTTGCGCGCTTCGAGGCGATCGGCGCCCGGTCGATGGTCGGGGTGCGCGAAAATCTCGGGCACGCCCTCGACTCGCGGCTCAAGTCCGATCCGCTGGTACGCGCGCGCGTTCGCGAAGAGGTTCCGCTCGCGACCGCGATCGGCCTGCTCGTGCGCGAGAGGTTGACCGGTGAGGCGCCCCCTCCGCTCGCCGAGCCCGGCCTCGCGCTGGTGAGGGACTGGATAGAGCAAAAGGCCGGCAGGGATCTCGACGCGCTCGGCCTGCTTTGCGACGACCAGCGCGCTTTTGGCCGGCTGGTCGGCCAGATGCTCGAGGATCTGGAACTGGTCGAAAGCAGCGCAACGCCCGAGGTCGATCCGGATGCGGGTGAGAATGAAGAGGAACAGGAGCAGGACGAAGCCCAGGAGCAGCAGGACGAGGGTGAGGATTCGGGCGGGTCGAGCGACTCGCAGATGGAAATGCGGGCCGAAAGCGCGGAAGAGGGCGATCAGGACGGCGAGCAGCGCCAGTTCGAGGATGACGACTCCGCCGAGATGGGGTCCGACGCGGGCCAGGAGGGAGAAGAGGGCATGTTGCCCGTACGCCCGAACCGGCCGATGTCCGATTTGCCGCCCAACTTCGACTATCACCCCTATACGACCCGCCATGACGAGGAGATCGCCGCAACGGAATTGTGCGACGAAGAGGAGCTGACGCGGCTGCGCGCCTATCTCGATCAGCAGCTTGTCCATCTTCAGGGTGCCGTCACCAGGCTGGCCAATCGGCTGCAGCGACGATTGATGGCGCAACAGAGCCGGAGCTGGGACTTCGATCAGGAGGAAGGACTGCTCGACGCGGCACGGCTCGCGCGCGTGGTGATCAATCCGGCGCATTCGCTGAGCTACAAGATCGAGCGCGACACCGACTTCCGGGACACGGTGGTGACGCTGCTGATCGACAATTCCGGCTCTATGCGCGGGCGTCCGATCTCGATCGCCGCGATATGCGCCGACATCCTCGCCCGCACGCTCGAGCGGTGCGCGGTCAAGGCCGAGATTCTCGGCTTCACCACGCGAGCGTGGAAAGGCGGGCAGTCGCGCGAGTCCTGGCTGGCGGCAGGACGCCCGCCGACTCCCGGCCGGCTCAACGATTTGCGCCACATCATCTACAAGGGCGCCGACGAGCCGTGGCGCCATGCGCGCAAGTCGCTGGGCCTGATGATGCGCGAAGGCCTGCTCAAGGAGAATATCGACGGGGAGGCGCTGCTCTGGGCGCATAACCGGCTGATCGGCCGGCGCGAAGAGCGTAAGATACTAATGGTGATATCCGACGGCGCGCCGGTCGACGATTCGACGCTGTCGGTGAACAACGGCTCTTATCTGGAGCGGCACCTGCGCCAGGTGATTGGCTGGATCGAGACCCGGTCGCCAGTCGAGCTGATCGCGATCGGGATCGGACATGATGTGACGCGCTATTATCAGCGCGCGGTGACGATCATGGACGTCGAACAGCTGGGGGGCACGATGGTGGAGCAACTTGCAGGGTTGTTCGATGCGGAAGCCAGATGAACCTCGTTCCGCCTGCTGCGCGGATGCACATGCGGCGCCCGAGCCGGATAGCAGTGGCCAAACAGCGGTGGAGGGCCGCCGATTCCTCCAGCGAACCGACGACCCTCCTCCCCACAACGCCACGCGGGGATAGGTTGTTTCGAGAAGCGGATTAGCAGTCGCGGTCGATCGCTCGACCCGCCAGAGCACCTACACCCGCGCCGATGATTGCACCGGTGGTACCGTCGCCGCGATCATAGCGGCCATTGCCGATCTCGTTGCCGAGCAGGCCGCCGGCGATTGCGCCGAGGATCGTTCCGCCCGTGCCCTTGTCGCGGCAATAGCCCCGTCCGCCGCGATAATAGTCCCTATCGCGATAATAACCGCGCTCCCGGTAATAGCCGCGATCACCACGCCAGCCGCGATCTCCGCGATAATAGCCGCGATCGTGGCGAACCTGCTCATAATAGCCGCGGCCGCCATAATATTGCGCTTCGGCCGCAACCGGAGCCACCGCCGTGAACGCGACCGCCGAAGCCGCAACGGCCATGAAAAACTTGCGCAACATTACTCGTCTCCTCTCGCTACCGGTGCCGCCGATGGCGACAACCCGGAAGGCCGTGCGGCCCGATCGATGAAACGCTTATCCCATGATTCGCGTGAGCCGAGGCTGAACATCGCTGTTGGCCTTCGTTCAGCTTGGCGGCGTCCTTTGCCCTTTGCCGGGATGCGATGCGCTTGGGATTTTCGCTTTCTCCCGCTATCGACGGCGCCCATGAAAAAGGCGGTCGCCGCACTGCTGCTATGTCTTTTGTCCAGTGCGTCGGTGCACTCGGGGGCCGGTGGCGCGCGGATAGTGGCGACACCGATCGCCATCGACCCGGCCGATCCCGCCCATCGTCAGATCGGCCGGCTGCGCTATCTGGCCGGTTGGCATCTCCAGAGTCGGCTGGCGGGTTATGGAGGATATTCGGCGCTGGCGGTGAAGGGCGACGATGTCCTCATGCTATCCGATAGCGCCGCCTGGCTACGCTTCCGGATGGCGACATCCGGGACCATCGATCGCGTGAGGCTTGGCAAGCTTCCGGGCCTTCCGGCATTCGTCGTCGGACGCAACAACGACGCGGAATCGATGGCGTTGGCCCCCGACGGCGATATCTGGATCGGCTTCGAATATCAGAATGCGATCATGCGCTATTCGGCCGATCTTCGCCGGGTCGTGTCGGCGAACGCGCCCGAGGCGATGAGGGACTGGCCGCAGAATCAGGGGCCGGAGGCGATGGTTCGGCTGAGGGACGGCCGCTTCCTGATCTTCTGCGAAGGGGGGGATGCCGGCGGCGACCATCCCGCGTTGCTCTTTGGCGACGATCCGAGCAGCACCAACTCGCCGCCGACCTCCTTCCGCTATCGGCCGCCGCGCGGCTATGCGCCGACCGATGCTGCGCAACTGCCCGACGGTCGGCTCGTCATCCTCCATCGCCGCTTCGGCATGTTCGATGGGTTTGGCGCGGCGGTCGCCATCCTCGACCCCGCTGGCATCAGGCCGGGCGTGGCGCTGGCCGGTCAGCTCGTCGCCGAGCTGAGGCCCCCGCTCAACATCGACAATATGGAGGGGATCAGCGTTACCCGCGAAGCGGACCGCACGATCCTCTGGCTGGTCTCGGACGACAACAAGCTGCCGATCCAGAGGACCTTGTTGCTCAAGTTCGAGTTGCTCGGAGGTGGAACGGCGAACGGTGCCGCTGGCTCCGGCTCACCGTGAAACGCAAAAAGCCGGCTAAGGGCGGCCCGGCTTTTTGATCGAACAAAGCGGAGGGCTTATGCCGCCGCCTGTTTCTTGCTGATCTCGCGCTTGAGGCGGCGGGCGCGGAGCGAGAGCGAATCGTCCTTGCTCTTGAGCAGCCAGTTGTCGAGACCGCCGACATGCTCGACCGAGCGCAGGCCATGTGTCGACACCCGCAGGCGCACCCCCTTGCCGAGCGCGTCGGAAATCAGCGTGACGTTCTGCAGGTTGGGCAGAAAGGTCCGCTTGGTCTTGTTGTTCGCGTGGGACACATTGTGACCCACTTGGCGACCCTTGCCGGTCAGCTCGCAAATGCGCGACATCGTTGTTCGTCCTGAATGTTCGGTTTGCCCGGAAAGTCGCGGCGGATAACGGTCGCCGCGGGATTCGTCAAGGCCGCCGGACATCGTGACGGCGGCGAATCGCGGCGTGGATGCAACCCTCTCCCTCAACGATCGTTCTGGTGCGGTCAGGATTTAGTTCAGGAGAGTGAATGTGAACACGCACGAAACCTACCGCGAGGTTCCCGCGCGCAGCAGCGGTGCTCGTGTGGGCATCATCGTCGCCATCGTCGCGGTGCTGGCGATCATCGCCGCGTTCGCGTTCGGTTTGATCGATATAGATCAGACGAAGGAGACCAAATTGCCCAACGTTGCGGTATCGGGCGGCCAGGCTCCCGCGTTCGATGTCGATACCGCCAAGGTCGACGTCGGCACGAAGACCGAGGATATCACTGTCCCGAAGGTCGATGTCGGCACGACCAAGGCCGACATCAAGGTGCCGACGGTCGACGTCAAGAAGGCGGAGTAGTGACGACAGCGCAGCAGGACGTCGTTCTCCCGGCGAGGACCGCCTGGTTGATCGCGGCGATCCTGCTGCCGCCGCTTGGTGTGTTTCTCGCCCGCGGCATTACCCCGGCTTTCTGGCTGACCGTGGGCGCGACGCTCATCGGCTGGTTGCCGGGTGCCGTTATCGCGTTGGTTCTTCTTCTCGCGCCGAACCGCCTGCCGATTCGCTAGCACTGGACTGAGGATGGCCGTAGATCGCGGAAATGAGCTTTCCCCTGCCGCCGCCTATGCGCCTGGCGCTCGATCTCGCCGCCGAAGCCGCGAGTGCTGGCGAGGTTCCCGTGGGCGCAGTGATTGTCCAGGGTGACATGATCGTAGCAACCGCCGTAAATCGTATGCACGGCGGTCACGACCCGACGGCCCATGCCGAAATGGAGGCGATACGCGCGGCTGCGGCGCGGCTCGGATCGCAGCGCCTTGATGCGTGCGATATATATGTGACGCTGGAACCCTGCGCGATGTGCGCCGGTGCTATATCGCACGCACGCCTGCGCCGCCTATATTATGGCGCGGACGATCCCAAGGGCGGCGCCATCGCCCACGGACCGCGTTTCTTCGCTCAGCCCACCTGTCATCACCGCCCCGATATCTATGGCGGCATCGGCGAGGCGGAGGCGGCCGCACAACTCCGCGCCTTCTTCATGGGTCGCCGCTGACGTCGCGGAGGGCTTGCCTGTTGGCAAGCAGCGCATTTCGCGTCATGAGGGAATGAGCGCCATGCCGCAGTCCGTCCCCCTGACACCCTTCCCTTGGTTCGATCTGGTGGTGATCATCGCCCTGATCGCTCTCAATGGCCTGTTCGCAATGTCCGAACTGGCGATCGTTTCGGCGCGCCGGGCGCGGATGGAGGCGATGGCGCGGGCGGGCAAACGCGGCGCCCGCACGGCGATCGAGCTGGCGGCCAATCCGGGCAAGTTTCTTTCGGCGGTGCAGATCGGCATCACGCTGATCGGTATCCTAGCCGGCGCCTACTCGGGCGCGAGCCTGGGAGGTCCCGTCGGTGAGCGGCTTGCCCTGGCCGGCGTGCCGGCGGCGAGCGCGCCCGAGATAGGCTTCGGCATCGTCATCGCGCTGACGACCTTCGCGTCCTTGGTGGTCGGCGAATTGGTTCCCAAGCAGTTCGCGCTGCGCAAGCCGGAGCCGATCGCGGCGATCATGGCGGTGCCGATGTTCTGGATGGGCCGCCTGACCGCTCCCTTGGTCTGGTTGCTCGACGTCACGACGGGGCTAGTGTTCCGCCTGCTCGGCCTGAATCGCGAAAGCGATAATCACGTCACTGCGGAGGAGCTTCATCTGATCGTCGCCGAGGCCTCGTTGGCCGGGGTGATCGAGGAGAATGAGCGAGCGATCATCTCCGGCGTGGTGCGCCTGGCCGACCGTCCCGTCCGCGAGGTCATGACCCCCCGCACCGAGGTGGAGTGGATCGACATAAATGGCGAGGAAGCCGAGATCCGGGCGCGGATCGCCGAGATGCCGCATAGCCGCATGCCGGTTGCCGAAGGTTCGGTCGACCAGATCGTGGGGGTGATCCACTCGCGCGACGTTGTGCGTGTGCTGGCCGAAGGGCGGCCTGTCGAGCTGCGCGCTATCATGCGGAAAGGCATCTTCATCCCCGACCACATGGACGCCATGGATGCGCTGAATGCGCTGCGCGACGCGGAGGTGCCGATGGCGTTCGTCCACGATGAATATGGCCATTTCGAAGGACTCGTGGCGCCGGCCAACCTGCTTGCCGCGATCGCAGGACATTTCGCGTCGGATCAGGGGGAGGATAGCGACCCGCCCGTGGTCGAGCGTGAAGATGGCAGCCTGCTCGTCTCGGGGACGGTGGCGGCCGACGCTATGGCCGAACGGCTGGGGATCGCGTTGCCCGAGGATCGGGATTTCGCGACCGTGGCCGGTTTCGCGCTCTGGCGTCTGAAACGGCTGCCCGTCACCGGCGAATCATTTCGATATCGCGGTTGGAAATTCGAGATCGTCGATATGGACGGGCGCCGGATCGACAAACTGCTGGTCAGCGCGCTCGGGAATAATGCGTAGAAGTTCCGTCCGTCGGCCGCACGAAAGGGGCGTCTGAAGCCCCTATATTGCTGGAAATCGTCGCTCGATGCGGAATTTCCTGCTTTTGGGCGAGTTTCCGATTGCTCGAACGAAAAACGCCGCGCACAAGAGGCGCCTTGTCCCGCCCGGCGGGGCAAAGCAGTTTCAATCAGAGCAACACCAGGAGTGACCATGAACACTGCCGACATCGCGGGCGTCGTCGCCGCCGAACAGGGGATCGACAAGGCTGCCGCCAAGCGGGTCATCGACGCTACGCTGAAGGCGATCGCCGATGCCGCCAAAAAAGGGGATGAGGTTTCGCTGCCGGGCTTCGGCAAATTCAAGGTGGCTAATCGTCCAGCGCGCGAAGGCCGCAATCCGGCCACCGGCGCCACGCTGACGATCGCGGCCTCCAAGAAGGTTTCCTTCTCGCCGGCAAAGGCGCTCAAGGATGCGCTCAACGGCTGATCATGACGGCCGAGGCCCGTCCACGGGTCGAGCGGAGGGGTGGCGATTTGCCGCCCCTTTTCTTTTCGGGCTGCTTAGACGCTATCTTTGCCGACCGGAAACGCGACCAGCGCTAACGGTGGCTTGGCACGCGGTCAGAGCCGTCGATGATGTGATCTGAAGGGAGACCGACATGAGACATGCTGCGCTTCTTCTGGCGCTGACCGGTACGATATTGGGAGGTTGCGGCCAGCAGGGTGGCGGCTCCGGCGGCGCGACCCGCACGCAGATTCGTGGCGTCGGCTCGTCTACCGTCTACCCGTTCACCACCGCGGTTGCCGAACAATTCACTCGCAAATATCCGAAGTTCGGCGCGCCTGTCATCGAATCGACCGGCACTGGCGCCGGCATGAAGCTGTTTTGCGCCGGCGTCGGCGTGCAGCACCCCGACATCGAGAGCGCATCGCGCCGGATCAAGCCGGCCGAGGTCGAGCTGTGCCGCAAAAATGGCGTAGACAAGATCATCGAGCTCGAGATCGGCATCGACGGGCTCGCTGTCGCCGAGAGCAAGCAGGGTGCGCCGATGCGGCTCAGCGCGCAGACAATCTACGAGGCTCTCGCGGCCAACCCCTTTGGCAAGCCCAACAAGGCGAAGAACTGGAAGGACATCGATCCCGCGCTGCCGGCGATCCCGATCCAGGTCTACGGCCCGCCTCCGACCAGCGGAACGCGCGACAGCTTCAACGAGCTGATCATGGAGAAGGGCTGCGACGCCAAGGCCGAGATGAAAGCGCTCAAGAAGAGCGACGAAGACAGGCACAAGGAGATCTGCACCAAGATCCGTGAGGACGGTGCCTATGTGGAAAGCGGCGAGAACGACAATCTGATCGTGCAGAAGCTTGCGGTCTCGCCCGATGCGATCGGCATATTCGGTTACAGCTTCCTCGAGGAAAATCAGGACAAGCTGCGCGGTATCGCCATCGACGGAGTCGTGCCCACCGCGGCGACGATCGGCGATTTCAGCTATCCGGGTGCGCGCCGCATCTATGTCTATGTCAAGGAAGCCCACATCAGGGCCGTTCCGGGGTTGCGGGAATTCATCGCCGAATATGCCTCCGCGTGGGAACCGGGCGGTTATCTTGCCCGGCGCGGCCTCATCCCCGCGCCGGCGGACGTTCGGGCCAGGAATGCCGAGATCGCGAAGAAGCTGACATTACTCGATCTGGCCGCGATCAAATAACCCACGTCGGCTGCCGCGGCATCGCGCCCGGATCGGCTGTCGCCACCGGGAATGAGTTCGGAATGGCCGGTGAAAGCGGACCGCCATGTCCGGCATGCGCCAATGGCAGAAGAACCGGAAACCGGCCGAATATCCGGCGGGACCGGATGATGAGTGCCCCGCCACCGACAAGAAAGGGCCGAGCGTAGCGGCTGTCTCTGCCGCCTCGCTCGGCCCTTGCTCCAATCAAGGAGGAGCGTTCGTCAGCTTGGCAAGGTTTCCCCTGCGCAGGCGGCAAATGCCCCTCCCAACCGCGTCGCTATTAGAAGGTGTAGCTCACGCTGACACCAACTTCACGCGGTTGATTGTAGACCGTGCCAAAGCCGGAAAGGCTCGTCAGGTTGGCGACGATAATGGCCTTGTTGGTCAGGTTGCGCCCGTAAACGCCCACCCGGATGCCATCGAACTTGTAACCTGCCTGAGCGGAAAGAAGCGCATAGGCGGGCTGGGTCTGAACACCTAAAAGATCGTTCCTGACCGCGCTCGAGTAGGACAGCGTCGCGCTGGCATCGAAGCTGTCATTGTCGAAGGCGATCGTGCCGTTCGCTGATATCTTAGGGGCGCGGAGCAGCCGTGTTCCGGTGGCGTTGAAGGTCCCCCCGACGAACGTTCCGCATCCGCCGGTCGAGCAAGTCAGCGGCGATCCCGCATCGAACGGGACTCTGATAACGGTCGTTGCGGCAGCGTCCGGGAAATCGCGATACTCTGCCTTGGGTATCCAGGTCAGGCCGCCGCGCACGCTGAACTCGCGTGTGATCCGGGCGTTGGCGTCGAAATCCAGACCATACATCTTCACAGGCCCGGTGTTCTGGACCACCACCTGGCCGCCAGCACCGCGGTTAACCGATTCCTGCTTGTTCTTATAATCATAATAGAAGCCGGAAAGGTTTGCGGTAAGGTCGCTCGAGGCGAACTTCAGGCCGATTTCGGAGGCGTTAAGCCGCTCCGGCTTGACCGGAGCAAAGGGAGGAATGGAACCCGGATTTGTGACGCCGCTCAACCCGCTCTTATAGCCGACCGAGTAGGTCGCATAGGCGTTGAGCTGGGGCGTGACCTCGTACTTCACCGAAAAACGTGGCGTGGTGGAGTTGAAGGTCTTCTTGATCGGTCCCGCAGTGGGCAGGGCCGCGACGTCGTTCTTGATCTCGTGGCTCTGGCGAACGCCGGCGATCAAGCTGAGACGGTCGGTCGGCTTCACCGTGGCCTCGCCATAGACCGCATAGGCCTTGGTCTTGGCTTGATTGTCCTGTGTCAGCAGCGGGAATATCGTCGGGGCGATCGGCTGCAACGGTCCGCCCGTGAAGTTCAGAGTATTGGTCTTGTTGTTATAATAGAACGCGCCGGCCGTGAAGCTGAATATGCCGAATTCGCGAGAAGAGAAATTCACGTCCTGTTGGTAAATGCGCTGCTTGATCTGGTAAACGAACGCAATACAAGCAAAGTTCAACAGGCAGGGCACTGTGCCGTTGGCGTCGTGGATCGACTTGCCTTGATTGTTCTTGGTCAAATTATAGGCGCTGATCGAGGTCAGCGTACCGGCGTCGAAGTCGACTTTGAGTGTGCCGCTGAACCCATGGTCGCGCAACCGCACCGTCAGCGGGCTGACGAAGGGGTCGTCATTATAGTCGGTCTGCCAGGGCTTCGTCGGGATCACCGATCCTGGGTAGCCGCTCGCCGCGGTCAGCCCCTTGTACGGGGGTCCGAGCAGTTCACACGGCGTGTTGTTCGTCACATAATGTCCCGCCAGCGTCAGCGAAGCGTTCGTGGTCGGCATAAAGAGCAATTTGGCGCGGATATTCTTCCTGTTGATCTCGCCGACCCTCTGTCCCGTGGTCACGCGGGTCTGAAAGCCGGGCGTGTAGTTGATGCCCCCTGAAACACTGGCCGCCAGAAGATCGGCGACGATCGGGCCGCTGACATAGGCTTTCGCATTGAGATGGGGCGCGGAGCGGCTCGAACCGCTACCCAGATACTGACCCGCCTCAAGCGACACGCGCATCGTCGGCGTGAAGCTCGGGGCCTGCGTAATGACCCGGATCGCGCCGCCGATAGCGTTACGGCCGAACAGCGTGCCTTGCGGTCCCTTCAGGACTTCGATCCGTTCGACGTCGGGAAACTCGGCGTTGAGCAGCACCTGGGCGGACTGATACACGCCGTCGATGTAAAGCGCGTTGCCATTCTCGGTGCCCGCAACGGTGACGGTCGAGGTAACGCCGCGAATCGCGGGAGCGGCAAGATTGCCGGTGCCGCCGAAGGTGAGGCCGGACACGAGCGTCTGGAGGTCACGAACCGATGCTACGCCGGCGCGCGTCAGGTTTTCGGCCGTCACGGCGGCGATCGTCAGAGGTACATCCTGCAGCTTCTCGGACCGGCGCTGCGCCGTCACGACGATTTCGTCGAGGCCGCCGGCATCCTGCTGCGCGCCTGCATCGGTCTGGGCGTTCGCCGCTCCGCCGAACAGGAGCAGTGACGCAATCAACGAAGCCGAACTGACGCTTGTACGAAAATTCATGAATCTCTCCCTGCTGGATAAACCACCATCTCGCCTGATTCCAAGAGTCGGAATCAAGAACGGCGAAGACGGCATCTGGCTCGTCCTCGCGCCTATACGTCTGATATATTGACCTGAAGCGGAAACTTGCGGGCTTCCCGATAATCCGCTCTCATGTGTCCGAAAGGACACAGGCGCGGCGTGGTGGAGCTGAGGGGAATCGAACCCCTGACCTCTGCAGTGCGATTGCAGGTAAAGGTTCACGAAAGCCCAGGTTCTGGCTGTTTATCGAAGGAACTATGAACCGCCAGGGGCAAAATCGCTCAATTTGCAATACCAGTGCGATACCAATGCGATACCTATGTGAGGCTCACACTAACCGACCCCGTAAAGTGAAGCGGCGGACGCGATGGGAGCTCGACATGCGGAATCATAATCCGCGTGTCGGGGGTTCAAGTCCCTCCCCCGCTACCATAACATTTTCACCATTTTTCAGTAGCTTGTCTGGGGGTTCGGGCGCTTTTCATGGCCCAAATGTCTGACGTCTGGATTTACGGGGGAACCCCGGTGATTCCGGTTATTTCCGCGCTATCCGTCCTGTCCGTCGGACATGGTTCGTACACGGAAATTCTTCAGTGGTAATAGCGCTGAGCAAGCCAATTCAAACGTGGCACACATCCTCCTAAGGCGTCGTTGATGCGCGCGCGGGGCGCCGCAGATCGACGCACCGGCGAGGATCGCCAGCGGCGACAAAGCGAGTTTCATATCGTGCCACCCCCCGGGGAACCCGCAGATTAAACACCTGTTAGGATGAAAGCGGCCGGAAAGCATCCTTCCTGGGGCGCTCCTCAATCTCCTCGCCTTTCGAGAGGACCAATCGCCCAAGGTGCGTTGCCATTGTAGCCACGTAGGCGGCCGCCTCAAAGCAGCTCGACCCGTCCGGCGGGCAGTCTTGCGGTCGAGCAGGTCGGATATCTGGCACGAAGAATCCCTAGGTTCGATACTGGCGTTCGGATGATCGAAGTCTCACGGACCAAAGTCCTCCTGGTCCGACTTGAGCCGATATGTGGTGATCGGCGCAAAGCCGAGCTTTGCGGCAATCCGATCATTCCACTGGTAAGGGTCCGACCGGACGATCGGATCGCCGCTCTCGTCGAACAGGATCGTCTGGTAGAGCATACGTACCGGGATCTTGCGCTTCAGGGGAACGAAGGTTTCCTTGCCGCTGGCTTGCGCCTCTTGCCACTGATCCTCAACGCCCTCGTCAGCGGCAATCATGGCAGCGAAGCCTGGCGCATCCTCTACGCGGACGCAGCCGTGACTGCGCTGACGCTGGGTGAGGGCAAATAGTGCTTTTGCCGGCGTGTCGTGGAGGTAGACGGCCCGGTCGTTTTCCATGTCGAACTTGACGAGACCGAGCGAGTTCTTGGGTCCCGAGCCCTGTACGATCCAGCCGTCCTGCCAGGTCATATTATTGGCTGTCAAATAGCCGGGCCCCTTGGGAGCAATCTCCTTCTCCTGAATTGAGCGTGGGACCGTCCAGGTCGGATTAGCCACGAGCCGGAAGATCGGTGATCCAAGCTGGGGCGTCTCGTGATCGGGCTTACCGACGACGACTTTGCGGACATTGACCAGCTTTCCATCACGCCAATAGCTGAGGCGAGCGGCGGCAAGATTGACGTCTATGCGAGTGGCCGGGGGATTGCGCTCGAGCCACCGCAGCCGTTCAAGGTTGACGGCGATGGCGCGGGCGCGCTCCTCGTCTGAGAGGTTGAGGATGGCAGCCGCGTCGGGCCCGATCACTCCGTCCGGCTTGAGACCGTAGTCAGCCTGCATCGCCCTCATTGCGGCGACCATCGCAGGAACATAGCGGTCGCCGGGCACTGGTTCGGGCAGATAGTCATACTTTGCAAGCTGCGCGGCGATGGCTGGGACGCGCGGGTCGACGACACCGGGCTCGATCGGTTCGGCCGGTGGCGGGATGGCCGGCGCGGGGGCAGCGGGCTTTTGGCGCAGAGCCAGATAGCTTTTCGAAAGCTTGCGGTAATTGGCATCCTGAGGAGCGAGGCCTTGCAGCCATTCGGCAAGGCGACCAGATGCGAGCGCTTGGTGGAGACCTACGCGCAAATCGGCGCGTGGCCGCGGCACGGTATAAACGTCATAAACCTTGGCGGGATCGACGACGCCGTGGGCCAATGCGTCGGCGTAAGCGAGAGCAGCGCGGCTGAGCGCAGCGTCACCGTCGGCACTGCCAAGCTTCGCATTGACCTGGAAGACGACGCGATCGAGTCCATGTGTTGCGCGCGCAGCTACAGCGTCCTCAAGCTGCTTGACCGCGTCACGCGTCCAGCCCGATCCCGTCTTCTCCCAGCGAATATCGTCGCAGCCCGAAAGGCCCGCCGTGGCGAATACCAAGATAAACGATGCGATTACCTGCCTACGCACACGCAACTCCCTGAACCTGCGAGAGAACGTCCGATTCGGCGGTTTAGGTCCGGCTCTGTTGACTTCAGGGGCCAAGCGATCTGCCTCCGCGGCGGAAGTCTCTATCTGACAATCGGCTGAACGGGCACCAAGGGGAGAAGGCGCCCTACACTTCTCCTGGCAGCGACTGCTTTCGGGGACAATCCGGACAGGCAGGTTTTGGCTCAGGTTCCGAGAAAGCCGCCCTCTGTTCAGCACAGCGGCCGGCGTCAGTCCCACGCCAGTTCCGCGGCCTCCGATGAGCACGTTGAGCCCGCGGTTCAATATTTGCCGGAAGCCGTCGAGGGCACCCCCTCCAATCTTGATCGATTCGATCCACACCCCTGACGTCGCCTTCCGCTAAGTCCATTCTGATTGGAATCCGCCCCGATGGGGACGGTCTAGCGTTTGGGCTCCTTCTGGCCCAGCCATTTTCATGAACCGGGAATGATGTTTCAGAGAATAGATTGCTGCGTCGTTGGCGAGGCGTCAAATGAGAGTACAGGCGGCTTTTGGGATCGCTGATCCGGGCAGCGTCGGCCAATAAGGCGAGACCCGCCAACTGTCACGCTGGCAGGTCAGCTTCGCTTAATCCTCGGTAGATCATGCTCGTCGCGGTTATCGTATGCGGAGCGCGAATATGATGAGGTCGCCCATATTTCTGGCCACGTTGCTGGCCCTGACCGCTTGCGGACAAGGCGTCTACGATCCACGTGGTGTCGACCGTGACGAAACTCTTCTGTCGGTAAGTGCATCAGGGCAAGTGGATAGCCGGCCGGACAAGGCGCAATTCCAGGCAGGGGTCAATTCCTGGGATCGCAGTCCTTCCGCGGCAAGCACGGCGAATGCGAAGGCAATCGAGGATATCGTCACGGCCCTGAAGCGTATCGGCATTGCCGAGCAGGATATCCAGACCCGCTCGCTCAGCGTGCAGAAAGTTGATTGGGGCGACCGAAAGGGGCAGTTTCAGGCAAGTAATGTCGTGGGCGTCACCGTCCGCGACATAGCGGCCTCCGACCGAGCGATCGCCGTTGTGACCCAAGCAGGTGCGAACGTACTCAGCGGACCCGAGTTTCAGCTTTCCGATCCGGAGAAGGCCGCCAACTTGGCGTATACATCAGCGTATAAGGCCGCTCGTGCGCGCGCCGAAGCCTATGCATCGGCGGCGCAGATGAAGATCGCCCGGGTGCTGTCAATTCGCGATGCCGGCGGCAGCCAGGGCAACCGCTATATGCAAGGCGCTATGCCGGTCGCACCACCGCCGGCCATGGCTGTTATCGAGCAGGCAGCAAACTCCTCGGCGCGAATGATGCCGGGGCAGACGACAAGCATGTTCTCGATCCAGGTCGATTTCGCGCTTCAACCGAAATAGCTCCGGATGGTTTAACTGGCGGGCCTGGGCTTTGATTACGGTGTGAGTGCAGTGCAGTTTAGGTATCATCCGCGGAATGGAGAGGAAGCGAGGCATAGCTGGCGGCTGCGAGCGGCTCGCCCGATCGACCCCGGGGCAACGATGATGCGGGCTGGATCCCAATATCTGTCGTTCCGACTGCCGCTGCGAGTTGATGAACGAACCGCAGGTTTCCGCATCGCGCCGAGCCCGGCTGAACGGCCGCAATGTGGCGCGGAGCGGCCTTTTACGCCGCCGGGCGAGCGCAATTTATCAGAGCCCGAAGCCTGCCTTAACGAACTCGCACCCAAGTCGCAGCCCCACGGGATCGACCGTATGGTCGATCCCATTGGAGACGTGGGTCGTCACCTCAATCTCAAGACGCGTCAACTCGGCTTCTGTCGTATGGAGCGCAGCGACGGGAACAACGGTATCGTGTGACCCGTGGACGAGGAGCACAGGCGGTCTGGACTGTATCTCGTGGCCCAGCCCGGCTGCGCCCGTCAGCATTCCCGAGTAGCCGACTATAGCGGCCACGCGCTGCTTTCGGCGCAGACCCACATGAAGCGCCATCATCGTGCCTTGGCTGAAGCCGACCATCGCGAGATCGGCGTCGCTAAGCCCGTATTGATCGAGCTTTCTATCGATGAATGCCTCAATTGCCGGCGCCGCGCTCACGGCACCGAGTGCCAGAGCACGGGGTGAAATATCAGATAGAGCCCACCACTGATAGCCGAGGCCCGCGATCGAACGCTGCGGCGCATGCGGCGCTAGGAACAACGCGTCGGGGAGCGTCTGCTGCCAGGTCGGAGCCAAGCTTATCATGTCCCGCCCGTCGGAGCCGAAGCCGTGGAGCAGTAGGACGATCTGTTTGGGCTTTCCTCCCGATCGCGGCTGCAGGCTCGCGCCATTAACGATCAACTGGGCATCCTCAGGTTCCGCAGAAGGTTTGCACGTACACGATCGAGATCGTGCGGAGGATCTTCGTATCGCGCGAACGCTGGCCGAGCGATGAATGGCTGCGAAGGGCCGCACGCAGCTCTTCCAAAAGCGCGAACGATCCCTTGCGCGCCGCTACCGGTTCGGTCCGCTCCCCACGAGGTCGCCACCTGGCCCGGCTTCAACACGACGATCGCCTTGACCGCCGCGCCCATCTGGCGCCGACGGCATATCGGGGGGAGCCAGCCCTAAGCTTGACATCCGATGGGATCAATGCGGGTCGATGTGAAATCGCTTCGTCGATGGCAGCCTGCTTTGTCTCTGCGAATGTTAAGGAGGTGGCGCCTTCCTTTTCCAGCACCTCGCGGACCAGACCGGCAATCGACGCGTCTCCTCAATTAGCTAGACGTGGCACATGGCAAACATCCTTGCTACAGGAAGGCCTCCTCCGTCAGTTCGGCTCTCGGCTCGGCGCAATAATGCAGCGATCGTACTCGCACTGGGCTCGCGACGCATTCCTCCAGACCGGAACAAGGAATTGATGGTCATGGCGACCGCCGACATCATCCCTGAAAATGAAGCTGCGAGGATGGCCGCAGTCAGGCGCTTCGACGTGCTGGACACGCCGCCCGACGGCGCGTTCGATCGGATCACGGCGCTGGCAGCGCGGCGCTTCGGGGTCCCCATTTCGATCATCAGCATCGTTGACGAGGACCGCATCTGGTTCAAGTCGCGCCACGGCGTTCCTGTCGAGCAGATCGATCGTCTGCCGGGTCTGTGCGCCTCCGCCATTCTGGGCGACGAACCATATCTCCTGGCCGACGCCAGCATCGATCCCCGGTCACTGGCGAACCCCTTGGTCGCCGGCGACTTCGGCCTCCGCTTCTACGCGGGCGTTCCGCTCACCACGAGCGACGGCTACAACCTCGGCACGCTGTGCGTGATCGACAAGGAGCCGCGCCCCATCGATCAACGCCAAATCGAAGACCTGAAGGATCTCGCCACGGTGGTGATGGACCACATGGAGATGCGCCTTTCCGCCAGGCGTGCCGTGGGCGAGGCCGAACAGCTCGCCCGCCAGGCACAGCTCATGGCCAAGGAGATCGACCATCGGGTGATGAACAGCCTTCAGTTCGTATCCAGTCTGCTCGCCATGCAGAGCCGCTCACCCGATCTGGGCGAAGCGGCCGTACACCTCCAGATGGCGGCGAACCGCGTCTCCGCAGTCGGTCAAGTGCACCGCCATTTCCTCTCCGACGAAGCGGACGAAACGTCTTGCATGAACTTTCTTCGAAGCCTGTGCGCCGACCTTGCGTCTATTCTCGACCGGGAAGTGCGCGTCCAGGGCGATGAAATCAAGGTGCCGACCACCTGGATCCAGCCCATCGGCCTCCTCGTCAATGAGCTGGTCACCAATGCCGCCAAGCACGGCGCCGGGTGCATCGAGGTAAGTTACAACCGGAGCGGCAACGAGCACCAGATCACGGTGTGCGACGAGGGTGATGGCCTGGCGCCGGAGTTCGACCCTGCTTCCGCAACAAAGAGCCTGGGCATGCGGGTGGTCACTTCCCTTGCCCAACAGCTGAATGGACGACTGGAAGCCAGCAACCGAGACGATCGCAAGGGTTCCTGCTTCAGCGTGTCCTTTACGGGAGTCCGGTAGGCCGGACCCGCAACCGATCGGCCGCCTCCGCCTCGCCGGGTCTGAACAGCGGCAGGTTCCAGGCGCAACGACATGGAAGCTGGATGACCGAAGTGTCGCGCTTAGCCGCCATTCAAGTGCTCCCCGATGGGGCGGCTGAACTGCACCCGCCAAAAGCTCGTTTCTGCGCCTAACACACCGAAATCGTTGTCGCTGACTAGCAGAAGCTCGGATGGTGACAGCGCCACCATTCCCTCGAGATCCCGCGCCACCTCGGGATGATCGTCAGTTGAGAACAGTAGGCTCTTCGTGAGAACCGGAAAGGCTGGCGCTAACTCGCGCGCACTTAGTTCCTCCAGCGTCGGCCGAGTGGTCAGGTCGAGGTGCTCGTCACCGAGCGCAGGGGCCTCCAGGCGGCAGAGGTAGAGTTTCGTCGTTGCTGAGCCACGCTCGAGCACGAGCAGGCTGTTCGCGGGCAACCACAACAGTTCGCTGACCTTGATATCGCTTGTGTCGAACGCGCCGGCCGCACTGTCGAGTGCAAAGCTTGCCGGAGGATCTAGCGGATAGGCGTATTGCGCAACCACTTCTCCATTCCGAACGTCCATTTTCCAAATTCGGACATGGCGGGCCAGGCGATGGGCTTCCTCGTCTGGATGAGCCAGAGGGCTTTGGAACGCAGCGAACAGGTAGCGCTCGTCGCCGGAAGTCGCCAGCGCCTCGAAGCCGCGGTTCAGCTGGCGCCGAGCCGCGATAGCAGGAAGGCATCGCGCGGCACGTGGAGCTCCCGCTGGCGCGGGGAGGAGGCGTTCCCGAACGATACCCGCAGCATCGAGCCGCACGAGCGATGGGCCGAATTCGTCCCCCACCCAAAATCCGCCATTGGCCAGCGCAACAATACCCTCGGTGTCGAGGCCTCCGTCGTCAGGGGGGATTGCCCTGCCGCTGATATTGAACACCGGTTCTGAGAGCAGCTGGTCGCTGCCCGGATGTGGCAGCCCCGTGACAGGTCGACCATCACGATGCTTAAGAGGGATGATGCGCAACAGTTGGATCGCCTCACCGACCACCCTTAATTCGGCAATGGCGGGTCCAACCTCCAGCCGCGGCATGATCTTGGCACCTGCCAAGTCACCTAATGCAGACAGTTGATCGAGTCCGTACAGCCGCACCGCGTCCTGCACCTTGATGTTCGGCCCGCGGTCGCCGATGGCCCAGAAACTGCCGGAGGTGTCTCCGGGGCGGCTCGCAAGCCCCGACCCGAAGCCGTAGCGGAGCGTCATCGTCCCGCTCGGCAGTTCGAGAGCTCCAAATTCTGGGTCGCGCCAAATCAGTCGCTGGACTATCGCCTTCATCATGATCTGCTCATCGACTGCACCTTAGGGGTTTGAACGTCTGGGAAGGCCCGGGGTGGCGCGCGCCATGTTGAGGTCGAACCTGCACGGCGGCTGCTCGTTGGGCCGGCATGGCCCGCATCGCGCACATATCCGACATCCATTTCGGCGCCAAACCGTCCGGATTAGGCTTCAAGGTGCCTGCCTCGAATGGCCGAGATTATGGCGGAAAGCGCTAGCCGAGCAGCTCCATAATCGCCCCCCTCACGCGATCACGCTGAGCGCGTCTGAAGCCGAAAGCGCCTGCGCACCGCACCGAAAATCAATCACTTAGCGGCGTTGGACAGTAAGCGACGACCAGAGATCTAACATTCCGTCTAACGAGAAAGTAAATTTGGGCGGGCCCGTTCCAGACCCGCCCTGATAGGATCAAAAGTCGACCGGGGCGGCGTCGCTAACAAAAATATAACCCAGCATCTTAATAGTTTAATGCAGTTTTGCTGGAATGTTGGCGCTTGTTGGCGGTGACAAAAAAATGACAAAACGTGCAGGAGTGGAGCAGTCGAAGGACGCGCGGATCGAGCCGCGGTTCGAGACCGCGATCGTGGCAAGCGCAATCGCCCGAGGCGCTGCGAACGATGGCCAGATGATCGTGCTATCGAACATATCTTTTGGCGGGTTTAGATCCACTAAGAGCGGCCTCGCCCTAGGCGAGGTGGTCGTCGTGCACATCCCTCTGATCGGCCAGCGTCGGGCGCAGGTGCGCTGGATCGAGGGGGGACGAGCCGGCTGTAGGTTTGCCGAACCGCTTACCTTAACAGAGTTACGAAACGTTCTGGGGAGTGTCGAGATCGACGCTCGCTACTTCCCTGCGGAAGTGACGAAATAGCGCCGCGCGCAACGGGCGCATCAGCTCGTATCGGAACGATAAGAAGGTGCCGATCACCCGATGAAACTAGCAAACCCGCCGCCTGTAGTGGGCCAATTGAGTCGCAGCCACTCGCACTGACGAAGTCACGGCCGCGCACGAATCATAATCTATTCTGACTGATTCCTGACTGATTCCTGATAGAATAGGAATTTAATCGGTCTCGATGTCGCTCACATGACCAGAGGCTGAGCAGGTTTTGCGCTGCAAAGAAAACTTCCTTGATGCAAGACTCGGCGGTCCCGTGCTTGTTGTTTCGGAATTGTCACGACTACGAGCTCCTGATCTATTAGTTTGTCAATATTTCGGTAACTTTCGTAGCTCAGACCTCTTATTGGAGGCGGATGTATGAAGCACGTTAACGTACTGATCGTAGACGATTCCTTCGTCAGCCGAGGCATGCTTGCGAGCATGATCGAGGACGATGCCAATCTGCGTGTTGTCGGCATGGCTGCCAGCGCGGCTGAAGCGGACACGATGCTTGAAAACACCGTTGTAAATATCGTGACGCTCGATCTCGAGATGCCTCGCTGCAGCGGGTGGGAATATCTCCCTTCACTGGTCCGTCGTCGCATACCGACCGTAATCGTAGCGGGCGGCGCTTGGGATAAAGCCGTCTCGCGGAAGCTGCTGGCGCAGGGCGCAGCGGCATGTATCGACAAGGCGGAATTAGGACGTGATGCTTCGTGCGTTGCAGCAACGATTAACCGGATTGTAGGCGGCTCCCCGGCGACCGAGATCGGGAACGCGAGCAATGGCAAACATCTGGATGAGCGAGATCAGTCTGCCGATACTCCCTCCTTTGAAATGCCACTGGAGGCGGGTGCATTCGTATTCCGTAAGCCCGAAGACTATCGCGAGCCTGGACCCGAGATGCTGCGATTCGCCTGTGAAAGGATCGGCCTTGCTTGCCTTCAGGGCGACCAGCTTAGTGTTGAGAAGTGGATGAATACAGCACTCAGGTTGGACAGAGTGCTCGAACTTGGGCTCGCCGCAAAATCGGATCGGCGTGGTACTCCAGTTTGAGGAGTCGCAAACGCGGCGCAGGACCGGGGCGAGGTTTGTGGAGCCAATGAGCGCATCACTTCCAGCCCGGAGGCGGTAGGCGCCGCCGAGATCGGTATAGCCCGCGCGACCTTATTTGCTCTGGCTTCATGTCAAAATCCGAGCTGCTAATAACTAGCTAAGTTCCCCACCTTGTTCATGCGTAGTGATCAGCCAGGCCTAGTTGCGGCCCGCGCCGGCTGGTCGAGTGCTGCGGCGGCAAAGAATGCCCAGCTGGCGCCCCCCGTCCAACCTGCGATCTCATCGGTTGGAAAGTGGACGCCCAGCCAGACCCGGCTCAAGGCTATCAGCCAGGTCAAGGCCACAGCACTGGCGATGATCGTCCAGCGAACCGTGCGGCGGGAACTCATCGCGGCGAACGCCAGTGCTATCGCAAGGAAGACGACCGCCGAGTTGAAGCTGTGGCCGCTCGGAAAGCTGTTGCCGCTCGCTTCGGTCAGATAGGGTACGATCGTGGGCCGCGCGCGGCCGACCAGCGCCTCGATCGCGCTGTTTGCGGCCCAGCCCCCGACAATCGTCCCGACAAGGACGATGGCCTCACGGCGTAGTTTCAAGAACAGCAGCGCGACGATCGCACAAAGAGCGAAGACATGCCGCATCACGACGCCCCCCATAGCGGTCACGTCACGCACAGCCTCGAGGAGCCAGCCCGGACCGCGCGGCATAAGGTGCGGCTGGAAGCGCCAGACATAGAGCCCCGCCGAATCGAGCGAAGAGGCGCGCCCAGTCCAGAGGAGAAAAACGGTCAGCACGCAGGCCGCTGCGCAGGCAGCCGCGGCGATCAACGCGTGGGTCGGGTGGATCCGCCAGCCTCGAAGGCTCGGCGGTGAATCTTGCTGGATCACGAGCACACGACGGCAGATGCTGATGAAGCGCGGTGTCCGACCATGCTGGAGCTATCAAGCCAATCGGGCCGCCGCATCCAAAAATCTCGCCACCGGGCGTTCACGCGCTGGCCAGTGTGAATGGACGGCGATGGCTGGGCACAAAGCAGAGTTGGACGCGTTTGGTGGACGCTGGAGGAGCAGGCGTGGTCGACAAATCAGAGAAATTCAACCTGCTTGTCCGCCTTGGCTATGCCGCCCGCGGGCTTGTCTACATCTTGCTCGGCTACCTCGCGCTCACGACAGCAGGTTCCGCCTCGGGAGGTCCGGAGGCATCGTTCGACATGCTGCAGGAAATCCCACTCGGGTCGGCAGTGCTCTACGTGACGGCAGTCGGCCTGATGGCCTATGCGATTTATAAACTTATCGCGGCGGCCGGCGACGTCGAGCATAAGGGAATTGATGCGAAGGGCATCGCCCAGCGCGTTGGCTATTTCGCAAGCGGGCTGGCGCACACGCTCCTCGCGTGGACCGCATTTCAGTTTGCGCATGGCGACAAGCGCTCCCCCGATGGCGATGGAGGCGGCCAAGCCGTCAGCTCCTTGCTCTCCTGGGATTTGGGCGCTGCCGTTCTCGGGCTCATCGGCATCGCGCTCGTGATCGGCGCCGCCTTCCAGGCCCGGAGCGCGTTCACTGCTAACTTCATGCGCACGGTCGGGGCGAACGCTCCCGCGGCGATATGCTGGATCGGTCGCATAGGGCATGCCTCGCGCGCAGTCGTGTTTCTTGTCATGGGTTGGTCGCTCATCAGGTCGGGGTGGCTACATTCCGGCGGCGCGGCGAAGGGCTTTGGCGGCGCATTAATGAGCCTCCGCGAGAACGTCGCCCTCTATACGGTCGTCGCGCTCGGGCTGCTCATGTTCGGAGTTTTCAGTCTGATCGTAGCACGCTTCCGGATCATTCCAGATGTCAACCGGAGAGACCTCAGGCCTAGCCTTCGCTGATGCTCATGCATCCAAGGCGATGGCGTTCCGAAGGGAGAAGGCCGGTGAAGCAGTTTTGGATATTGCTCCTCGCCCGCGATGGCCGTTGCCGTCGTGCCGCTGTCAGTTGCGCCAGTGGGTCCGACTGTCACGCCCGCGGCGGCCCGGGTCCCCGCCACACCTGCAGCTGTATCTCCTGCAGCAGCTAGCGGACCAACGGCTCGGATCATGAAGGCGTCCGGAGACGCAAAATAGGTGCGTCGAGAGTTTGGCGGGTGCCAAGTTGAGGCCGCATCACAAGCCGCTCGTCGGCGCATCGGCATCGATGGTCATCTTAACAACTGGCATTCGTCGTCTGTACTGAGACGGACATCTCATACGCATCGCGTTCGAGGCGTGGCGGCATCCACGCTGAGCGGCGGGCGCCCCTGGCCGAGGCGCCTAAGCGCCAGCCGCCGATGTCGGGCTGCCAGTTCTCGATGAATGGACGCAATTTGCTCGTTCGCCGCCGCCTCCGCTAGCCGCAGACAGTGCAATTCACGGGCCCTGTGAAAGGCCGCGATCTCGTCTTCCATGTTCCCGCCCTCTCCAGCAGGGGACGCCCACGCGACTCGCCCTCTCCTTGAGGAGAGCCTATAATACCAATTGGGGCTGACGGCAGGCTGTCGCGCGACTCCGCCTAAGTTAATCTCGGCTCATCATCCTTGTTCGCGCGTTCATGAACACTGCAGGGGGTGAGGAGAGGATATGGACCGCCTGTTCACCGTAATCGCCACCAAGTCGGCCAATTGGCTTGGGCAACCTCTGGCTTTCACATTGGCCACGCTCGGCACAATCATCTGGGCCATATCGGGACCGCTGTTCCACTACTCTGATACTTGGCAACTCGTCATCAACACCGCGACAACGGTTCTGACATTCCTGGCCGTTTTTCTCATACAGAACAGCCAGAACCGGGACGGCGCGGCGATGCAGGCAAAGCTGGACGAAATTTTGCGGTCGCTTGACAAAGCTCGCGATCAATTCGTCGGCATAGAGCACTTGTCGGACACGCAGATAGGCCAGATCCGCGATGCATTGGAGCGCGACGTGAGACAGGGCACGGACGGCAAATCGGCCGAGCACTC
>Ga0268264_10000213_pt1 | contig 115513 bp, 91 predicted proteins | sample KBSSwiS32_FD_190357 | JGI IMG/M metagenome (GOLD analysis project Ga0268264, IMG submission 190357) | Switchgrass rhizosphere microbial communities from Kellogg Biological Station, Michigan, USA - KBS Switchgrass S3-2 (SPAdes) (version 2) | ecosystem: Host-associated > Plants > Roots >... | reverse complement strand
GTTCGGCCGCAGGCAGTTCCATACGGGAAAATTCCACGGTCACGAAGTGGTAGCTGTGTTTTCGCGTTACGGCAAGGTGGCGGCCGCGGCGACCGTGACCCAACTGTTGGCCTCGTATCCGGTGGATCGGCTGATCTTCGGCGGAGTGGCCGGCGGCGTGCAGCCCGGGTTGGCCATTGGGGATATTGTTGTTGCCACCGACCTCGTGCAACACGACATGGATGCGAGCCCCTTGTTTCCCCGGTACGAGGTGCCGTTGCTCGGGAAGGCCCGTTTTGCGGCGGACCCGGGGCTGCGCGCCGGCCTCGTGTCAGCCGCAAAGTTGTTTGCGGAGCACGATCTCGCGAGCCACGTGTCCCGGACCGAGCGTACCTTCTTCAAAATGACCGTTCCCAAGGTCGTGGAGGGAATGGTTGCGAGCGGTGACAAGTTCTTCTCTAGCAGCGCAGGCGTACGGGATCTGCGGGAGCGGCTGCCGGGGGTGTGTTGTGTGGAGATGGAGGGCGCCGCGGTCGCGCAAGTCTGCGACGAATATGGGATTCCTTTCGCGGTCGTGCGGACAATTTCCGATTCCGCCGATGAGAGCTCGGTGCACGACTTCCCCCGCTTCGCGCGTGAAATCGCGCGGCATTACTCGAAGGGAGTGCTCGTCCGGTACCTCAATCTGGGTAATGTCTGAATGTAAATTGGGTAGGTGGCTGTCTTTAAGGTGACAGCGGCCATGACGCACAATCCGTGACATCTCCACTCCAAGAGAAGGGTCATGTTGAAACGATTGGGCGTATTTTTGTACGGCGTGTTGTGTTACGTCGTTTTCTTCGCAACCTTCCTGTACGCGATCGGTTTCGTCTGCAACCTGTATGTGCCGCGCTCCATGGACGGCCCACCCGTGGCTCCGCTCGGGAGCAGTCTGATAATCGATCTCGGGCTGCTGTTGCTGTTCGCTCTGCAACACAGCGTGATGGCGCGGCCCGCATTCAAACGCTGGTGGACCCGGTTGATTCCCGAGCCCGCGGAGCGCAGCACTTATGTAATCGCCTCCAGCATCGCCCTGATCATTCTGTTTGCATTCTGGCAGCCTCTGGGAGGCGTCGTGTGGTCCGTGACCCAACCCACGGCGGTCATCGTGCTCTACAGCCTGTGCGCGTTCGGGTGGCTGCTGGTGCTGGTGTCGACCTTCCTGCTCAATCACTTTGATCTGTTCGGATTGCGCCAGGTCTGGCTGTATCTGCGCGGCGCACCGTACACTCACCTGACATTCAGCACGCCCGGCCCGTACCGGCTGGTGCGTCATCCGCTGTACGTCGGCTGGCTGTTCGCCTTCTGGGCGACGCCGGACATGACTCTCACGCACTTCGTGTTTGCGCTCGCAACCAGTGGCTACATCCTGGCCGCCATTCAGCTTGAGGAGCGCGACCTGGTGAGGCACCTGGGCGCGCAGTACAGCGACTACCGGAAACGAGTACCGATGCTCATTCCCGGCATCTCGTTGCTGCGCAGCAGGCAATAGACCTGTTATATCGATAAGATAACGGCTGCGAATCCGCATGCTTTGACTGAAGCTTTACAAACGGTCATTCAGGGGTTCAACACACAGGTTGAGACGACCGCCGGCCCCCCGATAATCGGGCAACAGCTCACCAGCGAAGCTGCCGAGACCATCGAGACAGCCAACCGCGACCCGGAGTCGCAACTGCGCAGAGCTGCTGAGGAAGCCGGAAAGCATGTCGTCGCGTTGGACCGGGCGCTCGAGGACGAGCTCACCCGGTCCAGCGAATGCCGCGGCCGCTGCATCCCCCTCAGGGCGCCTGGTGAACGGACTAATGGTCATCTTCCTATTGATGACACGGTCCCACATGATGCGCGTGGAAGCCGGCGCGCATCCGCTCCGCGCTCGATTATGTTATGAGCGTGTTACCCAACTTCGCCGACGATCGTGACGTCAACTCCCACAGGGAGGAAAGTGGCACGGCCCGCCCCCTGACACCGCAGCAGCTCGAGCAACTGACGAGCGACGGAATCGATATCCCGAGCCTGGCGGAACTGCGCGCGCTCGGCGATGGAACCCTGGCGTACAGAAATCACAGAGTGTTTGTGTACGTCCGGGACTCGGCTTTGCCGGCCCCGCAGCACGCCGCGAGCGGCGAGCACTGGCCCCGGTTTCATGTGGCCAATTGCGAACGGATCCGGGCGATGCGCGCGAGTGGCCAGGCCGCCCGTTATGTGGCAAGCGCGAATACGGGCATTCAGCTCGGGCCGCTGCGGGTCTGCCAGGACTGTCTGGGGGAGCTGCAGTACGAGGGGCACGTTCAATCCTTTACCGTGGAGCGCTTCTATCAACTGTGGCCGCGCGAGCTGCTGGAAGCGCACTTCACACAGACCGTGCTGTTGGATGATTTTGGCGGCGATTTCGGTGAGCACGCCGCCGAGGCCATGGCACTGGCGCACTACCGCTGCACCCAGTGCGGCATCGACCTGAGCGCGGCGCATCTGCGCCGCTTTCTGCATGTTCACCACAAGCAGGTGGTGAAGCACGACAACCCGCTTTCCGAGCTGGTTGTGTTGTGCATCGGATGCCACGCCAATCAGTCGGGGCATGGACTGATGCGCGCGCTGTTGGAATTCTCCGAATTCTCGGTGTTAGCGCCCCGATGACGCCGCGAGTCGATCCATCGCCGCCTGCAGATCACGCATCGCGGTAACGAACGCCTCCGGCGTATAACCCTCGTCGTTGCGGGTCAGCCGGTACAGGCCGTCGAGGCGTGCGCGATGGGCACTGGACCAACTGAGGTCAATCAACAGGCCGTCAATGGCCATGACGGCCTGTTCAGCCCCGATGTAGTCGTGGAATTCTCCTTCCACGCCCAGTGATACCACCATGCTGAGCAACTGTTCCTGATCGGCCCGCGACCATTTGTACGTCGCAGCCCGGTCACGCAGCCGGGTGATCATGTCGCCGAGCTCGCGGGCGCGCGCGACGATCGCGCCTTTGCCCGCCGGGCCTGCGGCAATCAGCGACTGACTCATTTTCAACAGCGCGGGCGCGCTCGCCGGGTCCAGTCGCCGTGTTATCACGTACGCCATCCGCAGGTGGCCGTCGTTGATGGGTACCTGGCCGGGCTCGATTGCCATTGTCAGCAACCGGTGACTCCAGTCGTAGCGACGCATGGAGCTCATGTGGCACCCGTAACAGTTGAACAGTGCCAGCTCGGGGAAGGTTTCGTTGTTCTGGATGCGGGATCCCTGCAGCGCCTTCATTTCGGAGGCCGCGGCGGCGAGCTGGCCGTAGGCCCAGGTCTGCGTCCGGCTGTAGGAGGGCTTGCGCTGTTGGTAATCGGTATCGACACGATAGTGAGCCGGCTCTATGGCCTGGAACGTATCCAACTCAAAGCTCAGGCGCGGATGTCCCGCGGCCATGATCCGGTGAGTGGCGAACTTGTCAGCCGTGCCGTAATGGCAGGAGAGGCACAACGTGACCCGCTCGTGCAGGTTGGCGCTCGGATACATGCCCTTGGCGATGTTTTCCGAGTAGGTCGCCTTCCGGGAGGTGTGAGTGGTGATCCAGCGCTCCGAACCGCCGTGGCAAGCCTCGCAGCCCACACCATCGGTGAGAGAGAACTTGGGACCACGCCTCTCCGGAGGCACGTTATCAGCGTGGCAGTCGAGACAGATCTTTGCTGTGGTCGCGCTCGGCAATCCGAGCTTCTGAGCCATCGACTTGCCGCGCGGCGAGCTGAGGACCGTGTAGGCCTTGGAGTGAGCATCCTCATGCGACCAGGTTACGTATTCGTTCAGAAGCACGTCATAGGTCTTACTGGGCGTCACCGAACCATGGCATACCGACGAAGAGCAACTCGCGACTCCGAGATGCTTCTGCGCAAACGCCGTTGTCGCGGTCAGCAGCGCGAAAAGGATTATTGCGGCTTGACGAACCACGGTTTCCGTTCCGGATCCAGGTACAGGCGCTCCATCTCCTCGAGAGTGAGCGGACGGGAGCCGATGCGGCCGAAGATCGCGATCTGATGGCCTGTCTCATCGACACCGCGGTCACGGTCGAGTCCTTTCGACAGTGCCAGCGCCGGCTTGCGGGTTGCGTAGTGCGCAATCAACTGCGGGCGCGGCTCCGGACTGAATCCGTAGAACTTCGGCTGAGTGGACGGTGAGGTGAGCTGCAGCACTTTCAATCCGTCGTGGCCATCCGCAACATAGGCGAACAATGACGCATTGGTGGAAGCAACCACGACATCCCGCGCATCATGGAGGGCTCCTCCCGCATCAAACATCTGATGCAGCTTCATGTGCTCGGGCTGCTCTATATCCACAATGGCCAGGCCCTGCCTGCCAGCCGCCACATAGGCGTACGTGCGGGCGAGATAGACCCGCTGTGCGTCCTGTAGAGGGATGACGCCTGGGACGACGAGCGGATGCTTCTTGTCCGTCACATCGATGGCTTTGAGTCCCTCCCGGTCTGTCACGAAGAGATAGCGGAACTGCAGAGCCGCGGCGCGTGCATCCTGCAGAGGGACCACACTTTCAACTTTCGGATGCAGCGGATCGTCGAGATTGAGGATGACCACGCCGGCATCCGCGACGACATACACGAAATGGCCACCCACCGTCAGGTGCCGCGCGCCTTTGAGAATGCCGCCCTGGTTCCACGTCAATGCGCGGCTCAGGAAGTTATTACGCGGGTTTCCATCTACCAGTGTATTGATGTTGGTGAGAATCAGGCCCTCTTTGGAGTCGGTGATGAGCGCATAGCTGTAGATCGGGTGGAAGGGCTGCTCCTCGTTGTCTTCCCGCATGAGCTTGCCCTGGTTGCGCGCGGGATCGATCGGCTGATTGGTTGCCAACGCGACACAAGTCGCATCGCTCGAGGCAATCCGGGTCTTGTGGCCGAGCGGGCTGTCCGGCCCCGTCAGAATCGGTTGGCTGACGCCTTTGTTGGCGATACTCGCCACGTCGTACACCTGCAAGCCGGTCTTGCCCTCGGCGGCGTAGACGTACTCACCGCGCATCTGCAGGCAGCGAATCGGGTCACCCGAGTGTTCATGTGCGTTCTGCAAGGTCCCCTGCAGGCTCTGATGTCGCGCATAGTTATCCGGATAGGCGTATTTCTGCAGATAGCTGCCCAGCACGGCCTGCGGCTCCTCCCACTCTGTGACCTGCACGCCGGTAATACCACCGGCCGTGCCGATCCACGCGTAGTAGCCGACAAAATTCACGAAGTTGGTTCCCTGCAGCAGCAACTGGGCCATGATGGCGTTGTTGTCATTTGCCGGGCTCAGATGACAGTCATCGCAGGTCTTCGTTTCAGTCAGCCGCTCCGTGTGAGGATAGTGTGGGTTGAAAGCCTGGGAGCTGTAGCCGCTGGCGGCAATCGGCGGCTGCTGGATGTAGGTTTTCTCGCGATTGATATTGGTCTGTGAAACCACGAGAGCCGAGCTCGATCGCACCGGAGCGATCCGGCCCCCGTCGGTGGGTCCGCGGCGGCCGAGCATGAACATGTCATCCCGGGCCACCTGGGGATTGTAGGTTGCGATGACGCGGGAGTCGCCACCTTCATAACGGTGGCTGGGCGTCTTCCAGTTGGCTTCCGTGGGCAGATGGCAACCGCCGCAGCTCGTTGTCCACGAGGTATGGCAGGAGTAACACTCCAGGTCCTTCGGGCTGTGAGCCCGTTGGTCGGTGGGTACCTGCAATCCCCACTCCTGTGTTTGAGTGTTCCGGCTCATCAGCTTGGCACGCGCCGAACGCTCGTTGTAGTCAGATGATTTGGGGTTGACGCTGTCCTTGACGAGGTGCACGCGCCATTCCTGTCCTGGGTTGACGAGCGAGCGTTGATAGAGCTTGCCATCGCGCCATTCGAAGCGCTTACCCCCATCTGGATTTCTCAACAAAGTGAGGTCGGTGCCCTTGGGCGGTGCCGCCGGGCCGGAGGTACGCAACGTCGGGTACGCATCCGCGCTTCCATGACAGTCAACGCAAGCGATCTCGATCGCCTGTGCAACCTCGCCGTAGATATAGCCGTTTCCATGGTTGTCGCGGGCAAAGTGGCAGTCCACGCAATGCATGCCCTTGTCCATGTGAATCGAGGCCATGTGGACTGCTTTCTGGAATTTCTTCGGATCCTCGTCGCTGACGGGCGCGCCTTTCGCATCGAGCAGGGTGCCGTGCCGGTCGCGCTTGAAGATGGCCCGGAAGTTCCAGCCGTGTCCGTGATAGTCGGCAAACTGGGTGTCGTGCAAAGACGGGTTGAGCTCACTCACGTGCTGGACAAAGTCGATGTCGGCCCATTTGCCGCGCGGCGCCGCTCCCTCGGGATTGCGCTGGAGGACGTCCCGGATCTCCTCCGGAGTAGGGTACTTCTGTTTCTCCGGCCACATGGTCGGAGCATCCGACTCGTAATCCCACATGGTGTAACCCATGAATGAATTCACGAACACATTGGGCTGGTGCATGTGACAGACCATGCACTGGCTCGTTGGAATGGAACGGGTGAACCGGTGCGTCATCGGATGCCCGGACTCGTGTTTGGGTATTACGGGATCGATGCTGCGGCTCTCACCCATGTTGCCGGCTTTCGCATACGGTCCGGAGTGCTTTTCGTCGCGGTCGTTGGCGTAGACGACATGGCATCCCGAGCAGCCTGAGCCGCGATAGTCACCGGGCTGATCGTCCGTCCCCATGAACCACATGTAGGGATCATTGAGGCGCGTCTTGTGGACGTTGAGTACCGGGATGGCGACCCGGCCGGCAGTACCCGGGCCGCGGTTCGACACGTGCAGATCCGGCCGCCCCGGCTCGTTCAGGTTCTGTACGCCGCCGGTGATGTTGGGCAAGGCGATTTCAGGGAATCGATTGCCGGTCGTGCGCCCGCCCGGTTCAAACACGCGAAAAATATCGGCTGGCGGGACCGACTCCCACTTTGGCACGGCCTGCAGCCGGGGCAGCACGCCGTGGAGGGAGAGGGCGCTCGCCGGGTCCGGCAACGTCGGTCCTTCGATGCCCGCGGCGTCTCCGTTGCTAGTGAATGCCTCGCCGAGAATGTAACGTTTGAAAGGGAGAACGCCGTTGTTATAGGAAGCGCCTCCAAAGAACATCGCACCCGTCGCCATGAGGCTTCTCTGGGCGGCGGCAATGATGGAGAGATGGCATGCGCCGCAAGCCTGCTTGGCGACCCGGTAGTCACCCGGATTGACGAAGCGGATGAACGCCGGCGATTCCCGGTTGAGCAGGGTATAGCTGCGTTGCGGTTTGGCGCTTTTGGGGTAACCCCACTCCTCTGGAAAGCGCGGTAGCACGTGAGCCCGGTCGCGCAGCTGCTCGTATTCCAACTCCATTCTGGCGATCCCGCGTGGCGGAATGACACCCGCATCGCCTCCGTGGCAGTCGGTGCACCCCAGCTTGACGGCGGGATTGTCGTGCATGGACATTGCATCGGTCCGCTCATGGCATCCCAGGCAGCCAATGCTCTTGCGATTGACGTCGCCCAGAGACTGGTCGGCCGGTGCCGCCTCAAAATGCTGTGCGGCGGCCGTTCCTGACAACATCAGCAGTGCGAGCAGTAGAATGATTCGCATCTCAGTAGGTCAGCACGAGATTGAAAAAGAAGGAGAACGGCGCGTTCGAGCCGACGAGGGGCCGGGCCGCATCCGCGGCAAACAATTTTGCCAACGACAAACGCGCAATCACGTTCTGGGAGATAAAGGGCCTGTAGATGGCATCCAGGGAGGCATCGGTTCCGAGCGTGGCCGAAAGGTCGGTCCGGCCCAGAAGGCTCTGGAGGGTGGCCGTATTGGCGAACATGACATGGCTGACATCAAGGGAAACGCGCAGGGAGGGCATCAGATCCAGGTCGGCGCCGATACCGACCAACTCCAGTCCCGGATTGGTGTAGTTGGATTCGCCGGTGTCACTCGTCGAGCGCAATGAAGGAAACAGCGAGTCTCGTTGCTTCAGGTCGATTGCGTTGGCCACCAGCGGTATGCGCTGGTGAATGAAGAACGTCGAGTCGGTGCCTGCGAAAATGGCGGTCTGATTGATTCCGTCAAAACCGTGGCTGCTGCCGTCCGTCGGATCGCCATCGCCGGAGGCATACAGGCCCGAGGCGCGGATTCGCATCCAGTCGAAATCCCGTGACAGCTCGACCGCCGCGAACGTGGCCTGGACCTTCGACAGGGCGTTGGTGAAGACACTTTCCGATTCACGACCGATCACTTCGTAGACCGATCCTGTGAGATTGAATGTGCCAATGTGCCCGTCAGCGCTGTAGCCCATATAAACCACGTCATAGTCGTGTCGGGCGCCGGAGGTGAAGGTAGGCGTGCCGTTGGTCAGGGTGACTCGCGTGCCGAGCGCGCGGTTTCGGTCGTAGATCAGAACAACCTCGGAGCTCAGGCCCTTCCAGCCCAGGTCCTGGATATAGAGGTTGCCCATCACGATGTCGTTGGCCGGGATGCCGGCGCCGAGGTCGTTCTGGCGGGCCGGGTTCTTGGGCAGGCGTCGGAACCAACCGGCGCTGTACTGATAGATGTTGTTGTCGCGGGTACCGAAGAAGCGGATACCCAACGGCTGATCCGCGAGCACAAAACCCCGGAAATCGCTGGTCACCGGCTGAATGCCGATCCGGACGCTGTCGAAGTCATAGTGAGCCGATACATCACGCAGATGTTTCTCGAAGAACAGTGCCTGGGCTCCGACGGAGGTGGTGGTTGTGGTGGCGCCGTTCGAGCTCGTGGAGCTGTAGTTGAAAGTGGGCGTCAGGCGAAACTGATAGTCCGGGGGACGGAAGATGGTATCCCCTTCATAGAAAACGGCATCGATACTCGCGGTCTGGCTGTTGAAAAACTGCTGCGCGGCCAGGTGTCGCGATTCAAACAGGGAGGTCGTACTGGCAGTCAGTACCGAGAAGCCGTCTTTCCCCCGGATCGGCCGGTCTCCCTTGAGCACGTTGTTCGTGTTGTACGGGTCCGTGATGTTGGCCGGATGGCCCAGCGCATCAATGATTCTCCAGCGGTTAACCGGTATGGAGCCGGAAAGAGGGGACGTGGTCGGTGTCGGCAACCGCGTGGGATCGCATTCCTCCGGCTGCAGCCGATCCGGCGACTCTTCGCCCGGCCGTTGTCGGTGGGCTGCCGGATCATCCGGCGGGCAGCCCGAGTTGGGATCCACGTCCGCGGCAAACGATTGCAGTGCCGCGGCAATGCCGATCCAGCCCAGCAGAAAGGTGAGCGCCGCTCTCATTGCAACAACCGGGCCTGTTTCTGCTCATCGAAGCGGCCCCGGTTGGGCAGATGGAACCGGTGGCACATGACGCAATCGGAGCCCAGCTTGGTGCTGTCGTGCGAGCCGCCATGACATTCCCGGCACCGGGTGATCCCCGGCATGAGGATGTCGCTGCTCTGCTTGGAATGCTCCGCCTGGTTGTGACACGAGGTGCAGGGCTCCGTGATGTGGGTCGCATGATTGAACCGGGCGCGCGGCATCCAGTTCTGGGTCAGTCGGACCGGCGAGACCTTCCATTGATCGAATCCGCTCGCTCCCAACACGTGGGTCACGTCGTGGCAGTCGACACAGACCCGCTTCTCGAGTAATTCCCGGGCCATTTTCAGTGACTCCGTGTCGGCCCAATCGCGCGCCCGCCGCTGCTCATCGAGCGACATCTGGCGCGCTTCACCGCCTGGCCGGCGCATTCCGCCGTCAGGGCGCGCCGGAGAGCCCGCTTCGAGGTACAGCCTGCTGAAATGCTCGCGCAGGGCCCTGAACATTCTTGGCAGGTCGCCGTGAGGTACCCCGCTGGAGGTGTCGTGCTCGTCAAAATGCAGGCTGTGGCAGCCGCTGCACTGGATTTCCATCCGGATCGGCATCATCTCCCGGCCGCTGGCATTGGGCTTGTGGCAGTCACTGCATTCCAGGACGCGATCGCCCAGGGGCGACTTGATACCTTTGGGGTTGAGATGTTGCTCATGCGAGAATTTGAGATGCGACCTTTCCTTGAAGGTCTCGGGCTTGCTGGCCTCGAGCCAGATGGCGCGCCATTGTCCGGGGGCGACGATCTGGTCCTCGGACAGGACGGCGATGCGGAATTCCGGGTGGTTGGAGCCGAAGTCGGATGAATCGCGGACCAGTGCGTTGGATTTGAGCTCATCCAGGCGCGAGTGACAGTCGGTGCACAGGCGCGGATCACGCAGAACCAGCGTGGCCGGCTCCTTGTGCTCGAAGTGGCATTGGGCACAGCGCTCTCGATCAAACAGCTTCACGTCCGCGGAGCGCACGTCAACATGATGCTGGACCTCCGCATGACACGTCTCGCATTCCGAATTGCGCACCGGCTGAAACGGATTCACGTGGCAGGCCGTACAGTCATTTCCGATGAACCGGTGCGTGTCGTGCAGGGGACCCGAAGACCACAGGGCATCGCTCGGGACGAGCGGAGCGCTGCGCAGCATCTTGCGCATGGAGGGACCGAGAAACGTCCCTATCGGCACCAATAGAAAAATCGCGGCGACGCCGATGGTGAGTGTCCACGACCAGAAGCTGATTGTGTAACGGGACGAGTGATTGCGTGTGCTCGCCGCCGCGGCGGGCTGGGATTCGTCGGCTGAGAAGGGATCTTCGATCCGCACGATGCAGGCATATTCACCCCGTCCACGCTGGATCCTGACAGTGGTCTCGCCGAGTGTGAGCGTGTCGTCCGGGTCCAGATGAACGCGGGTCTGCCGCCGCCCGTTGACCACGACACCCCTTGGGCTGACCGCGGTAAGGAGCACTCGTCCATTCGTCGATACGCGCAACGTCGCGTGCCGCGGATCAACGTCCTCGTGCGGCACCTGGAGCTGCTGATCCGGCGCGCTGCCGATCGTCAGCTCCTCGGTCTGAAACACCGTTCCGGGGAGCTGCTGGCTGGTCGCGGACGAATTTCCGGCGACCCCGCGTATGAGGCAGATCAACATCGCCTCACCTCACCAGTACAGAAAAACGGTGACTATGTGAATGAACAGCGCCGCGAGCAGCGCGCAACAGACGGGCACGTGGAAGAACAGCCAGATGCGCAGAAGGGCCGCGAGTTGTGTTTCACGGCGCAGGCGCTGCAACAGCGCCGCCTTGGAGCCCACGAGACCGAGCAGCTTCTGAACGCTCGACAGTGCAATCTGGCTCTGCCTGCCGCCGGTCCGCAGCTCGGCCAGGGTCTGGATCAGAGCGCGCTGGTTCGTGTTGGGCACTACGTGCGCGCCGCGTGCCGGGCCTGTATCGCCCATGAGGATCGTCGATTCGTCGCGGCCCCGCAGTTGTTTCCACAGATTGCCGCCGCCCAGGTCCGTGCGCCGGGCGCACTCGGTGAGCAGTTGGGTCATCTGGGGCGAGATGCCTTCAGCGAGCTCGAGGGCCGAGCTGTCGAGCTCCGCAATCTGCCGCAGAAACTCACTGCGCCGCAGGTTGCCACGCTGGTTCATCATGGCGCCCGGAAAGCTGATGTAGGCGTACACGCCCCAACAGCCGCTCAGCGTCACGATACACATCAACACATAGGCAAGCGTGTGTACGTTCGCGCCGAAATGCATCCCGCTGTGAAGTGTGGCAATGAGCAGAGCCGCCAGCCCGAGATAGACGTGAGCGGATACCCACCCGAGGGCAGTACCTATATTGGAGCTGAACGAGCGTTTGCGAATGCCGAAAAGAGCTAGGAATATCACTAGTAGTGCCGCTATGGTTCCGAGCGTATAACCCAACCACGTGCCGCCGTTGGGCGGCACCCGCGGCCGATCGAGGTTATAGGCAGCGATGCACAGGAGTGATGCGGCGCCCGCGATCAAACCATATCGATAGTTGCGAAAGTTGATGAATGACTGATGCATGGAGATCGCGCCACAACCGGCGTCTACTCCAACGCCACGGCGCGCTGCCGCGCCAACTCGATCACATCCTGTGCGTGAATGCGTATCGCAGCCCCGGTCGGGCAGGCGCGGACACACGCGGGCCCGCCTTTCAGGCTCGCGCACACATCACATTTCACGGCGGTCTTGGCGGCCTCCACGGGCTTCACGCCCCGCAGCCGCTCGAGCAGGGAAATCTTCTGCTCCTTCTGCGCCATCTGGATGACGCCATACGGACAGTTCTCCTCACAGTTCCCGCAGCCGATGCAGGTGTCATCGATGAAGACCTCACCGTTGGGAAGCCTGTGGATGGCGGAGGGCGGGCAATCGCGCATGCAATGCGGGTGCTCGCAGTGACGGCACGAAGTGGGCAGGTGCAGAGAGTGCAACGAAGGGCCGGCGCTGCGGTCGAGCCGCGAGACTCCGTCATGGGTCGCCGCGCAGGCCTTCTCGCACTGATCGCAACCAACACACAGGGTCTCGTCGATCACGAGAACGCTGGTGGCCTCGCCGAGGCCGTGTGACATCAGATAGTCAAACACGCTGCCGGCCTTGGGCCGCGCCTGCATGTGTGCATACTGGGTGAGCTGCTCCGTGCGCTCGGCTTCCATCTTGGCCGCGAGCCGCGAATCGGCTTTCAGCAGCGCCTTGAAGCTCGCGTTGTCGATGCTCAACGCCTCCGTGGCCACCATCGCCTTGGCATTCAACGACCGCGTTGTTTCAGAGGACAGGCAGCCCAGGGCATCGAGGAATGAGTTGGCCGCGCAATAGCCGACCACCGTGTCCTGGGTGCCATTGCGCCGTGACAATGCCACCGAGCCGCTGCGGACCAGGTAGAAGCGCTCGATGGGATCGCCTTCCTTGAAGATCTCGGAGCCCGGTGCGAAGCGATGCAGGCCCACCGCTTTCGACAGCGTGTGAATGGTCTCCGGCGCGGCATGCGGCATCAGCAGGACTCGCAGGGCGCGCAGCGCGTACACCGTGTCCACATAGGCGCGCAATGACTGCTCAGTGCGCATCAGCTTCTTGATGGCGCTCTGTGGAGTCTCCAGCAGGATGCAATCCGGTCCGGCAAACGCCGATATTTCATGCGGGCGGCCGGAAACGAGGCTCATCTCGCCGATCAGCTGGCCACCGCGCAGGACCATGGGCGCGCCGCCGCCCACGTCCAGGTGCACTTCACCCCTCAGCACGTTGAATATGCTCGAGGCGTAATCACCCTTCGCGAAGATACTGGTGCCCCGGGATGGCGTGATGACCGTACTGACCAGCAACAGCTCGCGCAAAGCCAACATCTGGATGTCGCGGAACAGGGGCAGGCCCTTGTGAATCAGGCTGACGATGCGCTCGACATCGCCGCCACCACGCAGAGTGCGGAATTTGGCCCGCAGGATGTCGTGATCGGCCGGCGCCACTTCGCGGCCGAGCAGATGCTCGACCACTTCATAGCCCTGGTTCATGGCCTGCTTGATGAGCGGGTAGCCGGCGAGGGCGCCGATGACAAACAGCCCCGGCACCGTCGATTCAAATTTCGGCGTCAGCTCCGGCAGCGAGTCGGCATCCGCCGATACAAAGCGCACGCCCGCGGATTCAACGAGCTGGCGCGGCGGAATCGCGCCCAGGCGCGCGATCACGCGATGGCAGGGAATCGTGCGCTCCCCTTCCTGGGTCGTTATCACCATGCGATATGGCGCGGCCGCTCCGTCGGCTTGGTTGGCGTGGAGGCTTTTCGCCTCCGCGTTCATGAAACACTTGATCCGGCCGCCGCTGATGGCCTTCGTGATCTTGGCGGCGTTGGCATCCTTCGCGCGCGGAAAACCGTTGCTGCGGTTGAGGACGATGACCGAGTTGTTTCTCGACAGGGCGATTGCATTCTCAATGGCTGCATCGCCCGCGCCGATTACGACGATAGTCTCTCCGCGTAGCGCTTCCGCTGATTCCAGCGTGTACTGCACGCAAGGCAGATCACCGCCCGGCACATTCACGCGGCGTGGATGACCCTGCACGCCGAGCGCGAGAATCACATTCTTGCCGCGAATGACTTCGCCGGACTTGATGGAGATCTCGAAACTGCCACGCGTGCCGCGGATGGAAGCCACTTCCGCGCGATATTTTATGTTGACTTTTTTCGAGCGAATGCCTTCTTCCCACGTCTCCAGGATGGCTTCGCGCTTGCCCGCCGCGAACTGCATGTCGCTGCGTAATGGCAGCACGCTGGGCTCGGCCATGACGTGCTTGAAGTGCTGATACTGTTGAATCGTATTGGCATGCGCGGCGCCCGCTTCGAGCAACACGTGTGCCATTCCTGCCTCGCCGGCGTGCGCTGCCGCGCTGAGGCCACCAGGTCCTGCCCCCACGATGACCAAGTCAAAAACCGCTACGTCCTGCATCCGAAGGCTGTTTCCTGATTTCCTGGCCGAATTGATCGCCGTTCCCGTGGACGTCTTATACTGACTCGAGGGAACGCAATGCAAAAGATGTAGCCGTCGGGCGACGATGTTGTGTCAGGATTTGTTACAAATCAGGCGCAGTCAACACGAGGCGAGACTGACGTCTCGCCTCGTCAATGCGCGGAAGAAATGCGACGCATATCGGCGACAGATTCAAACAGCGAGGGTGTTGGTGCCGCGCTGTGCGCGTGAGAAGCGGGCGCGTTGTGATTCGATCCGGTGCGCGCGCTGGAATCGATGCACTGTCGTGACTCGAACGCGGCGGCAAACAGCCCCGCATCCAGCGCCCGGTGCAGCGCCGCGGCCTGCGCGGGCGTTCCATTCCCGGCACACAGGCTCTCCAACACGCAGGCGAGATTCGGCAGATCCAGGAATTGAGCGCAGACAGCAGAATCACGCAGGCTTTGCAAGACGCGGCGATAGTCTCCCGCCCGCTGCGTGAACCAGGCTGTCTGATCGACGAAACCGGCAGCGCGGGCACGGCGTAACCGCACGCTCTCGGGCAGCCGTCCGTGGCCGAGCTCGCGCGCCAGTCCCCGCGGGCGGTGGCCAACCCGGAAGATGTGCAATGGGAAAGTCAGCAGGCGCTCCAGGAGCTTGCGGTCGGCGGTCGGATCGAGCCATTCGAGGCTGAAGCGCGCCATGAAATCAACTCGGGTCGAAGTTCGCGGAGCGAGCACGGCGCGTGTAAACAGCTCGCGCTCCGCTGACGGTGAGATACTGACCGATTGATCCATTTCGGTGGCGATTGCAGTTGCCAACAGGCCGCCCGGACCGGCCGCGAGGCAGCGGACCCGGTCCCACGTGTGTTGAGCCGCACTGGCAACGCGTCTGAGTTGCACAAAATGGGCATCACACAGATCACCGGCATAGCCGATCGACTGATTGCCATGATCGGCGCAGAGAATTACCCGGGCGCGGTTGTGTGCGGCCCATGCGCTCATCTGCCACATCCACACGAGGCTCGCCGGATTGCATACCGGCGTGTGCCCGAGCTCGTGAGCCAGGGGAAGAATGTCCAGCGGTGTCAGGTTTCCCAGTGACACCAGGCGCTGCCGGATGTTGGGCTGGTGTTCCGCGACCTGCGCGGCCCAGACGGCATCGTCCTGTCCGCCAGCTGTCAATGCTTCCAGTACTTTGCCGCCCGCGGACATCCGGCCGGCCGCAGTGACGGCCACCAGCGCGGAGTCGAGTCCGCCGCTCAAGGCTGCAACGACACCGCCTCGGGCGCGCAGCCGGCAGGCTACCGCCGAATCAAACAATATCCGGGCTTCTTCCACATAGTCGCGAGTGTGAGCGTGTACGTCGCGGGCCGTCGTGTCAGGACGCCACCATTTTTCAACTCTCAGCACATCTTCGTGATGTACGAGGAGATGGCCGCCCTGCAGCGCCTCGATGCCTGCAAACATCGTGTGGCCGTAGACGGGTTGGCCGGCCGCCACGCGCCCCAGACACTGGGGATCGAGGCTCGCGCGGGATTTGGGGTAAGCGAGCAGAGCACTCAGTTGCGATGCCAGCAGGAGGCGGTCGCCGGTCCGGCAATAAAACAGGGGGAAGTTACTGAGGTGATCGGTGGCCGCCACGGTCCGTCTCGACCAGCGCTCCCAGGCTACAAACGCGAAGTCGCCATAGACGTGCCGGGGAGTCTCTTCGCGCCACTTTCGGTAGCACTGCCGCAGAATCTGCGCATCCGACCAGGTAGCGCCGTGGGCGGCCTCGATCTCGAGTAATTGCAGCAGGCCGGCGCGGTCATCGAGCCGCGCGCGGCAGACGAAAATCAACTCGCGATCCACGGCCGGAGGAGCGTCCAGTGGATCCTCGGGCAACAGGGGGATCGTGCGCGAGGCTGCCGCGAATGCCCCGCTTTCATCGACCCACGCGGCGTGCGCGGGATCGGTGCGGCTCAACAGCTCGCCGCGTCCGGGAAGGGCCGCGGCCATGGCGGCGATGTCTTCGAGGCGGCAGCCCGTTTCGCCCGCGATTGCAGCAAACATGACATACCTCCTGACAGTGCCGTGACACTAACAGAAGGCATCCGCGGGCTCATTCCGCGGCGCGCCAACCTTCAGACGCGCTGGAGCTCGAGCAATGGCTCTATGAACTTGGAATAGTTACGCCAGCGCTTGACGGAGTCGTTGTACATGCGCTGGCGCACCTGCCACGAGCTGGCGGTCACCACGGGGCGCGGGTTCTCGTTGAATTTGAGGCAGCGCACGTCCCACCCGAGGCCGAGGTGAGCCAGTATTCTTCGCGTCCAGGTTTCCTGGTCGGCGACGAGCCCCTCGTAGGGCACCTCGAGGAGGGTTCCGGGGGGCAGGGCTTTGCGCCAGTGAGCCATGAGGCGCTCGTGCTGCCGGTAGTATCCCGCGAGGTCCTCGAGGTCGAACTTGAAATTCAGGCCCAGCGCGAAATTCTGAAAATAACACGACAGGCACGTATCGATGGGATCGCGGCGTACGTGGATGATGCGTGCAGCAGGGAAAACAGAATGAATGAGGCCCAGGCTGTCGGCGTTGCTCGGCGTCTTGTCCACCACGTATTCGGCGGCGGAATCCCGGCTTTTCAGCACCTGAAGGTAGCCGGCCGCCATCTTCTGCCGCTGCTCGGCCGGCAGCAGCTCCTTGCGGATCCGGCGCTCGTCGCTGCGCAACTCGTCAAACCAGAATTCCAATTCGCCCGCGCCCGCGACCGAGGGGTGCGACGCCAATATCTGCTCGATGAGTGAAGTTCCGGAGCGCGGCATCCCGACCACAAACACCGGCCTGGCCGAAGATGAGCCGCCTGCCTCCGCGCTCCTGATGACATCGGGTGTGTACACCGCAATCATGTCATTTACAAAGCGCGAATGTGCCCTCTCGTCGTAGGGAGGTGCGAGAGGTTTCAACAGCGCGTTGGCGCGACTGTAATTGTCGAATGCCTGCGCATATTGCCCTGTGTCATCGAAACCCTTGCCGATCGCAAACCGCAGGTTGGCCTCATCGACGGCGCTCTTCGCGTTGGCTGCAGCCTGTTCGGCCCCGGTGAACCACTTCGAATCCGCTGCCGTCATGCGCCGCGAGTCTGCAAGACCGGTCCAGGCAGAGACCAGATCCGGGTCGGTCCCGAGGGCGCGCCAGTAGAGTTGCTCGGCCTCCGCGAAACGGCCGCTACAGCGCTCCACCGTGCCGAGTCCGGCCAGCGCGGCGGCGAAGCGCGGCGTCGTTTTCAACACCTTGCCATACTCGATCCGGGCTTTTTCGAGGAGTCGCTGGCCGGCAAGCGCGTCGCCGAGATGCGAGCGGATCGCCGGGTCCGTGGGCTTCAGTGCCACCGCGCGTCGGAAGTGGTTCTCCGCATCCGCGAAGCGAGGGGTCGCGAGCGACAGGACGCCTCTGTTGTGCAGCGCTTCGACGTTGGTGGGATCGAGGCGCAGCGCCATGTGGAGTTCTTTTCGGGCTTCTTCATGGCGGCCGAGCCGGGTCAACGTGGCGCCGAGATTGTTGAATCCCGCGGCGTCCTTGGGCCGGCCGGCCGTATATTCACGATACAGCGCGACGGCTTCCACGTAGGCCCCACGGGCCGCGGCCTCGTCGGCGCGCAGCAGCAGCGCATCCAGTGACTTGCTGTTGAAGGGGAATCTGCCGGTGGTACTCGTCGTGTCCGGGACTGAGGCGGGCGCCGCCGCCGGCCCCAGAGCACTGATGTTGATCAACAACGTCTGCGTTATGTCGTGTGCGGTTTCAACCGCCACGCCTTTTTCCAGCAGCCGCCAGCGGAAGGCGTTTGCAAATCGGACGCGCCGGTAGAAATTGAGCTTGCGCGTGCGCAGCTCCTCAGTCGCCCCGTGCAGGAATTCCCGGATGATCTCTCCGGTCGTCTGGTGCGGACAGGAGTCTGCGAGCGCGGCACCTGCGTCCACCGCGTCCTGTGCCTTGAGCCAGTTCATCAGCATGTACTGCATGATATAGGGCAAGGCCCCCGTCTCAGTGACGCGGGTCTCATGCAGCGCGGTGCGCGAAGTTAACTTTTATTTAGACGCGGCTTCAGTTCTGCCCAATCGGGGTCAGTGGTGTGACGAACTTCGCATAATTGCGCGCCCGGCCGATTGAGTCCGGCTGTACGGGCAGTTGCAGACACCGCTCATCCCATCCCAGGCCCAGGAAGTCGAGCAGCTTGCGGGTGGCGGGCTCGCGGTTCGTGACGAGCTCTTCATATGTCACATCTAGAATCGTTCCAGACGGCAGCACGCTGCGCCAGTGAGCAATCAGGCGCGCGTGCTCGGCGTAGTACGCCGCCAGGTCAGTGAGATCAAACGCGAAATTCTGTGTGCCGTTGAACGGCTGGAAGTAACACGACAGGCAGGTATCCACCGGGTCGCGGCGCATGAAGATGAAGCGGGCGTCGGGAAGGACCGAGTAGATGAGACCTACATAGTCGGCGTTCAAGGGAGTTGCTTCGACTACCGCATCCGCATTCGGACTCAGGCGTTTGATGGCGGCAATGTACTCGGATGCGAGCTTCCTGCGGGCATTCTCGGACAGGATCTTACGGCGCACGCGATTGTCTTCGCCGCGAGCCGTTTCCTGCCAGAAATCCAACTGACCCACGCTGGTGACTTCCGGGTGCGAAGCCAGGATCCGTCCAGTCAGTGCCACGCCCGAGCGTGGCATTCCGATCACGAACACGTGGCGCATCGGCGAGCTGTCGCTGATTCGCGCGCTGGCGAGCGAGTCGGCCGTGTAGGTGTTGGTCATGTCCTCGACCAACGCGGCGTACGCTTTTGCATCGAATGCGGGCGCGAGAGGTTTCAACAATGAGTTGGCGCGCTGGAAGCTGGTGAGCGCCTGCGGGTATTGCCCGGTGTCGTCGTAGTATTTGCCGAGCGCATGACGGAGCGCGGCTTCGTCGGCGTGGGACTTGGTGGCGGAAGCCAATTTGTCAGCATTCTGCAGCCATCTCGAATCGGCTTTCGTCATCCGCCGCAGGCTCGGAATGGCAGCCCACGCCCGGATCAGGTGTGGATCTGCCTGTACGGCACGCCACAGCAGGGCTTCGGCCTCGGCGGCACGACCACTGGCCCGCTCCAACAGTCCCAGGCCACACAACGCACCCGCGTGCTCGGGTGTCGTTTTGAGCACAGCCTCAAACTCGGAGCGTGCGCTGTCGAGGCGGCCGATCAGTGTGAGTGCCAGTCCGAGACTGCTGCGCGCCGCGAGGTCTGACGGCTTCAGGCTGACAACGCGCCGGAAAGCCTCTTCAGCCTCGCCATAACGATGGAGCTGCAGCAGCGCGTTGCCGAGGTTGGTGTAGGCATCGACATTTTTCGGATTGCGCGCAACCGCCTTGCGAAGTTGGTCCGCGGCCTCTGAGTGCCGGCCGAGCTTGAGGAGCGCCACGGCCAGGTTGTTCAGCGCGGCCGTATCACGAGGACGCGCCACGAGATAAGCCTGGTAGTGAGCGACCGCGTCGTCGAGCTGTCCGCGGCCGAGAGCCTCCTCACCCTGGCGGAACAAAGCCTCCAATGCTTTCCCGTCAACGGGGCCGCCGTTGGGTCTCGCATCGACGGGATCTCCCGCCGCTCTCGCATCGGCCGCGGCGGTCGTGCGTGCCGGGGCCGACGCAGGCGCTGCAGCCGGCGCGGCGGGAGCCATCTTTCCGGATGAGCTGATGAGCAATGTTTGTGTCACATCGCGTGCTGTATCAGCCGCGACGCCGTTCTCCAGCAGCCGCCATTTGAAGGCATTCGCGAAACGGACACGCTGATAGAAATTCAGATTCCGGCCGCGCAGGTCCTGGGTCGCGGTGCGCAGGAATTCGCCTACCGCAGGTCCTGCTGCCTGAGTGGGGAACGAGTCGGCGAGGGCCGCGCCCGCTTCGACCGCATTTTGTGCTTTGAGCCATGAGAACAGCATATGTCCAATTATAGAGAGCGGTTTTCGATCCTGAGCGTGACTGGGTTCACGGGTGGCGCCCGACTGGAGCATTTCACGCCTGCGGAAGAGCAGCGCGTCGCATTGAGTGGCCGGGTGCCGGGAAGCGAACGCAAAGTGGCCCTCATTCCATCACCGTGAGGGTGCAACGCATGCGTTGCACGGGTTGCCCGCGAGGGTAACCCCGGATCGACGTTGAGCAGGCGAACGCCTGCGCAAAAGGAGACCACAATGATTCTGGACATCTTGGAGCACACGCCGGTCTGGGTCTGGATCGTATTCGCGGCGCTCATTCTTCTGGGCCTGCAGCAGTCCCGAACGCGCGACGTGAGCATTGTGCGGGCGACGATTCTGCCCGTCGTCATGATTGTTCTGTCCCTGAGCAGCGTCGTCGTACCCGCTGGGCATAGTGGCGCGTTCGGGCCCGTACCGTTCGCATTGGTGGCGTGGGCGGCCGGCGTCGGCCTGTCCCTGACGCTGGCAGGAAAAGCGGTGGCCGTTCGGGGCGCCTCCAGGTCGACCCAACCAGGGCACGTGAGGATCCCGGGAAGCTTCGTGCCGGTCATGCTCATCCTGGCCGTGTTCATCACCAAGTACTCGGCGGGCGTCGCTCTGGCAATCAATCCGTCCCTGGCCGCGAATACCGCTGTCGCTGTCACTCTGAGCCTGGTGTACGGGGTGTTCTCGGGCCTTTTCTGGAGCCGGGCCCAATCGCTGCGCGCGGTGGTGCAAAATGTGCAGCCATGAACCGCTATCTCTCGCGAGCGCTGCGCAGTGTTGGTTACGGGATCGGGGCAGGGCTGTGCATTGCGCTCATCCGCCAGCAGCCCATCGGCACCACGCTCCTGTATTCAATGTGCATTTCGGCGGCGTGTTGGTTCTTCATTGACAGCGGCCGTTATCTCGTCGCCACCCGCATCGGCCCCGGTGACCGGCGGCCGGGGTGGCCGGGGTGGGGTTGGATGACGACCGTCGTCATCGTCGGCGGTTGTCTCGGGCTGCTGAGCGGCACCCTGTTGGGAGACACGCTCACCGGCGCGCACACGCCGATCCTGTCGGGCGATGAAGACCTGCGGCATCTCCTCGGCGACCTGTTGTTTGTGCTGCTGCCGGCCATGATCATTACGTACTTTTTCAATACCCGCAGCGTGATCGCCGATCGGGAAGCGGCGGCCCAGGCCGCGCAGCGCCAGGCGGCAGAGAGTCGCCTGCGCCTCCTGGAAGCGCAGCTCGAGCCGCACATGTTCTTCAATACCCTGGCCAATCTCCACGTGTTGATCGGCATCGACCCGCCCCGCGCGCAGGCGATGTTGGATCAGCTGATTGCATTTCTGCGCGCGACCTTGAACGGCTCCCGGGCATTGGAGCATCCTCTGCATGCGGAGTTCGAGCGGACCCGCGACTACCTCGCGCTGATGCAGGTCCGAATGGATGACCGGCTGCGGATCCGGTTCGACCTGCCCGAAACGCTCGCCGAGGTACCCGTACCCCCATTGCTCCTGCAGCCCCTGGTTGAGAACGCGATCAAACATGGGCTCGAACCCTCGGTGACGGGCGGACGGATCGAGGTAAAGGCCGCGAGGGAAGGGGATATATTGACTCTCGCCGTCCGCGATACCGGCGTCGGTCTGGGCCAGCGCGCTTCCAATGGCACGAGCTTTGGCAATGGCACGAGCTTTGGCCTGCAGCACGTGCGTGAGCGCCTCGAGACTCTGTACGGCGGCACGGCCTGCCTCAGCCTGAGTGCGGCGAACGATGCCGAGGGTGGTACTCTGGCCATCATCCGCATGCCGCTGAAATAATGAGTGCGACCGGACTGATTGCTGAAGACGAGCCACTGCTGGCCACCAACCTCACCATGATGTTGGCGAAGCTCTGGCCCGACCTGCGGATCGTAGCCACGGTGACGCACGGCGTCGCGGCTGTCGAGCAGGCGCTCGCTCAACGACCCGACGTTGTATTTCTCGATATTCGCATGCCGCAGGTTTCGGGGCTGGAGGCGGCGGAAGCGCTCGCCGAGGATTGGCCGGGTGATGCGCCATTGCCGTTGATTGTGTTTGTCACTGCGTATGATCAGTACGCACTGCGTGCTTTCGACCACGCGGCTGTTGATTACGTGCTCAAGCCCGTTGAGGCCGATCGTCTCGCTGTGACCTGCCGCCGCCTGCAGGCTGCGCTCGCTGCGCGTAACGAGACCAGGGCCGAGCTGCCAGGTGAGCTGATAACAGCACTGTCGGCATTGCGTAGCGCTGAACCTGAGGCCGCCGCGCCGCCGCGCCTGCGGCTGTTGCAGGCGAGCCTGGGTAACACGATACACATGGTTCCGGTGGCGGATGTGTTGTATTTCGAGGCGGCTGACAAGTACGTCAAAGTAGTCACTGCCACGCGTAGCTTTCTGATACGGATCCCGTTGCGGCAGTTACTTCCGCAGTTGGATCCCGGTCAGTTCTGGCAGGTGCATCGGGCGACCGTCGTTCGGGCGGATGCCATCGAAACGGCGACGCGCGACGACAGCGGCAAAGTGGAGCTGACCTTGAAGGGGCACCCGGGGAAGGTGGCGGTGAGCCGGTTGTACGCGCATTTGTTCAGGCCCATGTGAAACACTTAAGTGGGTACTTGACTATCGGGCGGCGGGCGCTCACACTTAAGTAACCACTTAACAAAGGACGCCACCATGACCGACCGCATCGTCTCCCATAGCACTTTCGTCATCGAACGCACCTACCCCGCGGCTCCTCAGCAGGTCTTCCGCGCGTTCTCAGACCCCGTCCGCAAGCGTCGCTGGTTCGCCGAGGGCGAGGGTTTCGAGGTCGAATCCTTTGAGATGGATTTCCGGGTCGGGGGCTTTGAGCGCTCCCGGTTTCGCTTCAAGGAAGGCTCGCCGGTGCACCCAGGTACCCCGTGCGCGAATGACACGGTCTTCCTCGACATCATCAACAACGAGCGCATCGTGCTCGCGTACACGATGACGGTGGGTGGAAACCGCATCTCCGCTTCGCAGTCGACCTTCGAGCTTCTGACTGAGGGCACAGGCACAAAGCTCGTCTTCACCGAGCAGGCCGCCTTCTTTGCGAACGCGGATGGGCCGCAGATCCGCGAGCAGGGTTGGCGTGCGTTGCTCGACCAACTTGCACGGGAGCTGGGACGCTAGTGCACGCTCAAACAGTTGACGTCAATCGCGTGTTTCACGCGCTGAGTGACGCCACGCGAAGGCAGATGATCGAGCGGCTGAGCGAGGGACCGGTGTCAGCCTCGGAGTTGGCAAAGCCCCTGGGCGTGTCACTCGCCGCCGTCGTACAACATCTGCAATTGCTGGAGGGGTGCTCCCTGGTCCGCAGCGAGAAGGTCGGCAGAACCCGCCTGTGCCGCATGGAGCCGGCGGGGCTGCGCGCCGTCGAGAAGTGGATCACCGACCGGCGCGCTTCCTGGGAGCGCAAGTTCGACCGCCTGGGCGATCTCCTGGCGGAGGATCCGCCGCTACCCGATGTCGATCCTTAGAACGTTGCCCTGAGGCTTCAGCGCCTTCTCGACCGCCGTGGCGGCAACCAGAGCCGCGCCACGGCGGTACGGGTTGGATTCGGTATCAAACGGCAACTGTGTGTCATTCAAGGTGACGAGGTTGACCCCACAGCCGGCCCCCTTGATCTGATAGATCAACTCAACGGGCCGTCCCCTGAGGGTCGACTCGACCCGCAAGCCGTCCAGCGTTGCCGGGATCACGGGATCGACGCGCAGATGCCGTGCTTCCTGGCTGACGCCCAGGAAGCGCCGGATGATCAAACCCAACGCGATCCCGGCGCCGCTCGAATAGACCCGCCAGCCACCGTCCAGTGATATGGAGCCCCGGCCGATGCGCTGATATTCCTCGCTCGCCTGGTAACGATCCTCGAAGGCGGCATCGGAGCTCGAGTAATAGCAATTTGCCTGCCGCAATGTCGCTTTGGGCACAATCGACCGGATGCCGATCGGATTGGCCTGACACAGTGCCTGCAGGAATTTCCCGGCGTCTCCCACGTGCGCGAGTGCCTGTGCGTAGCGCAGGTGCGCATGCATGTACATCAAGCCGATCTCGCGGCCGAAAAACGTTGCCGTCTCGGCGCGCTGGAACAGCTCCTGCAATCCTCCGTGATAGGGCATTGGCCGATCGAACAGGCGTACTCCATCTGGAGTGCTCAGATGTTGGTCAATGAGCTTCAAATGCTCACGCGCCTGTTCCGGAGTCAGCAAGTCCTCCAGGATCGCGTGGATCATCGCCAGTGAGCTGTACTTGACGCCAGTCGTCTGATCGCTCGGATGCAGCAGATAGCGAGGATGGTTCCTGTCGTTGAAGAGAGCGTAGCCCGTCAGAACTCCGTCCACGACCAACAGGCGTTGGAAATCCAGCTTGATCGCGTCCGCCCACTTTTCAAAACGCTCGGCTGCCTCGGCGCGCCCGATTGTCCGCAACACGCCGGCAAGCGAAACCAATGCCTGGTAGTGCAACGTCACCGTCCAGGCGCTGCACATGTTTTCGCGCATCGCCGGGTCGGCCGGCTGCAGTGAGTCATTCCAATCGCCGTGACCGTAGGCTGCCAGGGCCGTTCCGGGAATGACGCGCTTTTCAATCAGGGCCAGCGCGCGCTCAACGTGTTGCCACACAGTCGCGAGCTCGCCGGCGTCCGGCCCGGCACTATCGAAGAACCGGACTTTCTCGTCCAACACGGAAGTATCGCCCGACGCGGTCAGATATTGAGCCAGGACGACCAGTGGCCAGAAAACGATGTCGCCATGGGAGTCGCCCGCGCGAATGCCGCGCTCGCGATCGAAAAACATCCACCATTGCGGCCAGTCACCGTCGGGATTCTGGTTGGCCATGACCCGGATCAACAGGTCACGGATGGCATCCACGTGGCCGAGCGCGAGCAACAGTTCAACAGGTCCCTGGCAGACATCGCGGGTACCCCAGCCGCCGCCGGAGTATTGCTCGAGGCCGCGGGGCGAGAGGTAGTGGATCAACGCATTCTGAGCGAACCAGGGAACGATATCCGCCAGGCGCGCCAGGCTTTCCTGATTGGCAGGGGCCTGCAGCATCAGGCGGGGCGTCAGGTCGTCTGCTTTCGCTGCGAGCAACGGTGGGGGTGTCGCCTCAGCAACCAGTCCGCCCCGGATGCTCAGCCCGACATGGGTTGAGGCAGCCGTGATGATGCACACGAAAGGCTGTTGGCGCGTCTGGGCATCGGTGAACAACAGCTCGTCCCCGCCAACGCGCTCAAACTTCGTACCGCTGGCCGCGGCGATCGTGAAGGTGCCGTGGGGGAATCTACGCCCGAGCTCGGTGTTGGCTGCCGGCGAAATGGTTATCTTCTGATTGGCTGTTTTGTCGCCGGCAAGCTTCCACAGCGCGGCTCCCGGCGCGCTGCCATCATCGTCGTTCAGGGAGACGTGGTTGGAAATGAGGAACCGGGCCGCGTTGCCGGACGTCACTTCAATTGACAGGGTCAGCTCGTGCGGGTCGGTCTTCGCCTCGGAAATGACCTGGATGGCACCCTTGGCATGTTGGTACACCCAGCGGCAGCGATTGGGTGCGATCTCAAACGCCGAAGGGACGTGCAGCAAGTGCCACTGTCCACCTTCCTCCACAAAGACACGCTGCCCGTGCGAACGGAACAATCCGAGATACGTGTGTACGGTGGACAGGAAGCGGTTGATGCTGACGTGTCCCTCGGTCACCATCGAATGAAACACGCCGCTCATCCACGCCGTGGAGGTCAGGGCGGTCTCATCGGGCGTCGTGTTCCGTCCGGTACGCAACAAATGTCCATGCGGTCGCATGACGCGCAACTCTTTCGCCCGCAACACAACATGGCAATCCCGGCCATGGAAGAACGAAACACGCGTGCCGTGCTCGTCCACTTCAACGTGACGCCACTGGGATCCGAACAGATCGCGCAGCTCTTCCGGGCTCAGGTCCTCGGATTCGAACAGCGCAGCCGAGCTGAATAACGTGGTCGCATGCGGCGTTTCATCACCGGTCGAGTAAAGCGTTGGCGGCTTCGCTTCCGGGAGCGCTAGCGCCCGGGTTGCGACCTCAGTGTCGGCAGCCGAAGTTGCACCGGGATGGTCAGCGACATAGACGCCGAAGAACCCGGTGGTCGCGCTGGTTCGTGGAGCGAGCTCGATTTGCGCATCCCGCAGGACCACCATCGAGTGTTCGTGCTGCAGGCGCCGATTCGGCAGGTCTGCCAGGATTCCCACGGGAGCGCTGCCGGCCCGGCTCGCGAGCCCATGGAACTGCAGGGCATCGGTTGCAAACGAGGCGGCGCGCCGCAATGAGCCGATCAAACTCCACGGGTGCTTGCCATCAGCCGCCTGGTTCTGGCGCGAGGCGATGAGAGTGCCGTGGTCCGGCAAGCCGAGCGGTGTGTGATCGATGTACTGGCTCACGTAGAACTCGTTGAGCCGGATGCCACCGTAGGAGGCCAGAGCGACATCCTGTGCGTAGGTCACATCGACGGTCAGCGGCCCGGTGTTGGTATTTTCCAGGTGCACGTGCCAGAACCAGGCCGTCGAGCTCTCGGAGAGCACGAGCGCGATGGAATAGTTGATACCCCGCCAGGAGCCGGTGCCCACCAGCATGCCGCTCGCGGTGTGGAAGCTCGTCGGGCTGGTGGGGCCGAGCAGGGCGACCCACTCGGGAGCGCCTCCGAGCTGGCGCAGGTACAGATTGGTGGGGCCTCCGTCGAGCTCGTTGCCCACGAACAGGGGCAGGCAGATCGATCCGCAATCGAAGCGGCGCAGAGAGCCGTTCGCGTTGATTTCAGCGCGCAGCCCGGAGCGGCTGGCGAGGCGCATCAGTGTCTCAGCCATGTGAAAAATGTCCTCGGATCGATTCGCAGTGCAGCGCGCACCGCTCATGGGGAAAGGAGTTTGAGCGCAGCGTCCGCTACGAGCAACCGCTCCTAGGAACACCGTGAGCGCGGCGGCAGCTCAGCGATGTAGCGGGTGATGATGGGCGCCAGGAAGATCACGGCCATCAGCCGGGTCGTTTGCATGGCCAGGACAAAGGGCACATCGACTTTGCTCGCGGCCGCGATGATGGCGACCGAATCGGCGCCGCCGGGGCTCGTAGCCAGGTAGGCGGTCAATGGGTCCACACCGGCGGTGACGACCAACAGTGCGGCCAAAGCGCCGCACAGGAGAATCAACGTGACCACGCAGGCGAGCACTCGCGGGAAGGCTCGGGCTGCGTGCACCAGCAGCGGCTTCGTGAATCGCAACCCGATGCTCCAGCCGATGACCGCATAGCTGAGCAGCAGCAGCCAGGGCGGCAATTCAATGTCCAGCCAGCCGAGGTGACTCAGCAGCATGCCGACCACCAGCGGCAACAGGAAGCCGCCGGAGCGGATGTTGAATTTCTGCGCAACGAACGGAAGCACGACAGCCAGTGCCAGCGTCTCCGCGAACGAAGCCCAGGCCACGTGTGGAAACCAAACAATGTGCGGACCTGCGTGGGTGGTATTCAAGTTCCACAGGCGTGCGACAACCGAGGCGCCGGCGGCCACAACTGCAACACGAAGGTATTGCATGAAGGCAACGAGGCGAGCATCCGCTCCGTGTTCCTCCGCCATCACGATCATCGCGGTCGCAGCCCCTGGACTCGAACCCCACAACACCGCGGTGCCCGGCAGGATCTGCATGCGGGTCATCCACCAGCCGAGAAATGTGCTCACCGCGATCACGGCCAACACGCCGAACACGAAGACGGGCCAACGATCGAGCATTTCGCCTGCAATCGACAGCGGCGCCAGCTTCGCGATCATGCAGCCGATGACTCCCTGCGCCGGCAGAAATCCCCAACCGGGCACCCGGGCCGTGGCGCCGGCGGCTGCGATGGCAATTCCTGCCAACAGCGGTCCCAGCAGCAGGGCTGCCGGAACCCGCAGCCATTCGAGCACCGCGCCGATGGCCGCCGAGGCGGCGAGCAGGGCCATCCATTGCGCGGCCAGCCTCCGGAGGCGGCTCACCGGTTCGCAGCCAGCTCGGGTGCGATTTCGGCCAGGGGGCGCAGTACGAAGTCCCGCTCCCGGTAGTGGGGATGCGGGATCTTCAGGTCCGGCAGGTCCACCACCCGCGAGCCGTAGAGAATGATGTCGAAGTCGATCAGCCGCGGTCCCCAGCGATAGGTCGGTACCCGTCCCAACTCGGTCTCCAGTTTCTTCAAGGCCTGCAGCAGCGGCAGAGGTTCCAACTGCGTGCGGATTTCCACAACAGCATTCAGGAAGGCCGGTTGATCCGTTACGCCCCATGGGGCCGTGCGCATGAAAGACGACACGCGCGCGACTTCCGTGTCCGGCAGATGGCGGATCGCATCGATCGCGGCGTGCAGATTGCGATCCAGATCCGCGCCGAGATTGGTGCCGAGGCCTATAAAAACACGCTCCGCTGTCGTCATACGCCCGTATGATGCCTATCCGCGAGGTGACCAGGCAATGACGTTCGAGCTCAACCCGGATCTGGCGAAGGATCTGCCGCCGACGGTGGCGACGATCCTGCAGGAATTTATTGCAACTCTGGCGGACACCATGCCGCTCGAGTCGGTGATCCTGTTCGGCTCGGCGGCGGAAGGGCGCCTGCGGCCCACTTCGGACGTCAATCTGCTCGTCATTGCGCAGGACTGGACGCTGCAGCAGCTCGATGCCGCGCGTTTGCCGCTGCGCTCCGGCCGCGCCGCCGCGGGCCTGACTGTCATGTTTCTGAAAAGTGGCGAGATCGATGCGGCCGTCGAATCCTTCGCGGTCAAGTTTGCCGATATCAAGGCACGGCATCGTGTGCTGTTGGGCAAGTCACCCTTCGATGCCCTGCAGATAACCCGTGAGGCCGCGTTACGCCGCGTGCAACAGGTGTTGTTGAATCTGGAGTTGCGATTGCGGGAGCGATACGTGGTGGAGGGCGATCACGAGGAGCGCCTGGAGCAACTGATCAGTGATGCCACCGGCCCGCTTCGAGCGAGCGCTGCAACTCTCGTGCATCTTCAGGATGGCAGGACACTCGCTCCGAAGCTGGCGCTCGAGGAGTTGTTTGCTTCGCGACAGGCGAGCATGCACGCGATCTCAGCCGTGCACCGCGGGGAGCATCTGCCGGCAGGAGCCGCGCGCGATCTGTTTGCCGAGGTGCTGTCCCTGATCACCGAACTGGCCGCCGTCGGCCGCAACATTCGCTGACCGCATGTTTAGCCTGCGTGGCCCGGAGTTCCTGGTCCTGTTCGCAGGGCTCGCCGTGGTTGTGTTCGTCGCCGTACATACGTGGATCGTCGCCCGTGAGACGAGCCTGCCATCGGATCGACGACTTCGGGACCCGTATGCGATTGCATATCTGCGGGGCGACACGCGCGAGCTCATCAGGGTGGTGGCCTTGTCGTTGTGTATTCGCAAGTTGCTCAGTATCGGGAAAACGACCCTTCAGACAGTGAATGAGGCGGAGATCGATCGGGTGCAGCTTCCCATCGAGAAAGAGTTCCTGCGAGTGTGCCGTACGCCGTGTCAGCCCCTTGCATTGCCAAAAGTGCCAGAGTTCAAATCGGCTGTTGACGAATATCACCGCAACCTCGTCGCGCGTGGCTTACTCGCCAGTGACGAGGTCAAGCGCGCTCGGGTTTCCCCCGTCTATGCCGGCATTCTATTTCTCGGTGCAATCGCTGCGACCAAAATCTACGTTGCATTGACCACGGGACATTCGAACATCGCGTTTCTCGTAATACTGGCGATCCTCGTCACCGTTCTGCTACGGCGCCGAATATCGGTAAGGCGGACCCCTGCCGGTCGCGACGTGCTCATCCAACTGCGGACGCTGTTTGCCTCGCTGCGAAGGCGGGGTGCTCCAACGTCATTGGGAGGCGTTTCGGATGCAGCGCTCCTGGCTGCCGTGTTCGGAATCTACGGTTTAGCCGGCCTGGACAACATTTCCTGGGCCAGGTTGTTTCCCAATCCCAACTCGAGCTCGGGCAGCAGTGATAGCAGTGGCAGCAGTTGCGGGAGCAGCGGCGGTTGTGGAGGGGGCGGCGGTGGCTGTGGAGGGTGTGGCAGTTGAGCGCCGCGGACCGGGTCGGGCTGGGTTGGCGTGACGCGCTTGCCGCGAGCACGTACGTCCATCTCGATTCCATCGATGTTGTCGAAGTGATCCTGGACGACTATTTAGAGGCGCCCGCCCGTGAGTTGCGGGCTCTGCGCAGCCTGGGCAGGGAAGTCTCCGTCATCGGTCACGGCGTAGCGCTGGGGCTCGCTTCGGTGAGTACCGTTGCAACATCGCGTGTGGAACGGCTGGCCAGGGTAGTGAACGCTCTCGAGCCGCAGATCTGGTCAGAGCACCTGGCTTTCGTGCGCAGCGGGTCTTACGAGATCGGTCATCTGGCGGCGCCGCCGCGTACCGGCAGCACCATTGAAGGAGCTGTTGCCAACGTCGAAACTGTTCGCCGCATCGTGGGTACGCTGCCGGCGTTGGAGAACATTGCGACGCTCATTGATCCGCCTGCCTCTACGATGTCCGAGCCGGCATGGGTCACCCACATCATGGCGGGGACCGGATCGAAACTTCTGCTGGATCTGCATAACCTATATGCCAACGCCGTGAATTTCGGTCACGATCCGTTTGAATACCTGTGCGCGTTTCCGTTGAATCGGGTGCAGGTGGTGCACATCAGTGGTGGCATGTGGATCCAGCTGGAATCCACACGGCGGCTGCTGGACGATCACGTGCACGACGTACCGGATATCGTGTTCTGCATGCTCGCATGGCTGGCTGAACGTTGCCCACAACCACTCACCGTGATCCTCGAGCGTGATGGCCACTATCCAGAGTTTGGTGCGCTGTTGCTCCAATTGCGCCGCGCGCGCGAGGCGCTCGCTTGCGGCCGCGCCAAACGCTCACGGGAGGCTCATGAGCTCGCAGCAGTTTGAGACATTCCTGGCGCGGTTATATTCGGATCGCGAATTTCGCGAGCGTTTTCTCGTCTTGCCGGAACAGGTGGCCGCGGAAGCGGGGCTCGGTGAGCAGGAGCAACGGGCTGCCCTCGAAATCGACAAACCGGGATTGCGGATGGCAGCGCGCAGCTACGAATTCAAGCGCGCCGGTCGCCGGTCACGCCGCAGGCTGCTGCGGCCACCATGGCGCGGAGTTTGACGGTATAGCCGTACCAGCTCCACGTGTTGCGGCCACTTCTCTTGGCGTCATACAGAGCCGTATCCGCGGCCTTGTAGAGATCATCCAGGGTGGAGCCCTGGGTGGGGCACTGCGCCGAGCCGATACTTCCGGTCACGCGCATGATGGAGCTTTTGAATACAACAGGCTCCGCCAGGCTCGCCAGGATGCGCTTGCAGACCAGCTCCACCGAGGCCAGCTCACTGGTCTGCGACAGGATGACCGCGAACTCGTCACCGCCGAGGCGCGCGACCCGATCGGCTTCGCGCACGCAGTGTTTCAGCCGCAGTGAGATTTCAACGAGCAGCGCGTCGCCTGCGTCGTGTCCCAGTGTGTCATTGATCTTCTTGAAACCATCCAGATCCACCAGCAACAGCGTAAAGGCCCGGCCATCACGCCCGGCCAGGGCGACACGGTGTTTGAGGTCGTCTTCCAACAGGCGCCGGTTGGGCAAGCCGGTCAGGGGATCGTTATAGGCAATCAGCTCGAGCTGGCGTTGGCTCGCACGCAACTCATCACTGCGCTTCTCCAGCTCCGCGGTGCGCTCATTGACGAGGGCCTGCAGCTCGCGCTGGCGCTGTCGCAGATAGACCGTGCGCGCCTGAACCAGCAGGGACACCAGCAGCAGGCCCAGAAGAATCGCCGCGCTCCTGAAGCCAAATGTCTGATACCAGGCGGCCTCTATGACTACGGGCATTCGCAACGGCTCGGACCAGCGGCCGTCGCGATTCGAGCCGCGTAATTCCAACGTGTAGTTTCCCGGCGGCAGGTTGGTGTAACTCGCCAGCCGGACGTTCGGATCGGTCGGGATCCAGTCCTGGTCGAACCCGACGAGGCGGTACGCGTAGCGGTTGTGCTCGGGAGAAGAATAATCGAGGGCCGCGAATTCAACCTTGAGGCCGCGTTTGTCCGAAGAGTTCTGCACGCTGGTGACCACGACCGGCGGCTGATACGTCCAGGCTCGCATGAGCTCGGGTCGAACAATGGTCAGACCGCCATTGGCGCCGAACAGGATCTCCCCGCGGCTCGTGACGATTCCGGAGTCCGTCCAGAACGTTCGCATGGCCACTCCCTGGGGTCGCTGCAGGGCCTGCACTGTAAAGTTGTCGCCGTTGATGACCGCCAGGCCGTTATCGGTGCTGACCCAGATGTTTCCCAGGGAGTCTTCCAACAGCTTGTTGACACCCAGGTGGGGCAATCCGTCGCGCAGGCCCAGGCGTCGGAAACGCCAGTGCCCGTGAGTGTCGCGGCTCTCCAGCACCTGCACGCCGCTGCCGAACGTGGCGACCCAGAACCGACCGCGATGATCGATGAGGGTCGAGGCAACGAAGCCGTCGAACAGTGCAGTGGGGTCCGCCTGATTGGCGGGCACGCGCTCAATCTCGCCGGTGGAGACATCGAGCCGATTCAGGCTGCTGCGAGTCCCGACCCAGAGTGCGGAGTCGGGGCCGCGGTGCAGGGTCGTGATTCTGGCGTCGCCCAGCTTGTCGGCGCCAAAATGACTCAACACGACGGGGTTGTTTGGATTGTGGAGGTCCACCGTCCAAAGCCCATCCTGGTCGCCACCGACCCAGAGAATCCCGGCGTCAAAGCTCAGGGAGCGAATGCCGGCCGTGGGACTTCTGCCGGGCAGGTCCATGCGCTTCACGGGTTTTGCGTGGATGTCCGTGACGTACAGTCCCTGCTGGGTGGCGATATAGACGGTATCGTTCTGACCCAGCACAAACATCTGGGCGCGGCCCTTGGGAAGCGCGGTGTCAGGATGAGCCGGGTCCGGGACCAGCTGTGCGACGCGGCCGAGTACCGGGTCCATGATGTCCACGCCGGCGCCCACGCCCAGCCAGATGCGATGATCCGGCATCTCCTGCACTGAGAAGACCTTCTTTCCACTGATGCCGTCCGGGCGGCCGGTCGCGCCAAACAGCGTGACGACCGCCCGTTGTTGCGGGTCGTGTTGGCTGATCGCGCCAATATTGGCCACCCATACGAGACCGCTGCGATCCCGATAGAGTGCATAGATGTAGCCGTCGCTCAGGCTCGTTGGCGTATCGGGATAGTGATGGATACGTCGTGTAGTGCCGCTCTGAGCTTCAACAGCGACGATGCCGGCACCGTCGGTTCCCAACCAGACTTCACCCGCAGTCGCTTCGGTGATCGCCAGCACGCTGTCGGACTGCAATGTTGAAGTAGCAGCGGTTTCGCGTACTTCGTGAGTCGCTCCGGCTTCGTACATGTAGGCACCGTGAGCACGGGTGCCGATCCAGATGCGGCCCGCGGTGTCTTGAAACAGCCGGGTGACGACGGGCTCGGATTCTTCGGGCGTCACGAGCGGCCAGGCAGTGAACGTGGTGGCACCCGCCTTGCGCTTCCATAATCCGTGCCTGGTTCCAATCCACAGGCTGCTGTCACTGTCGATTAACACTGCCTGCACTCCACCTTGTGGGAGGCCTTCAGACTCGGCGGTGCTCAACGGTGACAGCCGGTCGGGGTGTTGGGCGTCCACGTGGTCCAGCCCACTTTCGGTGCCGACCCACAGACCCCCTTTGGCGTCGTCGGTAATCGACAATACCGCCGTACCTTTGACGCCCGAGGGGCCGGCGGCAGTGACGAACAAGTCCCTGGCCGCGTCGTACTGCGCCAGGCCGCCGGCGCTGGTGCCGACCCAGAGCCGTCCGCGGGTATCAATGTGCAGCGCGAGGATGAAGCTGTCAGGCAAAGAGCCGGGAACCTGGCTGTCGGCGACGTAGCGCCGGAAATGATTGCCATCCCAACGCACCAGGCCACCCTGCGTACCGATCCAGATGAAGCCGGTCTTGTCCTGGATGATGGCGGTGCCGGAGCCCGCTTCCGGGTCGGTATGGTGCGTGAACAGGGTGTCCGAAAGGGCGGACCAGCGGGCAGGGTCAGTGTCCTGTGCGGCTCCGATGGCGACGCTGCCAAACCAGCTGCCGATGACCAATCCACGCAGGAGCGTCAGCAGGGCTCGAAGCAGGGATGTCGGTGCAATCTTCACGGCGCCACAGCTCGGGAATCAGCCTGAAACTAACGGTCATCGATACCCCTATCGGCCGTTGAAATCTGAGCCATTGGTCGCGCAACTGGCAGGCGATCCCTGTTTTGAATCGGGATGTGCGATGCACCGCACAATAAGGCTTGCCAGGGCCCCGGTGAAGCGGGGTGCGTCAGTGGCTGACATGTGAGACCACTCGGGCAGGTTGTAACCCTCGAGCTGAGGATAGTCTGCAAAGTTGACACCGGTGGCACCCGTCCTGGCCAACAGGGGCTCCCAGGACAGGAATCGGGGAAAGCCGCGCGATTCGCTCCAATAGACGGGGCCGGAGGAGGGGAAACGGATGAATACAACATCGCCGCCGCGGGCCCGGATTTTTGCGACGTCGTTCGCAACGCGGGCGCTGGCCCGGTCCACGAGCGCCACGATACCCGGGTACGCGGTCGCGGAGCTGGCTGGCTTTTCCTCCAGTGTTGGCTGCGGGCCGCCGGCGTAGAACAGCCACAGACCCTGGAACAGAGCGCGGTACTGAGCGTCGGTTTCGATCCGGCGCCACATCCGGGTGTCGCGATCCGCGTGCATTTCGTGTCCCTTGGGGACCTCACGCACCGGGAAATTGCCGGATCGTAACGGGAAGGCAAGCCGCTTCCAGAGCGTGCTCAGGCGGGTCTCGCTGTCAATGAAGGCGAGCTTACTTTCCAACATCATGCCGATGCGGTTGGATGCCCGTTGCGAGAGTGTCTGTGCGCGGCCTTTGTGCATGAAGGCCGTGGTGAAACTTTCGGGCTCGACATAGAACAGGTAGGGAGTGACTTCGCACAGCACCAGACCCTGAAACAACGGGTCCGCCGCCAGGTCATCGAGCACCGGCTGCGGATTGCGCCCGGCAATTGCGAGTTGAACCGGTCGGACTCCGGCGGTCTGTTGCCACGCCCCCAGGTCAACGTCCTCCCACATCCGCGATGAGCCGATCAGGACGGTGGCAGTCCCGGTCGCGCGTTCACGCTGCAGTGCCCAGACCGCCGGAGTATCTTCGTAGTCGCCCGGAACGAAGTCGTGGTGGCGCCAGAAAATCTCCCAACCGGCCGTGAGGGCACATTCCAGCGCCAACACGAGCAGCAGGATTCGCCCCCAGTTTTGCTCCGGAACCCGGCGTGTGTCAAAAAGCAAAGTATATGAAGGCATCGCCAGCTCCTTGTTCGGCAATCAGTGCAAACGCCATAAACGTCCACACCAACACCACCATCCAGGCTGGTGTGGCGGCCACAACGGTTTCCAAACGAGTTGACCGCATGCGCCAGTGGGCGCTCAGCATGGCGCCGACAATCAATGCCACCACTGTGATGTCGTTCCAGTAGAGAACCTCATGCGCCGCGCCGCTGGCTCCTGCCATGGACTTCAGAAGATCCCAGGCGGCGGCGAAGGTATGGGCACGGAAGAAAACCCATGTCACGGTAACCACCATGAAAGTGCCCAGGACACCAGGCGGACGCTGGAGCCACCGTTCGATTGCCAGATACGCGCCATGCAATCCTCCCCAGACAACAAAAGTCCAACTCGCGCCATGCCACAGACCGCCCAGCAACATCGTGATCATCAGATTGGCGTAGGTACGAAGCTCGCCGCGCCTGTTGCCTCCCAACGGGACGTAGAGATAGTCGCGTAGCCACGTTGACAAGGAGATGTGCCAGCGGCGCCAGAAATCCGAAAAGCCCCGTGCGGCATAGGGAAAGTTGAAGTTGTCATTCAGCGCGAAGCCCAGAGCGAGCGCGACGCCGATGGCGGTGGTGGAATAACCCGCGAAATCAAAGAAGATCTGACCCGAGAACGCCAGTGCTCCCGTCCAGGCGTCGAGGCAGTTGATTTCGTGCGCAGACTGATGGACCGCATCGACCACCGGCGCAAGGAAGCCATCCGCCAGCACGACCTTCTCAAACAAACCGAGGGTCATCATTGCAAGTCCCCAGGTCAGTTGCGTACGTGTGGCGCGCCGGGGATGTTCGAATTGGGGAATGAGCAGAGTGGGGCGCACGATGGGACCGGCGACCAGGTGCGGGAAGAAAGTCACGAAGAGGGCGAAGTCGAGGAACCGGCGCGTGGGCTGGGCGCGGTCCAGATAAACGTCCAGCGAGTAGGCGATCGACTGAAACGTGTAGAACGAGATGCCCACGGGCAGCACGATGTCCCACTTGGGCGGTACGTAGTCCATGCCGATCGCACGCGCCGCCACGGCGAAGTTGTCCAGGAGAAACGTGCCGTACTTGAAGTAGCCCAGGAACCCGAGGTTTGCCACGAGGGACAATGCGAGAATGCGTTTTCGCCTGGCTGGGTCCCGGGTGGCACTGATCCATGCCGCGACCTTCCAGTCGACGGCCGTGGAGATCCAGAGCAGGAGCACGAACGGCGGGCTCCAGGCAGCGTAGAAGAGGTAGCTCGCCACGAGCAGGTTGATCTTCTTCACGTGCCACGGCAGCGGCAGATTGTGAAGCCCGAGCACGACGGCGAAGAACACCGCGAAGGTCAGTGAATTGAATAGCATGGGTTGAGGCTCGGTCGCGTGGCCGGTCGGAACCATGGTTGAGGGATGACTTTTGGCTCACATTCAGCTCACAGGAGGTCTGTTCACGTGACGGGGCTGCCTTCCGGGCCGTCCCGGGTGTGTTTCGGCGAGTTCGCGGCCGATCTGCGGACGAGGGAGCTGTTCAGGGAGGGGCAGCGGGTGGTGCTGCCCAACCAGTCCTTCCTCGCCCTGGCTGCTCTGCTCGAGCGGCCCGGCGAGCTGGTCACACGTGATGAGCTGCGGGCGCGGCTGTGGCCCGATGGACGGGTGGTGGAGTTTGAGCAGGGGCTCAATGCCGTCATCAATCGGTTGCGCGACGCGCTGGGTGATTCGGCCGCCCAGCCGCGGTTTGTAGAGACACTGCCCCGGCGTGGCTACCGATTTATCGCCGCGGTGGGCCCGGCGCAGGCGGTGGGCGCGCCCGAGGCAGACGTGGTGATGGCACCCGCGCCACCGGCACCCGCACCAACGGCGCCCGCACCAACGGCGCCCGTCCGCCTCTATGGCCTCGCCTTGCTGCTCGCCATCCTGGTCGCTGCCAGTACCCTCGTCAGCATCAACCAACGCAACGCGGGCGCCTTCGCCAACCCAACGCTCCAGCGCCTGACCAGCACCGTCGGCCGCGAGGTGAGCCCATCCTTCGCGCCCGATGGCCACAGCTTCGTGTTCGGTTGGAACGGCGGCGGTGTCGCGCCCGACCATATCGGCAGCGGTGATGGCGGCGGGCCAGGCGGTGTCGGCGACCTCAACAGCGCCAGTGGCAACTTCGATCTGTTCATCAAGCGCCTCGACTCCGAGCGCTTGGTGCAACTCACTCACACACCCGCGGTGGCCATCAGCCCCGCCTGGGCCCCATCCGGTGGCCAAATCGTATTTGCCCGCGTTACGGCCGAGGAAAGCGGAATCTACTCAATCCCGGCGACCGGTGGCACGGAACGCCTGTTGACACAGGCCAGCTTCCTCGATGAGTCGTTCATGCAGTTGAGTTGGTCACCGGACGGACATTCACTGGCCTACGCAGCGCTCAACACCGGCTCCTCCAGCTATATACATGTGTTGACAGTGGATGGACTGTCAAAACGGGTAATCCGACATCCATCCGGCTGTGCCGACGCCGGTATTCCTTCCTATTCGCCCGACGGCCATCAACTCGCCTTTGTATGTACCGCGAGTCTGGCCGTCTATTCCGTGTATGTGACTGACGCTTCCGCGGATAACACACGGCTGTTGGCTTCCCTGCAGGGCAACGCCCGCGGGCTGACCTGGTCCGCGGACGGCAGGGACCTCATTGTGGCGAACGACGCCGGAGATGGCAGTGCCCTGTGGTTGCTCACGATGAATGGCAAGTTGTCGCGCGTGCCCGGTTCCGAAGAGGCACTGGGGCCCGGGCTGGCGAGAACCCCCACCGCCACCACGGTCACCAGCGCCACCGCCTCCAGCGCCACCGCGCCCGGCAATATCGCCTCCGCCCCCGAAAATATTGCCTTCGTACGTGAGCAGCGGCGCTTTGAGCTGTGGCGCATTGACCTGACATCGCCAGCCGATCAGGGCAGTGCCCTGGCGCCGGCATCGCGTAGTCAACTCGTGCCGCAGTACGCGCCCGATGGTCAACATGTTGTGTTTCAATCCGACCGCTCGGGCAGCCCGGAAATCTGGCTGGCCGATGGCGATGGGCGCAACCCCGTCCAACTCACGGCTTTCAAGGGTCCACTGACCGGCGGGCCCGCCTGGTGCAGTGACTCGAGGCGCATTGCGTTTGATTCGCGGGCCTCCGGTACATCGCGCATCTATCTGATGGATGTCCCGGACGGCCCATCCCACCCGCTCGCAACGAGCCAAAGCAACCTCTCACTGCCGGTCTGGTCACAGGACTGCCAATGGATCTTCGCGAGCGACGGACGCACGACCTTGTACCGGGTGCCGGCTGCTGGCGGCGCTGCGGAGCAGTTCTCACGCAAGCGGGCCTATCGCGCGCAAGTGAGCGGCAACAAAGTTATTTTCAATGTCGCGAGCCCCGCGGGTATCGACCTTTGGGAGCGGTCCGTTCCCGAAGGTGAGGAACGGCCGTTGGAGGGAATGCCGCGGCTGCGCTATTCGGATGACTGGTTGGTCACTGGCGCGGGCATTTATTACACCCATGAAGGGACCGTCAGCTCGTATGATTTTGTAACCCACCGGACAAAAGTTTTGAGGTCACTGACGGGAGCGCCCGCGGAGTTGGGCGGCCTGGGAATGACCGTCTCCCCGGATGGGCATTGGCTGGTGTACACCCGCGGCGCCGACTCGCAAGGCGACATCATGATGATTACAGGCCATTGAGGATGAAGATGAGAAATTTGTTGTTGGCGGTGCTTCTGTGTGTCGCCTCGCCCGCCTGGAGTGGAGTACTCGCATACGCGGCGGGTGACATAGGCGAATGCGAAGGCAAACCCGCGGCTGACAGCGCGGCAGCCAGGACCGCGAAGATGATTCCGGGCGATGCTGTTGTTTTTGTCGTTGGTGACACCGCCTACCCGCATGCTGATCGTGCGACGCTGGAGGCATGTTACACGCCGACATGGGGCCCGTTCCTGCCGCACACGTACGCAGTTCCCGGCAATCACGACTATGTCGATGGCTCGGCGGAAGATTTTCTGAAGTACTTCGGCGAGCGCACGCCGCACCACACCTGGTTCCGCGTGCAGGTGGGTGACTGGTGGGTCATCGGCCTCGACAGCAATATCGCGGCTCCGCTGCTCGATGAGCAGCAGGCCTGGCTCGAAGCTCAACTGCAGGAAATCGAGGGTGATGGACGTTGCGTCCTGTCCATGTGGCACCACCCCGTGTTCTCCACGGGTCTGCACCGTAAAGATGGCAAGAAGATGCTACCTGCATGGAAAGCGTTGGAACGTGCGGGAGCTGACCTCGTGTTGAATGGGCACGAGCATTTTTATGAGTCCTTCGAACGAAAGGACGCCTCGGGAAAGACCGATCCCGAGGGCATGCGGGAAATCATCGCGGGAACTGGCGGGGCCGGGTTGTACGACCTGTCGGTTGTGCGCGGCGCAAAAGTCTACGCGCGCAGACATGGACTGTTGGAGCTGCACCTGGAGAAGAATCGTTACGAATTTGCGTTCCGCACCCTGGATGGACGCAGCCTGGATTCCGGCTCCGCGCAATGCCGACGCGGCCGTATCCCTTTTGGGTGAGCGGATTCGCATCGCCAGATGAGCTTATTTTTGCGGACTTCGCGCGTATACAGGTAGTCAGCAAATCAGTGAAAGAGACTCAGGGTCATGAGAGCGATATGGGTAGCGCTTGCGCTTGCGGGCGCGGCGGGGACCGCGATAGCCGATGTTAAGGAGACCGTTGTTGTCGTCGGTGCGGCGGAAAGCTGTGGCGATGCCACACCGGAGCGCGCTCGATGGCTCGCGGACAAAGCGTCCCGCGACCAGGATTATCAGCGCGCGGGCGAGTGCTATCTCGCGGCGGGACAGCAATCCCAGGCCGACGAGGCGTTCGTCAAGGCTTCCGCGCAGTCGAAAGGCGAGACCGGCAAGCGGCTGGCGTCGAATCTGAATGATCTCAAGGCCTCGGCGCGCCAGATGAAGCAGGCGTTTCAACACCGATAGTGGTCGCGGCCCGTGATGCGACGCGGGCCGAGTCGGTAGAATGGGCGTTCCTGAGAATCTGAAGGCCCATAATGTCACTGTTCTCGCGCTTATTCCGTAGGGCGCCTCCGTCCCCCGCACCACTCGAAGCCCCCGTCCGGCAACCGCTCCCCCAGGCTCGGCCGGCAGCGCCTGCACCCGATCGTGCCCGCGAGGCTGCGCAGGAAGAGGCGTTACTCCAGGCTGCCATTGACCGCAACGACGCTGAAACGATTGCTCGTCTGGTGGTTGCTGGAAAATCCACGAAGGTTCGCCAGCTCGCCGCGCAGGCGGTCAGCGATCCGGCGCAATTGCGGGACCTCATCCGGGACGTCCGGGGCGGTAACGACAAGAGCGTCTATAAAATCCTCACGTCCAAACGGGACGCGCAGCTCGCTGAGACACGCAAGCAGGAGCAGTTGCAGGAGGAGATCAATACAGCCGCCTCAGCCGTCGAGCGCCATAGTCATCGTCCCTACGATGCGCTGTTCGGCCCCACCCTGGATCAGCTCGAAATCCGTTGGCAGGCGGTAGCAGGCCAGGCTTCCGCTGAGGTCGTTGAGCGCGTTCGTCAGGCCATCGACCGTTCGCGCGAAGTGATTGCCGGCCACCTGCGCCAGATCGCTGTTGAGGCCTCGCGTCAGCTCGCGGCCGAAAACGCGGCCGCGGAGGCGCAACGGGTCAGAGAGATTGAGCAGAAAGAGGCGGCCGCGTCGGCGGCTGAGCGCGCGCAGGCTGACGCAGAGGCGCGCAAGGCACGGGCTGAAAAGCTTGCAGCCGAAGCCCTCGCATTCCGGCAGATCGGCGGCCTCATTCGCAAGGCACAGAGCGCCCTCAATGAAGGCACCACCGGCCGGGCAGCAGGCCTGCGACGCGCGATTGAGGAGAAGCTCGCCAACGCTCCGCCGTTGTCCCCTTCGCTCACCAGCCAGCTCCAGAATCTCGATACGCGCCTGAACGAGCTCAAGGACTGGAAGAACTTTTCCGTGGGTCCCAAACGCACGGAGTTGATGGAGGAAATGGAGTCACTCGTGGACTCGACCCTCGACCCGCCGGTGTTGGCCGATCGCATCAGAAGTCTCCAGGACGAGTGGCGTACCTTGAGCAAGGGCGCCGGTGAGAATCTGGAGGCCGACTGGCAGCGATTCCAGGAGGCATCGCGCAAGGCATACCAACCGTGCAAGGAATACTTCGAGGCGCAGAGCCTCGCGCGGCAGGAAAACCTGCAGCGGCGCGAGGCGTTGGTGGCCCGGTTGGTTGCGTTTGAGGCCGGGCACGACTGGGAGCAGCCGGACTGGCGCCTCGTGTTGGTGGCCCTGCGTGAATCCAAACAGCTCTGGCGGCAACACTCACCGGTGGACCGGGCCGCGGGCAAGGCCGTGCACGAGCGGTTTGTCGCGGTTACTTCCAATCTGCAAAACCGGCTCGAGGCCGCGTATGCTGCCAACATCGAGCAGAAGAAATCCCTGATCGCGCGCGCCCAACAGTTGTGTTCCGCCGAGGACAGCCGCGATGCCATCGATGAGGTGAAGGAGCTGCAGCGCCGCTGGAAGACGGTTGGACTCGTGCCACGGGACGAGGACCATCGTTTGTGGGAAGAGTTCCGTCAGCATTGCGACACGGTGTTTCAACGCCGGCAGCAGGAATTCGCCGAGTATAGTGCCGCGCTGGAGTCCAACAGGGAGAAGGCCGTGGCTGCCTGTGAGGAGCTCGAAGGTATTGCCGGGTCGACCGGAGCGCAGCTTCTGTCGAGCGTGGCGCGGGTCGCGGAGTTGCGTGGTGCCTTCGAATCGCTCGGCGAGTTTCCACGGGGCGTTGCGCGCGAGTTGCGCGGTCGGTTTGAGCGTGCCGTGGAGCGTTGTGAAGACGCGGTTGAACGCCAGAAGTTGCGGGACACCGAGGCAAGCTGGAGCACCCTGTTGGAAGCGGCAAACCGGGTGCGCGCCTACAAGCTGGCACTCGTCAGCGCGCCCGATTCAGCCTCGGGCCTGCGGCAGTCGGCTGAAGAGTACTTGGCAGGCGTTGCTCAGTGGCCCAAGGGCGGACACGAAGCCGTGAAATCCGCGTTGGCGAGCACACCGGGCGCGGACCTCGAGGCGAATGACAAGGCGCTGCGGTTGTTGTGTATTCGTGCCGAGATACTGGCGGATCGGCCGAGCCCGCCGGAGGATCAGTCGCTGCGCCGCGAATACCAGGTTCAGCGACTCGTGCAGAGCATGGGACAGGGCATCGGTGCCGACGAAACTCATATGGACACGCTGACCCTGGAATGGGTGAAGGCGGGCCCGGTTGCGGAGAGCCGGTATACGCAGTTGTTGGAGCGCTTCAAGGGCTGTCGCCCGCACTGATGGAGAATTGAATGCGCGTAGTTGCGGCATTGATGTTTTCAGCCGTGTCTTCCTGGACTCTGGCGGCAACACCGGTTCTGACTATCGATCAGAAAAAGTACAGTGCGGAGGAACTGCTCGGCCGCTCTGATGCCGTTTCCATCACCGTGCCGGACGATGTTTCCTATCGCCGGTCGATGATGTACAAGGCAGTGCCTCTACGGGCGTTGCTGCCTGCAGCAAAGGGTGGTCACTTCGACACCCTCGAGGCCAAAGCCACCGACGGGTTTGTGGCGCAAATTCCATTGGAGCTGGTGACCCGGGGTGGGGCAATCCCGTACCTGGCCGTGGAGGATCCGGCGCACCCCTGGCCGGCACTGCCGAATGAGAAGAAGTCCGCAGGCCCGTTCTACGTGGTTTGGGATCATCCACAGAGCTCGGATGTCCGCGCGGAGCAATGGCCTTTCGCATTGGCGAGCCTCATGTTCGCTGAGAGTCCGGTACATCGCTGGCCGCAGCTGGCGAGCCATTCGGCCGATCCGCTCGCTTCGTCGGGTCAGAAGGTATTCGTCACCTACTGTCTACCGTGTCATCAGTTGAACGGCGCCGGTGTTGGCAAGGTGGGCCCGGATCTGGGCAAGCCCATGCCGGTCCTGCAATACATCACCGAGCCGGGACTGCGGGCCATTGTGCGCAATCCCGCGGGCGTTCGGACCTGGCCGGAACAACACATGACGGGCTTCGGGACGAAAACGCTCCCGGACGAGGATCTGGATGCGTTGGTGACCTACCTGAAAGGGATGTCCAGGTAGCGCATCGGGCAATTTGAAGGCCACGACGCTGGCGGCGGGCGGGCCTTTCATTGATTCGCGAGCAGCAAGGCCCGAGTGTTGGTAATGAGCATTCTGGCGACCGTCTCCGGCTGCAGAGGCAAGGTTCCGCTCAGCCAATGGGTGATCACGGCAATCTGTAATTCCGCCACCAGCAGTGCCGTCAGTCGCGACCGGGCGCCGCGGGTCAGCCGCGTCTCAATCACCCGCGCCAGGGTTTTGACCCACAGAGCACGGATGGGCGTCTCGAAAAAGACGCGGTTGCGAGCTTTTTGCTGACTGAAGTGAGCGAGGAGGGGTAGCAGATCCTGCGGCCTGGTGTCGGCGGCGACACAGGCGGCCAGAGCGGTCGAGGGATGTTGCAGGCTTTCCTCCAGCAGGCCTTTCTTGTTCTTGTAGTGCGCATAGAACGTCGAGCGTCCGACGTTGGCCTGGTCGCAGATTTCACCGATCGTGACGGCCTCGTAACCCCGGGACAACACGAGCTTTATGAAGGCGTCCCGCAGCGCCTCCCGGGTCTTCTGCGAACGGCGGTCCAGTTTCAAGACAAAATGCCCTTTTTGTTCAGTAGTGGACACCGGCAGGCCTTTTCGCGCCAACAGGCGTCTCGCGTACTATAAAACAGCGGTCCATGACTACTGAAGATTCATTGCGGCACCGTTGGCTGGCGATGTCATTTGCAGTGTGTGGAACGGCTACCGCCACCATGCTGGTCAGTCATCCCAGCGGGGCTGCGGGGAGTTTTGCGGACACACTCAGGGCGGAGGCAAGTCATCAACTCGCGGATGCGCTCGTGCATGGCGGATTCATTATCACTCTGTGCGCGCTCATGGTCTGCTTCACGATCTGGTCCCGTATGTTGGGATCTCAACGCGTGGCGGTCGTTGTCGGAATGGTGAGTTTTTGCGTCGGCTGCGGCACTTTGATTGCCTCAATGATCCTGGATGGATTTGTGTCGCCGGCGCTTGCGGCACGGTTCGTTGCGGCCGGCTCGGCGGAAGGGCTGGCGATGGCCCGGCCATTGTTGATCCTGTGCGGCACCCTGATCCGGTTTCTGATGCCGTGGGGGTTGGCGCTGCAATCAGTGGCCATGTTCAGCTGGTCGTTGGTACTGCTGAGGATGGGCGGGATTGCGCGGGCGGCCGGTGTCTTTGGCGTCGTTTCGGCTGTCACTGTACTGACCGTATTCCTGGCTTTCGCCAACCTGTCGGGACATGTGTTGCTCGGCGTCATCGTGGTGCACGTGATCTGGTATGCCGGGCTCGCTGTGTCGTTGGCGCACACGGGGAGAGCCTTTTCCCGTCGAGTCCAGGGGGTGTGGTTTCCTGATTGTGCTAGCCTTGGCATGAGTGACCCATACACCCTTCGAGCTCACCGGGAGCACCGGCGGACCCGGTGCGTTGCCTACGCCTGCCGCGGCCATGGCGGCCAGGCCCATCCAACCTGTTGTCTTCGCATTCGGCCGGATGGGGGACATGGTTGTGCTCACTGCCGCATTGCACCTGCTGCATCAGCGGTTTGGCCGGCGCTGCCTGGTCATCGGGGCCGGTCCTTGGAATTCTCCGCTCTTCGAAGGACATCCGGATGTCGAGCGCGTGTTTTCATTCTCGCGGCACCTGCCCTTCATGTTGAGCGCGGCGTGGTGGCAGTTGCTCGTTCCACTGCAACGGGACCGCTCAGGCCCCATCTATGTTTACGAGCGCTCGCCCCGCCAGTTGGCGCGCATCCGCCGTATGCTCGCAGTCACGGGTGTCGATGCGGGACGGTGTCTGTTTGTCGGCGATATCGCCAACGAATCGGAAAGTTGGTTCGACCGGTATGTGCAGTTGAGCCAACTCACACCACCGGCAATCGCGCAGGACTATGCGGCCGCCTCGGGAAGACCGGCTCCGCGTCTGCACGTATCCGATGCGGAGCGTCAGGAGCGCGATGCCTGGCTGCAGGCTCGTGGCTGGCTCGGCCGAAAACTCGTGCTGCTGCAACCGGGTAACTTCCGGACCATGAGCCGGCGTCGCGAGGAATACCGGCGTCTCAACAAGGATGACAAAGCGTGGCCCATAGAGAATTGGGTTGCCCTGGTGCGCAAGGTGCTGGACACCTCGCTGGATACACGAGTGGTCCTATGCGGGGCGCCCCAGGAGGGCGGCCTGCTGCGCGAGATCGAGATGAGTGTTGCGAGTGCGAACGTGGTTGCCGCTGAATTGCGTTTGCGGCAGTTGTTGGCATTGAGCGAGTCAGCTCACAGCATGGTCTCCGTCGACACAGGACCGGCTCATGCGGCCGCGGCGCTCGGTTTGCCGCTGGTGGTTCTGTTTGGTGCCGAGTCCCAACGTGTCTGGTTGCCCCGCAGCTCGTCAGGTTCAACAGTGTTGGGTTTGGGTGGACCCCCGTACAGCCATCGCGTCGATGAAATTTCCCTGGATGCGGTATACAGCGCCTGGTGCTCGCTCACGCGGTAACTTCAGAAGTCCATGCCGAGCTGAATCCAGCCCCGGGACGAGGCGTCCGGTGCAGATTGCGCCGGACTCTCGCCGAGCTTCCAAGCCCAACTGGCGCGCAGCCGTACGCCGTCGAACATCGACAGGTTGAGTCCGACGCCTGCGCCTCTCAGGGTCGCTGAGTTGGTGCCGGGCTGGAACGGGTCCTGGTTGGTGTCGATGTGGCCCGCGTCGAAGAACAGGAAAGGGCCGGTCGAGTGACGCAGCTCTATGGTTCCCACAATGCCGGTATCACCGACGCCTTCGCCCTGCGCGTAGGCCCTTACGGCATCAGGACCGCCGAGATTGAATTTTTCGGAAGGATCCAGGTTCCTGCCGGCTCGCTGTCCGGAAACGGCAGCGTACAGATTGAGCCCCAAGGCCACGTTCTGCAGGCGCAAAGCGCTATAGGTGAGCTTGTCGAAACTGCCGTTGGTTCGGGCGGTCGCTTCGTCGATCAGTAGCGCGCTGGAGTCGCGTATCTCGAGCTTGCCTCTCACGTATGACAGCGTCGCGGAAGTGATACCGCCGGACAGGAAGGCATCGCGAATGTTGCCGCTGATGCTCAACGTCACTTCGCGACTCGTTCGTGGGTCGCTGGTCGAGGTCGCCCTCACGTCGTCCTTCAGGTTGCCGTAGCTGAATGCCAATTGGGTATCCAGGCTGCCGGCCAGGGAGCGAACAATCGGATATTGAACGTAGAAGGAACCCACCGTGGCGCTGCCACGGGCGTCGAGCTCTGCGAATTGCTTGCCCAGCGTATAGTCGGTGCGGGTTACGCCGGCTCCGATTCGTAGGACGTCGATGGGTATCTGATAGTTTGCGCGACCATACATCACACCGTGCTGGTTGGTGAAAACTCCGCGCAGCGTGAGTTGGTCGCCGAACCCGGCCAGATTGGAGCCTGCGAAGCCCAACCCGCCGCGCCATCGTCCTGTGTAGGTGTTACCGAAGTTGTCGACGTCAACCGACCCCTGGAAATGGCGGCCGGGCGTCAGGTGCACGATGAGGTCGGCCGTTCCCACCTCGTTACCAGGTCGCAGCGTTGCTGTCGCCACTACGCCCTGCAGTTCCTGGAGCAGTAGCATGTCTCTCTCCAGGGGGGCGGATTGGATCAGGTTTGAGCTCGCCGTGTTCTTCATGAGGCGCCGGACCAGTCGCTTGGAGACGCCGGCTTCGTCTTCGATCAGCAGCTTTCCATAGTGGCCTTCCAAGACGCGAATCTCGACGATTCCGTCGCGGATGGTTTGCGACGGCACGTATGCGCGAGCGAGCGGGTATCCGTGCGTGCGGTAGAACCTCGTGATGGTTGCAGCGCCTCGTCTCAGTTCAGCTAATGACGTCGGATGATCGATATAGCTGCTCAGTAGCGTTTCGAGGTGCTTCGCAGTGAACGCGGTTGAGCCCGTTACTTTGATCTGCGCTATGTTGAACTCGGCGCCTTGTGAGGTGTCCTGCGCGCTTGGCGTTGACTGCTGAATGTCGAGGCCGGATTTTGGAGGAGACGGCGGCGCAGGGCGCCGTTGCTCCATCTCGCGAAGGGTGGTGCCGATGTCAGGAGGGGTCGTTTGTGCACTGGCGATGCCCACCACGGCGACGAGCAATGCAGCGCAGAGTTCTGTTTGCCCCCTCATCACGTCCTCAATATGAGAACGTGAGCGGAACGCCTGCAGGGAGTCTGATACCTGAGTCGGCGACGGCTACGGGAAGTTGTTCCAGTCCGTCGGCGTGGTGGAAGCTGGTCTCACAGTGAGAAGAGTTTCCACCTCCTTGTGCGTATTGGGCGCACTGTCCCCCCATCTGGGCAACGTTGCTGATGGCACTCGCGTAGCCATCAGGAACCCTGAATGTGATGTCGGCTGTAGTTGTGACGGGCGGTTGCAGGACGTAGTTGCCTGCATCTGGCCCCAGCACGCTGATGCCGCTGACGGTAACGAGCTTACCTGCGCCGACGTTGCGGTCCGCAAATGTGGCGTTGGCAAAGGTTGTGGTGACTGCGTCACCGGCGATGCGATCGTCGCTCAGTGCCACCGTGGCGGCTGTAGTGCCGTCGTAGATTTTGCCTTGCGCCGCCGCTGTTAGGTTCAACAGGCGAGGGGTGACGGTGTAGGTCGCACCAGTGAAGGTCACTTGGTAGCCGAGCGATGTTGCCAGCGAACCTTGGCTGATTGTGTAAGTACCCACGCCTTCGTGACCGCTGCCACTCAATGTACCTGTGTTTCGTGCCAGCGCACCTGTCAGCGCCGTTGCGCCGGTATCGCCGTCGATCAGGCCGGTCACCGAGTAGCTGAGTGCCGGGCTTGCGTCACCGTAAACGATGTTGAGTGGGGCGGCGCTGATACTCAGCTTCGGCGCCAGGCTGTATAGCAACCCGCTGCCCGTAGCGGGGGTCACGCAGCCGGCTGCATATGTGCAGTTGTAACGTTTGAAGTCGGAGGTGATGCCGCCGAGGGTGTTGGCGGCGGGGTCGGTGGAGTACACGAGCCAGCGGCCACTGCTGCCGGAACTGCTGGCGCTGAGCGGACCGACCGTGAGCGAGCCGCCGGTGCTGCCGGCGTTGCTGGGGCCGCTAGCATTGGCGGCGTTGGCGGGGCTGGTGGAACCGCCGACGCTGAGTGAGCCGCCGGCGTTTGTGAAGTTGCGCGCGGCGACTAGAACGATCGCGTCGCCATTACCGGTGGCGGTGATGGCCCCGGCGAGTATCAGGTCACCCGCCAACGTTTGTGCGAGCAGCGTGCCGACGTTCGCGTCGCCCAGCGTTAGAGCGTTTGCGTTTACCACCGACACCGCGTTGGCGCTCGCGACCGAGAGCGTCGACAGGTCGTTCGCGGCGTTCATGAGCGTCGCGTTTCCAGCGCCGATGTCGAGCGATAGCGTCCCAGCTACGGGGCCGCCCGCTAAGACGTTTCCGTCCGCTGCGCGTAGCGTGGTGGCTGCTGCGCCAGCCGACGTTGACCCGGAGGACGAGCCGCCGGATGTCCCACCGGTGGCCCCGCCGGCAGCGCTAGATCCGAACGTCGTTTGACCGTTGTATGTCTGATCACCCGATGTGGCCACCAACGCACTGGCCACATTGAGTGCCGTCGCCGAGTCGCTCGTCAGCGAACCGAGTGGCGTGGTGCCTCCGACCGTGCCGGCCAACAACACGGTTCCGCCGCCGCCGATGGTAAGCGCATGGGCTCCGTCCACCGTCGAATTCACTGCCAGCGAATCTCCCGCTCCAACACCAATCACCGAGTCCGCCGCGATCGTGATTGGCCCAGGCACTGCCGCCATCCCTCTGCCAACCAACGCACCCGTCGCTGACGTGCCGCCGCCACCACTGGTGCCGCCTGCGCCAGTGCCCGTGCCACCTGTGCCGCCGCCCGTGCCACTTGTGCCGCCGGAGCCAGCGTTGGCGGCGACGCCGGTACCGTTGAGCGTTAGGGGCTCACTGTCGAGGGTGATGTTGTTGACTTCGAGTGTGGCGCCGTTCGCGACGACCGTGCCGGCGGCAGTGCTGCCGAGCACAGACGGGTTCGCTGCAACCAGGGTGCCGGCCAAAATCGTGGTCGTGCCGGAGTAGGTGTTCGCGCCAGTCAGGGTGAGGGCGCCTGTTCCATCCTTGGTGACCGTTCCGGTGCCGATGATGACGCCGTCGAAGGTCGTCGAGGCGTTGTTGCCGCCGGCGGTAAGCGCGCCGCTGCCCAGGGCGATGGTGCCACTGCCGGTGATGGAGCCTGCCGTTTGTGCGAAGTTATTGAGGTTGAGCGTCGCTCCAGCGGCGATGGTGATATCCGACCCTGCGGCTATCGGGTTGGCCGCTCCCAGTTGCAGCGACCCGGTGCCGACTATAGTCGGACCGGTGTACGTGTTGGCGCCCGACAAGGTCAGCACGCCGGCGCCAACTTTCGTCAAGCCACCGCCACTGCTACCTGGAGCACCGCCGGTGCCGCTAATGACGCCGCTGAACGTAGTTGAGGTGTCGTTGCTCCCAGCTGTGAGTGTGCCCGCGCCGAGGGAGACGTTTCCGCCGGTGGTGCCGCCACCCGCCAGGGAGCCAATTGTTTCGTTCGTGTCGTTCAGGGCGAGCGACGCACCAGCGGTGTTGGCGAGCACTACTGCCGAGGTATCTGCAATCGCATTGCCGCCAAGCAGGCTCAGCGTCCCGGCGTTAACAGTTGTCGCACCCGTGTAGGTGTTAGCGCCAGAGAACGTGGTTGTCCCCGCCCCAATCTTCGTGAAGCCGCCCGTACCTGACATCACACCAGAGAATATGGTCGATGCGTTGCTGCCGCCGGCGATCAGCGTCGCCGTACCCAACGTGATCGACCCCGCGCCGGCAATCGACGCCGCCGTTTGTGCGAAGTCATGCAAGTCGAAGACGGCGCCGTCTGCGATGGTGATGGCCGAGGTGGTTGGGACCCGGTTGGCAGCTCCGAGCCGGAGTGTGCCGGCGTCGATGTTGGTAGCGCCCGTGTAAGTGTTGGCGCCCGAAACGACGAGCGTTCCAGCGCCGTCCTTCGTCAGCGCGTTGGGGCCACTGATGACGCCGAAGAGAGTGAGCGTATCGCCAGCTGCAAGCGCGTTGACCGTCGACGCGGTCGCCAATGTGACGTTGCCCGCCAGTGACGCAGCTCCCACGCCGATGAGCGCGCCAGATACGCCAACCGCGCCGCCGCTACCACCACCGCCCGAGCCACCACTACCGCCGCCCCCGGATCCACCACCGCCGGAGCCGCCGGACCCACCGCTGCCGCCGCCAGCGCCCGCAGGGCCTCCAGGCAGGCCAGCTCCATTCAGAGTGACTGACTCGCCTCCAATGGCAACATTGTTGATCTCGAGCGTCGCCCCATCGGCAACAACTGTCCCGCCGGCCGCGCTACCCAAGGCAGCAGCATTGGACGCTATCAGGGCCCCAGCGGAAACGGTCGTCGCGCCAGAGTAGGTGTTGGTGCCCGAGAGGGTGAGTGTGCCAGAACCATTTTTGGTCAGCGTGCCGGTGCCGCTGATCACACCGGAGAACGTGGTTGAGGAGTCGCTGGCGCCAGCGGTGAGCGCTCCGCTTCCCAGGATGATGTTGCCAGCCCCCGCAATAGACCCTGCAGTCTCCGCAAAATTGTTGAGGTTGAACGTGGCACCGGACGCCACCGTGATGTCCGACGTCGCGGCGATCCGATTGGCAGCGCCCAACGTCAGCGTCCCGGCGTTGACTATAGTCGGGCCGGAATAGGTGTTGGCACCCGAAAGGGTCATCACCCCGGTGCCAATCTTCGTCAGGCTACCTCCAGTGCCACCTGGAGCACCTGTGCCGCTAATGACACCGCTGAAGGTGGTCGAGATGTTGTTCCCCCCAGTGGTGAGTGTGCCCACGCCAAGGGAGACGTTTCCGCCGGTGGTGCCGCCACCAGCGAGGGAGCCGATGGTCTCCGCACTGCCATTCAACGCAAGGGAAACGCCGGCGGTGTTAGCCAAAGTGACCGCGGACGTATCCGCAATCGCACTGCCGCCCAGCAAGCTCAGCGTCCCCCCGCTGACGGTGGTCGTGCCCGTGTAAGTATTGGCACCCGACAAAGTAAGGGTGCCGGTTCCGTTCTTGACGAACCCACCGGTCCCCGAGATCGTCCCGGAGAAGGTCGTCGACGTATTGAGGCTACCCGCAGTAAGGGTCCCGCTCCCCAGATTCACAAAACCGTCACCCGCCAGGGAGCCAGCCGCCTCCGCGAAATTATTGAGATCGAGCGTCGCGCCGGAGACGACGGTGATGGCGGAGGTCGCAGCGATACGGTTCGCAGCACCTAGCTTCAAATTTCCGGCGTTGACGTTGGTGGCGCCTGAATAGGTGTTGGCTCCGGAGAGTACCAAGGTACCGTCGCCGAGCTTCGTCAGTGCGTTGGCACCGCTGATCACTCCGGAGAGTGTCAGGATGTCGCTCACGCCAGGGGTGCTGATAATGCTGCTACCGCTCAGCACCACACTGCCAGCAACGGACGCGGTGCCAGTAGCGATCAGTGCGCCGTTACCACCAACCCCAGTTCCATTGAGGTTGAATGTCTCGGCACCGATTGCCACACCGTTGACGTTGACGGTCGCTCCATTGGCGACCACGACGCCGCCAGCGATGCTGCCAAAAGCCGCGGCACTCGATGCCACCACGGTCCCAGTGGATACGGTAGTTGCGCCACTATAGGTATTCGTACCGGAGAGGGTAAGCGTTCCGGTGCCTTGCTTGATGATCTGCCCGGTGCCGCTAATGACGCCGGACAACGTGGTGGAAGCGTTGTTGACGTCTAAAGTCAGTGCGCCGCTTCCCAGGGCTACGTTGCCAGCACCGGTGATCGATCCGGCCGTTTGCGCGAAGTTGTTGAGGTTGAAGGTGGCGCCGGACGCCACCGTGATGTCCGAAGTCGCGGCTAACCGATTGGCGGCTCCGAGCATCAGCGTCCCCGCGCCGACTATAGTCGGACCCGAGTAGGTGTTGACACCCGAGAGGGTCATTACCCCGGTGCCAACTTTCGTCAAGCCGCCAGTGCCACTTGCAGCACTGCCGGTGCCGCTAATGACCCCGCTGAAAGTGGTCGAGGTGTTGTTCCCCCCAGTGGTGAGTGTGCCCGCGCCAAGGGAGATGTTGCCACCCGTAGTGCCACCGCCGGCAAGCGAACCAATCGCTTCCGAAAACCCATTCAGCGCAAGGGAAACCCCAGCGGTGTTAGCCAAAGTGACTGCGGACATGTCCGCAATCGCGCTGCCGCCCAGCAAGCTCAGCGTCCCCCCGCTGACGGTGGTCGTGCCCGTGTAAGTATTGGCACCCGACAAAGTAAGGGTGCCGGTTCCGCTCTTGACGAACCCACCGGTCCCCGAGATCGTCCCGGAGAACGTCGTCGACGTATTGAGGCTACCCGCAGTAAGGGTCCCGCTCCCCAGATTCACAAAACCGGCGCCCGCAATGGACCCGGCGATCTCCGCAAAGTTATTGAGATTGAGGGTGGCGCCCGATGCAACGGTGATCGCAGAGGTAGCCGCGATGCGATTGGCAGCTCCGAACTGAAGCGTGCCCGCGTTCACGTTGGTAGCGCCGGAATAGGTATTCGTGCCTGAGAGAACCAATGTACCCGCGCCCATCTTAGTCAGCGCGTTCGCGCCGCTGATGACTCCCGACAAAGTCAGCGTATCTGTCGAACCTGGTGTGCCGATGGCGCTGGCACCAGACAGGGTTACATTGCCCGCCACGGAGGCAATACCAGCGCCGATGAGTGCGCCATTGCCGCCAACACCGGTGCCATTCAGGTTCAGTGTCTCCGCGCCAATCGCTACGTTATTGACGCTCAGGGTTGCGCCGTTCGAAATAACGACGCCGCCGGCCGTGGTTCCCAGGGATGTGGCGTTTGACGCCATCAGGGTTCCGGCTGAAACCGTGGTCGCTCCGGTATAGGTGTTGGCACCGGAGAGAGTGAGTGTACCGGTCCCTTGCTTCACGACCGTGCCAGTGCCACTGATTACGCCCGAGAAGGTTGTGGAGGCATTGTTGGCGCCGGAGGCAAGCGATCCGCTGCCCAGCGTAATGTTGCCAGAACCCCCAACAGACCCCGCCGTCTCGGCAAAATTATTCAGATTGAAGGTGGCACCGAAAGCCACCGTGAGGTCCGATGTCGCGGCGATCCGATTGGCAGCGCCCAACGTCAGCGTCCCGGCGCCGACTATAGTCGGGCCGGAATAAGTGTTGGCACCCGACAGGGTCATCACCCCCGTGCCAACCTTCGTCAGGCCACCGCCGGTGCCACCTGGAGCACCTGTGCCGCTAATGACCCCGCTGAAGGTAGTCGAGGTGTTGTTCCCTCCAGTGGTGAGTGTGCCCACGCCAAGGGAGACATTTCCGCCGGTGGTGCCGCCACCAGCGAGGGAGCCGATGGTCTCCGCACTGCCATTCAACGCAAGGGAGACGCCGGCGGTGTTGGCCAAAGTGACCGCGGACGTGTCCGCAATCGCACTGCCGCCCAGCAAGCTCAGCGTCCCACCGGTCACTGACGTTGTACCGGTGTAGGTGTTAACACCTGACAAAGTAAAAGCACCAGTTCCGTTCTTGGTGAGCCCCCCCGTGCCCGAGATCACTCCGGTGAACGTGGTGGACGTGTTGTTCGCGCCAGCGGTAAGGGTTCCCGTACCTAAGGTGACTGAGCCGTCACCCGCCAGGGAACCAGCCGCCTCCGCGAAATTATTGAGATCGAGCGTCGCGCCGGAGACGACGGTGATCGCAGAGGTAGCCGCGATGCGATTGGCAGCTCCGAACTGAAGCGTGCCCGCATTCACGTTGGTGGCGCCTGAATAGGTGTTGGCTCCGGAGAGTACCAAGGTACCGTCGCCCAGCTTCGTCAGTGCGTTGGCACCGCTGATCACTCCGGAGAGAGTCAGAATGTCGCTCACGCCAGGGGCGCTGATAATGCTGCTACCGCTCAGCACCACACTGCCAGCAACGGACGCGGTGCCAGTTGCGATCAGTGCGCCGTTACCACCGACCCCCGTTCCATTGAGGTTGAATGTCTCGGCACCGATTGCCACACCGTTGACGTTGACGGTCGCTCCATTGGCGACCACCACGCCGCCAGTTGTGCTGCCAAAAGCCGCGGCACTCGATGCCACCACTGTCCCAGTGGAAACGGTAGTTGTACCACTATAGGTATTCGTACCGGAGAGGGTGAGGGTTCCGGTGCCTTGCTTGATGATCTGGCCAGTGCCGCTAATGATGCCGGACAGTGTGGTGGAAGTGTTGTTGACGTCAGCAGTCAGCGCGCCGCTTCCCAGAGCTATGTTGCCAGCACCAGAGATCGACCCGGCCGTTTGCGCGAAGTTGTTGAGGTTGAAGGTGGCACCGGACGCCACCGTGATGTCCGAAGTCGCGGCGATCCGATTGGCAGCGCCCAACGTCAATGTACCGGCGCCGACTATAGTCGGGCCCGAGTAGGTGTTGGCGCCCGAGAGGGTCATCACCCCGGTGCCGACCTTGGTTAACCCGCCTGTACCGCTAATTACGCCGGTGAACGTAGTGGCGGCGTTACTACCACCGGTTGTAAGAGTCCCTGCACCGAGGACGACAGTTCCACCCGTAGTGCCACCGCCGGCAAGCGAACCAATCGCTTCCGAAAACCCATTCAGCGCAAGAGAGACGCCAGCAGTGTTTGCCAAAGTAACCGCGGCAGTGTCTGCAATCGCACTGCCGCCCATCAGGCTGAGCGTGCCTCCGCTGACAGTGGTCGTGCCGGTGTAAGTATTGGCGCCGGATAGGATAAGGGTCCCGGTCCCGCTCTTGGCGAACCCGCCCGTACCGGAAATCGTCCCGGAGAACGTGGTGGACGTGTTGTTGCCGCCGGCAGTGAGCGTGCCCGTGCCCAAGGTGACGGAGCCGCCGCCAGCAAGGGAGCCCACCGTTTGAGCAAAGTTGTTCAGATCGAATACCGCGCCCGGTGCGACAGACACGGCGGAAGCGGCCGCAATGCGACTCGCAGCACCGAGCCGCAGTGTGCCGCCATTGATGGTCGTTGCGCCTGTATAGGTATTGGCGCCGGACAAAACCAGCACACCCGTATTCTCTTTATCCAGCGAGCCCGATCCCGAAATGACTGAACCCGTGGCCTGAGTGACCGCGCCGCTCGAGTTGAATGTAAGAACACCCCCGTTGGTGTTGATGTTCCGGAGATTGGTGATTCCGCCAGCTCCGGCGTTCAGGGTGACATTGAGTGCGCCGGTCGTGGAAGTGACATTCGCATTGGTGTTGAAAGTGATCTGGTTGGTAGCGTTGAGCGTGAGGGTCGCCGCGCCGCCAGCAGTTTTTGCTATGGCGTTGGCAACGGTAATGTTGCCCGCGTCAGTCCCGACGCCCGCTGTATTGACCGTGACACTCGTTCCACCATTCAGAGAGGTCTGAATGGTAGTAACGTTAGCCACCGCGCCTGTGGCGCTGGGCGTGAAGACCCCACCGCCGAACGACCCATTGGAGGTCGCGGCAGTCGACAATGTGACGTCATAGGGATCTAGAAGCCACTCTCCGGGGCGTCCGGCCACCGCAGATGCGTCTACCGAGCCGCTGGCATCGAGGTAAGTTTTCCCCGAAGTCTCGACATGGCCGCCGTCGCCCCCATCTTCACCACGGGCTGTGATTGTTCCGGCAAACCGAGTCGACTCGTTTGACCAGATTGCAACCGTGCCGCCGTTGCCATGCTCCAAAGCATCGGCATGGACAGATGCCGCAGGAGAAACATACGAAGCCGCGGTACTGAGGTTCCCAACGGAAACGGTACCGCCGCCGGCGCTTCCTGAAGCGTCAATCACTGCGCCATCGAACAGCCCGACTTTGTCACCAGTGATCTCAACATGTCCGCCCGATTCTCCCGCGGACTTCCCCGAGACATCGAGCGCGCCGCTGGTTGCGACTACGCCGTCCAATCCCCCATCGAGGACAATGACTCCATTCTTTGAGCTGACACTGCGGGCCTCGACGATGCCCTCATTGTTCACGACAGTCGAAAGGAGAGCATCCTTGGCCCGCGCCGTCAGGATGACCGTGCCGCCGTCGGCCTGGATCAGTTGTTTGTTGGATACGAATGCATCGACCGCCTCACGGTCTACGCTGAAGTTGACGAGATGGCCGTCGTTGAGAGTCAGCGAACCCTGCTTACCGGCGCCGAAGGCTGCGGTGCCGAGCTTGGCCGTAATGACGCCTTCATTGATTACCTGCGGGCCGAGCAGGGCGATATAGCCCCCGTCATGTGCCTCCAGCGTTCCTCGATTGATGACAGAGCCGGAATGGTCATCGCCCGTCAGCGTGAAATGGCCGGCCAGAAAGTCTGCAACCGAAATTTGCAAAGTCGACGCAAGGAGTCCCCCCACACTGACATGCGCCCCTCTCCCAAACAGCACGCCATTCGGATTCAGGACGAACACCTGACCGTTGGCGGACAGGTTGCCCAGGATGACGGACGGGTCCTGACCGAGTACCCGATTGAGAGCAATCGACTGGGACGACGGCTGTTTGAACAGCACCGATTGGCCCGCCCCGATATTGAAGCTTTGCCAGTCAATCGCCAGCCGGGAGCTCGTCTGGTCGACCGTGAGAACGGAGCCCGATTGAGTTATCTGTCCATGGCCGGCGACCGTCGTTCCGCCAACCGGTAACGCTTCGAGGCACGCGCTGTTCGCGGACAACACCAATCCAACTGTGAAACTGATCACAGTCCTCGCAGCGGCCTGGCGGGTGTTGTTCGGGTACGGTCCCATCCCTCATTACTCAGCAGGACTTAAGTCTTGTTGAGTTCGAGAATAGGGGAGCGCCGGCCTGCGTTATGTGATGTGGCTCTTAGATAATTGCAGTGCAGCAAATAGAAGTGTGACGGGGTGCTGGGATTTCTCCGGCAAGGCTGTTGCCAAGGTTGAAAGCGCCACGCAAGGTGTTGAGTTAGGCCCGCCACCGGGGCCACGGTGGCGGGCCGATTATCAGCGTCGGATCAGCGGCACCAGTATTCGTCGTGCGGGCCGCATTCGTGCCACACGCGCTCATGGTAGTAACGGTGGTGAGGACGGTCGTAATAGCCCTCACGGGGCGTCGCGACTATGCAACCGCTCATGAGCGAGATCAGTCCCAGTAGAACGCTGGCTTTGGCTAAAAGTTGCATGCGAAATCTCCTTCCTCCGGCGGCTTTGAAGAATCAACGCCATGCAGCGTGAAAAGATCCCGGACGGCTCAGCTTGGGTTTTTATACAGTGCCCCTGGTGCTGCCGGTTACTGCCTCAGCAGCTCGCGGGCTCGCAGCAGGTCGGGGTGGTTGGCGTCGACTGTGTTGGAGAGATGTTTGACGGCCACTTCGAAGGCCTGCCGGGCCTGCGTGTGATCGCCCAACCTGTCGAGCGCGCGACCGAGCATCAACGATGCCAGGCCGGTACGGAATGACCAGGGCAGATCGCCCCGAAGGGTGGTTGCCTTGTTGAGCGCGGCCCTTGCATCCTCAACCGCCGTGTTGGGATCGCCGCCCAGCAGGTCGGCTTCCGCCTTCCCGAGGTCAATGTCCAAGGGCGTCGTCAAACCATGAGGCGAGGCGGCGGCACGGGTGAAGTGCGCCTGCGCGTCCTCGGGCTTGCCGGCCGCGATATCCAGCATGCCCCGCGCGACGTCCAGCTTGACTGACATGAATGAGCCGGCGGCCTCCGACGGGCCGAGCACTTCGGCGGCTTCGTCCAGGTATTTCGCGGCCTCCGCCAGGTCGCCCAGCCGGCGCGAAGTGTTGCCCAAGCCGATCAGGAAAGTGACCCGGGAATTGCGGTCGTGCGTACCTTTGGAGTCGAGCCCCGCCTGATAGGCCGCATGGGCGGCGCTGTAACGGCCGATGAATTCGAGCGACTGGGCCCGGTTGATCATGAACACCGGATGCGGGGTTGCCACGCGCTCCGCCATGACGCGCAGATTTTCTTCAAAGATCGGCAGCGCTCGCAGCGGCTCCCCGGCTGTCTGATATGCAACAGCGAGGTTGTTGCGCGTCGTCGTGGCGTTCTCACCGCGATCGAGCCCGAGCTGTGCGTACATTTCCAACGCTTCGGCAAAGGTGCTGAAGGCTTCGCGATTGCGGCCGACTCCGTAATAGCCTTCGGCCAGCAGGGAGGTGTAGTTCGCTATGTGACTCTTCGAAGCCAGCGGTGTCATTCGTAAAACAGACAGTGCTTCCGTTGCGTAACGCAAAGCTCCTTCCCGATCATCGAGATGCAACGCAATGATGCTGCGGTCACGCAGGCAATCCGCCCGGCCCGAAGAGCGTACCCGGGTGCTTTGAAGTTGCTGCTCAATGGCGGGAAGGGCTGCCTCGGGTGATTGCGCCTGAGCAACCGCTACGGCCCGCCCGCATACCAATCGGGCTCGTGCTTCGTCATCCGGGGAGTCCTTCAACAACGCGAGCCCCCGGTCCAGCAACCGGATGGCTTCCTCGTGATCGCCCACGTCGTCACGAAATGCTCCCAGCAGCAACAATATTGAAGCCTGGCTTTCGGGGTCGCCGTTTTTGTCAGCCAGTATGAGTTTTTCACCCCGCTTCACCATGTCGCTCACGGTGACAGGGCTGTCTGCTGCCGCGGCCTCCGTAATCAGGGCATCCAGAAAATCTGTTACCGCTGCCATCCGGGTGGCCAGCGCGAATGCGCGCTGGCGCTCCGCATTGACTATCAGCAAGGCCGTCAACAGGCCCACTCCCACGATGGCAGCAGCGCACAGACCCAACCAGTGGCGTTGAACAAATTTGATGGAGCTGTAGAGGGCAACTCCCCGTCGCGCGCTGACAGGCTGCCGATTGAGATATCTGACGAGATCTTCACGCATCGCATCCGCGGTGGCATAACGCTCCGTGGGTTTCTTGCTCAATGCCACCGCCAGGATGGCATCCAGGTCCCCCTTCAACTGCTTCTTCAACGGCCCGGTGGCAAATTCCGAGGCGGGGGCTATGCGCCCATCGATGGCTGCCCGGACGCGTTCGGCGCGTTTGCCAGAGGCCACGAAGGGATGGCGTCCTGTGAGCAAGACGTACAGGAGCATTCCAATCTGGTAGACGTCCGTGGCTGTCGAAGACGATTCACCCAGGAGTTGCTCGGGAGCCGCGTACTCTGGTGTGAGCGCCACTTCCTCAAAGCGGGTCAGTGTGGGATCGTTATCGTCGGTACCGGCGCGCAGCAGCTTTGCAATCCCGAAATCCAGGAGCTTCACCGTTCCATCCCGCGCGACCAACACGTTTGTCGGCTTGATGTCACGATGAATGATCAGGTTGGTATGTGCGTGCGTGACGGCAGCGATGACATCCAGAACCAGCCGGACCCGTGCCTGCACCCCGAGATTGTTCGATTCGCAGTATCGGTCGATGGTCTCGCCGTCGACGTATTCCAGGACGAGATACTGGCGTCCGTCGAGCGTTCCGGCATCGAGCAGCCTCGCGATGTTCGGGTGGATCAGCCGCCCGAGGAGTCGTCCCTCATGGCGAAAGCGCTCCTCCAGTTTTGGCTGAGCGACCGAACGTTCGAGAAACTTGAGCGCGCAGCGACCTTCAAAGCGGCCGTCGCTGCGCGATGCGAGCCACACTTCCCCCATGCCGCCACGGCCGAGGAGACGTTCGATCGTATAGCCGCCCGCCAGCCGGCCCGCCAGCGATCCGGAAAACAGGGACATCAATGTGGGACTTTCCGCGGGAGAGGCGTTCAGAAAGCCACTGTCCTCCAGGCGCTCGTGCTGGATGAACAACTCACGCAAGCGGCTCGCCAGAATCGGGTCAGAGCGATCGAGCTCCGTGAGCCAGGCTTCGCGTTCCGCGGCAGATAGATCGAGTCCCTGATCCAGTGCGGCGCTGATCCTTTGCCAGTCAGGCGGACCGGGCGGCGTTGAATTCATGCGCTATTCTAGCGTGCAAGGAGGGATTACGTTGAGCACCACCGACTGGTTCATCCGTCCGCAGCCCAAACTGGCGCCGGCCGCGAGGTTGATCTGTCTCCCTTATGCAGGCGGCAGTGCCGCCACCTACATCCCGTGGTCACGATTGCTGCCCAGAGAGGTTGAGCTGATTGCCCTGCAGCCCCCCGGCCGCGGCTCCCGCATGGCGCAGACACCCCATTCGCAGATGCAGCCGCTGATCAGTGAGCTGATGAGTGTGTTTCCCAAGGTGACCGACCGGCCTTATGTGATCTTCGGTCACAGCCTCGGCAGCCGTGTTGGCTTTGAATTGGTGCTGCAGTGTCAGATGAAAGGGTTGCCGCTTCCGGCGCGCTTCATAGCCTCGGGCAGCCGGGCACCGCACCTGTTCAAGCGGGAGCTGCCCATATACGACCTGCCGGATGCGGAGTTTGTAGAGGCGCTGCGCGACCTGGATGGGACACCTGAAGAAGTGCTCAATAACAGTGAGCTCATTCAGTGGCTGTTACCCGTGCTGCGCGCCGATTTCCGGATTGCGGATACGCACTGCGCACCCCGGACTGCGCTCAATTGTCCATTGACGGTTTTCGGGGGAACCGAGGATGAGACGGTGAGCGTCGCGGAGATCGAGGCCTGGAGAGAGGTCGCCGCGAACGAGTGCGATATCCATTGGGTCGAGGGTGGGCACTTCTTTGTTGAGCGCAACCGGGAGTGGGTACTGGAACAGGTGAACGCCATTCTCGCCCGGGTGATTGCTTCACGTTCGGCCCGTTTGCACTTGTAACGGACCTGCGGCGCGAGTACTCTGCCGCCGCCTCCAACCTTCCCAACCGCAGGAGGAGAGCCATGTACCTCATTGCAATCCGCTCGATCAACCCGAGCCTGCCTGCCGCCCAGGAGCCTGTCTGACTAATGCTCGCCTGCTGCGGTCGGCCCGCAGCGGCATCTTTGGGCGATCCTTTCACTTACATAGTATTCAACTATGCGCGTGAAACGATCGCCCAAATCTGCTCGCTGAGGGCCGCCCTCGCGACGGCGCCCATTAGTCAGACAGGCTCCTCCCTTCGAGCCCGGACGGCCGGGCCGGCTCTCGACGCTTCAATTTAACAATTGAGTTTGCACCACGCGCGTAACGCGCGCTGGCGGTGCGAGCCATGCGGACGCGCTTTTTCCTAGTGCTTCCGCATACGGGAGCCTTTTGTCTTGAGTAAATACAAAGCTCGTCAGTTGTGCCGGCAGGTACGCCATACCGGCTTGGTACAACGAGCGTTGAATCTTGCGTTGGCGGAGCGTGGGTCGGACCCGACCCTCGAACAGTTGTATGTTGTTGATGTCACATCCGAGCTCGGCTGTGGGCATCTGCTCGTGCATGTGACGGTGCCGGATGACCGGCCCATGCCGGACGTCCTGGCCAGTTTGCGAAGGGAAGGGCCGCGCTTGCGGGCGCAGGTTGCCCACGCGATCAATCGGAAGCGTGCGCCGGAATTGACGTTCATGCCGTTGATGTATGTGGGAGGTGGCGATGGTTGAGTCGCTGCTTCCCCCATTACATACATGGCTCGTCAATCCGCTTCAGGGTGACGTGCGGGATGCAATTGGACGTCTTCGTCGTGCGACAGATGTCCAGCATATCGCTGTAATGCCAGACGTCCACCTTTCCGCGGACGTTTGCATTGGCGTGGCAATGGGTACTTCGCATCTGATCTACCCACAGGCAGTCGGTGGTGACATCGGCTGCGGGATATTGGCGGTGCCGTTTGATGCTACCGCGGACTGCATTGCTGACCCCGCGCGGCTGCTGGCCGAGTTTCCCCAAGCCGTGCCGGCCCGACGTTGGAATCGAAAGTCGGCTCCCGATCTGCCCGACGAGCTGGCCCACGCCACGCTGAGTTGCCCACAACTCCAGAAAGCGTGGCGTCACCAGGCGGCGCTCGAATTCGGAACGCTCGGTAGCGGTAATCATTTCGCGGAGTTACAGGCGGATGGTGATAATCGACTTTGGTTGATGGTGCACACCGGATCGCGGGCAATCGGGCCTGCAATCCGGGATCACCATCTGGGTCAGGCTGAAGCCATCGGGTCAGGATTGCGCGCACTCGATGCCAACAGCTCCAAGGGTCGTGACTATCTTCACGATGTGACCGTCGCTCGCAGTTACGCTGCCGCCAATCGGCGTCACATTGCCCTGAGCATCGGAACGCTGATGGCCTCGACGTTGCACGTAACCTTACAGTGGGAACTCGCCATCATGAGCGATCACAACCACGTTGAATCCGAAATTCACTCCGGCCGATCACTTTGGGTGCATCGTAAGGGAGCAATGACAGCCGCAGAGGGCGAGTGGGGTGCATTGCCCGGGTCGATGGGAGCGGCGAGCTTTCATGTTCGAGGCCGGGGTTGCCCCGAGGCTTTGTGTTCGAGCGCGCATGGCGCCGGGCGCCTGATGACTCGCACCGCGGCGCGCCAGAAGGTTTCTGCTCGCGAGCTGCAAAGACAAATGACGGGTATTTGGTACGACCATCGCCTCGTAAATCAGCTTCGCGATGAAGCACCGTCCGCCTACAAAGACATTCGCGCTGTCGCCCGAGCTCAACGCGAGCTCGTGAAGATCGCGCGAGTGTTGCGACCGTTGCTGAATTACAAAGGCGTTTGAGTTACTGTTGGCACTAGGAGCCTGTCTGACTAATGTTCGCCTGCTGCGGCCGTCCCCCAGCGGCATCTTTGGGCGATCCTTTCACTTACATAGTATCGACTATGCGCGTGAAACGATCGCCCAAAGCTGCTCGCTGGGGGCCAGCCTCGCGACGGCGCACATTAGTCAGACAGGCTCCAAGTCAACTGCCACTGACCTGGCGCACGAAGTAAGGTGTGAATGAACAATCAAGAAGCGTTTGACATCGCGGTCCTGCATCTGCTGAATCAGGCGCACGGCTGCATGTCGTCGAGCGGAAAGGGCCAATATCGCGGAACGAAAGGCGGCAAGAGTGGACTGGGTGCCCTGATTCCCGACCGCCTCTACTCGAATTCGATGGAAGGGAAATCCATTCACCAGGTGCTCGCCACCACCGGTCCCGGTTATGACGAGCTGCGTGAGCATCTGAAGGGCGTATCGCCCCGCCTGCTGACGGAGATCGGTGAGCTGCATGATCGCATCGGCCGGTGCCTGCCGAGCTTGTTCCGGGACATCGTTCTCGATGGCTGCCCCCGCGTGGCGCAGAACTTCAGCCTGTCGCTGAAGTGGGTTCGCGTGTGGAAGACCTATCGCAAGCTGCCGGGACCTCAGATGTTTCCGCGCAAGCCGGCCGCGACTCAGCCGGTGCTCGTGCTGGCTCCGCAGTTCGGTGCGGAGAAGCGGGATCACTCGAAGGGAGCTCTCGAGAGCGTCGCGAACGCCTGACGACGAGTGCCGTAACGGCCGCGCGTCAGCGATAGAAGATATGGTTACCAATAGTGGTAACCGCGGTCCGCGTCCTTGCCCAGCCTGGGCGCACCTTCGTCGAATGATAGAAGAGTGCGCCTGAAGCGATGGGATCGTGTGTGTCGTCGTAGACGGCCGTCGCCACTGTCATGGCGCGCTTCCATGCCGGCCCGTCTTCTGGCGACAGGCCACCCAGCTCCGTCCACGAGAAATCTGCCACGGGTCTTTTCCTTATGGGATCCCAGCGCATCTCGTGGACTACCGCACACACGGTGTGCGGGAAGTGCTCAGCCCTCGTCCTGTTCAAAGTGACCTCGGCCACGGCGTACTGACCTTCGATCGGTTCGCCCCGGGCTTCGAAGTAGATGTTCTCTGCAAGACACTGCAGATCGCTTTCGCGCCGGTTTGCCCGCTGGATTTCCCGCTGCATGGCGTGCGTGTCGACTGACACGGTCTGTTTTCCGCCGACGTACGCGAAAATGACGATGCCGACGATGGCCAGAATAGGCACCGCGGCCATCGCATAAAACCACAGCCCCTCCCGGCCATTGAGCAGCCAGTAGGTCGCCAGTCTGCGCCGCCAGATTGTTGACTGGATGCGCGCTTCACGAAGCAGCGGTTCGAACATGGTGATATGTACTATCGCGCTAACTTTCCACGGAATCTGTGCACGCCATCAAGCATTGAGGCGACAGAAGCGTCAGGATGCGGTGTTCTGTTGCTTTGTATAGCTGTATGCCGAGCCAGGCTGAAGGACCAACCATGGCGGACTTGCGTTGCGCACGTGCGTTTCTCGTTGTACTGACTGTCGTGGCTGGCGGATGTGGGGGTAGCAGCGGCGGCGGTAGTCCGACAACCGGCGGCGATACTCCTCCAACATCATCAACGCCGCCGCCGGTTACAAACCCTTCGCCGCCAAATCCCCCGGCGCAGCCAGATCCACCGTCACAGCCAAATCCGCCGTCGCAACCGGATCCGCCGCCGTCCAATACGCCACAGGTTGCCGTAACGCTCCGCCCGGCGACCGGCTGCGTGCTCTCATCCGGCCAGCTCCAGATCACCGCCGCCGTGGCCAATGATGTCAACGATGCGGGAGTTACCTGGTCATTGAATTGCTTTGGAACGGGTTGCGGCTCATTGAGCGCCATGAGCTCTCATTCGGTCACGTACACCGCTCCCATCGCAGTCGTTCCGCCGCAGACCGTGTCTGCCCGGTCCAATGCCGACCCGACGCGGTCGGCCACCATCCAGGTACACATCACAGATGTTTCGGTTGCCGTCACCCCGAAGCAAGTTGCTTTGACAACGTCGCAGAAGCAGGTGTTCGCGGCTGCCGTCACCGCAGGTTGCGGCTCATCGGAAGTCACCTGGAATGTCGACGGCGTTACCGGAGGGAATGCGACTGTCGGCACGATAGATACCAGCGGAAAATACATGCCTCCGGCCAGCGCGGGATCCCATGCCATCTCCGCTGTCAGCGTGCAGGACCCGACCAGATCAGACTCAGCCCGCGCAGGGGTGACGGACCTGTCCGCCATCGCGACGTTTCACTATGACAATGCGCGTACGGGTCAAAACACGAAGGAATATGTCCTGGCGCCGGATACCGTCAACAGCGGTTCATTTGGAAAAATATTTTCGTGTGCAGTCGATGGCGACGTCTATGCAGAGCCGCTCTATGTGGCTAACGTGCCCATCGACAACGGAATCCACAACGTTGTGTTCGTCGCGACTCAGCACGACAGCGTCTATGCGTTCGACGCGGATCTTCACGAGTGTCGTACGTATTGGCACGACAACTTCCTGAGCGCAGGCGTGACCCCCATCTCTGCCGCTGCCGCGGGGGAGACCGGCAACATGAACGAAGTCGGGATCATCGGTACGCCCGTCATTGATGTGGCCCATGGCACACTGTTCGTTGTCGGCGCGACTCAGCAGAGCGGTGGGGCTGCAAGCCAGATGTTGCACGCGCTCGATCTTGCGACGGGCACCGAAAAGGACCACTCGCCGGCTGTGATCACAGGAATCGATCCGCTCATACAGAGTCAGAGATCGGCACTGCTGCTGTCAGGTAACACGGTCTATGTCTCGTGGGGGTCTCACGATGACCTCGGTCCTTACCACGGGATCATGCAAGGGTACGACGCGACCTCGCTTGCGCCGGTCTCCTCGTTCAACAGTACGCCCAATGGCGCCAAGGGAGCCATCTGGATGGCAGGCTCCGGCCCGGCTGACGATGGTGCAGGCAACATCTTCCTCGCTACCGGCAATGGAACTTTCGACAACGTGAACAACACGTTGCCCATGCTCGCACCGAGCGACGATCTGGGCGATTCGGTGGTGCGATTGTCGTCGGGCGCAGGCTTGACGGTGAGCGGCTTTTTCACGCCCTACACGCAAATGAATCTGTTCAAATTCGACGCGGACCTGGGCGCCGGCGGCGTGGTGTTACTTCCTGACTCCGCGGGCAGCGCGGCTCATCCCCACCTGATGCTGCTGGGGACGAAGTATGCCTCCCTGCTTTTGTTGGATCGGGACAATCCGGGCGGTTATACCTTCAATGGGCCGGACCAGATCGTGCAGTCCCTGTCTTTCTGGGACCCACCGGTCAACAGCTACGGGTTTTTCAGCACGCCTGCCGTCTGGAACGGCAGGGTATTCCTGGCCGCGGGTTGGGATGTGCTGAAAGCCTATTCCATCAGCAATGCAGCTCTGTCGATGTTTCCGGTCGCGCAGAGCCTCGAAAATCAAGGTCTGATGGGCGCGACTCCGGTGGTCAGCTCGCGGGACACGAGCAACGGCATCGTGTGGGTGCTCAACAATTATGCCAGCGGGACGGTCAACGGCGGTCAGTCCGGTCCGGCGATTCTGCGGGCTTACGATACAACCAATCTCGCGCTGCTCTATGCCAGCGACGCCAGTCCCGCCGATGCGTGCGGGCCCGCGGTGAAGTTCACTGTGCCCACAGTGGCAAATGGCAAGGTGTATGTGGGAGGGCAGCGGCAGCTGTCTGTCTACGGCCTCTTGCACTAACTCGAGATGCAAATTGGGCTGCCACGTGAAACGATAGCCCCCAATGTATTCGTCAAGTGGGGTCAGCGTGCAGAAACTGGCGGCAATGACAATGGGGTTCGTGGCACTCATGACGCTTTCGGGCGGCCACGCGAAGTCGATGGATCACGGCAAAGCCGATGCGCAGGCACTCGAGCTTGCAAAGCAGGCCATCGCGCTGCGTTCGGTCCGGGGACCCGGCAACCAGGCGCCGCAAGTCGCGGCACTCTTCAAATCCGCGTTGGTCGCGGGGGGCTTTGCCGACGCGGACGTTACGGTTACTCCGGTCGATGACACAGCCTTTTTGATTGCGCGCTGGAAAGGCAAGGATTCCAAGCTGAAGCCGCTCATCATTTCCGGGCATATGGATGTGGTCGAGGCCAAGCCGGCCGACTGGGAGCGCGATCCTTTCACGCCGGTCATTGAAAATGGTCTTCTTTACGGTCGCGGCGCCAGCGATATGAAGTTGGACGATGCACTGGCCGTTGCATCTCTCATTGAGCTCAAGCGGCAAGGCTACAAACCCCGCCGCGAGATCGTGCTCGTGCTTTCGGGTGATGAAGAGACCACGATGAAGACGACCTCAATGGCTGCCAAGGAGCTGTCGAATGGGGAGATGGTCCTCAACGTGGACGGCGGCGGTGGTCAGGTGGATCCCCAGGGCAAGGCGCTGTACTACTCCTGGTCCGGCGCCGAAAAAACCTATGCCGACTTCGAGATGACCGTCACTTCACCGGGCGGTCACAGCTCGCGTCCCTACGACCCGAATGCCATCACCCAGATGTCGGCCGCGCTGGTGCGCATCGGGCAGTACCACTTCGAGCCGGAGCTCAGTGATCTGACGCGCGAGTATTTCAAGGCGGCGGCGAATTACGAAAAGCCTGAAATTGGCGACGCGATGCGTGCTTTTGCCGCGGACCCGACAGACTCGAAGGCGATTGCCACGTTACGCGGTGACCCTGCAACAGTGGGGAAGATCGGTACGACCTGTGTTGCAACCATGATCAAGGGGGGCCATGCGCTCAACGCATTGCCCCAGAGCGTCACGGCTGACATCAACTGCCGGATTTTCCCGGGACATCCACGCGAGGAAATCATGGCTGAGCTGCAGCACGCAGCAGCCGATCCCGCTGTTAAATTCAAGGATATCTCAGAGGGCAGTGTTGCAACCGATGCATCGCCGTTGCGTGCCGATCTGGTCAATGCAGTTACGAAGGCAATCCACATCGGCTATCCGGGTATACCCGTGTTTCCCACAATGTCAGCGGGCGCGAGCGACAGCATGTGGTTCCGGAAGGAGCACATACCGAGCTATGGTGTGGCTCCGATCTTCATCAAGGACAGCGATCGGTTCAGTCATGGCCTGAATGAGCGTGTGCCCGTGGCCAACATAACGCCGGGAATTTCCTACATGGTGTCGTTGTTCACCGATCTTTCGAAATAACCCTCTCGAGCTGCTGCGCGAGCAGCAGCTTCGGGTGAGTGGGATCGACCGTATGTGAGAGATTCTCAATGGCGGCGCGATACGCCTTGCGAGCCTCCACTGCGTTGCCTTCGCCCGCCAGCACGTTTCCCACGGTGATCCAGGCGAGCCCGGTGCGGTTGGAGTAGGGCACGCCACCTTGTGCATTTTGCGCAAATGTCAGGGCCCGTCGGGCGTCTGCTTCCGCGGCCTCGAATTTGTTTTCCGACAAGTTGACCTCGGCTCTGACCCGAAGCGCGTTGGTCATGGTGAATTCGCTCTTGCTGCTGTTGATGAGAGCATCGAGTGTCTCGCGTGCCTCGCCGAGTCTGCCGCGCGCCATTGCGAGTGATCCCCGCAGCGTCTGATATCTGGGTGCCGGTGGGAAGTGAGCAGGCATCCCGGGGCCGATGATTGCCGAGGCCGCATCGAGCTGTTTCTCGGCCGCGGCCAGGTCACCCTTTTCGTATGCGACGGATGCAAGGCCGAGTACGCAAAAGACATGGCCTGGAGGAACACCCGCTCGTTCTGCGTCCGCGGCGCACCGCGTGTACCGGGCGATGGCCTCGTCGTAACGTCCGAGGGATTCCAATGAGCGGGCCGAGTTGTATACCAGGGCTGGATGCGCCCCGGCATCCGCATCATTCTCCCCGATCAGCTTCAGCGTCCGCTCATATATCTCAAACGCACGTCGCGGAACCCCGGCGCCATCACTCACGAGGGCCCAATTGTTGAGTACGGATATTGCTTCGGCGCCGCGTGCACGTCCCAGGCGCTCGAACAGCGCCAGCGAACGGGCGTAGTACTGATCGGCGAGATCGTTATGATTGTTGATGTGTTGTGCGTAACCGACGGTCGACAGGATGTTTGCTTCGAGAAACAGCGATGGATGCACGGCCTCATGCAGGCGCCGCAGGGCGAGGTCGGAGAATTTGAGCGCGTTGGCGGCGTCATTGCTTTGCCACGCCACTGTCGCCCGGAAATTCAGGCAGAGCGTCGCCTGTTGGGTCGTGATGCCGGGCTCCGCGAGGGCACGGTCCAGCAACTGGATGGCTTCGGACGCTTTGCCGCTGGTCGACAGGACTGCCGCGTGGTCGCACTCGAGCTTCCTGCGCAGGTCAGCATCTGTGGAGTTTCTGGTGATGCTCCGCGCCTCCTGGAAGAGGGAGTCGGCCCGGGCCACGGCGTTGGTTGACAGGTAGTACATGCCGAGCATGTCGAACACAGCGGCCCGGTCTTCCGGAGAGTTGCTGTACTGCGCCCGGGCAACCGCTTCGCTCCGTGTGAGCATTTCGCGCATGGTGACCGGCTCGTCGTTTGCGGCGCCTTCGGTTACCACGGTGTTGAGAAAATCCGCAACCGCTTCATTCCGGGACGAGAGTGCCAGCGCCCGATCACGTTCGGCTTTCTCCGCTCCGGCTGCGTACAGAGCAAACGCGGCACTGGCAACTACGGCCAGGAGCGCAGTGCCGCCGATGGCCACCGGCAGCCGGTTTCGGGCGACAAACTTCCGGACCCGATACCAGGTGTTGTCTGCCCGGGCCAGGACGGGCTCGTTGTTCAAATAGCGCTTGAGATCGTCCGCGAAGTCCTTCACGGACGAATAACGTTCCAGCGGCGCCTTCTTGAGCGCCTTGGCCGCGATGTTGTCGAGATCGCCGCGCAGGGTCCGTTTGAGCTGCACAGTGGCCGAGTCGGACAGGCGTGCCGGCTCCGTTTCCAGCAGAGAGCGGATGAACTGGGGAGCCGAGTGGCCTTTGCCGCCCGTCGGGTGCTCGCCGCTGAGCAGCACATACAGCAGTACTCCCAATGAGTAGACATCCGTGGCGACAGTGATCGGGCCACCGATCACCTGTTCGGGGGCTGCGTATTCTGGAGTCAGAGCACGAGTTCCATCGAGTGTCAGCAACGTTGCAGGATCGGTCCGGATGTCGTCTTCAACGAGCTTTGCGATGCCGAAGTCCAGCAGCTTTACAACACCGTGGTGGTCGACGTAGATGTTCGAAGGCTTGATGTCCCGATGCACGATCAGGTTGGCATGTGCATGGCCAACGGCAGACAGGACGTCCAGGAACAGTCTCACCCGGGCCTCGATGCTCAATGCATTTTCTTCGCAATGGCGATCGATCGGGCTGCCTCGTACGTATTCCAGGACCAGGTAGGGCTGGGTGGTGGGGGTGACTCCGGCGTCCAGAATCCGTGCGATGTTCGGGTGGGTCAGCTTCGCAAGCACGCGCCCTTCGCGGTGGAAGCGCGCTTCTCCGCCCTGGCCGATGAGGGCGATGCTCAGGAGTTTGATGGCGACCTTGCCTTCGAAACGGCCGTCGCTGCGGTGGGCCAGCCAGACGCTGCCCATGCCGCCTTGCCCGATCGCTGATTCGACGGTGTAGGCGCCGAGAGTCTGGCCGGCCAGCGAGGCCTTTTTCAACGGCCCGACCGCGTCGTCCTCCAGGAATCCCTCCCGGTCCAGAGTCTGCAACTGTTCGAGCAGCAGTTGCAGATCGGCGGCCACGTCGGGTTGGTTGGCGCACAGTCTGTTGAGCCAGCCGGCACGCTCCTCATCGGGCAGCTCCAGCAGTGCATCCAGGAGCGGGCTGAGCTCGCGCCAGCGGACAGGATCGATGGAGGGAATGACAGGTCTCCCGTTGGGTGCCCGAATCCTAGCAAATCAGCGGGGCAGGCACGCCGTTCCCGTTCCGACCAAAGTCGGGTTAGTCAGGGCGGTTGGCTGTCAGCAACCAGTCGATACACTCGCTCGAACCGCGTGCGTTCCACGATGCCGTGGTCCCCTGGCGCATACTGGATGAGCCAATCGCCGGATTCGCCCTGCAACGAATCGCCACCCGCCATTCGATCAACACTGAAACGTTGATTTATCTGCCTGGCGAGAACGGCGACCGGCCGGTTCCGGTACTGGCCTGACTCGCCCCGGATAGTTGGCGGTACCGGATCGTACCTGGCTTCGAAACGATCCCGGGATACGCACCAGCGATCACCGGTGGATCCGGTTACCAGGGCATCACCCGCGGCATAGTGGTTGACTCCTACGGCGCTCACGAGCTGACCTCGCTCAGTAGCGAACTCGACCGCGACCCTTTCATCCTTGATTGCGCGCCGGGCGGCGGGGTCTGTTGTCAGGTCGGGGTTGTCGAAATGTAGAGTCATCATAATGACTATTCAGGCGTTGCCGTTACGCGCCGCCGATCACATCGGACGGTCTGCGCGGGCAGGGGAGATCTAACCTCGGTGCTCATTTGAGTTGGATGCCGGGGTACCAGCCGCTGGCTTTCAGCAAGGCGTGCGGATCCGTCATCTGCAGAATCTCGCGCAGCGCACGCCGCTTGTCCTGCGAATGTTGGTAATACGCTTTGACGATGCGATAGCCGACCCAGTACCCGAGGTCCCCGTGTTTTTCGTAGGTACTGTTGTATAGCCATTTGGACAAGTCTTTCTGGTCCTCATCGGGCACAAAGGCAGTTTCGATTTCCTTTTCCCGGCCGCGCGTTTCCGCCTCCAGCTGCGAATAGGATGGGGAGCCCGCGGTCAGCTCCGCCACGAGTTCCGCGGCTCCCTCAACCAGTGAGCCTTCCAGCACGGTGGGGTTTTCGTCATCCACGATCGCTCCAACCTGTTGCACGTGGGCATATTCATGGGTAATGACATACACGAAGCGGTCTTCGAGGTTGGGATTGAGCCAATCCGTGCCACACAGCGCTTCCAGTCCGATCTGCACCCCCGTGTCCGGGCTGCCGATGCCGACCGGTTTGCCGCGGCCCACGGCAATCGTGACCGGTGGAAAGCGCGCTTCCGGGTAGAGCTGGCCGAGCTTGTTCAATGCAAGGGTCAGCCGCTCCCGCACATTGGGGAGAATCCCTAAGCAGGTTTTGGCGCGTTGATAGATTTCCGGCTGTTTAGCCAGGGTGTCGGCCATCCGCTGACCGGTCACTCTTCGTGCCTTGGCCAGCTGGTGCAGTCCATCCGATCCCTTATCCAGGTACTCCTGCTGGAGTTGGTTCGCGGTCGGATGGCCGCCGGTTGAATCATAGAGCGCGAAGAACCGGTCTACATCTTCAGTGTGGATCGCGGGGGTGCCCGGGACGGCATTGACCGCGGTGGCTGCGAGCGTCGCGGCGCCAGTGGTCAGTGGCGCGACTGCGAGTGCCGTAGCTGCCGCGAGTGCCGTGGCGCGGGCGATTGCGCGCATCATCATTGCCAAATTGTATCCCGGGGGGAACTGACCGGCGGCTCCTGCATTGTGTGTGCGGCAACCGAAGTTTCAGCCAGGGTCTCGGTTCTTGACATCCTCCCCTCCCTGAATGGAGGGGATTCCTATCGTGTCTGAAACCGAAGGCATTTCAGTTCACCTCGGCGGGTTCCTGCTTCAAAGAGGCTGCCCAGGGGAGAAGAACTTGGTTTTCGACGCGTAGTGCTCCCACTGAGGGGAGTCTTACGCGGTTTGTACCGCAGCCGCAAACTCCCCCAGGTCTCACGACCTCTCCACAGGCTTCACTTTCGGCATGCCCTGCCGTAGGCCTTTCGGCGATCGGCATTTTATCAGAGGGCCGCGGCGGCATCGAGCCGCTTCACCGTCATGTTGCTGGGCGGACTGCTGGCCGCGCTGTGGAAGCTCGGTTTCCTGGCCAGAATCGGCACTACGTGGACTTTGATCGGATGCGCGGTTGCGATCGGTCTGGGGATCATGATCGCGGTCAGCAACAGCGGCGCCAAAGAAAATATTGAGATCAACCGGAAATAGTCCGGGTGTCCTCGCGTGCGCCCCTGCCGGGGCTGGGGCGCACACTTGGCCGCAATTGTTGGCGCGATTTACTTGTCTGAATGCTTTCCGGACGGGGGCGCGATATGAATGCGCGCTTCCACCGACGTCGGTCCCGTTCCGATGACCTTCGTGCCGTTGCGCAGAATCGCAGTTACCTGCCAAAGATAAGTGCGTCCCCGACGCAGTGGCTTCCGCGGCCGCCAGGACGTCGTCTTCACTCGGGTATGCGCCACGGGGCGCAATCCTTCGTCGACCAATATCACGGCGTACTTCGTCGCTCCCGCGAGTGGTTGCCAGGTGAATTCGGGGCGGTCATCGGAGATTTCGTCACCGAAGGGACCTAGCAGCGCGAATGTCGTGCTAGCGGCTGGTGCCACCGCCGCTGCGGTCGCCATCGCTGGCGCTTGTACCGCAGCCGCTTGTACCGCAGGCGCTTGCACCGCACGCGCTTGAGACGTGTTTACCGCTTGTCTGGCCGGTTGGGCTGTTCCCGCCGCCTGAGTCCCCGCTGCTTGAGTCCCCGCACCCTGAGTCCTCGCTGCTTGCGTCCCAACCGCCTGCATCGCCGCCGCCGAGTTGGCCGCCGGCGCCATCGCACTGACCGTTTGCGCAGCCGATCGCGCGGTACCGATTCCCTGGGTAGTCGCTGTCGCCGACGCCGTGCCATGCGACTGAATTGCCGCCTGCGGCGCGCCGGCCGCCTGGTTGCTTGCCGCCATGGCCGCCGTGCGGGGTTGGGCTACAGGCTGCTGAGCGCTTGCTATAGCCGTTCCGCGCGGTTGTGCCGTAGCCGTTGGTTGCGTCGTCGTGGCCTGCTGAGCCATCGCTACGACCGAAGCCGACGTTTGAGTGCCAGCAGAAGCGGTCGCCTGTGCAACATTCCGCGCCGGCGCTGCAGCAGCACCCGACGCCGCTGCACCATGCAATCGCGGCTTTACAAATTCAAACCACCCCACCGCCGCAACCGTCGCAACAACAACAGTAACGGCTGCCGCAGTCGCAGCAGCCTTGAGCTGCTTTTGCCGCTTGCGCCGATCCAACTCGCGCCTGAGCGACCCACCAATCGAAAGTCCCGCCTGGCTGCTCTTGAAGTTCCGCAGATCCTCCAGCTCGGCACGGCACTCCTCGCAGGAGTCCAAATGAGTGCGGCAGAAATCCAGGCGTGGCCCGGCCAACTGGCCGTTGATAAACGCGTCCAGATCCGCCTGCGGAATGTGTCGGATCGCCGATCCAGGGATCGGTGATCCGGAGGTCGGCGATCCGGAGATCGGTGATCCGGAGATCGGTGATCCAACACCGGCGGGCTGAGTAACCAACTTGGGCTTTAGGCCCGCTTCCTTGTCTAAAACATCTTCCAACACGTCTTTACTGCCTCGCGTCACATGGACGATGCCGCATGTCGCAAATACGTCGGCAAAAACATTTTCCGCAGGTTGCCAGGCGGGCGCCGTGACCCGCTTGGTGGTTTCTGCAATCGTGTCGCCTCCAGGCGACCCCATTTCGTTGCGCCGAAGCAAAAAACAGGTTTTTCCGGCCGGTTCAGTTACAGTTCAGAAACGCGGGCGTCACTTTTCGAGCCTGTCGGCACATCCAGCGCGCCATCTTAGATCGGACTCCACGCGATTGTCAGGCAGCGATGTGTTCACAATGGCTGGAAGCTGTCTCAGTCTGAATGCCGTGCTCGATGCAAGAGTCCGCGCACCATCCGCCGATACCAACATTGACACCGTGGACATGCCGCTGACGGGAACGATCGTTAGTACTTCCGACGCGCAAAAAACGCCCCCTGCAAGGGGGGCGTTTCCGAGCGACGGATGGAGCACACACTGCTGTTCGATATCGGGATCACGGCCGCGCCGCGTTGGCGCTGACTGCGATGATCGGCCCGAGCGGCACGTGGTCGTCGTTGCGACCAGACGCCGCGAAATACAGGCTGGAGACATTGCCGTCGAAATAGAGCGCCGTCGGGCAGGCGAGCCGGTCCCGAAACAGCAGGGCGAAATCATAGAAATTGACCGGGTCGTCACTGATCGCAAACACGACATGATCGCGGCTGACGACTCCGACGCCGTTGCGGATCAGTCGTGACGTTCCGGATGCGCTGAAGGCACTGTTGATCTGGCCATTGCGCACCAGGAGCGGACCGGACTGCGTTGCGTCTATCACGGGCTCCTGCAGTAACTGGTACTCCGAGCTTTCCACCACCTGCGCGCCGGATGTTGAGAGAACGAACACGCCGTTGGGTTTGAGATAAAAGTTGCCGTAGGCGGTCGCCAGGTTGAGCCGGTGTAACTGCTTACCTCGCGTGACCAGTAGACCGACGGCCGAGTAGTCCGTGCGGAACATACCCGCGTTCATGGCGAACAACAGTTTGTCGCCACGCCTGGCCAACGAATCGGACAATTTCTGGAAGCTGTTGAAGGGTACGCCGGCGTCGTCGTACAGGAACAGCCGCAGCCGATCTGTGCCGAGGTTCACGTGGCAAACCGTCGAGTGCGTGCCCCGGAATTCGATTTGTGAGCATTCCACGGCTGATGCCAGCACGGGGATTGAGCACAGCAGGGCCAGTCCACAATTGCGCAGGGCGCGTAGGTGCATGGGTGTGTCCTTGGCGGCGTCTTCCGTTCGCAATTGTATCCTGAGCCGCGCAAGAGAGCGCATGCCCGGGTAGGCGAAGCCAAAAAAAAGCCCCGCGAGAGGCGGGGCTTCCAGGGGGGCTCAATCCGGGACGAACTAGAAAGTGTATTTCAGATTGACATAGAAGTTCCGCAGCAAAGGGTCTGCAATGAGCGCGTTGTACCCCGTCGCAAAGTTGTTCTGTGATGCATTGGTGAATGGCGGGCTCGTGTTGAATATGTTCTTGATTCCAACCAACACGGTCAGTGGTTCGATCGGCTTGACGCTCACGTAACCGTCAACCAGCGAATAACTGCCCACGTGCCGCTGATTGCCCTCGCCATCGGGGAATTCATCAATGTATGACGAATAGAAGCGGTCGCTCAGGCCGGCATTCCACATCTTCCCCGGGCTCGTCCAGTCGACTCTCACGTTGTGCTGCCATCTGAATGCGGGGTTGAGTCCAATGATGCGTAGATTGCCCACCAGGTTGAGAAGGCGGCCGCCGTTGTATTGCTGCTGTAGAAACTGCGTGACCGCCGTCCCTTCCAGGTCCTCGCGGAAGGTTCCGATCGAAGTACGCTGCGTGTATTGGACACTCAAGTCGAACCCGCTGGTCGTGATCCTGCCGGTATTCGAATTTTGCAGAATGATGTATCCACAGGTCGGTTGTGTATACGGATTGCAAACCGAGGCCTCCGCGGTCGTTGGCGGGAGTGTTCCACTGTAAGGACCACTGGTAGCCGTTACGATATAGGTCGGGAAGTTGTTGGGATTACCGTAAATAGCCGAGGCTGGAACGGTTCCGATGGTGTTCTTGAGCAGGACCCGGTAATAGTCCAGCGTAATACCCAAATCCTCGATCGGCTGGACGATGACACCTAAATCGAAGTTTTGCGATGTTTCGGGCGTCAGGTGTGTGTTTCCGCCGAACAAGCCGATTCCCTGCGATTGGCAAGTAGCTTGAGTCCACTCCGCGTTGTAGCTGCCCGGCTTGCAGAACGGATTCCCTTGTCCCATGGTGCCGCCGCTCGACGCCGCCAGGAAAGGCGGCGAATACAGATTGAAGAGCGTGGGTGCCCGGAAGCCGGTGGAGGCGGTTCCCCTCAAGGTCAGGATATCGAGCGGCTGCCAGCGCATCTGCACCTTGGCGTTGTTGGTCGTACCGAAATCGCTGTATCGGTCCTGACGATCCGATATATCGAGATCGAGGCTCTTCAGGATCGGAACGTCCAACTCGAGGAAAGCCGCCTGCACCTGGCGACTGCCTTCGACCGCACTGTTCGTAAGTCCTGTTGCGGCGCTCACGAGGTTGTTGTAGGGCGTGGTCGCGGACTCGTAATGCTCGCCGCTCACACTGACGCCGAGCGCGACGCTCGCCGGCGTGCCTGCATTGAAAGCATCGCCCAGCTCGTGGCTGGCGTGGCCGTCAACGCTCCACCGCCTGTACTCGCCGATCTGGTATACGCCGTTTATGTACGACGAATCGATCAAAGCCTGTCCTGCCGCGCTCTGGGGACCGAAGGGGTTGATCAGATTGCTGAGAACGCCGCCGGGTGCGAGCACCTCTTCATTCGGAACGCCCCCGACGTTTCGATTGTCGTTGTGGTTCTTGCTGTAGTTGAAGTCCGCGGCGTAGTCCCAACCGGCATTGGTGCCGGAGAACGTCACCAGAACCCGCTGCTCGACATTGAGGTTCCCGCCGAAGCGGGAGTTGTTGGGATCGGTCCAGATCGCACTGATTGGATCGGTGAGATCGGGTGCCGGACCACTGCAGTTCTGCGGGCCCCCGTTGCAAATGAGCTGCGCGGCCGTTGGGAAGTACGGGCTCGTGGGGTCCATCTGGAACTGGTAGAACATGGGACCGGAGTAGGCGGTCAGTTCGGATTGGGTCCAGAAATATTGAATCTGCACCTGGTTGTTGGCCGGCAGAGCCTTGGTGAAGGAGGCCAGCCCGGAAATCTCGCGGGACTCCGGGAGCAGATCCGTCGCGGCGGAAAACCGGTAGGAGCAGTCGCCGAAAAATGTGGTCAGTTGCGTGTTGCCCACACAGTCCGGATAACCTGACTGCCAAAGGTCGCGGTTGGCATCCTGTATATTTCCGGGCCACGATCCCGGGAAATTCGTAGGAGTGGCGCCGCCTGCGGGATTGAAGCCGTAAGCGGAAAATCCCCGCTGCGTCGCCCGCAGCTCCTGTTGCTTGCTGAAACTCGCCGTGATCAGGAAGTTATAGCCGTCGTTCGCCAGATCCCCGTGTCCGAAAGTGACATCCGCCTGGCCCGAGCCGCCGCCGGCTTTCTGCGGGTGATCGAAGTTGAGCTGGATCTGTCCTCCCTGGAAATTCTTCTTGGTGATGAAATTGACCACGCCCGCGATCGCATCCGAGCCGTACAGCGCCGAAGCCCCTTCGCGAAGCACCTGGACACTGTCAATGGCCGAGAACGGAATACCACTCAGATCAACTCCTGAGCCGCTGAAGGCATTCGGGGCCAGCCGTTGCCCATCGAGGAGTGTCAGGGTGCGGCCATTGCCCAGGCCGCGCAGGTTGGCGTAAGTACCGCCTCCTGAAAACGTGCCCACCGCCGTGGCGATGTTGATTGACGGGTTGGCGGCGGTCACCGTGGCCAGCGCCTGCTCCAGGTTCTGAATACCCTGGTCCTTGAGGGCGTCCGACTTGAGGACGGTGATGGCTTCCGCGGTTTCGGCATTGACCCGCTTGATCATGCTGCCCGTGACGACAACAGTCTCCAGCTCCGGTTTGTTGCTTTCATCGGTGAATGAGCTCGGTGCCTGCTGCGCGCGGGCCGCCGTGCTCAACATCCCCGCAACGGCGAAAACAACCAGCGTGTTGGGAACGCCATGCGCCCTGTCACGTATTTGTTTCATGAGACTTCCCTTCCTTGAGATTCCCTCGAGATTCCCTGACAAAAAGTTGTCGCCAGAATGCCCCGTTGGTGTTTTATCGAGGTCCTGACAATGTAAGTAACTTCTGACACGCGTCGAGATCTCTGTCAATCATCGTTGGATGAATGCAACAGATATTCCGATCTCGAAGCAGCGGCAGGAACGCTGTGTAGTTCCCGCGGGGGCTTCTGAATCAGATCAGCGCTGATAGCGGCGGGGTATTGGTCTCAACGACGGGGCCAGGACAGAGCGCCCGACGAAGTTGGCGAACCACCATCCGCCGCGTACCCATCGTTCGGCGGTTCACGATCCGCAGCGCGGTTGCCCGGCTTCCCCTGCGTTGTCGGTCTGTCCAGTTGCCGGAAATGTGTGCCGGCGCCCCCAACATCCCGTTGCTGATTCTCGTCGGCATCCTCTGGTTCTGGCTGTGGCTGCGATTGATGGCGCTGCGCTTGCATGACATCAACCGAAGCGCCAAGTGGCTGTTGGTGTTGTGGCTCTTGCCGGCCGTGTTAGCCGCCGCCGGAGGCGGGCAGCAAATGATAACGCTCGGCGGCGGTCTTTTCTGGATCGTTGCGCTGTTGCTGAACGTCGTGCCGGGCTCGGAAGGGGACAACGACTATGGGCCGCCGCCTGGTCCCAATACTCTGTTGGTCAAAGTAGGCGCCGCCCTGTTCATTGCATTCACGGCGCTGGCGGTGGTCGCCAATGTCAAATACATGCAATACGTGCGTTGATCATCGACGGCGTTCAGTTGGTCAGGACGGCGGATAACGAACTCCGCCGGAGGTCCACTCGGGACAGGTCGCTTTGGCCGGTAGGCCATTATCCACTGCTGGCGTGGGCCGCTTGGCCAGTAAGCCAAGCGTTATTCCGACAAAAATGGATTGATCACTTTGAGTTTGTCGTCAAAGATCTGCCCGTGCTGCAGATCTTCACTGTAAAGCGCGTCGCAGTCGGCGAGGAGCGCGGATGCGACTATTAACGCATCCCAATGAGAGAGCTGATATCGGATTGCTACCTTAGCCGCTTTTTCCACTGTGTCTTGCGTCAGCGAACGGACGGCTGTGCGGCTCATCAGTTCTTGGGCGAACTGATAGGCGTTCTCGCGTGTGAAAGAAAACTAACGAAGACAGACCGCAATGCACTCGTTTATCACCTGAGTGCTCACTACCGGCGCAAGGGCAATCAGATTCCTGGCAATTGTCTTCTTGCGGACGTCGGAGCCGATTGTGTAGAGGGCGACGTTGGTATCAACGAAGGACTTGACGGTCATACAGTTCGTCGCGATTGAAGCGACCCTCGTATACCGCGCCGAAGCGATCGAATGCGCTCATGTCCCGTTGAGTAGACATCGAAGTCCCTCTAGGCAGGCGCGACTTGAGGAACTCAACGAAATCCAACACCTCTCGAGCCTGTGCCTCGGGAAGCGTGCGCAGTTCCTGGAGAATCTGTTCGGTCGTAGTCACGGGCGCCCAACCAGAAAGTTGGTAGCGGGGGCACGATTCGGTAATTTCCGACGGCGCGTAAAGCTCTGTTCCGCTGGATAATTTCCGATTCGTCATCGCCTCAACTGCACCGCCGAAGGTAGACCGCTCCACCCCGCACCAGTTGAGGGGTCGCAGTTTACACCAGTCACAATATCGAGCGGGCCAGTCCTCGGGCTGCCGGGGCGCCCCGGTCGGTTGCCGCTCAATTCGCCCCTGGGCGATGCGCACGTCGTCCTCCGGCCCCCTCGGCCTGGGTATCGATCATTGGGTACCCCACATTCCCCCGCCGGTCGGGCCGGAAATGTCGTCCGGTCCAGGCGGGCTGAGCAGCTTGCCCGGGACGTGACGCCGTTGAGATGAGCGGCGATTGGGATCGGGGCAGGGGGGAAGGTAGCACTGCGGGGTGGGCGCTATGCTCGTCGGCCATGACGTCCTACCGCGCGGCGATGCCGAGCTCATCAGCACCGACCGCTCACCTTGCGACGGGGTGCGCCTAGGCGCCTCCTTGCGCTCATGACCGCCTTGCCTCGGCTCCCCTCGGCGGCCGGGTTCTCCCAGGCACTCAAACCGCTTCCGTAACCCCCGTGAGCCTTGCCCAATCCGCTGAGACCGTCGAGCGGGGTGCGGGAGATGGCAGTGCTATGCTCTGAGCACAACAACTAGAACGGATTTCGGGGAACCGATGGACGAGAAGAAATGCCCGTTCTGTGCCGAAACGATCAAGGCCGAGGCGATCAAATGCCGTTACTGCGGCAGCGATCTGCTCGGCAAAGCCAACAACGAAGCAGCATCGACGCCGGCCCCCTCAACCGTCGCTTGTGAAAGATGTAATGTCGCGCTCGTTGCGGCACGTGTGCGTGATCAGGACGCGCTCGAGGGCTGTCTGAAATGGCTTTTCGTCGTGGTCGGCGTCGTCGCGCTTCCCTTCAACATCATTATCGGTGCAGTCCTAATCGGCCTCGGCGCGCTCATTGCGTTCGGGGTTGGAAACAAAACCGTGATGGTTTGCCCGAACTGCGGCAAGCACGGAGCAGTTCTAGATTAAGCCGGCTCATCGGGAGCGCGTCTTCGCATGGTGATCCAGGCGGCCCACCGATAGCGGTAGGCTCATTCCTGACACACCCATGTGCCAGCGCCTCAATCGAGGCATGCGCAAAATCTAACTCCTCGTCAAGTAGACAAATCGATGTGAAGGCATAGAATCGCGTCCCCAAATTCTCGAGGCATCCTCAGATGATGAACGTTGCAGTTTTCTCCCAACGAACGGTCGAGTATCTGGCCGCTGACTTCGATACTTTCAAACAGCTGATCGATCCGAAGAGGATAGCCGAGCAGCGCGGCCGCCTGGGTTTCCCTCTGTTGGCCGCTGCCATGGCTGCATTCGACGTGTATGCGTGGCTGCTGAGTGACGGGAAGAAAAACAATCAGGATCGATTCGAAGCCCTTGCCAGCAATCGCAAATTCTTCGATGAGCATCGATACATCAGCGCAAGCTTTTTCTATGGCGCCATCCGCTGCTGCATCGTGCATCAACTGTATCCGGCAGAAACCGACATCTTGGTGAGGGTCGACCCTCGGCCATTTTTTTCCGCTAAAGTTGCAGGCGTGGAGCGCCTCATTGTTAACGCCTACGCGGTTTTCGCCGATGTGTTAGGCACCGCAATTAAGGTGAATGCATACATTTGCAATGAGGCAACTCCGCAGCAAAAGCGCATATGGTCAGAACTGTTGGAACAACGACAAGTTGACGATGAGCGAACTCGCGGCTCATTCGACCTCAGCAACCGCATCAAATTCCCTCGCTTGAGCGAAGACGAGCTTCCGCTCAGCGAATATACAAACCTAGCAACTTCATCAAAACAGTGAGAGAATGGCGGAGCGCACTCGACGTTCGCTCGAAGCATGTCATTGATACGGTTGCTCAATGACTTTCATCTACACATCTAATTGTCCTCTACTCCTGCACCTTCTTCCACTGAATGATGACTCCAGTTGTCGTTATGTATTTCGGCGCTACATTTCCGGGCGGATCGAATGCAGTCGGGCAATTCAACGTCAAGTCGAAGTCGCATTTGCCAGGTGGATGAGGCTCCCACGTCTGTCCGTTATCAAATGATCGAATGGGCGCGCCATCGCCGTTTCTCGATGCCCACAAGACTTTGGAGACGACTTTCTCAAAATGGCAATTCTTTGAGCCCATGGGCGCCGTCATGAATTCGCAATCGTGAGGTTTGCTCTGGATCGTGATGCGACTCCAGCCGGAGCCGTCGCCAACGTTGATATTCATCCAATAGAAAATCTTGTTCGCCCATTGCGCATCCTCGTAATAGGCGATCCCGAAGATGATCAGCCCGGCTACTGCAATGACGCCAAGGCAACCGATTGCCCCTTCCTGACTGGCCATCGATAGCACCCCCCCCTTCGTTTAATCAATCCACGCCTGCACTCACTCCTCAACGTTCAGGAGCCGCAGGACGGGCGCGGCGTTTGTCGGACGAATCAGTAAGTGGACTTCAACGCGGCTACTGCGCCAGCGTAGTAATTTAATTCCTGCCCGGGTTCTCTGCTTGCGTCCGTTGGATGTTGCATCTGAGAGGCTTTTAGCAGAAGTCGGTTGACTTCCGCCATTGCTCGATCAGCATCGTTCGCTGACCGATATCGCTCTACCGCGTCAAGCCCCCGATTCATCTGATCAACCAGAGAGTAGAACCCTGTCAAGGCATGGATACCCGTCGCTTCGAAAGCGTCGGTTGCAAGTTGAGAGAATACCGACTTGAACACTGCGTCTGGAAATCTGTATAGCGGTGCGGTGAATGGTTCAAGAATGTATGTTCGTGCCAGTCGCGCGCAGAAATCGACCTCGGCCAACAGTGCCTGTTTTCGGCGGTCTCGAGTCTTTCTGCCTTGCCATCCATCATAGAAGTGTTTCAGCACGAGTGCGAACAATGCGCCGATGAAACCCGCGGCCACTGTCCACCATAAATTCGTGAATGGCGAAGAAGTTGCGGCAGTTTGCGGTGTCGAGGCAATCGCGCTCGCCGGAGCCAGAAATAACATCGTCGAAGATTTCATCTGATGGTGCACTCCATCTCGCCAATCGCCGCAACGGTCTGATCCGTCTCAGCGGCAATAGCCCAACGGTTGTTGGTACATCGCCAGTCTCGCGCAGGTACTTCTCCACGGCCTTGGGATTGTCCGCGAGCTTCTGCCAATTGGCTGACTGCGTTTTGCTAATACCCAGCTCTTTGAGGGTCTTTGCATGTCTTTCCGGCGGTCGCTTCACAACACCGCCGGAAGCATTCTTTCCCTTGAAATCGCCGCGCTCCTTTCGCCTTCTCCGGCTCGCGATACAACTGCGCTCCCTTCGTCTCTTCGAAGATACGGACGTTCGTGAATTGATTGTTAGTGAGTTTGCGGGGGTGAAGCAAGCTCCTTCAACTCAATCCGCGTCGTGCCGGCCGTTCTCCAACGATTCCCGTGTTTAAACTCAAGCTTCATAGTATAGGTACCGAAACCCATGTACGGCAGCCCGCCTGCATCTACAGTCGATCGAAATCTAGGAGTTAGTGCTAGATTAATCTGGAACTCCGCATGACCAAATTGTTTGCCAGCAGGCGAGATCAGTTTTAGACGCCCGTCAATAAGACCAGGATCATCATCGCTGGTTCGTTCCCACAAGCCAACAATGGCAAATCTCAACGGCAAGAGAACCTGGGGTTTCCCCTCTTCGAGCATTTCCCGGGGTGGCGCCTGCGTTTGAATCTCCTCCAGTACGTCTACAAGGGTAACCGTGTTTTGTTGGCTGATGATCGCGCGCTGGCACGCGATCACCCAGAGTAGTTTAGGCATCAGTTGCCGCTCTCGCCCGAGGTCTCAAGGGGTTGGTGGGCGATATTGGAAGTCCCCGCTAAGTCATATTTTTGAACTGCGATTGGAGTCCAAGAAATTCGGTTTAGCGTTGCAAAAGCATCTCGAGGAAGAAGCTGCGCGACTCCACCCGCGACCCACGCAGCATCGTGCGGCGCATTCCAGCAACGAGCAGTCCAAGTTATGCCGGCCCGCGTCAATATTCGTATGAAGTATTCGATAGACAGGTGGTCAATTCGATCATTCTTGATGGCGCTGATGGTTGATTGGGGGATACCGAGGGTCTTTTGGAGTGTTGTTTGCGTGAGTTGAGATCGCTCGATGTATCCTCGCACGATATCTGCAAGATCTGCCCGCAGCGCCTCGATGACGGCATCATCGGCCTTGAAGCCGAGGGCAGTGAAACTGTTTGTAGTTGTCATATATGTGTGTGTCAACTCAATGGAGATACTTGCGCAATAATCCGCTATCTTCCACGTATTCTCTCTGTCGAATTCGTCTCAATCCGCTGTTGATGAGACGCTCGTGCTCGGGCCGCATTTTGTCGCCCGACTTCGCATCCTTCTTGAAGGCGCAAACGATCGCGATCAGCAGTTCCAGCTCCGTTGTGTAAACCACGCGCAACGATCCGCGCTTGAGTTCTCCAACCTGTGGCCCGAAAGACTGCAGCATCCGGTACGCCGTTGGCCGCTCGCCCTTTTGAAGACGCCGAAGCTCGCGAGCTACGGCCTTCAAGTGGCCCGTTTTGCATATTCTAACCAGCAGCGCGGGTATTTCGGCATCAGCCCAGCAAAGTCCCTTCATTTACCGGCCTTATCGTAAAAATACAATAGGCCAATTGAAGCAGTGTGAACGCCTCGTTTCTTCTTCATGTTTCCCTGATCACCCCCGGTGACTATCCTCGCCGTGCCCCCTGACACCGGTCAATCGATAATTGCCGCTGCGACGCCGCAGTTCGGTCCCCTGCAGCACGGCCGCGATTTCACATGCCCCAACGTCTGGAGTCCGAGGTCGTGTTCCGGGTGTCAAACCAGCGTAGCGAGGCCGTCCCCAAGAGACATTGCGGCCGGGAGTGGATCTCCGCGAGCGCCTCGAAGCCGCGAACTTCGGCTGGGGCAGCGGAGGCGTTCATTGCCAAGAAAGGCGCTCAGCACCTCATGGGGACGATTCGAGCGGTACTGGCCGTTGCCGCCCGCTCAACCGGCCGGCGGGTTCGCGTTGCTGTCGGCGCGCCCTTATTTCTCCAGCGCCAGGGGGGGGCTGTTGGTTTCTCCTGCGCTAGAGGCGGGTTTTCGGTCCATATCCATGGTCAAGGCTCAAGTGGTTGGCTGCTTGGGTCGACGGGCGGACAAACTGGTGACGCGGGTCGAAGGCTTCCCGATTCGGTTTCCTCCCCGCTCCCCTCCTTCCGGGCTATGGGTGTGGTTATGAGTCTGAGTATCAGGATGGAGATCAGTATGAGTGCGACCCGCTAGCGACTCGCTGTCTGTGTCGGAGTGCGGCCCGCTGTGCGAGTCGGTGAGCGGATCGGACTGCGATCCGGACTGCGGCCCACTCTGCGGATCGCTGAGCGACTCGGACTGCGGTTTATTGGCGCGACGGGTAGGCCAATATTCGGCGTTTGTCTTCTCGGCGCCGCGTCGACGTTTGTCGAGTAGATCGAGCGCTCGCCTTCGCTCCACCTCCAGCTCTGGTATGTACATCGACCCATCGCCGGCACTCTCGAACCATCCGGCGATTGACGGCCATATCTGCTCGAAGTGTTCGGCAGATAGCCCGAGCAGTCGCGCAATGGCCGTTGGTTGGTTGGGCAGGCGACCGTTGCGCAGCCACGCCGCGTCACGGAGGGTTGTGAGCGCGCCGCGCTCCTCCAGTGTTAGGCCGATCGTCATTGCGACCCATCGAGACACATCGAAGGACAGGAACGGCAACTTTTCGTTGGGCTTCACGGCCGATCCCGATCTGCGGCCATCACTGCGGCGTCAATCTGCCCAGCGATCCGGGCCGTTATTCCGAAAATCCGGCTGCGACGAGCTGTTGACAGAGTGAGCCAGTCGTGTGACAGAGCGATTCCCGCTGCCTGGAGGCGCCGCGCAAGGGGCGCCGGTAAGCCAACATCGTTCACCGTCAGCTGCGGTGAGCCAGCTTCAGGTAAATCGGTTTGCGGCCGCGCCGCGCGTTGTGCCAACATCGGGAGGTTTCCTGTGCTGTTGATCTTCAACGCCTCCGGAGTCGTGACCCGGGGGCGTTGTTATTTGGGCGTCCGTCTCAATCTCGCGCACGATCTGATCGACCAGCAGGTCAACCAGGGATTCGTACTTTGCGAATCGAGCCGGGAGCGCCATAGATTCAGGCGGCTGCACCGCGCCCGTGGTCGCTGCCGCGTCGACGTGCCATGCGTTCGGCGCAGATTTGCTTCACGGATTCGGCGGAACTCGCCTTAAACAGCCGCTGCCCATTGGGGAGCCGTACGTGCTCGACGAGACCGGCGTCGGCGTAATGGCGGACGGTCTCCGGTAACACCCCTGCCGCTCGGGCAATCGAGCCGCTGGTCTCAACAAATAATTCCTCGGACACAATCCACCTCGCGCGCTATGGCAATGGCGCCGGAGGGTGAACTGCGGTAGTCTTGCCGTATACACCACAAATTATGAAATTAATGGTGAGGTCTCACGAAAAAGTCGAATCGGAACGCCAGCAGCGCAAATATCGGCGCTGGATCGCGGGCTGCCCCGAGGAAATCACTTCGGGACACCGATTCGCGATCGGTCCCAAGATCGCCTTGGTTTATGGGGATCTGACTGACGAAGCTGAGCGGAGCGAGCGTGCCCTGGTGGAATATCTGCTTAGGTTTGCGAACGGCCAGGAGGCACGGGTGGAGGCGCGCAGATACATCGAATCGCCGTCAGTGATTCAAGATCCGCCAGATCCGGCGACGTTGTTGAAGTCAGCGGGCTCCGATCCGGCTGATCCTCGGCTTACGCGGATGATCGAGTTGATGGGCCGGACGTTTTCTGATTGGCGGGAAGCAACGCCGTCCGCTCAACAGGAGCGGAGTGAGGTCGTGCAAATGTTGAGTAACGCCAGCATTCAGCAGCGGAGAGGGCGGCTCTGCGAGTTTTTGTCTGAGGTGGTCAAGAATCGCGGAAAAGCGGCGGCTGAGTTTCATCTCAGCGACGCTCAGCTCGACCAAATCAAATCCGTTTCCGTGCTTTTGCGTGGTAAGGGCACGGTTGAGATCGTTCAGAAAGTTGTGTTGGAAGATCCTGATAGCTTCGAGTTGTTTGCGCGGTCGCTGTTGCTGAAGACTCGTTCTCAGGATGGAAAAATTCAGAAAGATCAGGCAGGGGAAGTTGGCGCAAAGGATCTATGCAAGTGTTCTCTTGATGGGTGCGGCACCTTCTTCTTAAAGAAAAGCACTGGTAAACAAGGTCGCCCGCGTAGTCATTATTGCACTCAGGCGCATGGGGATAAGGCGCACAAGCGCACAGAGGCGCGGCGGCAGTCCGATAAGAGCAGGCGAAAGATTGCGGTACGCCGTCTCCAAACCAGTGGCTATGGGCCCGCGTCAGCAAAAAGGTTAATTGCAAAAATGTTCGATGAGCACCCAGGGGCAACGGCCGCAGAATTGGCGGCCTTCGCACGAAATACTACCGTGCCAGAAAAAAACCACAAATGAGAGGGGAGTCACAGCCGTGCCCGATATAACGAACCTTACGGGTGTGTCAAAACCACTAACAAAATTCGTTGAGGTCGTGGCCCGTGGCATCGGTAATCTATACCTGCCGACCGGAACTGTCCGTCAGGCAAAGGCAGAAGCAACGGCGCAATTGATTCGCGCTGGTGCCGACATCGCGGAAAGGGATTTGCTGGCGAGAGCTGCGGCGCGTTTGGGTCATGTTGAGAGCATGCGCCAAATTAACATCGAAAACGTAGTTAAAATTGCGCATGAGCAGCTCCCGCCGGAGGTTAATAGCGAGTCCGTAAATCAAGACTGGATCCATAACTTCTTCTCCAGTGTGCAAGATGTGTCTGACAGCGACTTGCAAGTCATTTGGGCGAAGATCTTGGCGGGTGAGGTGGCGAAGCCGGGTAGTTACTCTCGTCGAACAATAGAATTCATGAAGACTATTGATTCTAACGAGGCTCGGATGTTGGAGGCATTGCTGAGTGTAACTTTCAGATATCAGAATGGCTGGCCTTTCGTGTTCACCATCAACGCCACGCGTGAGGCTGTCGGTCGAAAGATTGGGGAGGCAATTGACTGGGAGCGCCATTTCGTGGATATAGGCGTCCTCTCCGCTAGCGAAAGCATGCCCCGAGCCTCTACCTTCACTGGACAGCAATTCAGTTTTGGAAAAGCTGCGTTGATAGCAGATGGGCCGCCGCCTACGCCTCCATCAGCGGGCGGTAGGCCGCAGATGATCGAGATGTGGACAACCGTCAGAAACTTCACTTCTCTTGGGCAGCAACTTGCCACCGTTGCGACGGTTGACGTTGAGCCCGGCGTCGTTGCGACAATAAACGATGAGTTGAAACAGTTGAAAGTCCTGCTTCGTTCAAAAAACCCTGAGGAAGGCAAATGATCCGCGCCGCACTCTATGCTCGTTTTTCAACTGATAAACAGCGCGATGCATCGATCGACGATCAGAACCGCGAGTGCGAGCGAGTTGCAAAGGCCTCGGGTCTGGAGGTTGTTTCTCACTTTGAGGATAAGGGGATTTCAGGCGGGACCGCAACGCGGCCCGGTTATCAGGCGCTGTTGACCGCAGCACGGCGCGGCGAGTTCGATGTCATTGTGACTGAGGATATATCCCGGCTGTGGCGCAACCGTGCTGAGTTTGGCCCACGCTCGGCTGAGTTGGAGGATCTGGGTATCCACTGCCTGACGTGTGTTGGTGATGATACGCGCCGTGATGGCTGGGGCCTCGTCATACAGATCAAACAGGCCGTTGCCGAGCACGCGCGGCGCGAGGCGTCCTACCGCACTCGTCGCGGCCTGGAGGGTAACGCGATCAATGGCAAGTCGACGGGCGGGCGTGCATTCGGATATATCGCCGCCGCCGACGCTGCGAGCGGTGACGTTGAAGTTGAAGTGCATCCCGAGCACGCGCCGATCGTGCGCCGGGTATTTGAGCTGTACGCGGATGGCATGGCGCCGCGCGCGATCGCTGCGAAGTTTAATGAGGAAGGTATCCCGTCGCCCGGAGCAAGTTGGAACCGCACCGAGCGGCGCACCGATGGGAAATGGTTGGCTTCGACGCTCCACGGTGATGTGAAGCGCGGTACCGGTATGTTGAACAATCGCCGGTATATTGGCGTGATCACCTGGGGCCGGTCGGAGTGGAAGCGCTCGGCGGTGGACAGCAAAAAGCGAAGCACCGCATGCTGGCGCAAGGCTCGGCTCACGAAACGGTTGACGAGCGGTTGCGCATTGTCCCGCAGGATCTCTGGGATCGAGTGAAAGCGCGTCAGCGCCAGCGGAGTGAAAGCGTTGGGGCTCGGATCAAGGGGCTGCAACGGCGTCACGCATCCGGCGCTGGCCGACCGGCGCGATATCCGTTCTCGGGTCTACTTCGCTGCTCGGTTTGCGGAGCTTCGTTTACAGCATCCAATGGCGAGCGATATCAGTGTGCAAGTCACATCAATGGGCGTGCCTGCACCAACACGGTTGGTGTGCGGCGTTCCGTTGTGGAGACCGTGCTGCTTCGGAGCGCGAAGCAAGATTTGCGCAATCCGGAAATCATCGCCGAGGCGGAGCGACGTGTGGCCCGCGCGCTGGCTGCGCGCTCAAAGCCAAAGGCGGACAACAGCAAGCGCATCGCGACCCTTACAGCGGAAATCGGGAACCTTGCTGATGCCATCGCCAGCGGCATACTCAAGGCGTCGCCCGCATTGGCGACGAAGCTCGCGGCGGCGGAATCCGAGCTGGAGCAACTCCAGGCCGCGCAGCGCCCGAAGGCCGTTGTGGCCGGCAGGATCGCGCCAAACGTTGCGCGGATGTTCACCGGTCTCGTCGATCAGCTCGACGAAGTGCTTAAGGCAAACCCCGATCGCGCGAAAGAATCGCTGCGAAGCGTGTTCACCGAGGGAGTGACGCTCGAGCCGGACGAGTCGGGGAAGTTTCTTTGGGCCAACTACGATCTAGAATCGATGCCGTTGTTGGCTGGAGCAGTAGATAGGTCGGAAATTATGGTAGCGGGGGTAGGATTTGAACCTACGACCTTCGGGTTATGAGCCCGACGAGCTGCCAGACTGCTCCACCCCGCACCAGTTGAGCCGCCCATTGTACAAGCGTCCTTCTGGTGCAGCAAGCCCCCGCGCAGGTGACTCTTCAGCTTTCAGCAACCGATAGAGCACCTCCGGGTTCACCGGCTTGATCAAATGGTGATCGAAGCCAGCCTGGCGGGAGCGCTCCAGCGCATCGGGCGTCCCATAGCCCGTCAAAGCAACGAGCAGGACCCGCTTACGCGCGTCGCGACCTCTGAGGCTATTCGAGAAAGGGACTTTCGAGGAAGTGCGTCCCGATAAAGAGGAAGTCCCTTCCGATGATAAACCAGCGTCCTCAGCCCTAAACCGCCGAGCGATCTCATACCCGTCGAGGCCAGGAAGGCCTACGTCGATGAAGGCGACGTCCGGAGCTTCGGTGCGCAAAAGCTGAAGGCCCGCATAGCCTTCTTCCGCTTCCATCACCTTGTGCCCATCAAGCTCCAGCATCATCCGAAACATCTCGCGTGCATCGCGATTGTCTTCAATGATGAGCACACGCCGCTGGCTGGCCCGCGTACGAGGGGCTTCGCCAGACAAAGCGCCCGTGCCGACGGCGGCGACGGCGGGTAGGCGTACCGTGAACACACTCCCGCAGTTCGCGCCCTCGCTGTGGACCGCCACAGTGCCGTCGTGGAGCTCCACGAGCCGGCGGACCAACGTTAATCCAATACCGAGTCCGCCCTGCGAACGATCCAGCGTGCGTTCGCCCTGCACGAACAGATCGAAAATTCGCGGCAGCAGCTCGGGCGTGATGCCGAACCCGTCGTCCTGCACACGAAGCACCGATTCCGAGCCTTCCACGCCCAGGGAGATAGTGATCTTGCCCCCCACAGGCGTGTACTTCACCGCGTTGCCGATGATGTTCGAGACAATCTGCTCGATCCGAACCGCATCGCCGTCGATCCAGCACGGCGCCAGGTCCACGCAGAAACGATGCTCACTCTCGCGCTCCGTGAACACCGCGGCAGCCCGCCGCACCAGATCGCAAAAGTCCACAGGCCGACGGTCCAACGCAATTTTCCCCGTTACCACGCGGCCGACATCGAGCAGGTCATCCACCAGGCGTGACAGATGCTGCGCCTGCCGACCGATGATGAAGCGGGCACGCGCGGCCGCCCCTTCATGTCCTTTGGCCGTCTCCAGCACCTGCACCGCGGCGGTGATCGCGCTCAAGGGATTGCGCAGCTCATGCGCCAGCATCGCCATGAACTCATCCTTCGCCTGGCTCTGCTGTTCCGCCCGATCGCGGCCGCTCTGTGCCACCAGCAGCTCACTCAGGTCGGTGACAATGAGGTTGCGCCGCCCAACGTCGTCCGTGACCGATGTTGTGAACGACAGCAACACGTCAACCACCCGCCCATCGGCGGCTGTCAGGCGCGCGCGTCGTTTGCCCGAGCCTGCCTGCAACAGTGTGCGATAGGCCGCGCGATCGGCGCCAAAAATAAACCGCTCCATCGCGCCGCCAACAACATCCTCCAGCGGTACCGAAACCAACTCCGCGAAGCGCTTGTTGCAATAGGCGATGTCGCCTGCGACGGTGAGGATGGCCGCGCCTTCGAGCATGTCCTCGATGAGATTGCGGTAGGGCTGCTCAGCGCTGCGCAGGGCATAAACCTGCTCGCCTCCGGGCCCCTGCACGATGAACGCATCGATCTCCCCGGAGCGAACCGCGCGGAGAGTCTCTTCAGCTTCCTCCAGCCGCTCGGTGAGCGTCCGAATCTGGTCCACTGGATTGACTTCATCTCGCATGGAAGTTACGTCCGGGGTACGAGATCCAATCCGACGAGAATCCGGTCCTCGTTGGACATGTCACCAATCAGCCGCCGCAGCGGCGCAGGTAACTTTTTGATGAGGGTAGGGGCAGCAATCAGTTGCTCCGTCCGAGCGAGGGCAGGTTGCTGGTAGATATCGATGACCTGCAGGTCGTAGCGCCCCTCCAAATGCTTTTCGCAGAAGGCGCGAACGTTCTCGACCGCACGCGTGGATCTGGACGTCATACCGGCGACATATAACTTCAGCACGTATCGCTCGTCGGACACCTACGCCGCCCCGGCAGAGACTTCGAGTCCCGCCAGCACGCGTTGTGTGTTGGAAAGATCGCCGATGATCTTCTTGACCGGCTCGGGCATCCGCCGCACGAGGGTGGGCACGGCCAGGATCTGATCCCCCCGCGCCAGTCCCGGATCCAGCAGCAGATCAATCATTTCGATCCGGTAGCGATTCGTCAGATACTCCTCGCAGATCCGTTTGAGATTGGTGAAGGCCCGCAGGCACTTGGGGGTCTGACCCGCGACATACAGGCGGAGCACGAAATCATCCTGAGAGCTGGACATGATGTCATCCTCCTCCGTCGGTGATTCGCAGACCGTGGTCCGTGAGCGCGAACGAATGCACATGGTTGGAATGCGCCATGCCGCGTGATTTGAGAATCCGGATGGACCGCCGGCGCTCCCGCTCGATCTCATCGATCGTCATGGCAATCCAGGTGTCCATGAGCGAGGAGATGCCGGTCTGTGTTTCTTCGTAACTGCTGTCAGCGGCGGTGAGGCTGCTGAACAGCCCGGTGACCCCGCTGACCTTCAGAAAGTCGATGACGCGCATCAACATTGCACGCACGTCGTGCTGTGTGCCGACTGTCAGCAGATTGGTGACCGCATCCACGATCGTGACTGAAGGGCGAAAATCACGCACGGCCTGGTATATCGAAGCCAGGTGCGTCTCGAGCCCCGCGCGGGACGGCCGCTGCGCCGAAAATTTCAGTAGCCCGGTATCAACCCATGGCTTCAAGTCGATGCCGATGGAGCGCATGTTGCGCACCAGTTGGTTTGGCGACTCCTCAAACAGGAAGTACAGCACTCGCTCGCCGCGGCGACAGGCGGCCTCCGCGAAGTGGGCGGCAAGGCTCGTCTTGCCGGTGCCGGCCGTCCCCGATAGCAAAACGGTGCTGCCGCGGAAATAGCCGTCACCGCCCAACATCTGATCCAGTTCGCGCACACCACTGGATATGCGCTCATCGGAGGCATCGTGTTCGAGCCCGAGCGATGTGACCGGAAGCACGCTCAACCCGTCCCGATTGATCAAAAACGGATATTCGTTGGTCCCGTGGTGCGACCCGCGGTACTTCACAACTCGCAACCGCCGTGTAGATACCTGCTCAGTAACGCGCTGGTCGAGCAGGATCACCGCATCCGAAACATATTCCTCCAACCCCTGACGAGTCAGTGTCCCTTCACCCCGTTCGGCGGTAATGACGGCTGTCATGCCTTTGTCTTTCAGCCAGCGAAACAGCCGGCGCAGCTCGGCGCGCAGGATGTTGGCGTTGTTCAGGCCGGAAAACAGGGACTCGATGGTGTCCAGTACGATCCGCTTCGCACCCGTGGAGCGGATGGCGTGGTCCAGACGGACGAACAGCCCTTCCAGATCATATTCACCGGTCTCTTCAATTTCGCTGCGCTCGACGCGAACGTAATCAATGAAGAGCTTGCCTTCATCGACGAGGGCCGGCAGATCGAAGCCGAGCGATGCGACATCGCTGGCAATCTCATCACCGTTTTCCTCGAACGTCATGAACACTCCGGGCTCCCCGTACAGCCTGGCGCCGTTGACCAGAAAGCTCGCTGCCAACAGCGTCTTGCCCGAGCCGGCGCCGCCGCAGACGAGAGTAGCGCGCCCCTGAGGCAGGCCCCCGTTCGTGATTTCATCGAGACCCTGAATTCCCGTAGCGGCTTTGCGAAAACCCTGACGGGCAGGGGTAAAGGGCGAATGTTGCATCGTTGAAGGCACAGCGAAGCAAGTAACAGGCCCGAACCCGACGTTGGCCGCTCACGGCCGCGCCGGAGTTAGAGCCTGTCGGGTCACTCACGGTGCCCCTACGCGGGCCGCTGTAAAAACGACACGTCAGGGCGTTTTTTGCAACGCGGTCGTGATCAACTTTACCAACTCGGCGGCGTCGCTCTTTTCCAATCCAACCGGCGACCACTTCAGGCCGAGACCTTCGTTGGCGTTCGGCCGGGGAATGATGTGGAAGTGGACATGGAAGACGGCCTGGTGAGCGCCAGGTCCATTGTTCTCGAGAACGTTGTATTCCTCGACGCCCGTGGCTGCGATCACCGCCCGGCAGATTCGGGGGAGCACCCGGCCCAACGCGGCGGCCGACTCATCGGACAGCTCGCCCAGGGTCGCCGCGGGCTCCTTGGGAACCACGAGCGTGTGCCCGCGGGTCAGTGGATTGATATCCAGGAAGGCGAGCACCCGGTCGTCCTCGTAGACCTTGTGGCAGGGGATCTGTCCCGCAATGATTTTGCTGAAAATCGTGTCCGTCATGTCCGCCACTCCATTACCGTTTGAAGACCTGAAACTGAGCGCCCGGTCAGGGTTCATAGTCAAATTCTAGGGCACAGTACCGCGGCGGGAAGGGGGAACATGTGCGGATTCCGCACGTCTATTTGAGTATTCAATCCACGAGTACCGGCGTGTTACAGGCCTTGTTCAGATTCTTCTCCCCCTTCACGCTCATGAAGGACGTGAACCGCGGCTCGAAAGAGGAGCGCGCAGCGGCGTTCCGCCACAATCGCCGAATGCGCGGACATCTGCCGGTCTGCATGTTGAGATGGGCTGCCAGTTGCAGCGTCGCAGTCCTGTTGACTGCCTACTTCGAGACCCTGGGCGGCGGGGCCGCCACCTCCGGAACGCCGAGCATTTTCGTCCTGCTAGCCGCGGCGTGTGCCACCTTCATCGCATGCGGTGTGTGCGTCCTGCTCACCACCGCATACGTGTATTTCTACCTGGTTCACCACGATTTCTAGCGGGCCGGCGCCGACCCCTAGCGGCGCGCCGACTGCCGCGCCGGAAACGCAATCCCCAGCCGCCGCATCTTCCGATAAAGAGTGTTGCGTCCAATGCCGAGCTTCGAGGCGACACGACTGATGTTGCCGTGATGCAGATCAATCTCGCGCAACAGCGCAGCCCGCTCCGCCTTCTCCAGCGGATTCAGCGACTGCGTTTCAGGCGAAAGCTCGCGCAACTGCGTCTCCGCCACCGGCACGCCAATTCCGTAGTCAGACGGCAGATTGCCAATGTCGAGCCGGTCACTGGTGCGCATCGCGATCATCCCGCGCAGCACATTGCGCAGTTGCCGGATGTTGCCGGGCCATGAGTGCGCGCAAAGCGCTTCCACCAGGTCCTCACTCAATGTGACCGAGGGAGTCGCCGCGACTTCCTGGGCAAAAATGTGGCGGATCAACGCCGCCTTATCCTGCCTCTCACGCAACGGCGGCAGCGGCAACACCAACCCCTGCAACCGGTAGAACAGATCCTCGCGGAATTCTCCCCGGCGGACCTTCTCCTGCAGGCTGCCGCGGATTGCACAAACGAGCCGCACATCAACTTTGATGGGCGCGTCGCAGCCGTGCGGCATGACTTCGCGTTCTTCAATCACGTGAAGCAGTTGCGCCTGCAACTCCAGGGGCAGGTCACCGACATTGTCGAGGAAAAGCATGCCGCCGTTGGCCTGCACTATTCGTCCACGGTCACCTTCGTTGGTGCCGGCGGCGCCGCCGCGGCCAAACAGCTCGTTCTGCATGAGCATCTCAGGCAGGGAGCCGCAGTTGACGGCCACAAACGCCTTGTCAGCCCGTTCACTGGCCGAATGCAATGCACGCGCAAAGAACTCCTTGCCCGTGCCTGATTCTCCAACCAACAACAACGGCACATCGCGCGATTCGAGCCGCTTGGCGGCCTGGATGTTGCGGCCCATCGCCGGATCACCGAGATCCAGCTCATCGAGCACGCTGCGGCTGATGGACGGGCTGTTACGCTCGTCTTCCTGCGAAACCATCTGCTTTCCAGCCTGCAACCGCTTCGACTGCGGTGCCTGGGCAACCGCGAAAAATCGTCCGCCGTGCCGCGTTTCATAAATCGGCAGCGCATGAAAAGATTTTTTCTGGCTACGACCCAACAACGCCGACAGTGAAATGTTGAAGACGCGCTCGAGGGGAGCCCCGATCAGCTCACTCGAGCCTTTGCAACCGAGCTGAAACAACGCATTCCTGTCCAGCGCCGCGATGGTTCCAGCGGCGTCCAGGGCAATGATGCCTTCGCCCCAGGTACCTACCAGCTCCGGACGGCTGTGGAAGCGCACCACAAAGGCGTCGCGGAATTTATTGAGAAACAGCCGGTTCTCAATCATCTGCGCCGACATGTTCACCAGCACGAGCGTGTGCTGTTGGGCGCGGTCCGATTCACCGGAGGCATCCAGTACCGCCACCAGCTCGCCGCGATAATCGAAAATCGGTGCGGCGCAGCAAGTGAGACCGGTGTTGCGCGAGAAAAAGTGCTGATCGCGGTGAATGATCAGCGGCGCGCGCTCAATCAGACAGGTCCCCATCCCGTTCGTGCCGCCATGCTCTTCGCTCCACACCGCGCCCAGCACCAGGCCGGTGCGGAATGCGGCATTGCGAAAGCTCAGATCGCCGTAATAATCGAGCAGCACGCCATCGTGGTCGGTCAGGATGATCGAGTATCCCGAACCGGCCAGCTGATGGTACAGGTGAGCCATTTCCGCGTCGGCGAACGACACGAGCTCGAGGTTGGCCTCCTTGCGGGCCAGGCGCTCTTCGCGGGGCAACACGAACGGCTCGCGCTGCGACTGCGGGTCGAGATGATATTGACTGAGGCAGCGGACCCACGAACGCTTGACGTAGTCGGGTGTTGCTGCCCCGTCCTCGCGGGCGGTGCCCTTCAGGACGGACTGAATATAACGGGTATGACTGCCAATCGGCTGGAGCATTGCCTCCCCCTCATGTCTGGCGGAGCTCCGGGTGTTCGCAAATGCGATCACCCCCTTGGCATCCAGTATGCCACGGGCGCGGCAGAGCGTGCCCGATGAGCATCGGAATCGATACATTGCTCCCGATCAGTGATCCTTTTTGGAACACTGACCCGCGTTGGGGCGCCGCACACCGGCTTTTAATTGCGACGGCCGGCTATATGTATAGATTCCCGCGTTGGACTCGCCGAACCGATGCGCGCAGACTTGCGCGCGGTCGACCGGCGCCCATGCCGGAGCGTATCTGGTCAAGTTAATCTGGAAATCCACTAGCTATGAAAACCAAAGCTGCAATTGCAACTGCCGCGGGCAAGCCTCTGGAGATCGTGACCCTGGATCTCGACGGCCCGAAGGCCGGCGAAGTCTTGATTCAGATCAAAGCCAGCGGCGTTTGCCATACGGATGAATTCACTCGTTCTGGCGCTGACCCGGAAGGGTTGTTCCCCGTCATCCTCGGTCACGAGGGCGCGGGCATCGTTGTTGACGTTGGGCCGGGAGTGACGAGCCTCAAGAAGGGCGATCACGTCATTCCCCTGTACACACCGGAGTGCCGGCAGTGCAAGTCCTGCACCTCGCACAAGACCAACCTGTGCACCGCGATCCGCGCGACACAGGGCAAGGGTGTGATGCCGGACGGCACGAGCCGCTTTTCCTTGGGCAAGGAAAAGGTCCATCACTACATGGGCTGCTCGACCTTCTCCGAGTTCACTGTTCTGCCGGAGATCGCGGTTGCCAAGATCCGCGAGGATGCCCCGTTCGAAAAAGTCTGCTACATCGGCTGCGGTGTGACGACGGGTATCGGTGCTGTCATCAAGACCGCGAAGGTCGAGCCGGGCGCCAACGTCGTCGTGTTCGGTCTCGGCGGTATCGGCCTGAACGTGATTCAGGGCGCCAAGATGGCCGGGGCCAACCAGATCATCGGCGTCGACATCAACGAAAAGCGCAAGGGTATTGCCCAGAAGTTCGGCATGACCCACTTCGTCAACCCGAAGGAAGTCAAAGGCGATCTCGTTCCGCACCTGGTCGAGCTGACTGGCGGCGGCGCGGACTATTCCTTCGAGTGTGTTGGTAACGTCGAGCTGATGCGTCAGGCGCTCGAGTGCTGCCACCGTGGCTGGGGCACGTCCGTTATCGTCGGCGTCGCCGGCGCCGGCAAGGAAATTTCCACCCGTCCGTTCCAGTTGGTGACCGGACGCAACTGGAAAGGCACGGCCTTCGGCGGCGTTCGCGGCCGCACGGAAGTGCCGGGCATCGTCGACTGGTATATGGACAAGAAAATCAACATCGATGATCTGATTACCCATGTCATGCCGATCGAGAAGATCAATGACGCATTGGATCTGATGCACAAGGGCGAGTCGATCCGCACGGTCGTCACGTTCTGAAGTTATATTTGAGCACCGCTACCGCTAAAGGAAAAAACCATGGCTGTTAAAATTCATCCTGCCGTCGACAATGGGGTCAAGCCGGGCACCGGCATCTCCGGCGGCACGCTTACGTGCAAGTGCGCGTCCCAACAAGTCACCGTCAGCCTCGGGGGCGACGTCGCCCACAACCACATCTGTGGTTGCACGAAGTGCTGGAAGCCGGAAGGCACCGTGTTTTCGCAGATCGCGGTTATTGGCAAGGACAAGGTGAAGGTCACTGCCAATGAACAGAAGCTCAAGGTCGTCGACTCGTCCGCAGCCATTCAGCGTCATGCGTGCACGGGTTGCGGCGTCCACATGTATGGCCGCATCGAGAACAAGAACCACCCGTTCTACGGTCTCGATTTCGTGCACACCGAGCTGTCGAAGGAGAGTGGCTGGTCCGCTCCCACGTTCGCCGCGTTCGTATCCTCCATCATTGAATCCGGCTACAAGCCGGAGGGCATGGGTGAGGTGCGCGCCCGTCTGAAGGAGCTCAAGCTCGAGCCTTACGATTGCCTGAGCCCGCCCCTGATGGACGCGATCGCGACCCACACGGCCAAGGCTAAAGGCGTATTGAAGTAAGCCGCTGAAAGCACCCGCGGAGCGAGTGCTTCGCGGGTGCCGCTTTGCACTGAAATCCGTGTAATATTCCCCCGCGGCGAAACGTGGACCGCATTCATTAATTTCCCCCGGGGGTAGTTGGATTGAGTGGAGACCCTCGTTTGAAGAGTAGTCTCCCCGACAACGAGGCCCGACTGCGCGCGCGGATCACGGAGCTGGAACATCTGCTCCAGGCGCGCGATGAATTCCTCTCGATAGCAGCCCACGAGCTGCGCAATCCGATGCATTCCCTGCTGCTGCAGGTGTCAGCGGCTCTCCAGCAGGCCCGCCAGCAAGGCGCGGCTCCCCTGGCGCGCCGCCTGGAACGCGTTCAACACATCGTCGATCGTTATGTGAAACGTGCTTCGCTGCTGCTGGATGTAGGGCGCATGAATGCCACGCGGACGGATCCACAGCTCGAGTCGGTCGACTTCGCCGAAGTCGTCCGGGATGTCGTCGAGTCCTATGCGCCCGAGGCGGCATTCAATCGGGCGCCGCTGAATCTGCGGGCGCCGCAGACGTTGCGCGGACGGTGTGATCGTCTCGCGCTCGAGCAGATCGTCTCCAATCTCATTTCGAACGCCATCAAGTTTGGCGCCGGCGCGTCTATCGACGTGTCGTTGGAAAGCAAACAGGACAACACCGTGCAGTTTGAAGTTCACGACCACGGTATCGGAATTGCGGAGGCTGACCAGCAACGCATTTTCGGCCGCTTTGAACGGCTGTCAGCCCAACCGGGACATCCGGCTGGCGCAGGGGTGGGATTGTGGCTCGTCAGAGGTCTGATTGAATCACACGGCGGCACTATCGAGGTCCGGAGCGAACCCGCGAAGGGGGCTACATTCACCGTCGTTCTTCCGCTCGATGCCAGTCCAACCATGGGTGGACGTCATGACCGGGGCTGATGACTCAGTACCGTCGCTCGCGCGTCTGTCGAGTGGCATCAGCGGCCTCGATGACATCCTGCATGGAGGCTTGCTCGAAGGCGGGGTTTACATACTGCAGGGCTCTCCTGGCGCCGGAAAGACGGTGCTCGCCAATGAGATCTGCTTTCGCCACGCCGCGCGAGGCGGGCGCGCCGCTTATGTGACGTTGCTGGCGGAGATGCATACGCGGCTGCTGCAACATCTGCGGCCCATGTCGTTCTTCGACGAGTCAGTCATCCCCAATTCGCTGTACTACGTGAGTGCCTTCCATACGCTCGAAGGCGATGGATTGAAGGGGCTCATCGACGTGCTGCGCCGGGAGATCAAGGGGCAGAAGGCGGATCTGCTGGTGGTGGATGGCCTCGTGGCCGCGCAGGAATCCGCACCTTCGGACCGTGAATTCAAGAAATTCATCAACGAGCTGCAGGCGCACGCCTCGGTCAGCGGCTGCACGGTGTTGTTGTTGACCAGCGGCCTGCTGCGTCATGTCAGTGCCGAGCACACCATGGTGGACGGTGTGTTCGAGTTGGAAGACCAGCTGTTTGAATTCCGCACCGAGCGCAGTCTGATAGTGCGCAAGTTCCGCGGCAGCGGCTTTCTGCGTGGCCGGCATTCCTTCCGGATCTCGGACGAAGGCGTGAAGTTTTTCCCGCGCGTGGAGGCGGTTTTTGCCTCGGCGAGCCGTCCCGACACCATCAGTGATGCAAAGATCCCCATGGGAATCCCCGGTATCGACAAGATGCTGCTGGGCGGGTTGCCCGAGGCGACGACCACGGGTCTGATAGGTCCGAGCGGCATCGGCAAGACCACCGTGGGGTTGCACTTCCTGTCGCAATCCAACGCGCAGGAACCCGGCCTGCTGTTTGGTTTCTTCGAGACACCGGAACGGCTGTGTCTGAAAGCGCGGCATCTGGGCCTCGAAGTGGGTAAGGCGGTTGATCGGGGCCACGTGGAGCTTCTGTGGCAGCCGCAGCGCGAGAACGTACTCGATGAGCTGGCGCATCGCCTGATAGACGCCGTACGCCGTCGCAAGGTCAAACGGCTGTTCATTGACGGGTTGGGCGGCTTTCTCGAGTCTGCGACCTCTCCCCAGCGCGTCAGCCGGTTCTTCTCCTGCCTCACCAACGAGCTGCGCGCCTTGGGGGCAACGACCATTTTCACCATGGAGGTGCCCGAAATCACTGGCCCCGTAGTCAGGGTGCCGTCATCGGGCGTGTCCGCGTTGTTGGAAAACCTGGTGTTCCTGCGCTTCGTGGAGCGGGGCTCGAGCCTGAGCCGGCTCCTCTCGGTCCACAAAGTGCGCGACAGCGGCCACGATCCGAGCCTGCGGGAGTTCTACATCACGGACCGCGGCTTGCACGTCGGGGAGGCTTTTGAAGGCGTCGAAGGCCTCACGACCGGTGTTGCCCGTGAGCCTGCGAGCGCAGCCGCCAGTCCTCCGCCCGCTGCTCCCAACGTCTGACGCACGGACGGAGCCGCAGCCGTGCAAACCATTCTCGTTGTCGATGATGAGCTGGGAGCCATCGAAGTCGTCGCAACGGCGTTGGAGGACGAGGGCTACCGCGTGTTGAGCGCGGCTAACGGCCGTCACGGTCTCGAGAAGCTGACAGAAGGGCAGGTGGATCTCGCGGTGATCGACTTCATGATGCCGTTGGTGGATGGCACGGCGATGGCCCGCGAAATGAAGGCCAATCCCGCCTTCAAGAACATTCCCATCATCATGATGAGCGCCGTGGGCGAGTCGGTCGTGCGGGAACGCTTTGACGGCTATGCCGCGTTCCTGCGCAAACCTTTCCGCATCTCTGCTCTAATAGACACGGTACGTCGCGTTCTCGCTTAACCGGAGTCGAGCTCATGCGTGGATGGATGTTTGGCCTGATAGCTCTGGCCAGTCAGTGGACTCTTGCCGCGGAAATGCCTGCGGGGCGCGAAGGGGATTTCGTGTTGAAGAATTTCCACTTCCGCTCCGGCGAGACTTTGCCCGAGGTGCGGATCCACTACCACGCCTGGGGCACCCCCGGAAAAGACAACGCCGTGTTGATTGTCCACGGTACGGGCGGGTCGGGCTCGAGTCTCATCCGGCCGGAATTTTCCGGCGAGCTGTTGGGTCCCGGTCAGCTTCTGGATGCCTCGCGCTACTTCGTCGTGTTGCCCGATGCCCTGGGGCACGGGAAATCCACCAAGCCCAGCGATGGGTTGCATGCGAAGTTTCCGAAGTATGGCTACAACGACATGGTCGAGGCAGAGTATCGCCTCCTGACTGAGGGCTTCGGCGTCAAACACGCGCGCCTTATCATGGGAACCTCCATGGGCTGCATGCACACCTGGCTGTTCGGTGAGCAACATCCAGACTTCATGGACGCCCTCATGCCGCTCGCCTGCCTGCCCACCGCGATGTCAGGTCGCAATCGCGTCTGGCGCAAGGTCGTGATTGATGCAATTCGCAATGACCCGGCCTGGAACGGCGGCGAATACTCAAAACAACCCCCCGCCTTGCGAACGGCGGTCGGGATGTTGTGGCTGATGGGAAGCAACCCGGTGTTGCGCCAGAAGGAAGCGCCGACACGCGCCGAGGCTGACGAAGTCCTCGATGCCTACATCGCGCAGAACCTGCCGCAGGATGACGCCAATGATCTGCTGTATCAGGTCGAGTCGTCCGCCGACTACGACCCGGGTCCGGGCCTGGAGAAGATCAAGGCGCCTTTGTACGCGGTCAACTCAGCGGACGACCTGGTGAATCCGCCCGAGCTGCGCATCCTGGAGCAGGAGATCAAACGCGTGCCCCATGGCAAAGCGGTTGTGATTCCCTTCAGCGATCAGACCCGCGGTCACGGGTCTCACACGATCGCCGTACTGTGGAAACAGTATCTCCAGGAGTTGCTGCAGTCCTCAGCTCACGGCGACTGAACCATATCGATCCGGTACGCGGTGAACTGGTTGCTGGTCGCGTCGTAGCGACCGACCGCCACCAGGGTCAGCACGGTGTTGGTGCCATTCAACACCGTACCCAGAGCGGTGAGGAAGCCGCTGTAGTCATGATACACCGCCAGGCCCGTAGCCGAGGTGGGGTTGCCGATGGTGAACTGACTGTGCAGTGCCGGGTCGGCCACGATGGTTGGGTTCACTGCATTCGCGGACAGATCGAAAGTTGTGCGCGCATCCTGGACATACAACGGACCTGTCTGAACCACCGGCGCTGACACAAAGCCTCCGGTTGCGCCAGTGATGTTGACGACCAGTCCGTTGGCATCCTTGCTGATGAGCGGGGAGGCGGTGCCGCCCGTCCATTGGACCGTCATGACCTGGTCCGTGGCAGTGGCTGTTGCGACGCTGTCAGCGACGAAGTCCGGTGGGGCCATCCCGAAGGGGGTGACGAGGCCGTCAAATCTGAATACCGGATTCGCGGCCAGGCCGCCCGTATTCAGGGCGCCCGTGCCGACTGTGTAGGCCGTTGGGGCCGAGTTGGTGCCACTGAAGTTCAACGTGCCCGGCTCGAAGCCTCCGAGCGTCACCAGGTTCGCCGAAATGTCGCCGGCACCGGTTGAATTCTGAACCGCCCATCCGGTGCTGGGAGTCAGCCGCACGAGGCCGTTGGCCACTGTCCAGGTGGGCAGGCTGTTGGCATCGAGCACCGGATTGTTGCTCGCATCGAGCACCGGAAGCGCCTCCAAATCCACCTGTTGTCCCACGGAAATGTAGTCCGTGGTGGCGTTGGCCAATTCCGGATGCCCGTCCACGTTGACGATGGTATCGGAACCGATCGTCAGGGTCAGATCGTCCTGGAAGGAAAGCTGCACGCCGGTGGGAACGTTGAAGTTGCGAGCTTCGACCTCCGCGCCTTTGATATGCAGCGTGGTGCCGCTACGCGAAGACACCGTTCCTGTAATGCGATCCGTCAGCACGTTTTCCACTGAAACACCGGCGAAAACCTGCGTGGCCACAAAAGTGGGCTTGGCGTTGTTGAGGTCACCGATGCTTCCGTAAGCCTCCACGATCGTATTGATCTGCAGCTTGCTGAACGCAGCGAGTCCGGTCGCGCCCTGGTAAAGAATGCCGTTGATGTTGTAGACCGTCTTGTCGTTGGTCTGAATCCCGATCGCGCCGGCCGGGCTGCCCTGAGTATCGAAGAACGACCGGGCGTTCATCGTGAAGTTGCTGCCGTTGGTATCGGTAGTCACGTAGACGCCGCGCGCGCGCAGTGGCTTCGTGTAATTCGGTACGGTGCTCGCGCTGATGAAGGGGCGCACGGTCACCTGGTAGGGCGAGGTCGTTTTGTTGACGATCGACGCGGCGCTCAGGTCGAAATTGAAGTCGATCGGTGTCGAGACACCATGCTTGATAACGAGCGGATGGTTCGGATCGAATTTGACCGTGTAGGTCACGGAGGTGGCAGCGGTGCCCTTGCCCGAGGTGTCCACGGGCGCCACCTTGGTCGACGTGCCATTCACATCCATGTACATCAGGGCGCCGACCGGCTGGTACAGGCTCGCTGCGTAGTTCACCGTGATGGACGCAGAGACGTACGTGCCTTCGATGATCGCGGGCGTTCCGAATACTTCGCCTATGTCGCCCAGCTTCGTGAAATCGACCACCTGCGGTTGCAGGAAGGGATATACCGGGGTGTTGTCTTCCCGGGTCAGCATGATCTGGTCGATCTCGGCCAGGTAGGCCGTGAAGGGTCCCGGCGTGACCGAAAAGGTGATGAGCGGCGTGCCGTAGGTAAATCTGTCATTGCCACAGCCGTTCAGGCTGAGGATCGCCGCGACGCCCACAAAGGCAGTGCGCAGAAACGAGCGCACGCCGGATGTGGCGCGACCGGAAAGAAATGGCATATCGAGTGGTCTCCCTTCTTCAGTAAAGGCCCGGGGGGCGCATATTGCCCGGAATCGGTCGATTAGAGGTCTTATTCGCCGATCGGTTCGGTGAATTATAGTAAAAGCGGCCGGTAAATGCGGCCAACCATGCCCGGGCGGGCGTCGTCACTCAATCTTGAGCTGGTAACTGCTGACAGCCCCGGTGCGCAGATCGAGTGGAGTCGGATAGATCTCCCGTTTCAGCGTGCCGGCCGCGTTGCTCGTGTTCCAGACGCGCACTGACACATCGTACAGAGCGTCGTTGAAGGTGCCTGATGCGCTGCCGCCAGGCAGGCCTGAGACCGTCAAGGTGGCGTTGGCGGTCTGCGTCAGAATCGAGTCCAGCACGACCGTCTGCACGATGGCGCCGTCGTGACTGAAAATCAGCTCGCCTTTGTTGTACGTCGTGGAGGAGTTCTTACCGATTGTAACGCTGGTCGAATCCAGCGCGGCGCCGGAAGCGGCCGTGAGTTGGGGCACGGCGACCAGAGTGGCGGCTGTCGTCGAGCTCGCTGAAGGTGCCTTGACGGTTGTGGTGAGTACTCCATCGGTAAACAGAGGCGCTGTGCCGGCAACCCTGTAGGTCGCGGCGCCCTCTGTTGGGTCCGCCGATGTGAGCGTAATGGTCGAGCCTGACGAGAAGGTGCCGTAGTAGAGGGTGCCCGAGGACTCGGCCACGTCAGCATTGAACTCGCGGGTAAACGGGTCGATTGGCTGAGAGTCGATGAGGTAGGGAACCTCACTCGAACCTGGAAGCGTTTGATAAAAGCCGACCAGTGCGCCTGCCTGCAGCGGATTGGTGGCGTTCAGGTTGACCGTGAACGTCGATGCGCCCTGTGGCGTGATCGAGCCGATGTTCACTGGAGTGGTGGTGGCCGGATCACCGACATTCACCGTCACGTCTTTCACGATGATGGTCGCGATTCCCGGGCCGTGTATGACGAGGTCATAACTCTTCGGAGACGATGAACTCGTGGCCAACGGGTAGATCGTGAATGTGCCGCTCGAGGTCACTGGAGCGCTGTTCACGGCGATGTGACGGCTGCCATCGGCACTGACGGATTCCGCGGTCACCTGGATATTCAGGTAGGAGCTCGTGCTCGGGCTGGTGACGCCAGTCAGGCTCGAGACGTCCAGTGTCCCGGCGATCCCGCCCACCGCTGCCTGATCGTAGGCAACGATGTGCGAATTCAACATCATTGCGCTCACGTCACTGTAGGTGAAGGGAACGAGGTCCTTCGAGCCATCGACCGCGATCGCGAGCTCGAAGGTCGGGGCAGTGGTGGTTCCGTTGTTTGTGGTCGACGTATCGGTCGACGAATTATTGTCCGTCGTGCTGTTGCTCGTGGAATTCGAGCTCGACGAGAAGACGTTCGTTGTGCCGCCCTTCACCTGAACGGTCGCAGTCACCCCGATGCCCTTGTCGGGGTTCAGCAGCTCGAGGGGTACCTGGTGCACGGTACCGGCGCTGTCGGTGTAATCCACTTCCGAGTTGTAGATTGCGCCCAGGTTGGACGCCGAGTCGAGAAGGGTGGCGGACGAGTCGACCGGGATGAGTCGGACCTGGGCGTAGGTACCGATCGGAACACCCAGACCGGTCGTCAACGAGGTCAGGGTGCCTTCGTTGGCGGCTGCGAGGTCGACGGTCGTTGGTGTCTTCAGCGGGAATTTCTTCCACGCTGTGTCATCGGCTCCCGCGGTGGCACTGGTGTTGAACCAGACCTCCTGGACCGACATGTAAACGTGCGAGTAGGCGGCGGGCACATTGGCTGTCGTGGAAACGTTCGTTTTGGGGGTGCAGCCTACGACGCCTGCCGTCGCGGCCAGCAGGCAGCCAATCCATGGATTCCAGCGCATCGTCGTCACTTTCGTATCCCGTTTCGTCACATTCAGAGCGTGTCTCGCCAGCCGCATCTTAGGCGGGCCGGCGCTACGAATCGAGTCGCGGAGCGGACAATAAGTGCCCGTGAATTGTGAAATATTCTTGTGTCACGACGGGGCTTTGGTCTGGCGCCAGGCGGCCTGCAGCCCACAACCGCAGGCTCGTGCCGGGCAGACTGCAGCCATAACTGCGGGCTCGTGCCGGGCCGGCTGCAGCCGACTATTGCGGCCTAATGCCAGGTAGGCCGTGCCGGCTGGCGCAGGCAGGCTAGGCGGGCGCGACACCCCCGACGCGGGCGACGCGCGCTCGGCTATCGCCGGCGAGCCATCACCGGAGTTAGCGCTTGCGTGCCCCCGGCTGGCGCGGGCGAGCCATCCCCCGGAGTTAGCGCTTGCGTGCCCCCGGCTGGCGCGGGCGGGCCATCCCCCGGAGTTAGCGCTTGCGTGCCCCCCGGCTGTCGCGGGCGAGCCATCACCGGAGTTAGCGCTTGCGTGCCCCCCGGCTGGCGCGGGCGAGCCATCCCCGGAGTTACCGCTTGCCTGTTGCCCCGGCTGGCGCGGGCGAGCCACCGCCGGCTGCTGCGGCGGGTCACCCCGGCTAGCGTGGGCGAGCCTGCTCAAGGGTCTCCCAGCGCTCGAACTTGGTCATCAGTAACGCCTCAATCTGCTCACTTCTGAGGCGATCTTCGCGGATCTTGTCTGGACCCCGGCGGTGGTAATCAGGCGAGCTCATGAGGGCGTTGAGCTCCGTCTGTTCGCGCTCCAGCGCTTCGATTTCGTCTGGCAGCGCCGCGAGCTCGCGTTGGTCTTTGTAGCTGAGCTTGGTTTTGGGCTTGGGCGTGCCCTGGGCCGCCGCCGCCGCCGCAGTGGTGCCGCTTTGCCCTGCGCCTGACTTGCTGAACGCCGTGGGTGGTCGGCGCTGGCGCAGCCAGTCAGTGTAGCCGCCTACGTACTCGTGCCACTGGCCACCGCCTTCTGCGGCCACGGTTTGCGTCACCACGTTGTCGAGGAACCTGCGGTCGTGGCTGACCAGGAGCAGGGTGCCGGTGTAGTCCTGCAGCCTCTGCTCGAGCAACTCGAGCGATTCGATATCGAGGTCGTTGGTGGGCTCATCGAGCACAACCAGGTTCGCCGGCCGCGCGAACAGCCGCGCCAGCAGCAGGCGGTTGCGCTCGCCTCCCGACAGCATCTTCACCGGCGATTTGGCCCTCTGCGAGGGAAACAGAAAGTCGGTGAGATAGCTCATGATGTGCTTGCGCTCGGTGCCGATCTCCACCCAGTCCGATCCCGGGCTGATGGTCTCGGCGACCGTCGCTTCCGGATCGAGCTGCCCGCGCAACTGATCGAAGTAGGCAACGGCCAGGTTGGTTCCGAGCTTCACCTTCCCCGCATCCGGCTCGAGCGAGCCCAACAGAATGCTGATGAGAGTTGATTTGCCCGCGCCGTTGGGGCCAATCAAGCCGATGCGATCGCCGCGCATCACCCGGATCGACAGATTGTCGATGATCTTGCGCCCATCGAAGCTCTTCGAAACCTCGGTGAGCTCCGCGACCAGCTGACCCGAGCGCTCGCCGGCATCGAGGCTGAGCTTCACATTGCCCAGACGATCCAGGCGCGCCGCGCGATCGACGCGAAGTTGCTCGAGCCGCTTGACGCGACCTTCGTTGCGGGTCCGGCGTGCCTCGACACCTCTGCGGATCCAGACCTCTTCCTGTGCCCAGAACTTCTCGAACCGCCGCCGCGCAACATCCTCCGCGGCAATCTCCTGTTCCTTGCGCTCTTCGTAGGCCGCGAAATTTCCCGGGTAGGACCGCAAAATTCCGCGGTCGAGCTCCACGATGCGGGTCGTGATCCGATCGAGAAATGCGCGGTCGTGAGTAATCACGATGGAGGCAGGGACTTTGAGCAGCAGCTCTTCGAGCCGCTCGATGCCTTCGATGTCCAGATGGTTGGTCGGCTCGTCGAGCAACAAAACATCGGGTTGCAGAGACAAAGCCAATGCGAGCGCCGCGCGCTTGCGTTCGCCGCCGGAGCTCGTCGCAGGCGCACGCTCGGGATCGAGATCAAAGCGCTGCATGAATTCTGTCAGACGCGCTTCCATCCGCCAGCGCTCGCGCTCGTCCGCATGCTGCTCAGCTGCATTTGGCTCGAGTGCGGCGCGTGCCAACAGACTTTCGCGGAGCGTCGGGCTTTCGGGAAGGATAGGCTCCTGTTCCACGAAGGTGATTCGCATGCTGTCGCGACGCTGGATTTCGCCATCGTCGAGTTGAGCTTGCCCGGCGATAACGCGCAGGAGCGAGGATTTACCTGTGCCGTTGCGACCAATTAGGCCGACGCGTTCGCCTGCACGAACAGACAGTTGCGCTCCATCCAGGAGCGGTCGGTCGCCGTAGGCGAGGTGAGCATCGAGAAGTGTGATCAGGGACATACCGCCAATTGCAGCGGATTGGACGCGGCATTGCAAAGTCTGTAGAGTGCCCGCACCTACCTAGGGCGCGCGGTCAGCGCCTCGTTTAACGGGCTAAGGCGCTCCTCCAAAGACGGATGGGGCCCAAATCCAACCCAAATCCCTCGCAACTGACCGCTGCAACGCCTTTTGCGTTGCCTGCGAGTTCACTTAGAGGTTTTTCTCAATGTCATTTGCCGATCTCGGGCTGAAGCCCGAGCTGCTGCGTGCTGTACTGGAAAAAGGCTACAGCGATCCCACTCCCATTCAATCTCAGGCCATTCCAGCGGTGCTCGCGGGTGGCGACGTCCTTGCCGGTGCTCAGACGGGCACCGGTAAGACCGCGGCTTTCGTATTGCCTATGCTGCAGAAGCTGGGCGCCCCCGGTGGCCGTGCGCCCCGGGCTCTCGTTCTCACTCCAACCCGCGAGCTGGCCGCCCAGGTGGCCGAAAGCGCGCGCACGTACGGGAAGTACGTCGGGCTGCGTACCGTTGTTGTGTTTGGGGGTGTCAGCATCAATCCGCAGATTGATGCGCTCTACAACGGCTGCGATCTGCTCGTCGCCACGCCCGGCCGACTGCTCGACCTGGCGGAACAGGGCGAGCTCGACCTGCGTTCGATCCAGTGTTTTGTGCTCGACGAAGCGGACCGCATGCTGGATATGGGATTCATCCGCGACATCCGCCGTGTTGTGAAGCTTCTGCCGCCTCAGCGTCAGAACATGTTGTTCTCCGCGACATACTCGGATGATATCCGCGAGCTGGCCGGTCGCATCCTGCGCAACCCGGTCAACATCGAAGTGTCACCGCGTAATGCGACGGCCGATAAGGTCGATCAGCAGGTGTATCGGGTGTCGAAGGATCACAAGCGGCATCTGCTCGCGCATTTGATCAATGATGGCAGCTGGCACCAGGTGTTGGTGTTTACGCGCACCAAGCACGGCGCCAACCGGTTGGCACAGCAACTGGAATCCGCGAACATTCGTTCGGCGGCCATCCATGGAAACAAGAGCCAGGGCGCGCGCGTGCGGGCGCTGGCTGATTTCAAGGCCAACAAGATTGTGGCGTTGGTTGCCACTGAGGTGGCAGCGCGCGGTCTCGACATCAAAGAGCTGCCGCATGTTGTGAACTACGAGCTGCCTAACGTCCCCGAGGACTACGTACACCGTATCGGCCGCACGGCTCGCGCCGGCGAGTCCGGCCACGCCGTGTCACTCGTATCGCCTGACGAGGGGTCGCTGCTCAAGGACATTGAGCGGATGCTCAAGCGGGTGTTGCCTGTGACGGCGCTTCCTCAGTTCGAAATCGTCGCTGGCCCTGCATTGCCTGACCGTCGCCCTGCCGACGGCCGAGGCGGCGGTGGCCGACGTGATGGCGGCGGTCGTGGCCGCCACGGTGGCGGTGGGTCCTCATCCGAGGGCGGCCGGCGTCGCGGTGGCGAAGGCCGTGGATTTGGTGGCGGCCGCGAGCGCGCGGCTAGCGGCGATGCCCGGCATAACGGCGGCGGTCATGCTCGGACCGCTGGTGACAACCGACAGCACGGAGGCGGTCAGCACCAACACGGCAACGGCGACGGCGGTGCGCAACGCCAAGCAGGTCAGGGTGATCACTCAACCCACCGCGGCGACGGCGAGACTCGCGCTCGCCCGGACCATCAACGGCAGCAGCACGGCGGCCATGGCCGTCCAGGCCAGCAGCCGCGCCGATTCGGTGGCGGCGGTGCCGCCGGACAGCGTCATCGCGCCAGCGGTGGTCGTCCCAGCGGGCGCCGATAATGGGTCGCAGGCGCCTTCGCTAGTACTTAGGCCGGGCCGCGCAGGCCCGGACCGCCTCAGCTGGCCGGGCCGCAACGCTCTTCAAAGGGCTGCGGCCCATCACTCAGTCGGGGCATGTCACGGCCCGGCTGTTCGGGTGTAAGCTTCGCTCGTGAGACATTGGTTACCCGCTAAACGCCGCTCGTCGCGAGCTGTGCTCCTTGTGCTGCTGGCATTGCAGTTAGCGCTTGGATTCCAATTGCAAGCGGTCCAGGCCGTTGCGTCGCCGGTGGCGATGCAGATGCCCATGTCGACACATATGGGAATTGCCTCAGGCGCAAGGGCTAGCCACGCGAACACAGTTGTTCACGCGGGCGACGCGGACACGGTGGTTCAGGCCGTTGACGGGGACTCCGTGGTTCACGCCGTCGACGGTGACGCTGCAGCACTCGTAGTCGACGATGACGCGGCGGCTCAGCCGGATTGTCCTAAACATTCAATGCCCCACGATTGCTGTCACGCCAGTGCGTGTCAATGTCACTGCGTCTACACGCCTGGGGCGATCGACGTCCCAGCGCTTTCCAACATCGCGACGTCAGTCGCGGTTCCGTCCCTCGCCGCAACGCAATTCATTGCGCCCCGCGTCGACGAATTCCTCCGACCTCCCATCGCCTGATCTCCAGCGATTGATTTGCCTGGTCTGACATCGGCCCTGCGGCGTCCGTTTTGACGCCGATTGCGGCCGAGGGTTGCGTCCGTTCACAACGGCGCATATCGCGGAGGTTTCTTAATGATTCGATCTAAGTTCGAATCGCGCAGGCGATTCGTTCAAGGGCTGGCGGGCGGCGCGCTTGTATTGGCGAGCGGGCGGCAACTCGGTTGGGGCGCTGCGTCTTCTGCCTTTGGGGCGGCGACGGGTGTCGGCACGGCTCCGGCGTCGTGGGGCATTGCAAATGGTGGCAGCGGTGCATCGGCAGATGGCAGCGGAGCAGCGGCGGACGCGAGCAATGACGCTCACGGTGCTGTGCTGACCGGGACAGAATTCCAACTCGAAGTCGGCGCGACGCAGGTGAACTTCACCGGCGTGGCGCGAACTGCCACTGTCGTAAACGGCCAATTGCCTGCGCCCTTATTGCGGTGGCGGCAGGGCGACACCGTGACCATCAGGGTCACGAACAGATTGTCCGCGCCCACGTCAATTCACTGGCACGGCATTATCCTGCCGGCCAATATGGACGGCGTGCCGGGAATCAGTTTCCCGGGAATCCCTCCGGGTGAAACATACGAGTATCGATTCCCGGTAAAGCAGGCTGGCACCTACTGGTACCACAGCCACTCTCGCTTCCAGGAACAAATCGGCCTCTACGGCCCGATCGTGATAGAGCCCCGCGATGGTGAGCACCATCACGCCGATCGCGAGCATGTGCTGCTGTTATCCGATTGGACCGATATCGACCCCGAGCGCGTCTACCGCTTGCTCAAGGTCCAAAGCGACTACTTCAATTACAACCGACGAAGCGTTGCCGACTTTGTCAGCGATGCGCGCAAAAATGGCTTATCCGCTACCGTGTCCGATCGCTGGATGTGGGGACAGATGCGGATGAACGCATCCGACCTGCTCGACGTGTCGGGGCATGCATATACGTATTTGACGAACGGCGTAACACCCGCCGGCAATTGGACGTGTTTGTTTCGCCGCGGCGAAAAGGTGCGGCTGAGAGTCATCAATGGATCATCGATGACTTTCTTCGACATACGCATTCCCGGTTTGAAGATGACGGTGGTTGCAGCAGACGGGCAAGATGTGGAGCCAGTCGAGGTTGACGAGTTCCGCATCGGCACCGCGGAGGTCTACGACGTAATAGTGGAGCCGAAAGATGACCGCGCGTACACGATATTCGCGCAGTCTATGGATCGCACGGGCTACGCCCGCGCCACGTTGGCACCCGCGGTTGGGATGACAGCGGCAGTTCCACCGTTGGATCCGCCGGCGGTGTTGAGTATGGCCGACATGGGCATGAGCATGGGCTCGATGCACCACGGCGGCTCTGGCGCGCATGACATGGCCGGCATGGATATGGCCGGCATGGATATGGGCGCCAATTCAACTGCCCCGAGCGACGCGCACGGGGCCGGTGCCGCGCCTGACCATAACATGGCCGACATGGACATGACGGGCGCCCCCGCTGCCGGTGTCGCTGCGGCCAACGCCAAGCCGATGGCGCATGACATGGCCAAGGCCGCGCCCGGCCATGACATGAGCAACATGGATATGTCGAACAGCGGCAACATGCCGGCTCATGACATGGATCACGCGGACATGCCCGGCATGGACCACATGTCCCACACCGCGCCCGGCCGGCAGCAGAAGACCGGGCCTATCGTAGACATGGTCGCGGAGCAACCTAACACGAGCCTCTCCGACCCCGGAGTTGGCCTGAGGCAGAACGGCCGCCGGGTGCTCACCTATGGGGATCTGCGCACCATCGGCGGCGCGATCGACCCCCGAGAGCCGGGTCGCGAAATACGCCTGCACCTGACAGGCCACATGCAACGATACATCTGGTCCTTCGACGGCCAGAAGTTCTCCGAAAGCCAACCGCTGCGATTCAACTACGGCGAGCGGTTGAGAGTCGTGCTCATCAACGACAGCATGATGAACCACCCCATCCACTTACATGGAATGTGGAGCGAAGTGGAATCGCCTGATGGCGAGTTCCTCTTCCGCAAACACACCGTTGTCATCCAACCCGGTCAGCAATTGAGCTACCGTGTCACCGCCAATGCGCCTGGCCGGTGGGCGTTTCATTGCCACCTGCTGTACCACATGGAAGCCGGTATGTTTCGGGAGGTAGTGGTGGAGGGCGGCCCGCAATGAAAGCGACATCCGCCTTACTCATCGCCGTCCCGCTGATCGCAGGCGCGTTCAGCGCGCACGCGGCAGACGTCACGACCGCAGCCAACGCGCCCGCAGCCTCCATGGCCAATGGCACCACGGCGAATGGCACCGCGGCCAATACCACTACGGCCAACGCCACCGCAGCCAACGCCACCGCAGCCAACGCCACCGGGGCCAACGCCCCCACGGCCAACGCGACCGCAGCCGATGCGATCGCCACGCAAGCGGGCGCTTACGCGAACGCGCCAACCATGTCGCCGGCGATGTCCCACAACTCGCAGCCAATGTCCTATCGCGAAATGGCGAACCTCATGCAAATGGACGACACCGCGCGATTTGCCAAAGTCACTTTCGACCAGCTCGAATGGCGCAATGGCGGCGTGAACGAAGGGCGCGCTGTTTGGGACGCCCAAGGGTATTACGGGGGCGATTACGACAAGCTGTGGATCAAGACCGAGGGCAAGTACGTGTCGCAGGGCCGCAAGGGGGTCCACGACGCAGATGTCGAAGTCCTGTGGGATCGAGTGATCTCGACCTGGTGGAACGTCCAAGCAGGAGGTCGACAGGACTTTGGGACCGGACAGTCACGTACCTGGGCGGCAATCGGGATCCAGGGACTTGCACCGCAGTGGTTTCAAACCGAAGCGTCCGTGTTTGCCAGCGACGAAGGCCGTACGGCTGCGCGTTTGAAGGCACAATATGAGGTGCTGCTGACTCAGCGCCTCGTACTGCAGCCATTCGCGGAAGCGAATTTCTACGGGCACTCAGATCCTGCGAATGAAATCGGTTCGGGACTTTCGGATCTGGAGGTCAGCGTCCGGTTGCGATATGAAGTGCACCGCCAGTTTGCGCCGTATGTGGGAGTGGTGTGGCTGCGGCGCTTCGGTGGGACTGCGGATCTGGTGCGGGCAGCCGGAGGGGAAGACAGCGATTTGGAACTGACGGCCGGGTTGCGCGTCTGGTTTTAGGAGTCATAGGAGTTGTTATGAAAAGTGCTCGAATTATCTGTGCGATGGTATTACTCAGCTGCAGCGCGCTCGCGTTTGCACATGCGAAATTGGTCAGGTCCGATCCCGCCGAAGGTACGACGGTGAAGGCGGCCCCGACAAAGTTCGTACTGACGTTTGGCGAGCCAGCAAAGTTGACTACGCTTACGCTGCAGAAGGACGCTGAGCCAGCGAAAAAGATTGGCCCGTTGCCGACCGAGGCATCGGCGGAGATATCTGTTCCTGCGCCCAAGCTGCAACCAGGTAAATATGTGCTCGCCTGGCGAGCCGTCGGCGGTGACGGTCACGTGATGCCTGGAAAGGTGACCTTTACCGTGGGTGCCACGCCGGCAACGACCTCCGCGCCCGGCTCGACCAGTCCATGATGATGGATGGCCCGGATGCGTTATCCGCCGCGCTCCGGGCTGTCAGCTT